>WNFG01000128.1_pt1 | contig 62456 bp, 58 predicted proteins | sample 5400431 | NCBI WGS metagenome assembly WNFG01 (sample SAMN13153346, study PRJNA577476) | soil metagenome | isolation source: 120 cm saprolite under Douglas fir tree site 2 hole 3 replicate 2 | place: USA:California | collected 2015-04-18
ATTAACAGTATAACTGTCTCGGTCTAGGTCGTCGGCCCCGATGGCACAGATTTGGGGCGACCTGGACTGCAGGGGCGATTTCGATGTTCTCGGACTTCTGTGTCTCGCTGCGACCGTGGAATCGGGATATACTTGCATGTGGACGCTGGGGCGCAAACGCGGGGCGTGAATTCCATGAGCAAACTGTGGATCGCGTTGACGGTGGCCTTGTACCTTACCGGAGCAGCCAACGCTCAAGTCGGTCCCAGCGACCCGATTGCCAGTCCTGTAGCCACCTATGCGGTCGAGGGCCTTGTTCTAGGGTCAAGGGTCAAGCTCGAAAGCTCGATGTATCGAGAGTACAAATGCGGCTCGAGCGAGCAATTCGATGGATTCATTTGGTGTCAGAAAACACGTCGAGACAGCGAGCGGCGAGGCCCCTTCGAAGCGTCATATTCAATCCTTCACTCGAAGGACGGAACTGTTGTGTATGCAAATCGCACTCAACAGCCGGCATTTTTTGATCGGAGTGAAACAGAACGCGACATCCAGAATTACTCTCGCAAGATCGGTGAATCGCCACGAACAACAAGAATGCCGCTTCGCTCCGGAACGCTTGATGCCGTACTGGCTACATGGGGCAGCGCCGAATTGGAACCATTGGACAATGATAGTGTCAAATTGCTAGCCGAAGGAAAGAGTCCGAAAAAGGGGTTCCTGATCGATTTCCTCGGAAATTTCACGCGCTCCGCTCAAGAGGGATTGCCGATATATCGCATTGTCGGTGGTCCTGGTTTTGTTTGGGTTGCGAGCTTCGATCGGAAAGGTCGTGGCACTCTTCGGTTTGCCGCTATCGATGCATCGGCATTTCAGCCGGGACCGGTAGCAACTCAGCCTGCGCCTGTAGCAACTCAGCCTCCGAACGTACCTCAGTATTCTGCAAACACTCCTCAGTATGAAGAGCAGCGGCCTTCACAAAGTGGAATCGAGTTAGCAACGGCCATAAAAGCGAAGGAGGGTGCCGAAGCTGCTGTTGCACAGCTGCGGGCCGAATTAGCGGGAGCTACGAGAGAAAAGACGGAAGCAGAGATTGCTCGGGCGGAAGCTCAGAGACTGGCCCAGGAAGCAAGAAGGGATGCGGAGATTGCCCGTAAGGAGTTTGAGGCGGCAACGAATGATGCCAATGCCGCCAAAGATGAAATTGAGAGGCTGAAGGCGGATGGCGGAAAATCTCCGACATATGTCAAGGAAGCCGTGTTGATCGGTATTCTTACGGCGCTAATTTTGTTTCTCGGCATGTCGGCGTTCTCCAGAATGCTAAGTGCTTCTCCAAAAGCGTCAGCGGTTCCCGGAAAAACCGACGATGATCTGGAGTTACGCAAAGACGACGTTGAAGGAGCATTGATCCCGTTGTCGACAGTCTCCGTGAGCTCAGCGGAAACGGAATCGCCCATCGACCAGGATGATCTGGTCAAGCAGTTGGCTAAGACGCTCGGGGTTGAAGATTCGGCACCTCCATTCACGGCAAATGTCCCGATCGACGCCGATTGCGATCAGCCTCCCATTGAGCGGCAGGAACAGACTGCTGCGAACGCGCCCGATGCGAAAGGCTCGATGCCATCGGGGAGGTTGCCGGATTCCGAGGCACTTTCCTCACCCGAGTATGATCGCGGAGAGGTGTCAAGATCGAGCGTCCCTGCGACCGCCAACTCCGAGGCCGATGAGGCCAAACTGGCTTGAGGAGGTCCGACTTCTCGGCCGGTGACGTTGCCCCCAATTCTTATCGGAGGCCGCTACATTCGCGCAGGAAGATCCCTTGGCGTTATCCGCGCGGGATCCGCGGGTCCCTGCTTCCGGCCTCGCCTCGGAGTGATACCCGCAGCACCAATCAGCGACCCTCATCCCGAGGCGGCCGAGCGAAGCGAGACCCTCGAAGGATGAACGGCCCCGATCCGGGCCGTCGCCCACCGATCTCGGGTTTACGCGAGATCGGCACCTCAAGTGGCGCAAGTCGGCTACGCCGACTTGCGATGGCTCGCCCGAAGACGGGCTCGCACCTCAGAGTGACGGAGCAGTAAGTCATTGGCCGTCGCCGCTGGTAATGGCACGGCGCAGGGGCCCGAATTCTGGAACGCCCCGGCCGACTTTCCTCCACCCCGCGTCCACGCTATTCTGCCGATGCCTCCGGGCTTCGACGGGGTGCGGGCGTAGTTCAGTGGTAGAACATCAGCTTCCCAAGCTGAGTGTCGAGGGTTCGATTCCCTTCGCCCGCTCCAATACCGGGTTTGCCGTCCAAGCACGCCGCCCGGTGCGTCCCCTATCCGATGGGCTCCTCCCGAAGAATGTCGACGGCGCGCAGCCGTTGTCTCCTTGCGGCGCTTAGCGGGCGTCGGCCGTCATTGCGACGCGGACACAAAGGGACAACAATCGCTGCCGCACGCCAAGGCATCGCCCGAATGCCAGCGCAGGAGGAGCCCGCCGATGTTGTCTCGACGCGGTGCTCTCACCACCACCGTCGCCGCCGGTGCAAGCCTCGCCATGGCCTCACAGGCATCCGAACCCGCCAAGGCACAGCCCGCGCGCCGCGTCATCGTGGACGCGCAAGTCCACATCTGGCTTGCGCACACGCCCGAGCGTCCCTGGCCCGCCGACGGCATCGGGCAAGCGCACATCCCGCGGCCGTTCTCGTACTACGAGCTCCTGGCTCGCATGGACGAAGCCGGTGTCGACCGCGTCGTCATCGTGCCGCCGTCCTGGGAAGGCTATCGCAACGAATACGCGATGGAGGCGGCGAAGAAATGGCCGCATCGTTTTGCGGTGATGGGCCGCCTGCGGCTCGACGATCCGAAATCGAAGGACCTGCTCGGCACCTGGAAGGATCAGCCCGGCATGCTGGGCGTCCGCCACACTTTTAACCGTTTGCAGACCGGTTGGCTCACCGACGGCACCGCCGACTGGTTCTGGCCGGCCGCCGCCAAGGCCGGCATCCCCGTGATGACGCCGACCGCAGGCCGCGCGCGCGACTTTCTGCGCATTGTCGAGCGCAATCCGGACCTCGTCTTCATCGTCGACCACATGAATCTGTCCGACGAAACGGCGAAGCAAGGCAAGATCCCGGAAGCCGTTGCCGAGGTGGTCGAGCTCGCGAAGCACCCGAATGTGCAAGTCAAGATGTCTTCCGTACCGCACAAGTCGTCGCAAGCCTACCCGTTTCGTGACTTGACCGATCACCTCAAGCGCGTGTTCGACGCCTTCGGCCCGCGCCGCTGTTTCTGGGGCACGGACCTCACCGCCGGCATCGACCGCTTCCCGAACTTCACCTACCAGCAGCGCATCACCCACTTCACCGAGGAACTGCCGTTCCTGTCCGAGGAGGACAAGGACTGGGTGATGGGTCGCGCGATCGTGCGTCGGCTCGGCTGGGCGTGAAAACGTGATCGGCACGGCAATCGCCATATTTTGTGGGCATGAGGCCATCCGCGGACTTATCCAGCGCGATCGCGGCGGGACTTTCTCAGGCCGCAGCAACACCTCGATGACGGCTGTGAACCACCGTTCCGCGGACGTGATCGACGCGTGCGGGAGAGCCCATTGAAAAGGCAGTCCCGCCAAGGGATGATCGGTCGGCGCCGACATGAGCAGTCCGGGTGCGCGGATGAAAAAAAAGTGCCGGCAACCGAGACGACGCGGATGCGCCCCAAGGGAGATCGGGCATGACGGAGCCCGGATTGATCGTTGCGCCGCTGACGCCCTTCACGGCCGAGCTCGAGGTCGATGCGCCCGCGCTTCGGCGCCAGATCGATTACGTGGTCGAAGATTGTCGCGCCACGATGATCGTCGCCGCCGGGGTCGAAACCCAGGAATACACCTATCTCGGCCTCGAGCAGCGCAAGGCGCTCATTCGCGACACCATCGACTTCGTCGACGGACGCGCGCCGGTCATGGTCGGGATCTCCCATCCCTCCTTCAAGACCGCGGCGGAGCTCGCTCACTTTGCCGAACAGCTCGGCGCCGCCGCGGTGCAGCTCCTGGCGCCGCTGCGCCCGTTTGCGGGTCCGCCGACCCAAGGCGATCTCATCTCGTACTTCAACGCCGTCGCGCGGGAGACCCGTCTTCCCATCGCGCTCTATCTCAATCCCGGACCGGGCGCGGAAGTCTCGATCCCGGACACGATCGCGCTCGCAAGGCTCCCCGGTGTGCAGCTCATCAAGGAGAGCTCGCGTGACCTGGCGCGGGTATCGCGCCTGATCGTGGAGATCGATCGCGCCGGCCACGCCCGCTATTTCACCACGATGCAGATGCTGCTGGCGACGCTGCAGCTCGGAGGCGCCGGCGCGACCATGCCGCCGCCGGCCTCGGAGATCGCGCGGCACGTCATCGATGCCTTCATGGCCAAGGATTACGAGCGCGCCGCGGAGTTGCAGCTTCAGTTCGCGTTGTTTCCTTCGAAGTGGATGCATCGCGGCCTCGCTCCGGTCATGAAGGCGGCGATGAATCTCATCGGCGTCCCGGTCGGCGATCCGTATCCGCCCTATGCCGCGCTCGGCGATGAGGAGATCGGCGCGCTCGCGAGCGTCCTGCGCGCGACCGTGCTCGCGGACAGGTTCTCGGTGACCGCGGCGGCCTGAGCGCCGGAGTGACTGAGTCAGTCGCGGCGCTAAGCGGCGCCTGTACCGCGGCAAGGACTCACGCGCGCAGGCAATCAAAATCCAGCTTCGCCCCGATCCGGTTGCGGCTGCGATTCACCGCCGGCCGGCATCGCCCGGCATCCGCGGTTGAAATGGCACCGCCCGATCGGGGACTTGGGACACGCCGGACTCAATCTACGTCAGCGGGGGCAGCTGCGGGCGAGCCTGCTCGCGCCATGTCTGCCGTACCTCCGATCGCTACCCAATTGATGCACTGCGGCAAACCGACGTGATCGGCCAGAAGCTGCCATTGCGGGCGTCATTCGATCACCTCGCCGGTGGAACTTGCAGCGTCAGCGGCTTTGCGAGGCCGAGCGTCTTCGCGGTCTTGAGATCGATGACCAGCGGTGATTTTCAAACTGACGCCGACCATTTATCGAATTTTCATAGACACGGGGTTGGATGAGGCGCACACTGAACGAATCACCGGCTGACAACAATCAAATAGGCGCCGGTGGCTGAGAGACCAATAGTGCTCCCGCCTCAGGTGGAGGAGCGCCAGATGTGGCTCACAATATTCGCCGCAACACTAGCCGCAGCAATCTGTCTCAATGTGACTGCACTTATGATGCAGAATAACAAGTTTTTTGTTTTCGGCATTATGGACTAAAGCGGCGTAAGACATTCGGCAAGGCTGTGCACACGATTGCGTGCAAGGCGGAGCTTTTCTCAATGAGCGCTGCAAAAAGCACGCGATGCGAAAAACATTAGGGAGAACATCCATGGAAACGCTTCTTGGACAACAAAAGTGTCCCGATGTCTCGGCAGAGCAACGTAGGGCGAGCGAACTCGTCAAGCTGATCCGCAAATTGCGCTGGATGGGCTTGGAAGGAGAAGCGGAACACGTGCAGATGGCCCAATGCCGTGGCCACGCTGGGGACAGTGTACTCGCGGCGCCGCACGAAACGGACTAGTGCAACGCCATCGCGACTGCTGAGAAGCCAGGTACGTCGGCCGCCTTCGCCACCTCCGGCCAAACGAGCGCGTGGCGCGGGTCAAACCGAAGGTTTCGGCGGAAGCCCAGCGCTTAATCCCGCAGCAAGACCCACTTCGGTGAGCTCGTACGTGTAGCGATCGCGCAACTTGATCTTGATCCAACGATTTTCGACGGCCTTGTTTAGCCCTCGTTGGAAATCGGCATCTCTCACATCAATGAAATTATTGCGTCGAAGCACGCCGCTCGCAGCAACTCTATGCTTCATGAAAATGCTGAGGATTTGGCGTCCTACTTCTTCATCAGAAGCCATGTCATACGTCCTCTGGGGGTGTCGAACCGACGATCACACAAGTTGAATACCACCGCAAGCGGTGGAATGGACTTATACCTTTACCTTGCCTGCTGCTGCGCGCCCCGAGCGGCCACGCCGCCGCACTGCCGAGCAGCGATATGAATTCACGTCTTCTCATTCGATCACCTCGTCGGCGAGCGCGAGCAGCTTGTCCGGCACGTCGAGACCGAGCGCTTTGGCGGTCTTGAGGTTGAGAACCAACTCGAATTTGGTCGGCTGCATGACCGGCAGGTCTGCCGGCCTCGTACCTTGAAGTATTCTTCCAGCGTAGATGCCGGCTTGGCGATAGGCCTCCTTTTGGCTGGTTCCGTAGCTCATCAGGCCACCCGATTCGGCGAATTCGCGTAACGGATAGACGGCGGGCAGCGCGTGCCGCGCCGCCAACTCGACGAGCTTGCCGATGGCGACGCCGAACAACGGATCGCTGCCTACCAGAAGCGCGCCAACGCGCCGTTGGAGGAGGACCGTGAAAGCCGGCTCGATCTCGCGTTCGCCGGTGACATTGAGCACGTGCAGCGGCAGTCCGAGGGCCCGCGCCGCAGCCTCGGCGTCTCTGGTTTCGACCTCTTCACCCGGATTGCTTTGGTTCACGAGGAATCCCATTGCGGCTGTCGTCGGCAGGAACTGACGCATCAGCTCCAGGCGCTTGCCTGCCAGCGCGACGCTGTAAAAGGTCACCCCCGTCATATTGCCGCTCGGCCGGTTCAGGCTGGGAACAAGGCCGGACGTGATCGCATCGCCGCCGTTTGCGAAGACGATCGGGATCGTTGACGTCCGCGCCTTGGCCGCCAGCGCCGCAGGAGTGCCGCTGATCGCGGCGATGACCGCCACCTCGCGGTGAACCAAATCGTCGGCCAGCGCGGCCAAGCGATCGTAATGCCCCTCCGCCCAACGATATTCAATCCGCGCATTTCGGCCCTCGACGTATCCGGCTTCGCCGAGGCCTTGACGGAAGGCGGCGACCAGGAACGCGCCGGAGGCGGGGGACCTCGCGCTCAGGAACCCGATCACCGGCATCGCCGCCTGCTGCGCGCGCGCCGCGAGCGGCCACGCGACCGCCGCTCCGCCGAGCAGCGTGATGAAATCGCGACGTCTCATCACTCGATCACCTCGTCGGCCAGCGCGAGCAGCGTCGGCGGTATGTCGAGGCCGAGCGTCTTCGCGGTCTTGAGGTTGAGCACAAACTCGAATTTGGTGGACCGCATGACCGGCAGGTCGCCCGGCTTCTCGCCTTTGAGAATTCGTCCGGCGTAAACGCCGGCCTGCCGATAGGCATCGGTTATGCTGGTCCCGTAGCTCATCAGGCCACCAGCCATGGCATACTCGCGCTGGCTATAGCCCGCCGGCAGCGCATGGCGAGCCGCCAGCGCGACGACTCGTTCGCTATTGGAGAACATGAACTCGCCGGCACCGACGAGCAGCGCACCGCCCCCACGCCGGGCCAACGTTGCAAAGGCTCTCTCGATGTCGTGGTCGCTGCCGACATCGAAAATGACGAGTTGCTGGCCGATAGCCAGTGCCGCCGCCTGCACGTCTCTTCGCTCCGCCTCGGTATTAGGGCTGTTCGGGTTCACCAGCATGGCAATTGTGGTCGCCTTGGGCACGAGCTGGCGCAGCAGCTCCAATCGCTTCGCCCCTAACACGTCGCCGAAAAAGACCACGCCCGTGACGTTGCCGCCCGGCCGGTTGAAGCTGGCGACGAGGCCGTCCCTGACCGGGTCGCTCCCGGTCGCGAACACGATCGGCACCGCCGTGGTTGCGGCCTTGGCCGCGAGCGCCGCATTGTGGTTCGCGACGATCACGGCCACCTGCCGGCGCATCAAATCAGCGACCAGGGCCGGCAATCGATCATTTTGTCCCTCCGCCGAGCGATATTCGATCGCGACATCATGGCCCTCGGCGAATCCTGCTTCCTTCAGCCCCTGGCGAAACGCGGGCACGAGGTGTGTCGGAGGCCGATGCACCTATTGTCCGCCGGCGCGGTCGGGCCTATGTGAGGGCCGAGAGGAGCGCTGATGCCGACGGTTTCCGCGCCGACCACCCTGATGTCGCGGCCGCTGATCGTGATCGCGGCCGTCGCCGGGGTGCTGCTCGCCGCGACGCTGGCGCTCTGGGCGCATTACGGCACCGCGGTGTTCTACGAGACGATCGTCGCCGGGATCGCCGCCTGTCTATGAACGCTCGCCGGGAAGCGTACAGGGAATAAGCCATGACCGCGCGTAGCTCCCGTTTGCTGTTGACGGCTGGCGCCTTTCTGGCCGGCCTCGTCGTCTGCTTCGGCGTCGTCCTGATCGTGACCGGGCGGGTGTCGGCGCCGGTCGCCCAGCAGATCGCGGCGATCGGCGGGCCGTTCAAGCTCACCGACCAGGATGGGCACCCGGTCACGGACCAGGACTTCAAGGGCCGCCCGTTCCTGGTGTTCTTCGGGTTCACCCATTGCCCCGACGTCTGCCCCACGACCCTGTTCGAGGTGTCCGAGATCCTGCGCGCGCTCGGCCCCGACGCCGACCGCACGCGCGCCCTCTTCGTCACCGTCGATCCCGAGCGGGATACGCCCGCCGTGATGAAGGACTACCTGTCGAGCTTCGATCCGCATCTTTCCGGTCTCACCGGCGATGCGGCCGCAGTGGCGGCGGTCGCCAAGGCCTACCGCGTGTATTTCAAGAAGGTGCCGCTCGATCAGGGCGGCTACACCATGGACCACACCGCCATCGTCTATTTGATGGACAAGGAGGGCCGCTTCGTCGCGCCCTTCAGCCTCAAGCGCACGGCCGAGGCCGCCGCTACCGACCTGCGCCGCTATCTGTGATCCCTGCCGACCCGCCGGTGATCTTGCCCGCGAGGCGTCCGCATGGCCACTGATCTGCCTCAAGCGATTGGTCTATAAGCGGTCACGGTCGGCAAATCCCAAGGCTAATCAGATTCAATTCGGGCCACTCTAGTGAAGTGTAATCAGGGCGAGCAGCGAACTCGGTCTGCTCCCTCCCCCCTTGTGGGGGAGGGGTGGGGAGGGGGGTGGCGCGTTTTGCAATGTCGCGCGACCCCCACCCCCAACCCCTCCCCACAAGGGGGAGGGGAGCGCACCGAGTGCGTGGCGCGGGCATGCGTCGAACGCAACCGGACCGGCTGCAGAGATCGCAGCGTATCGCGCCCGCTCATTGCCCTGGCGCTTTGCCTCGGGCTGGTCGTCCTCGGCGCCGGCGCGGCCGTCGCCCAGCCCGCGGGCGGCGAGCCCGGGGTCCGCGTGCCCGGCTTCTGGGATCCGCGCCGGCGGCCCGAGCGCCCCGATATGTCGCGCATCAGCGTGATCCGGTTCCTCACCGAGGTCGACTACCCGCCGTTCAACTTTGCCGGGCCGGACGGCAACCCGCAGGGCTTCAACGTCGATCTCGCCCGCATGCTGTGCGAGGAGCTCAAGCTCGCCTGCACCATCCAGATGCGGCGCTTCGAGACGCTCGTCCCGGCGCTCGCCGCCAACCAGGGCGACGCGGCGATCGCCTCGATCGCGGCGACACCGGAGCTGCGCGCCAAGGTCGACTTCACCGATCCCTATTACCGCACGCCGGCGCGCTTCGCGGCGAAGCGCGATTCGCCGATCGACGATCCGCTGCCGGAGCGGCTCGAGGGCAAGAAGGTCGCCGTGGTCGCCGGCACCGCGCACGAGGCCTATCTCAAGGCCTTGTTCACCGAGGTCGAGCTGCGCCCCTATCCCAGCGCCGACGTGGCGCGGCTCGCCTTGCGGCGCGGCGACGTCGATCTCCTGTTCGCGGACGCGATCTCGATGGCGTTCTGGCTCAACGGCACCGATTCCGAGAACTGCTGCAGCTTCCGGGGCGGCGCCTACATCGACAGCCGCTATTTCGGGGAAGGCATCGGCATCGCGGTGAGAAGGGGCAACGACACGATCAGGCTCGCGTTGAATTGGGCGCTGTTTCGGGTCTGGGAGCAGGGCCGCTTCACCGATTTGTGGCTGCGATATTTTCCAATCAGCCCGTTTTGACTCTAGAGCCAGTTTCGCTCATATCGAACCACGTGTCCGGCGTCATGGCCGGGCTTGTCACCGCAAGTTGGGTTTACCCGACTTGCGGCACCCATTAGTACGGAACTCGGGCAAGCCCGAGTTCACGATGCTATCCACGTCTTGCTTGTGCCGCGAGTCTGTAAAGACGTGGATGCCCGCGACAAGCGCGGGCATGACGCGGGAGAGAGTGACTCGATCTCACCGAAAGGCGGCCTACGCCCGGCGCCGGAGAGCCACCGATGTCCATGGTCGACGCCCCGAGCGCAGCGCTGCGCGAGATCGCCGAGAACTCGAACGCCTGGCCGTTCGAGGAGGCGCGCAAGATCGTCGCGCGGTTGCAGCGGCGGCCGAAGGACGAGGTCGTGTTCGAGACCGGCTACGGGCCTTCCGGCCTGCCGCACATCGGGACGTTCGGCGAGGTCGCGCGCACCAGCATGGTGCGCCACGCCTTCCGCGTGCTCACCGACGACAGAATCAAGACCCGGCTGGTCGCCTTCTCCGACGACATGGACGGGCTGCGCAAGGTGCCCGAAAACGTCCCGAAGAAGGACCTGCTGGAGCAGTACCTCGGCAAGCCGCTGACGGCGGTACCCGATCCGTTCGGCACGCATCCGAGCTTCGGCGCGCACAACAATGCGCGGCTGCGCTCCTTTCTCGATACCTTCGGGTTCGAGTACGAGTTCCTGTCCTCGACCGACTGCTACCGGTCGGGCCGGTTCGACGCCGCGCTGCTGAAGGTGCTCGAGCGCTTCGACGAGGTGATGGCGATCATGCTGCCGTCGCTGCGGGAGGAGCGCGCGCAGACCTATTCGCCGTTCCTGCCGATCTCGCCGCGGACCGGCATCGTGCTGCAAGTGCCGATCCTCGCCCACGACGCCGGGGCCGGAACCATCATCTACGCGGACCCGGACACGGGAGAGCGCGTCACCACGCTCGTCACCGGCGGACGCGCCAAGCTGCAATGGAAGCCGGACTGGGCGATGCGCTGGCTCGCGCTCGGCGTCGACTACGAGATGGCGGGGAAGGACCTGATCGACTCGGTCAAGCTGTCGGGCGAGATCTGCCGCGCGCTCGGCGGGGCGCCGCCCGAGGGCTTCATCTACGAGCTCTTTCTCGACGAGAAGGGCCAGAAGATTTCGAAGTCCAAGGGCAACGGGCTGACCATCGAGGAATGGCTGCGCTACGCGTCGCCGGAATCGCTCTCGCTGTTCATGTATCGCGAGCCGAAGGCGGCGAAGCGGCTTTATTTCGACGTGATCCCCCGCCACGTCGACGAATACCAGCAGCTGCTCGAAGCCTACGGGCGGCAGGACATGAGGCAACGGCTCTCGAACCCGGTCTGGCACATCCATTCCGGCCAGCCGCCGAAGGCCGACATGCCGATCTCGTTCTCGATGCTGCTCACGCTGGTCGCCTCCTCGAACGCGGAGAGCGCCGGGACGCTGTGGGGCTTCATCGGCCGCTATCGTCCGGGGGTGACGCCGCAGACGCATCCGAAGCTCGACGCGCTGGTCGGCTACGCTATCCACTATTTCCGCGACTTCGTGCTGCCGCACAAGAAGTTCCGCGAGCCGACCGAGGGCGAGCGCGCCGCGCTGCTCGACCTGCGCGACGCGCTCGCGCAGCTTCCGGCCGACGCATCGGCGGAGCAGATCCAGGAGGTGGTCTACGAGGTCGGCCGGCGCGAGCCGTTCCTCGACAAGACCGGCAAGATCAAGGCCAAGGACGGCAGGCCCGGCGTCGCCCTCGACTGGTTCAACATGCTCTACCAGGTGCTGCTCGGCCAGGAGAAAGGGCCGCGCTTCGGCTCGTTCGTGGCGGTCTACGGGCTCAAGAACACCATCGACATGATCGACGGCGCGCTCGCGCGCTCGGCGTAGCCCCAAGGAGGCGAGTAGGAGCTGGTAGGGTGGGCAAAGGCGCGCCTTTGCGCGCCGTGCCCACGCGTCTTGCGCGCTCTTGCCAGTGCGTCGCGATTTCCCCAATTTATCTCGCAGCGACCTTCACGCGTGGGCACGGCGCTGCAGCCATGGTGTGGCGAGAGCCGAATGCTTGGCCCGCGCCTTTGCCCACCCTACGGGCGAGACCTTACGAGGGCGGGGCCGATGGGAAACGTGCCGGCGGTGTCGTAAGCTTCGCAGGCAATGTCCCTCTCCGTCCTCGCTCTGATCGGCGTCACCATCGTCTTTACCTCCTTCGTCTCCGGCGTGTTCGGCATGGCCGGCGGAATGGTGCTGCTCGGCGTGCTGCTGACCTATTTCGACGTCGCCACCGGGATGATCTTCTTCTCGATCGTCCAGCTGTTCGCCAACGGCTGGCGCGTCGTGCAATGGCGGCAATACGTGCTGTGGCCGATCTTCTTCTCCTACCTCGTCGGCGCCGTCATCTCGTTCGCGGTCATGTGGACGATCGCCTTCGTGCCCGACAAGGCGACGGTCTATCTCGCCCTCGGCTTGATGCCGTTTGCGGTGGAGGCGCTGCCGGCGTCGATGCGCCCCAACATCGAGTGGCGCGGCGTGCCGTTCTTCACGGGAATGGCGACGACGGTCGTGCAGATCCTGGCCGGGGTCGGCGGGATGTTTCTCGACATCTTCTTCCAGAAGAGCACGCTCGATCGCAAGACCACCAACGCCACCAAGGCGGTCGCGCAATCGTTCAGCCACGTGGTGCGCGCGCTCTATTTCGGCTCGCTCGCGGGCATCGGCGACCTGCCGCTCGCCGCCACCGTGCCGGCGATCCTGCTCGCGATCGCGGGGACGTCGTTCGCGCCCTTCGTCATCGAGCGCATGACCGATCACGGCTTCCGGCAGTGGACGCGGGCGATCATCTTCGCGATCAGCACGGTCTATCTCGCCCGCGCCGCCTGGCTGCTCTGGCGCGGGTAAGAGGGCGCGGCCGCAGTTCCGTTATGCCGACCGCAATACGAAGCGCCGGTTGGCCTTCTGCACCGGGCGCGCATTCATCGGATAGAGCTTGGCGAAGCGCGCGACGTCGGCGTCCGCGACCTGGATCGGGTCGGTGAGCAGGAGCCAGTCGACGGTCTCGCTGCAGGGCGGCGTGGTGAGCGATCCGGAGTAGCGGTAATAGCCGAGCTTCGCCGGCAGGAGGCCGTTGGGATTGATCGCCGGATCGGCCTTCACCGCCGGCCCTTCCTTGTCCGGCATGGTCGAGACGATCTTGTTGAACACGGCATTGGCCCGCCCGGTCGCCATCAGCACGCCGATGACGGCAAGCGAGCCGGCCGCGTTGGCATGGACGAAATGCACCTCCATGGCAAAGCTCTTGCCGCCGATGAGGTGCTCGCTCGGATGATGGAAATGGAACTGCAGCAGCCGGTAATTCGTGCCGCCGTAACCGAGGATGCTGGAATCACCGAGGTTCAGCTGGATGGTATGGCCGTTGTTGACGATGGTGTCGGCGCGCTTGTCCCAGGTGATCTTCAGGGGCGTCAGCTGCGCCCGGATGGTGTCGCCGATATCGATCGGGGATTGCTGGCCGCCGGCCGAGCAGACGCGGTTGGCGGCATCGAGATCGCCCCATTTGGCGGGGCCGTCGACCCCCTGGTAGCTCCAATGGGCGTCGGCGGCGAAGCCGTGCGGGGCGCAGAGCGGGCAGACCACGAGCCCGGCCAACGATTTCAGTGCCTGGCGACGATGCATGAGCTCCTCCAGTAATCGGAACAACGCGCGATTCGCGATCCTATTCTGACGGCCGGCGACGGTTGCCGTCTACTGACTGGCCCATACGACGCGCGCGATCCACACGATGTCGCGCACCGGCAGCTTGCGCTCGGCATGGCCGGGATCGAGCGAGCGCAGCTCGATGGTTCTGGCCGTCCGCCGCCTGATCTCCTGCACCGTCACCTCGTTGTCCCGCGTCTTCACGACCACGCGGTCGCCGCGGCGGATCGAGGCCGAGGGCGATACGATGAGCAGGTTGCCCTCATGGTAGACCGGCGCCATCGCGTCCCCGAAAACCTCCAGGGCATAGGCGTGCTCGTCGTCGAGGGCGGGAAACCGGATCTCCTCCCAGCCCTGGCCGGTCGGAAAGCCGGATTCGTCGAAATGGCCGTGCCTCGCCGCCTGGGCCACGCCGATCAGCGGGAGGTTCTTTCTGGGCTGCGCGCGTCCGCTCTCCTCGATCAGCTGCACGAAGGCGTCGAGCGTGGTGTCGGTCGCGGCCAGCGCCCTGGCGATCGACTCGGTCGAGGGCCAGCGGGCGCGGCCGTCGGCGGTGACGCGCTTCGACTTGTTGAAGGTGGTGGGATCGAGGCCCGACTTCCTGGCGAGGGCGGACGGCGAGAGCCCGGCGAGCGCCGCGAGGCGGTCGAGGGCGGTCCAGATCTGGGCGTGGCTGAGCATGTCGCGGGCTTCCTGGCGAGGCGGGGCCTGCGACTATAGGAATTTTAGCCGCGAAAGCTCCATCGCCTGCGCATCGCTCGAGGCGCGTGATGCACATGGCCGCGGCCGCCCTTGAGATCGATGGCGTGGTCGGGGTTTACTGCGCGACGATTTCCCGGAAGGGCGACCGGAGCAATCAAATCTCGCCACCGCAACGGGCCTGCCGTGCCGACGATCATCTACAAGATTTGCGAGACCGCGCTGTGGCGCGAGGCCGAGCGTTCCGGCGTGTTTCATGGCGCGCCGGTCGACGCCCGCGACGGCTTCATCCATTTCTCCACGGCGGGCCAGGTCCGCGAGACCGCGGCCCGGTATTTCGCCGGCGCCGGCGACCTCATGCTGGTCGCGGTCGACGCCGATGCGCTCGATGCCGCGCTGAAGTGGGAGGCGTCGCGCGGCGGCGAGCTGTTTCCGCACCTCTACGGCGTGCTGCCGCTCGCGGCGGTGCTGTGGGCGCGGCCGCTGCCGCTCGGCGCGGACGGCCGGCACGTTTTCCCGGAGCTTGCGGCGTGATCGGGCTGTTGGAGGCCATGGTGCGGCCCTTCATGCGCCTGATCGACGCGGAGGACGCGCACCGCCTCGCCATTCATGCGCTGAGATTGCCGCCGTTCGCCGCCCTGGTCGCCGACGACCCGCGGCTCGCCGTGCGCGCCTTCGGGCTCGATTTTCCCAATCCGGTCGGCATGGCCGCGGGCTTCGACAAGCACGCCGAGGTGCCGGACGCGCTGCTGCGGCTCGGCTTCGGCTTCGTCGAGGTCGGCACCGTGACCCCGCGGCCGCAGCAAGGCAATCCGCGCCCGCGCGTCTTTCGGCTGCCGCGCGATGAAGCCGTGATCAACCGGCTCGGCTTCAACAGCGAGGGCGCGCAAACCGTGCTGCGCCGCCTCGCCGCACGCGCGAACAAGGGCGGCATCGTCGGCATCAATGTCGGCGCCAACAAGGACAGCGTCGATCGCATCGCGGATTATGTCCGCCTGATCGAGACCTTCGCGCCGGTGGTGAGCTACTTCTCCGTCAACATCTCGTCGCCCAACACGCCGGGCCTGCGCGAATTGCAGCAGGCGAGGATGCTCGACGAGCTCCTGGCGCGGGTCATGGAGGCGCGGGCGCGCGCCAGCCGGCAGGCCGGAACCACGCCGGTGCTGATCAAGATCGCGCCCGACCTTGCGCTCAACGAGCTCGACGATGTCGTCGTCGCCGCGCGCCGGCATCGCGTGGACGGCATGATCGTCGGCAACACGACGGTCGCCCGTGCGCCCGAATTGCGCGACCAGGCGACGGCGCGGGAGGCCGGCGGGCTGTCCGGCCGGCCGCTGTTCGCGCTGGCAACCCGCATGCTGGCCGAGACCTATGTCCGGGCCGAGGGCGCGTTCCCGCTCATCGGCGTCGGCGGCATCGATTCGGGCGCCACGGCGCTGGCGAAGATTCGGGCGGGGGCGTGCCTCGTCCAGCTCTACACCGCGCTCGTGTTCCGCGGGCTCGCCCTCATCGCCGGCATCAAGTCCGAGCTGTCGAAGGCGGTGCGCGGCGACGGACAGTCCGGCATCGACGGTCTCGTCGGGGTCGACGCCGCGGCGATGACCGCCGGGGAGTGGCCGAAGTGAAGAACGGTTGTCGGCGGCCGCCGATCGGGTGGATGAATGGAGCCTCAATGCGACAGGGCGATGCTCAGCGCCCCTTGGCCGCATGCATGAGCCGCACGATGAGCCAGATCGGCACCACCACGGCGGCGCCGAGCAGGAGGTAGCGCCAGAGCCAGCGCACGGCGTCGAAGCCCATGTCCCAGATGCGGATGACCAGCGTCTTCAGGCTTTGGATGATGTTCCAGGGATCGAGCCCGAGCACTTCCAGGATCACGCCGATCAGAATCGACAGCAGGACGAGCCGAAAGAGGACGGAGAGCGGCGGACCGCCGAGGAAGCGGTAGAGGAAGTTGTCGGCCATCGGCTTTTCCGTCGGCAAGCGTTCCATGGTATCACGTCGCACGATTGGTGGGGGGCGTCCGCCCGGGTTCAATCTTCTGCAACATCTGCTCGAGCGTTTCCAGCCGGTCGGCCTCGCCGGGCGGCTTGTCCCAGCGCAGCCGGTTGATGCGGGGAAAGCGCATGGCGAGGCCCGATTTATGGCGGGTCGAGCGCTGCAGGCCCTCGAAGGCGATCTCGAGCACCAGGCCCTGGTCGGCCTCGTGCACGACCTCGCGCACTAGGCCGAAGCGCTCCACGGTGTTGCGGCGCACGAAGCGGTCGATCTGGATGAGCTCCTCGTCGGTGAAGCCGAAATAGGCCTTGCCGACCGGGACCAGCATGTCGCCGTCGTCGGCCCTGGTCCAGACCCCGAACGTGTAGTCGGAGTAGTACGACGAACGCTTGCCGTGGCCGCGCTGCGCATACATGAGCACGGCGTCGACGACCAACGGGTCGCGCTTCCACTTCCACCACGGGCCCCGCGGGCGGCCGGGCACATAGGACGCATCGCGGCGCTTGAGCATGACGCCTTCGACCGCCTCGGCATCGGCGCCGAGGGCGGCGGGGTTCCGGCGCGCCGCGGTGAGCTCCTCCCAACCGGTGAACGGCACCAGCGGCGACAGATCGATCCGCGGCTCATCGAGGCGCGCGATGAATTGCTCCAGCCGGGCGCGGCGCTCGGCGAAGGGGCGATCGCGCAAATCCTCCCCGCCATCGGCCAGCAGGTCGTAGGCGCGCAGATGGGCGGGAAATTCCAGCAGCAGCTTGGCGTTCACGGCCTTGCGATTGAGCCGCTGCTGCAGGACGTTGAAGCTTTGCACGCGGCCCTCGCGCATGATCAACAGCTCGCCGTCGATGACGCCGGGGAGCCGCAGCGCTTCGAGGAGATCGGGAAAGCCGCCCGAAATATCTTCTCCGGTGCGAGAGTAGAGCCGGGCAACGAGCCCACCGTCGCCGCCGACCCCGGCCACGGCCTGGACCCGGATGCCGTCCCATTTCCATTCGCCCATGAAATCGCCGGGGTCGAGCGTGGCGAGATCGCCGTCCTCGATCGCATGCGCGAGCATCGGCGGCCGAAAAGGAGCGGGATCGCTGCTTGCCGGCTTGTCGGCGCGGCCTTCGAGCCAGGCGAACAATTCGACATAGGGCGGCTGCAAGCCCGGCCAGATCAGCTCGACGTCCTGCGCGTCCTTGTCGCCGAGCGCGGCGGCCGCGGTCTTCGCAAGCCGCGCCGAGACGCCGATGCGCAAGCCGCCGGTGACGAGCTTGAGCAGCGCCCAGCGTCCGATCTCGTCGAGCCGGTCGAGCCAACGCGCGAGCTGCGCGGGCAGCTCCGATTTGCCGAGGGAGGAAAGCGTGGTGACGACCGAGCTGAGGGTCAACGCGCCATCCGCTCGCGGAAACGAGTCGCCGTTGGGCCGGGCCGGCCACATCAGCGCCACGGTCTCCGAGAGGTCGCCGACATAATCATAGGACAGCTCGAACAGCACGGGATCGGTGCGCTCGGCGATCAAGGTCCGGATCATGCCGGGCTTGGCATGGGCAAAGCGGAGCGCGCCGGTCAGCGCCGCCAGCGCCCAGCCGCGCTCGGGATCGCCCGCGCCGCGGAAATAATCCGTCATCAGCCGCAGCTTGTTGTTGCGGCCGGGCTCGTAGGCCAGGCGATCGAGCAATTCGGCAAATCGGTTCATTGCGGCGCGCCGCCTTCGGCGCTCGCGGCGTCGGCTTCGTCCTCCTCGCCGTAGCCCGCGATATCGAGCGGCCGCGCCCGCAGCCCGCGCGTCACGCTCCAATGCACGAGCGCGTCCTCCTGGCCGTGCGTCACCCAGATTTCGGAGGCGCCGGTAGCGAGAATCGTCCTGGTGAGTCCGTCCCAGTCGGCGTGATCCGAAATCACCAGCGGCAATTCGACGAGGTGCTGGCGCGCGCGGGCCCGTGCCCGCATCCAGCCGGAGGCGAAGCAGGTCACCGGATCAGGGAAGCGGCGCGACCACAACTCCTTCAGGGTCGACGGCGGACACAAGGCGATGGCGCCGGCAAGCTCGGTCTTTTGCGCCCCGCGCGCCAGCTCGGTCCGGCCGAGATCGAGGCCGCGGCCCTGGTAATAGCGCGTGACCTTCTCCATCGCGCCGTGGAGATAGATCGGCTTGTCGTATCCGGCCCCGCGGAGAAGAGCCATCAACCGCTGCGCCTTGCCGAGCGAATAGGCGCCGACGAGATGCGCGCGCTCGGGAAAGAGCTCTATCGAATGCAACAGCTTTTCGATCTCCCGGCCGGGATCGCCATGGCGAAACACCGGCAGGCCGAAAGTCGCCTCGGTGATGAATACGTCGCAGGCGATGCACTCGAAGGGGACGCAGGTTGGATCGGCGACGTCCTTGTAATCGCCGGAAGCGACGAGGCGCAGGCCGTCGGCCTCGACCGCGACCTGCGCCGAGCCGAGCACGTGGCCGGCGGGATAGAACGTCACCTTGGCGCCGCCGAGGCTCACCGTCTCGCCATAGCGGATCGCCTGCGTGGAGGCGGCGAAGCCCTCGCCATGGCGCAAGCGCATCAGGTCGAGCGTCTCCTGCGTCGCGAGCACCGCGCCGTGGCCGGCGCGCGCGTGGTCGGAATGGCCGTGGGTGATCACGGCCTTGTCCACGGGACGGGTCGGGTCGATATGAAATCCGCCGAGCTTGCAGCACACGCCGGCCGGCGTCGGCTGGAGAACGTCTTCGGGGCGCATGGCCTCAAGATATGATGTAATCGCCGTGATGACAGGTGGCTGCAGTGGCGTCGCCTTCGCCCGCCGATTGCGGGCGTCGAGCGAGGGAGAGAAAATGATCATGAGACGTGCCATGCCGGGCGCCGTCGCGGTCGCCGCGCTCGTGCTGCTGGCGCCGCCCGCGCCGGCGCTGGACAAGCCGGAAATGCCGAAGGTGCGGCTTGCGGTCGGCGGCAAATCCGCCATTTTCTATCTGCCGCTCTCGATCACCGAGCGGCTCGGCTTCTTCAAGGATGCCGGCCTCGACGTCGAAATCGCCGACGTGCAAAGCGGCGCGCGGGCGCTGCAGTCGCTGGTCGGCGGCAGCGCCGAATTCGGCGTCGGTACCTTCGATCACACCATCCAGATGCAGGCCAAGGGCCAGCCGGTGGTGGCGGTCACGCAATACGGTCGTTATCCCGGCTTCGTGCTCGGCACGGTCGCGTCCAAATCCATTGCCTATCGCGGCCCGCAAAGCCTGAAGGGGCTGAGGATCGGCGTGACCTCGCCCGGCTCGAGCACGCATTTCATGGCCGCCTACATGCTGGTGCGGGGCGGGCTCAAGGCCGACGACGCCGCGTTCGTGAGCACCGGCGTGACCTCGACCGCGATCGCCGCGGCACGGCGGGCGGAAATCGACGCCATCGTCAGCTCCGATCCGATGATGAGCCTCATGCAAGCCGAAGGTCTGGTCGAAGTGGTGGCGGACACGCGCACGCCGGCGGGGACGCAGGAGGTCTATGACGGCCCTTATCCGGGCGGCGTGGTCTATACGACGCCCGCCTTTGTCGAAAAGAATCCGGCGACCGTGCAGGCGGTCGTCACGGCCTTCGTGCGCGCGCTCAAATGGATGGCGAGCCGCTCGGCGGAAGAGGTGGCCAAGGCGATGCCGGAAGAGTACGCGCTCGGCAATCCGCAGGTCTACGTGCGCGCCCTGGCGGCCAGCCGGTCGATGTACTCGCCCGACGGCCGCTTCGTTCCCGGCGCGGTCGAGACCGCACACCGGGTGCTCAAGCTGTTCGACGCGGCGGTCGCCGGCGCGGCCGTCGACCTCACGAAGACCTATACCGGCGGCTTCGTCGAGAAGGCGCTGACGGCGAATTAGCCGGCAGCGAGCGGCGGATTTACGCGCTGGCCGCATCCCGCTGCCTTGCGGATTAGTCGCGCCTGAACACCACCGAGGCGAACCAGCCGGTGACGACGGCCATCATCGAGGTGACGAGGCCATAGAGCATGCCATGGTCGCGGGCGGCGTTGGTGACCACCTGCTCGAACCCCGACTTGTAGACCTCGAACGGAGCCGGCTCGCGCGCGATCTGCGCACCGTCGGCGAACAGCCTGACGTCGACCTCGTAGGTTCCGATCGGCACCTCGGCCGGCAGCGGGATCGACGCGCGGAACAGCGCCGGGGTCAGGAAGGTCACGTCATTCGCCGCCTCGCGGTAGAGCCCATGGTCGCTCTTGATCTTGATGAAAGCCACGCGGAACGGATCGTCGCTTGCGGCGTCGGCGATGTTGACGCTGGCGCGCTGCGGCAGGGAAATGTTGTCGAGGCCGAGTTGAAGGCGCCGCAGCGTCTCGGCGCTGGCGATGGCGTCGAGCGGCCGGTTCGAGAGCACGGCGAGATAGGCGGGGGCGTTCTCGAACACGCGCGAGTCGGCACTGACCCAGATGCCGAGCACCCGCGCCTTGCGGAACGTCACCGTCGTCTGGCGCGGCCCGGTGACGGTGACGACGATGTCATAGCCGCCGCGGCGCGGCCGCGATGCCGGATCCTGCTCGATTCCGCCGAACAGAACGAGCTCCTCGCCGGCAAAATTCGACGTCACCATCACGCGGTGGTTGGAGAGCGACGCGACGAGCCGCTCGGCTGCCGCGGGACCTGCGGACGCGGCGAGCGCGCCGAGCACGGCGAGGAGCGCAATGGGGACGCCCCGCCTCATACGTCGGTATCCAGCGGACGGATGGAGTACAGGGTCTCCGGCGGCACCACGAGGTCCAGCGCGAATCGAATTCCGACCGCAAGCACCAGCAGACCGAGCATGAGGCGCAGCCGCTCGCCGCTCATCTTCTGTCCGGCGCGCGCCCCGAACTGTGCCCCGATGACGCCGCCGACCATCAGGATCAGCGCCAGCAGCGCGTCCACGAGGTGATTGGTCGCCGAATGCATTACCGTCGCCGAGGCCATGGTGACGAGGGTGAGCACCATCGATGTTCCGATCACCGTCGCGGTCGGAACCCGCAGCACGTAGATCAGCATCGGCACCAGCAGGAAGCCGCCGCCGATGCCCATGATCGCGCCGACGAAGCCGATGATGAATCCGATCCCCCATACCGGGATCGCCGAGACGTAGATGCGCGAGCGCTTGAAGCGCACCTTGAACGGCAAGCCGTGGATCCAGGTGTGGCTGCCGGGCCGGCGCAGCTCGGCCGGCTTGCCCTGTCGCGCGCGGATGATCGCGCGTACGCTCTCGGCCACCATCAGCGCACCGACGATGCCGAGGAGAAGCACGTAGGAAAGACCGATGGTGAGGTCGAGTTGGCCGAGCGCGCGCAGCAGCGTGAACAGCCAGACGCCGAAGGCGGTACCGATGATGCCGCCGGCCAGCAGCATGCAGGCGAGCGCGAGATCGATCGCGCGGCGCCGCCAGTAGCTGATCGCGCCGGACATCGAGGAGGCGGCGATGTGGCTGGTGACGCTCGCCACCGCGACCGCAGGCGAGATGCCGAGGAAGATCAGCAGCGGCGTCATCAGAAAGCCGCCGCCGATCCCGAACATGCCGGAGATGAATCCGACCGCAAGCCCCATGGCCAAAATGACGAAGACGTTGACCGGCAAGTCCGCGATCGGGAGGTAGATTTGCAAGCGCGCGGTCCTCGATTCGAGGCTCGGATAGGCGCAGGACCAGTTGCCGTGGCCCCGCGACGGGGGAAGGAGAGTCTCGACCGAATTCACGGTGCGACCACCGCAAATGGCGGTCTGGCGATGTCGCGACCGTCGGCGGAGCCGACTTGTGCTCGATCGTGACCCGAGAACGTCGCCGGCACGACGCCCCGCGAATGCGTTCGGGACTCAGCGGGCAGGTGACTGCATTCTATCGATCTAGGCCGCGCATGCCACGCCTGCGCGTCGTGGTGCGGGATTTTTATTGCGCCGGTCGCGGGGTGGCAAGGTCGAGCTTGGACCCGGACGATTTATGCTTGGCGGGCGCCGGGGCGGGGACTGCGGATCCGGCCCGCGTTTCGGCGCTATCCCAGCCGCCGGGGGGCGTCTTGACCTGCACCGCGGCCTCCGGCTGCTGCGCAGGCATCCAAGCCTCGACCGCCTGGCTTGCCGCCTTGAAAGACTGTGGATCGAGGCGGGCTCCTATGTCGTCGCGCTTCTTCGCCGAATCGGAATCACCGTCACGGGCGGCGAGCGCGAACCATCTGTATGCTTCCGTGAGGTTCTGCTCCATCCCGATGCCGCGCGCATAGAGGATCGCAAGATTGTACTGGCTGTCGGGAACGCCGTAGTCGGCCGCCTTGCGGAACCACTTGGCTGCCGTCTGGTAGTCCGGCTTGCCATCGATGCCTTCCGCATAGAGGACGGCCAGATTGTGCAGCGCCTTGGCATTGCCGGCCTCGCCGGCGGCGAGATAGAGGCGGCGTGCGGTATCGAGGTTTTTCTTCACCCCGAGCCCCTTCTCGTAGAAACCGCCGAGGCGGAACTGGGCCGGGACCAGGCCCTGCTTGGCGGCGCGCTCGAACCATTCCGCCGCGTCGGTCAGATTCTGCGGTACCCCGCGGCCCTCGGCATATCGCAATGCAATTTCATATTGGGCCGCCGAATCGCCTTTGGCGGCAGCCGCGCGCAGCGTGCCGCCGAATGCTGCGGGCAGCCGATCTGCGGTGCCCGGCGAGGCGGCCGGAGCGATCAGCACGAGAGGGGGAGGACTCGCCGGCGCGGGTGGTGCGGGAACCCGCTTGGCGGGCTGAGGGACGGAACCGGTGAGCTCGCGGTCAGCGGCGGCCGCCGTACCTGCCACGTGCGAGGCCACGGCCACCGGCGGACGAGCGATTTCGGTCGGGAGGACGCTGCCGGGTGTCGGCGCCATGATGGCCGTGCCGTCGACGGCGGGGAAACCCGCTGTTTGGCGGTCGGCCGCGGGTGACGGAGATGGCGGGACGGGCGAGGGCGGACCGCCATATCCGGCGGCGACGGCGGTGGCGGTGGGAACGGGGACTGCAACCGCAAGGTCCGCGACGGGGGGCGCGGCCGGCTCGCTCGATTCGCTCGCCACACGCACCGGAGCGTTACCCGAGGAGCCGAGCTGGGTTCGCGCGAACTGCAGCGAGCCGAGCACGATCAGAATGGCGGTCGTTCCCCCGATCAGGGCGCGCAGCTTGCCGACGCGGCTTGCGAGCCTGGCGGCAGCGCTGGCGATATCGCGCGGCGCGGACGGGCTGTCCTTCGCCGGGGCGTCTCGGCCCGCGGCCTGCGCGGCGCGGCGCGCCGCAGCAATGAAGTTCGGCTTGCCGCCCGGATCCGGGATGACCGGCGGCTTCGCTCCCGCGAGCGCGGCCTCGGAGGCGGCGATGCGGTCCGCCGGCGAGGGCGCATTGCGACTGCGCGCCGCACCGGGTTCGAGCGGATGATCGGGCGGCAGACTGGGGTCGATTGGTCGACGCTCGCCCGCAAGCGATGCGGCGGGTCTGGCCGGCGGCTGCTCGAGCTCGATCGGCCGCGGGGCCTCGGCCGGGACATCGGAGGCCGGCGCGATGGCGGCGGACGCCGCGGCTTGCAGGGGTTCCGGCGCCCCGGCTTCGACCCCGGAGACGGGCGCGGAGGACATCGGCGCCGCGGAGGCGGCCGGGGAAAACGAAGGTGCGGCAGGCGTGGCCACGGCCTCGATCCGCTGTCTCGGCTTGCTGCGGATATCGGTCTCGATCATCGCCAGCCGGTCGACGACATGTCCCAGCGTGCCATGGACGACTTCGAGCGTGTCCAGCGTCTTCTTCTCGGTTTGCCTCAGGTCGGCGATATCGCGCGAGAGCTCATCCACTTCGGGCGGCACGCTCCCCGCGCGCGCAAGGTTCGGCACGCGCTGGTGCTCGAGATGGATCAAAAGCTCCGCGAGCCCGCGCTCGATCGCTTCGAGATGATTGAGTCGCGCGTCGGAGGCATCGAGCTTCTCGACCAGCCCGGCAATCCGATCCTCGAGATGGCCAAGCGCGGCTTGATCGCCGCGCGTGAGCTGTATGCGCTCGATCTTGTCGATCAGCCCATGGACCACGGTCTCGAGCTCATGCGGCACGTCCCGGCCGCTCTGGTTGCGCGCTTCCAGCGCGTCGGCGAGCGTGGCGATGCGGCCTTCGAGCGCGGAGAGAATGCCGCCGCCGGCGGTGCCGGCCGCCTGATCGATCTTGCCGCCGAGCGCCCGCACCTCCTCGGAGAGCCTCGCCAGCGCGTCGTCGGAGGCCACGTGGGAGACAATGCCGCGCATCGTGACGATCGCCCCTTCCAGCTGCTTGAGCGCCGCCGGATCCTGGACGTTGTTGGTGATGAGGTCGACCTTCTCGGAGAGCTGCTGCACCGCGTGGCCGATGCCGACGAGGTTCTCCGCCGGCGTCAACGCGCGCAACGCGTCGCGCAGCTCAGCGAGCCCCTGCTCGATCCCCGCGAGCGCGGCTCCATCGGCGCCGGCGTCGCGGCTGTGGTCGACGCGGTCGGCGAGCTTGCGGACCTCGCTTTCGAGCGCCTCGATCGCCTTGCGCGGCATGGCCTCCTGCAGCATCAGACCGATCTCGGCGAGATCGTCGCGCAGCGTGTCGACGGCCTTATCGAGACCACAGGGCTGCTTGAGCGTCTCGATCTGGGTGTTGATCTGGCGCAACTGCTGCTCGAGGCCGGAAAGCTCCTGCGTGCGCGGGCGCGGCAGCAGGTCCGAGCGCGCCGCCGTCGGAACGGAGACATGGTCGGAAGCAATCGGGGCGTAGCCGTCCAGCGTGCGTTGGCGGTCCGCGATCTCGATCAGCGCCTGGTCGAGCGGAGTAGGGGGATCGGCGGCGACCATCGGTCGCGGGATTTCGCGATTGAGATCGGCGACGGCGCGATCGACCGCACTCACGCGCTGCTCGATCTCGATCTTGGCGGAGCGGCCTTCGGCGATCAATTGATCGAGCCTTTGGTCGAGCTTGGACACGATCTCGACCAGTTGCGGCGACGGCTGCTCGTCCCGACGCTCTGCCTGGAATGCTTGCGCGTTTGCCGCATGTTTCTCCGCGATCTCGCCGAGTTCCCGAGCCAGACTGTCGAGGCGATCATTGAGTCCCGCGAAGCCCTGGTCGACCGCGGGCCGGCAACGATCCTCAACGGTCGTCAGGCAGAGCCGCTCGGCCAACTCGGCCGCTCGGCATCCTACGACGTCGGCCGAGTCGGCCGCGGGTTGACGGACGTCGCGCTCGACCGAGAGCTGATGATCCTCTTGGCTTGCGGCACGCCAGCGGACCTCGCGATCCGCGGTCTCGGCGTGATCATCGAAACCGACGGGATAGGGGTGAAACGCGCGGCTGCTCGGATGGAGATGTTCGGTATTACTCTCCGGGACGTCGTTGTCGTCGTACGCCCGATAAGGACGATCGTCTCCGACGGAGGATGCCCCAGGCTCCGGCCGCACATATTTGTCGCGATCCGCGCCGACGTTATCTCGCAAGTCGTATTGCGGGCGCGCGAGGCCTCTCGGCTCGGTGCCCTCATGCAACGCCGAGTCGAGGATGACATTGTCGAGCCATTCGCCGACCGACATGCCGGAACGGCGCGCCGCTTCGCGCGCGATATCGCGCGCCCGCCGTCTGACCCCGGTTACTTGCCACGAATCACCAGATTGCATGCCCGCATCCGCTTGTTGGGCTGGGAGAAGCGGGGCCGAGCGGACCTTGTGGAACCAGCGCTCGTTAACAAACGGTGGAAGGCTGCGCGGTCCGATGGCCTCGGGTCGCAGTTTTTGCCGTTCGAGGTAAACAGACCGTTAAGATCGTGACCGGGCCGTCGCGAGGGCAATCCGGCGTGATCCTTTCGCCACGTCCGGCCGGGCGCACCGGGGATGGCCATTCTCAACGCAGCATCAGCAGCCCGGCCGTTGCCATCACCAGAATGACGAGGGTGGTGCCGATCACGGTCGCGACGTGGCGCCAGCCGAGCCCGGCAATGGCGGTCAGCGATGTGCCGAGGCCGAGCGCCGATATGGCGATCAGCAGGCCCCAGGTCGATGCCTCGACCAGCGGTGCCTTGAGCTGCGCGAACGCCGGCGCAACGGCCGGGAAGGCGGCCACGATGCTATTGAGCGCGCAAAGGCCGACGAAGACGAGCGCGAACACCGGGATCGGAATCTTGGCGGCGGCGCTCGCAACGGCTCGCCGGGCGAACAGCCAGCCGATGAAAAGGACGAGAGGCAGCATCAGGAAGACGCGGAACAGCTTGACGACCACCGCGGTGTTGCCGGCGGTTTCCGACACCGCGTAGCCGGCGCCGACCACCTGCGCGACATCGTGAATGGTTGCGCCGAGCATCACGCCGGTGGTTCGCGGATCGAATCCGAGCCAAATGCACACGAGCGGATAGAGAACCATCGCCAGGGTCGACAGTGCGTTGACCGCGACGACGACGAAGGCGACGTCGGTTTCCTTGCCCTTGTAGTCGGGCAGGACGATCGAGGTCGCGAGCGTGGCCGAGGCGCCGCATACCGCGGTTCCCGCTCCCGCCAATGCCCCGTAGCCCGATTCAAGCGCGAAAGCGCGGGCGAGCAGGAAGCCCGCGGCCAGCGTCACGGCCATCGAGACGATCACTACGACGGCCGTCAACGATCCCAGTGCGGCGATTTCGCCGAGCGCGATCCGCAGTCCCAGCAATGCGACGGCCCAGCGCAAGAGAACCTTCAGGCAAAACACGATGCCGGGCTGGAACAACGGCCGGCGCGCCACCGGATGGAGCGCGATGCCGATCAGGAGGGCGATCACCATGGCGGGGATCGGAGCAACGCCGGCAAGCAGCGGGGCCGCGGTCACCGCGGTGACCGCGACCGATGACGACAGCAGGACGCCCGCCAAAGCGCGCCCAACGTTCGCCAAGCTTCGCGCCGCCAATATGCCGGGAACGGTCAATGCCGGATCGTCGTGAGGAGGGTGAGGGCCGTGGGTTCAGGCGCCGACGTCGCGACGTCGCGACTTTCGAGAGGGCTTCGAGACACAGAAGGTCTTCTGTTTGCAGGCCTCGTCACGTCGGCAATGCTACCCGGTCGCGCAGCGGATCGCAAAAGCCGAGGCTGATCGATCGACCGGACCAGGTCGGGTCGCGCATTTCCGACTTGCATGCGAAATCGACCCTCTTTCCTGCGGCCGGCCGGTTGTGAAAAAGTGCCGGGCGCTTGTCAACGCCCGCGTGCTCGCATTGCGCGCTCGCGCCCTGTAAGTTGTGCGGCCAAGGGGATTCGCCATGGATGTCCTCGACGTTCCCCGCCCGGGCTGGATGACGGAGGACCTCGTCCTGCTCGAGGAGCAGGCGCGGCGCTTCGTCGCCGCCGAATACGTGCCGCACCTCGATGCATGGAACGAGGCGGGCATGTACGAGCGCGAGGCCTGGACCAAGGCCGGCGCCGCGGGACTGCTTTGCCCGGCAATACCCGAAGAGTACGGCGGGGTCGGCGGCAGTTTCGCGCACGAAGCGGTGATCGGTCGGCAATTGAGCCTGGCGGGCTTCGATTCCTTTGGCGCGCCGCTGCATTCCGGCATCGTCGCGCCCTATGTCCTGCACTACGGCACGGATGAGCAGAAGCGGCGCTGGCTGCCCAAGCTCGTCACCGGCGAGCTTGTCGGCGCGATTGCGATGAGCGAGCCCGGCACCGGCTCCGACCTGCAAGGCGTGCGCACGACCGCGAGGAAGTCGGGCAACGGCTACGTGCTCAACGGTTCGAAAACGTTCATCACCAACGGCCAGCACGCCAATCTCGTCATCGTGGTCGCCAAGACCGATCCCGGCGCCGGCGCCAAAGGCGTCTCGCTGATCGTGGTCGAGACCGACAACGCGCCGGGCTTCCGCCGCGGCCGCAAGCTCAAGAAGCTCGGGCTCGACTCCGCCGATACGTCGGAACTGTTCTTCGAGGACGTGAAGCTGCCGCCGGAAAACCTGCTGGGAGCCGAGGAAGGCCAGGGCTTCGCGCAGCTCATGAACGATCTGCCGCGCGAGCGGCTCATCGTCGTGGTCCACGCCCAGGCCATGATCGAGCGGGCGCTTGCCCTCACCGTCGACTACGTCAAGCAGCGCCAAGCCTTCGGCAAGAAGATCATCGAATTCCAGAACACCCAGTTCGTGCTTGCCGAATGCAAGTCGGAGGCGACCATCGCACGGGTGTTTCACGATCACTGTATCGAGCGCTATCTCAACGGCGCCCTCGATACGGTTACCGCCTCGATGGCCAAATATTGGCTCACGGACCTGCAGGGAAAGATAATCGATCGCTGTCTGCAGCTGTTCGGCGGTTACGGCTACATGGAGGAGTTTCCAATCTCGCGCATGTACCGCGACGCGCGGGTGATGCGCATCTATGCCGGAACGAACGAAATCATGAAGCTCCTGATCGCACGGAGCCTCTGATGTAACTGAACGGTAGACGACAGGGGACAGCGACCTCCCCTCCGGGGTCGAGGAATTAGCAGCCAGGCGAGAGCAACCGATGCCCAAGATCGACATCGCGAAGATTCCGGCGCAACGGATCGCATCCTATCCAAGCGAATTCGCGCACGTGATCGCCGGGCGCGAGAAACGGAAGATCGGCGACGCCGTCGGGCTGACCCAGTTCGGCGTCAACATCACCCGCATCGAGGCTGGCTCGGCCTCGGCGCTGCGCCACTGGCACGAGCAGGAGGACGAGTTCATCTACATGCTCGACGGCGAGCTGGTGCTGCAGGAGAACGAAGGCGAGACCGTGCTCCGGCCCGGCGACGCGGCTGGCTTCAAGGCCGGTAGCGGTGTCGCCCATTGCCTGATCAACCGCACGGCGCGCGACGCGCTCTATCTCGAGGTCGGCACGCGCGCCAAGAGCGAGCGGGTGCACTATCCGGACGTCGATTTCATGATGGAGCGCGACGAGACCGGCCGGCGCTTTTTCCGCAAATCCGGCGAGCCGATCCGGAACTGATCGTTCCGCCACATGGCGGCGCTCGAGTGGCACATGACCCAATTGCGCTGCCTTGCAACCGCCGTGTAAGGTCGCGCCCCTTTCCGTCGGAACCCCGGCATGGCTCGCGACCAAGTCGACATGACGCCGATCGAAACGCGCGAGGAACTCGTGGCGTGGTTCGAAGCGGGCATCAAGCCCAAATCGCAGTTTCGCCTGGGCACCGAGCACGAGAAGTTCGCGTTCACGCTCGACGGCCATAACCCGGTCCCCTACGAGGGACGCCGCAGCATCCGCGCTTTGCTCGAAGGCATGCAGTACCTGCTCGGCTGGGAGCCGATCGTCGAAGACGGCAACATCATCGGCTTGTTCGACGTTACCGGCGGCGGTGCGATCTCGCTCGAGCCGGGCGGTCAGTTCGAGTTATCGGGCGCGCCGGTCGAGACCGTGCATCAGACCTGCTCGGAGCTGATGGCGCACCTCGCGCAGGTCAAGGAAGTCGCCCGTCCGCTCGGCATCGGCTTTCTCGGTCTCGGTATGACGCCCACCTGGAGCCGCAGCCAAATCCCGATGATGCCCAAGGGCCGCTATCGCATCATGACCGCCTACATGCCGAAGGTGGGCAAGCACGGCCTCGACATGATGTACCGTACCTGCACGGTACAGACGAACCTCGATTATTGTTCCGAAGCCGACATGGTCAAGAAGTTGCGGGTCGCGCTCGCGTTGCAGCCGGTCGCGACCGCCATGTTCGCCAATTCGCCTTTCACCGAAGGTCGGCCGAATGGCTTTCTTTCATTCCGGTCGGAAATCTGGCGCGACACCGATCCGGACCGCTCCGGAATGCTGCCGTGGGCGTTCGAGCCGGGCATGGGCTTCGAGCGCTACGTCGACTATGCGCTCGGCGTTCCGATGTATTTCGTCAAGCGCGGCGAGCGTTACATCGACGTCGCCGGACAGTCGTTTCGCGATTTGATGCAGGGACGACTTCCAGGCCTGCCGGGCGAGCACGCGACCATCTCCGACTGGGCGAACCATATCTCGACGATTTTTCCGGAAGTGCGGCTCAAGCGCTACATGGAGATGCGGGGGGCGGACGGCGGTCCGTGGCGGCGGCTGCCGGCGCTGCCGGCTTTCTGGGCGGGAATTCTCTACGATGACGGCTCGCTCGATGCGGCCTGGGGCTTGGTCAAGAATTGGACTGCCGCAGAGCGCCAAAGCTTACGCGACGAGGTGCCGAAGCTCGGGTTCAAGGCCACGATCGAGGGCCGCAGCGTGCTGCAACTCGCGAATACGGCGCTCGCCCTCGCCGAGCAGGGGCTCGCGCGCCGGCGCCTGTTGGATGCCGGCGGCCACGACGAGAGCCGTTATTTGCGGCCGATCCAGGACTATGTCTTGCGCGGCATTACGCCGGCGGAGGAGCTGCTCGAAAAATATCACGGCTCCTGGGATCGCAGCGTCGAGCCGGCGTTCAAGGAGTATGCGTACTGAGCGGCGCTGGCCGCGCTCGGACCGGAAGGTTCGTTTGTCACTCATTCGGTACTCGCCTGCGCTCGCGCGCTTCTCTAACATGGAGCGGATCGCGGGGCGGCGCGAGCGAGAGGCCGGGCATGAGGCGACATTGGCTCGGGCGCGGTGTCGGCTTGCTGATCGCGCTTGCGGGGACGCTCGCCGAGGCCCAGGTCGGGTTCGACCGGCCGGGCGGCGATTATGCGAGCTTTCCCGTGCGATCGGGCGATCCGGGCCAGTGCGCCGCGCGCTGCGAGCGCGATGGGCGCTGCCGTGCCTGGGCCTTTTCCTATCCAGCGACCGAAAGTGCCAGCGCCGTTTGCTGGCTCAAGTCCAGGGTCATGCCGCGGTTCGCGTCGACGTGTTGCGTGTCGGGCGTGCGGGGGACCGGCGTCATCGAACCGCGGATCGGCCCGATCGAGTTCGACGTCGACCGGAACGGCGGCGATTACCGGCACTTCGACCTTCCGCCCGACGCAAGCGGCAAGAGTTGCGAAGAGTCCTGCAAGGCGGAGGACGGCTGCCGCGCCTGGACCTATGTTCGTCCCGGCTATGTCGGGTCCTCGGCGGTCTGCTATCTGAAGAATCACATCACCCGCCCGGTGCGAAAGCCGTGCTGTATTTCCGGGGTGGTGAGATAGCGGGCGTCCGCGGCTCGACGGCGGCTGGGTCGTGGTCGGCAACGGAAATCGAGACGATCGCGTTCGCTGTCGCTGCCTTATCGGAGCAGCAATCTACACCGCAAAGGTCGCGATTTCGCGCTCGTCACCCGGTCCCGCCGACGGTGATGCCGTCCATGCGCAGGGTGGGCTGGCCGACGCCGACGGGCACGCCCTGGCCGTTCTTGCCGCAGGTGCCGAGGCCGGGATCGAGCTCGAGGTCGTTGCCGATCATGCCGATACGGTTGAGGTCGGTTGGCCCGTTCCCGATCAGCATCGCACCCTTGAGCGGTTGCGCCAGCTTGCCGTTCTCGATCTTGTACGCCTCGGTCACCTCGAACACGTATTTGCCGGAAGTGATGTCGACCTGGCCGCCGCCGAAACTCACGGCATAGATTCCGCTCTTTACCGAAGCGATGATCTCGCCCGGATCGCGTTCGCCGGCGAGCATATAGGTGTTGGTCATGCGCGGCATGGGCATGTGAGCGTAGCTCTGCCGGCGGCCGTTGCCCGTCGGCTTCATGCCCATGAGACGGGCGTTCTGGCGGTCCTGCATGTAGCCGACCAGGACACCGTCCTCGATCAGCACGGTGCGGTTGGTCGGCGTCCCCTCGTCGTCGATCGAGAGCGAGCCGCGCCGCTTGGCGATGGTGCCATCGTCTACGACGGTGACGCCCTTCGAAGCGACGCGCTGCCCCATCAGGCCGGCGAAGGCCGAGGTCTTCTTGCGGTTGAAGTCGCCCTCGAGTCCGTGGCCTACCGCCTCGTGCAGCATGACGCCCGGCCAGCCTGGTCCGAGCACCACGTCCATCTCGCCGGCCGGCGCCGGCGCTGCCGCGAGATTGGTCAATGCCTGGCGCACGGCATCGTCGGTCGCGTCCTGCCACGCCCGCGTTTCGAGAAAACGCGCGAAGCCTTCACGCCCACCGTATCCATGGCTGCCGGATTCCTGGCGATCTCCGTCGCCGGCGACGACTGAGACGTTGACGCGCACCAGGGGACGCACGTCACGGTAGCTTTCACCGTCGCCGCGCAGTATCTCGATCACCTGCCAGCTTGCACCGAACGAGATCGAAACCTGGCGCACGCGGGGATCCTTCGCGCGCGCATAGGCGTCGATGGCCTGGAGCAGCCGCACCTTGCTCTCGAAGGCGGGCGCCGCGAGCGGATTCTCGTCGTCGTAGAGGCGGACATTGCTGCGGACGGGTGGCTCGGAGTAGCGGCCGGAATAGCCGCCCTTCACCGCGCCGACCGCGTCCGCCGCGCGCGCGAGTGCCGCCTCGGACACGTCGGAGGAATGGGCATAGCCGACAGCCTCGTCCTTGACGGCGCGCAGCCCGAATCCCTGGTCGGTATTGTAGGTCGCCTGCTTGAGCCGCCCGTTGTCGAACACCAGCACTTCGGATTGGGCATATTCGAGATAAAGCTCGCCATCGTCGGCGCCTTCGAGCCCCCTGGCAAGGTGTCTGCGGACGCCCTCATGGTTGAGGCCGGCGCGGTCGAGAAGCGACATGGTCGGAGAGGTCATGATGGAACCCGGAGGGCTGAGCCGCTGCTGCCCCGAAGATAGTCGCCCCCGCCCCGAGTTGCGAGGTAGCCGCGGCAGAAATCGTCCGGATGGAAAGTTAAAGAGAGCCCGGACCGGCGAGCCCTACGGGAGCTTATCGTAGCCCTCGCCGAAGCCCTTGAGGCTCATAGGGAAGCCGATGCCCTCTTCGGGCGTCTGAAAGATGATGAAGGTCGCGGTCTGGCCGGAGCGGAGCTGCTTGATCAGGTTGTCGTCCATGACCACCTCGGCGACGCACCCGTTGGGCAGGCAGCGGACGAAGCCGGCGCGCCCGACGTCGACCTGATCGATCTTCAGCCCGAGACCCGACGGGAGCAGCACCCCGACGGGTGCGACCACTCGCATCAATCGGCTTTTCTGATCGGCGGTTTTCAGCACGATCACGGTAAGACCGACATTGGCGCGGTCCTCCGCGGTGACGCTCTGGATCAGGGCGCACTGCTCGCCCTGGGCTCCCGGCGGCGTGTCGCAACGGACCTGCCAGTCGTTGTGGACCGACTTGACCGCGCCCTGCGCGGCGGCCCGCTCGCCGGTTCCCACGATTGCCGCGAGCGCCACGAGGGCGGCCGCCGGCACCGATCTCATTGCGTGCAAAAGCATTCCCGGGCCTGAAAAACCCATTTTCCCCGTGCCTCGAATCGCGTTGCGCCCCGCCAATTCCGACGCCGCCGAATCGAACCCCTTCGGCCATGGTCGGACCGACGTATCAAGGATTAGTAAAACAGCCCATTGTGGCCGAGAAAGGGTCAAAAAGGCGCCTTTGGCGTGGCCCGCCCGGCCGGCCTTTGGTCGCACCGAAAGATATCGGGGGTGCATTGCGAGGTCGCCGGAATTGTGGTTTGAGAAGCCAGGATTCCCCTCAGGTTCCGCCGCACGCGCGCCGAGGAGCCGCCGAGGAAGCTGACCTTGGCAGCCGTCCCGCTCAACGCGAGCGGTGGCAGTGGCGCGGATCGGTGAAATGCGATGCGGCGGCGCCTCAGAGCCTCATTCGAAGGAGCAATGCCGACGATGCCGGTGCTCAAGCGATTGACCATCTTGGCGGTGACGATGGCCGCCGTCTTGGCGGCCGGCGGAGCCGCCGTGGCCGGGCTCGGACAGCCTTCGGAGTGGCAATTCGGGCTGCAGCAATCCGTCACCCCGGTGATGGACAACATCGTCTGGTTCCACGACTTCCTGCTCTACATCATCACCGGGATTACCGGCTTCGTGCTGGCGCTCTTGATCATCGTCATGGTGCGTTTCAATGCGCGCGCCAATCCGACGCCGTCGCGGACCACGCACAACACGCTCGTCGAGGTGCTGTGGACGATCATTCCGATCGTGATCTTGCTGGTGATCGCCGTACCCTCGTTCAAGCTGCTGTTCCTCCAGCTCAATACGCCGAGCGCCGACCTCACGGTGAAGGCAACCGGCAAGCAATGGTATTGGAGCTACAGCTATCCGGACAATGGCAAGTTCGAGTTCGATTCGCTGATGCTCAAGGACGCGGAGCGCAAGGACGGGCAGCCGCGGTTGCTCGCCGTCGACAACGACATGGTGGTGCCGGTGAACAAGACCGTGCGCGTGATCACGACCGGTTCCGACGTCATCCATTCGTTCGCGGTGCCGTCCTTCGGGATCAAGATCGACGCCGTCCCCGGGCGCATCAACGAGACCTGGTTCAAGGCGACGCGCGAAGGTATCTATTACGGACAGTGCTCCGAATTGTGCGGGAAGGATCACGCCTTCATGCCGATTGCGGTCCGGGTCGTAAGCGAGCAGGCGTTCGCGGCGTGGGTGGAAGAGGCGAAGCAGAAATACGCCCGCGACGAAATGGCCCCGCCCACCAGTCTCGCGGCGGCGCAACCGAGGCCCGAGTGACGCCGACCGGCGGGATGTGACGACGAGCGGGGCAAGGACAAATCCGAGGGATTCGAGTCATGGCTCACACGGCAACAGCTCACGGCGAGGACCATCACGACCACCCGCACGGCTGGCGGCGCTACCTCTATTCGACCAACCACAAGGACATCGGTACGATGTACCTGGTGTTCGCGCTGGTGGGCGGATTGGTCGGCGGCGTCCTGTCGATCGGGATGCGGCTCGAGCTGATGCAGCCGGGGCTGCAGTTCTTTCACGAGCCCCACACGTTCAACGTGTTCACGACCGCGCACGGACTGATCATGATTTTCTTCATGGTCATGCCGGCGATGATCGGCGGTTTCGGAAACTGGATGGTGCCGCTGATGATCGGCGCGCCGGACATGGCGTTCCCGCGCATGAACAACATCTCGTTCTGGCTCCTGCCGGCCTCTTTCACGCTGTTGATCATCTCGGTTTTCGTGGAGGGCGAGCGTGGCGCCTCGGGCGTCGGCGCCGGCTGGACCATCTACGCGCCGCTGTCGACCACCGGTCATCCGGGCCCCGCCGTCGACTTCGCTATCCTCTCGCTGCACCTTGCCGGCGCCTCCTCGATCCTCGGCGCGATCAACTTCATCACCACCATCTTCAATATGCGCGCGCCCGGCATGACGCTGCACAAGATGCCGCTATTCGTCTGGTCGCAATTGGTGACGGTGTTTCTGCTGTTGCTCGCCATGCCGGTGCTCGCCGGCGCCATCACCATGCTGCTGACCGACCGTAATTTCGGTACCACCTTCTTCACCCCCGATGGCGGCGGCGATCCGATTCTGTTCCAGCATCTCTTCTGGTTCTTCGGGCATCCCGAGGTCTACATCCTGATCGTGCCGGGCTTCGGCATGGTCAGCCAGATCGTCGCAACCTTCTCGAAAAAGCCGGTCTTCGGATATCTCGGCATGGCCTATGCCATGGTGGCGATCGGCGGCATCGGCTTCGTCGTGTGGGCGCACCACATGTACACGGTCGGCATGTCTACCGCCGCGCAGGCCTACTTCGTGGTTGCCACGATGGTGATCGCGGTGCCGACCGGCGTGAAGATATTCTCCTGGATTGCGACCATGTGGGGAGGCTCGATCGAGTTCAAGACGCCGATGCTGTGGGCGATCGGCTTCATCTTCCTGTTCACGGTGGGCGGCGTGACCGGCGTGGTGCTCGCCAATGCCGGCGTCGACCGCTCGCTGCAGGACACCTATTACGTGGTGGCACACTTCCACTACGTGCTCTCGCTCGGCGCCGTGTTCACGATCTTCGCCGGCTGGTACTACTGGTTCCCGAAGATGACCGGCTACATGTACTCGGAGCCGATCGGAAAGCTGCACTTCTGGGTCACCTTCGTCGGCGTCAATCTCGTGTTTTTCCCGCAGCATTTTCTCGGGCTCGCCGGCATGCCGCGGCGTATCGCCGACTATCCCGACGCATTCGCCGGCTGGAATCTCGTCTCCTCGCTCGGTTCCTATCTGTCCGGTGTGGGCGCGCTGATCTTCTTCTTCGGGGTCGCCCAGGCATTCATGCGCAAGGACCGAGCGGCGGACAATCCGTGGGGCGCGGGCGCAACCACGCTCGAATGGACGTTGCCGTCGCCGCCTCCGTTCCACCAGTACAATGAGCTGCCGCTGATCAAATGACGGCGGCCGGCCCGTCGACGGAGCTCCGGCGATGGGTCCGCCATTCAACAGCTGAGCGTAGAATCGATGTCCTTGGTCAACGAAGGCGCGGAACTTGGAAGCGGTGCGGTCTCGGCCCGCCAGCAGCCGAGCGTCGCCGACGTCGGCGATTACCTCGCGCTGATGAAGCCGCGGGTGATGTCGCTCGTCGTCTTCACCGCGCTGGTCGGCCTCATGATCGCCCCCGGACACGTTCATCCCGTGATCGGCTTCACGGCGCTGCTATGCATCGCGGTCGGCGCCGGCGCTGCGGGCGCGCTCAACATGTGGTACGACGCCGACATCGATGCGGTGATGACGCGCACCGCCAGCCGCCCCATTCCGCGCGGTCGCGTCGCGCCGGGGGAAGCGCTTGCCTTCGGCCTGGTGCTCGCCGCTTTTTCGGTCGGCGTGCTCGGGCTGCTCGTGAGCTGGCTCGCCGCGACGCTGCTCGCTTTCACCGTCTTCTTCTACGTCGTCGTCTATACGATGTGGCTCAAGCGCTGGACGCCGCAGAACATTGTCATCGGCGGCGCCGCCGGAGCGTTCCCGCCGATGATCGGCTGGGCGGCGGCGACCGGGGATATCTCGGTCGAGCCATGTCTGCTCTTCCTCATCGTCTTTTTCTGGACTCCGCCGCATTTCTGGGCGTTGTCGCTCAATCGCGCCGACGACTACGCCAGGGCCAGGGTCCCAATGTTGCCGGTCGTCGCCGGAGCGGAGGAGACCCGTCGCCAAATCCTGCTCTATTCCGTCGCGCTCCTGCCGATCGGCGCAATGCCGTGGCTGCTCGGCTATTCCGGTGCGATCTATGGGGTGGCCGCCCTCGTCGCGGGGGCCATGATGGTCGCATTCGCTTGGCGCGTGCGCAGCGAGCGCGCGGGCGAGCGCGCCGCGCGCGCGGCGCAACACCTGTTCGGATTCTCGATCGTCTACCTGTTCGTCCTTTTCGCCGTGCTCTTGGTCGACGGCGTCTCCGGTCGTGCGATCTGAGGGTCTCGGTGAGCACATGTTGGTGAAGATATGGACGAAAAGCCGGAAAGAATCGTCCTCACCGAGCAGCAGAAGCGCAGCCGGCGGGCGCGCTCGATTGCGATTGCGCTCGCGCTCGGCGCGCTCGTCATCCTGTTCTACGTCGTCACGCTGGTGAAGGGACCGGCGGTGCTGAACCGCCCGTTGTGATCGCGATGAATGCGCCCGATGCCTTCTCGCGACGACGCCGCGATATCGCTGTCGCGGCCGGCTGCGGCGTGTTCGTCGCGGCGATGGTGGGCGCGGCCTATGCGGCGGTGCCGCTCTACAACTGGTTCTGCCGCACCACCGGTTTCGGCGGCACGCCGTTGGTTGCAACCGCGGCGCCGTCCCATGCCCTCGATCGCAGGCTCAAGGTCCGCTTTGACGCCAATGTCGCCGGCGGGCTTCCGTGGCGGTTCGAGCCCGAGCAGAATTCAATCGAGGTCAAGATCGGCGAAGTGGTGACCGTAAATTACCGGGTGGTCAACGAATCCGCACGTGAGACGATGGGCATTGCTTCCTACAATGTCTCGCCGCCCACGGTCGGCGCCTATTTCTCCAAGATCAATTGCTTCTGCTTCACCGAGCAGCGGCTCAAGGCCGGGGAGCAGCGCGACATGACCGTCGTGTTCTTCGTGGACCCCCAACTGGTGAAGGATTCGGAGCAGGACGATCTCGACACCATCACGCTGTCCTACACCATGTACCCGGTACGTCAGCCGGACGGATCGCGCGTGGAGATCCGAACGACGCTTGCCCCCGGACGAAGCTAGGTTCGAGAAACGAAACTCTACGACCTGATACGACGAATCTGAAACGAGAAGCGGCCGCAAGAGGCGCCGCCTGATCGCAAGACGGAGAGACCTCGAGATGGCCGACGCCCACGCCAAACCGCATCACGATTATCACCTTGTCGAGCCCAGCCCGTGGCCGGTGGTGGGTTCGATCTCAGTGTTCGTGATGGCGGTCGGCGCCATTACCTGGATGCACCACATGTTCGTGGCCGCGCCCTACATTTTCGGCGTCGGCGCGATCGGCGTCGCCTACACGATGATCGGTTGGTGGAGCGACGTCGCGCGCGAGGCGACGCACGAGGGTCATCACACGCGCATCGTGCAAATCTCGCATCGTTACGGGATGATCCTGTTCATCGCCTCCGAGGTGATGTTCTTCGTCGCCTGGTTCTGGGCCTACTTCAACAGCGCGCTATTCCCAGCCGATATGCATCAGATCACGCGCGAGCAGCTGTTCGGCGGCGTGTGGCCGCCGAAGGGAACCCAGACCTTCGATCCATGGCATCTGCCGCTCTTGAATACGCTCATTCTGCTCACCTCCGGCACCACCGTAACCTGGGCCCACCATGCGCTGCTGGAGAACGACCGTCAGGGGCTCAAATGGGGCCTGATCCTGACCATCGCGCTCGGCCTCGCGTTCACCTGCGTGCAGGCCTACGAGTACAGCCACGCGGGCTTCAATTTCAGCGGCAATATCTACGGCGCCACCTTCTTCATGGCGACCGGCTTCCACGGTGCGCACGTGATCATCGGCTCTACGTTCCTGATCGTTTGCCTGATCCGCGCTTTTCTCGGACACTTCACCCCGACCCAGCATCTCGGCTTCGAGTTCGCCGCCTGGTATTGGCATTTCGTCGACGTGGTCTGGCTGTTCCTGTTCTCCTGCATCTATGTGTGGGGTTCGGCCGGAGAGAGCGTGGCGCATGCCGCCGGCCATTGAGCCGAGCAAGGCGGCCGCGGGCGCTCGTCCGGCCCTGCAAGCCTCTCGACCGAGGGAGCGGTCGCGCCGCGCCCTTTTTCGTCGCCGGAACGTGAAAATACGTGTGAACGCCAAGCCGCCGCTGCCGTTATCTTGATCGCCACACCCGTCCCGATTGCCGGGAATTGAGCAGGGGAGAGCGGCCATGGCTGACTACGATGCGATCATCATCGGTGCCGGACAGGCCGGGCCGGCCTTGGCGCGGCGATTGGCAGCTGCCGAATGGAAGGTCGCCATCGTCGAGCGCAAGTTCTTCGGCGGCACCTGCGTCAATACTGGCTGTACTCCGACCAAGACGCTGGTCGCGAGCGCCTATGCGGCGCAGCTCGCGCGCCGCGCCGCCGACTATGGCGTGATCATCGGCAGCGACGGCGACGCGGTGAGTGTCGACATGAAGGCGGTGAAGGCGCGCAAGGACGCGCTTGTGAATGCATCGCGCAAGGGCATCGAGCAATCCTTGAAGAAGCTGAGCGGCTGTACGGTCTACGAGGGCCACGCCCGCTTCCTCGGGCCAAAAGAGGTCAGGGTCGGAGACGAGGTGCTCAAGGCCGACAAGATTTTTATCAATGTCGGCGGACGCGCATCGGTGCCGCCGATTCCCGGGCTTGACCAGGTGCCTTACCTCACCAACAGCTCGATGATGGACGTGGATTTCCTGCCGCCGCATCTGGTCGTGTTGGGAGGTAGCTATATCGGTCTCGAATTTGCGCAAATCTATCGGCGCTTCGGAAGCAGCGTCACGGTCATCGAGCTTGCGCCGCGTCTGATCGCCCGTGAGGACGAGGATACATCGCGGACGATCGCGGACATCCTCAAGGACGAAGGCATCGACGTCCGCGTCGATAGCAAGGTTGTCGCCGTTCAAAAACAAGGCAATCAGATCGCTGCGACGGTCGAGACCGCAGGAGCGCGATCGCAGGTCCTTGGCTCGCACCTGTTGCTCGCGATCGGGCGGCGGCCGAATACCGACGATCTCGGGCTCGACGCCGCCGGCGTCGCCACCGACCGGCACGGCTACATCACCGTTGACGATCAGCTGCGCACCAGCGTGCCCGGTATCTGGGCGCTCGGAGACTGCAACGGCCGCGGCGCGTTTACTCATACCTCCTGGAACGATTTCGAGATCGTGGCGGCGAACCTGCTCGACAATGAGCCGCGGCGCGTCAGCGACCGCATCGACGCCTATGCGCTCTATACGGATCCGCCGCTCGGACGCGCCGGCATGACCGAGACCGAAGTCCGCAAGTCCGGCCGGCCGGCGCTGATCGCAGTCATGGCGATGGAGGATGTGAGCCGCGCCAAGGAGAAAGCCGAGACCAAGGGATTCATGAAGATTCTGGTCGACAAGGAGACGAAGCAAATCCTCGGCGCGTCGCTATTGGGAGTTTCCGGCGACGAGGTCATCCACTGCATTCTCGATCTCATGTACGCCAAGGCGCCGTTCACCGTCATGCAGCGGGCGATGCACATCCACCCGACCGTGTCGGAATTCATTCCGAGCATGATGGAGGACTTGGCGCCGCTGCGTTGACCCCGACCGGGCGCGGCGGGCGCTTCGATATTGCGTCGGGGGACTTGAGACTAGGCTCCGCTCTCGCCATCTCAAGGCTGCATCTTCTAGGCAGGCTCCCGTGCCGACGCATCAAGACAATCCGCCGCCGTCTTCCTTCATGACCGGGCTCGTCGTGCCCGGCCTCCTGGGTCGCTGCCCGCGTTGCGGCAGAGGCAAGCTGTTTCAAGGATTTCTCGCGCTGCGCCCGCGCTGCGAACGCTGTGGCCTCGATTTTTCGTTCGTCGATTCGGCCGACGGACCGGCGTTCTTCGTCATGTTCCTTTCGGGCTTCATCGTTGCCGGTTCGGCCTTGGCGGTGGAAATCCTCTATTCGCCGCCGTACTGGGTCCATGCGCTGCTGTGGGGGCCGCTGATCCTAGTCACGACATTGTTGCCGCTGCGCCCGATGAAAGGCCTCCTGATCGCGCTGCAGTATCACCATAAGGCCGCCGAGGGCCGCTTCACCGGCGGCGATACGTCGTGAAAGATACGCCCGCCGGACGGCTGCGGGCCGGGCGGGCAGTGCCGACCCTGTTTGCGCTTGCAGCCCTCGTCGTCTTTACCGGGCTCGGCACTTGGCAGGTCCAGCGCAAGGCATGGAAGGAAGCGCTGATCCATACCCTCGAGCAGCGCCTCTCCGCTGCCCCGGTCGACCTGCCGCCGCGCCAACGCTGGGCACGCCTCGATCCGGAGGAGGACGAGTTCCGTCGCGTGAAGTTCTCCGCCGCGTTCGTGTCTGGTGAACAAGCGCTTGTTTACACCAGCGGATCGACGTTTCGCAGCGATGTGTCGGGACCCGGCTATTGGGTGCTTGCGCCGGCTCAACTTGCGACAGGCGGAGTCGTCGTGGTCAATCGCGGTTTCGTGCCGGAGGGTCGGCAAGATCGGCGAAGCCGTGCCGAAGACGAGACGACCGGCGCGATCGAACTCATCGGCGTCATGCGCTGGCCGGAGCAGCGTGGCGTTTTTGCTCCGAAGGATGAGCCCGAGCGCAATCTCTGGTTCGTGCGCGATCCTGCTGCGATCGCCGCATCGAAGGGTTGGGGCGATGTGGCGCCCTTCTACGTCGAATTGGAAGGACCGCAGCCGCCGGGAGGCCTTCCGCGCGCCGGGGCGCTCAGGGCCAATCTGCGCAACGAGCATCTGCAATATGCCATCACCTGGTACGGGCTTGCCGTGGTCGTCGTGGTGATGTTCGCGCTTTGGTTGCGAGGCCGTCGCGTCACCGGCGCCGCCTGAGCCTTTCTTGTGGAACGAGCGCCTTCCCACTATCTTTGATGCCGGTGTTTCGCGGCGGCTCGCAATCCGCCAGGAAACATAAGCGAATCCAATAGGTTATGTGGTCGCTTCGGCGGGCCAAGGAGGTCCGGCGTGAGGGGCGGCATAGCCTTGATCGGAGCTTTCCGTGCGCTACGTCTCTACCCGGGGCGAGGCCCCGCCGCTCGGCTTTGTCGAGGCGACGCTCGCGGGGCTTGCCCGCGACGGGGGTCTCTACGTCCCCGCAACCTGGCCGCAGCTCGACGCCCGTCAGATCGCGGGCTTTGCCGGTCGCCCCTACGCCGAAGTTGCGGTCGACGTGATCAGCCCGTTTGTCGGCGACGCCGTTCCGGCTCACGATCTCGCCCGCATGGCGCGCGAGGCCTACGGCAATTTCCGACACCCGGCGGTCGCCCCCCTGGTGCAATTCGGCGTGAACGACTTCGTGCTCGAGCTGTTTCACGGACCGACGCTCGCCTTCAAGGACTTGGCAATGCAGCTCCTTGGACGGCTCATGGATCATATGCTGGCGGCACGCGGCGAGCGCGCGACGATCGTCGTGGCGACCTCCGGCGACACCGGCGCCGCCGCGATCGAGGCGTTCCGCGGTCGCGCCCGCGCCGATCTTTTCGTGCTGTTTCCGCGGGGTCGCATTTCCGACGTTCAGCGCCGGATGATGACGACGGTCGAAGACGACAACGTCCACGCACTGGAAATCGATGGTACCTTCGACGACTGCCAGGCGATCGTGAAGGGCATGTTCAATCATCACGCGTTTCGCGACCAGGCGCGGCTCTCCGGAGTGAACTCGATCAACTGGGCGCGCATCGTGGCGCAGGTGGTCTATTACTTTACCGCTGCGGTCACGCTCGGCTCGCCGCGCCGCCAAGTCGCCTTTACCGTGCCGACCGGGAATTTCGGCGATGTCTATGCGGGTTATGTCGCGCTCCGCATGGGGCTGCCGGTCGATCGCCTGGTCATCGCCACCAACGTCAACGATATCCTGGTCCGCGCCATCGCAAACGGCGGCTACGACTCCAGGGAGGTCGTGCCCACGACGTCGCCTTCCATGGATATCCAGGTCGCGTCGAATTTCGAGCGCGCATTGTTCGATGCCTGTGACCGCGACGGCTCCGCGATGCGTGCGCTGATGGCGTCGCTCGCCCAGTCGCGCCGGTTTGTGCTGCCGGCGGCTGCGCTTGCGGGGATTCGAGGGATCTTTTCTGCCGGTCGTGCGGACGAAGAGGAGACCGCGGCGACCATCCGCACCATGCTGCGGGAGACCGGAAATTTCATCGATCCTCACACCGCGGTAGGCGTGGCGGTCGCGGAAAAAGAAAATCGCGACCCGTCCGTACCGATGGTCGTGCTCGGCACCGCCCATGCCGCCAAGTTCCCGGACGCGGTGGAGGCTGCCTGCGGGGTGCGGCCGGCGCTGCCGGAATGGCTTGCCGACCTCGATCGGCGGCCGGAGCGCGTCAGCGCATTGCCGGCCGACCAGATGGCGGTCGAGCGCCAAATTCTGTCCCTGAGTCGCGCCGCGCACGAAGGAGCCGCCGCATGAGCGTCGAAGTCACGCGCCTTCCATCCGGTCTCGTCATCGTGACCGACGTGATGCCTCACCTGGAGACCGCCTCGCTCGGCGTGTGGGTGGGAGCGGGCAGCCGCGACGAGCGCCCCGATGAGCACGGCATCTCTCATCTCCTCGAGCACATGGCATTCAAGGGCACGTCGCGCCGGAGCGCCCGCCAGATCGCGGAGGAAATCGAGGCCGTCGGCGGCGACCTCAACGCGGCCACTTCGATCGAGACGACGGCCTATTACGCGCGCGTTCTCCGCGCCGACGTGGCGCTCGCCCTCGACGTCCTGTCCGATATCCTTACCGACCCTTCGTTCGATCCCGAGGAGCTCAAGCGCGAGCAGAATGTCATCGTGCAGGAAATCGGCGCCGCCGAGGATACCCCGGACGATCTCATCTGGGATCGACTGCAGGAGACCGCCTTCCACGGCCAGCCGATCGGCCGGTCGATCCTCGGCACGCCCGCGACGGTACGCTCGTTCGACCGCGCCCGGCTCGCCGCCTATCTGACGCGCACCTATCGGGCGCCAAAAATGGTCGTTGCCGCGGCTGGCGCCGTCGACCACCGGGCCGTGGTGGCGGAAGTCGAGCGGCGGTTCGCCAATTTCACCGGTCCCGCGGCGCCGACGCCGGAGCCCGCACGCTTCATCGGCGGATCCCGCATCGAGACGCGCGATCTCGAGCAGGTGCACATCGCGCTCGCCATGCCCGGCGTGCCGCACCGCGATCCGAACATGTTCAGCATGCAGGTGTTCACCAATGTGCTCGGTGGCGGGATGTCCTCACGGCTGTTCCAGGAGGTACGCGAGCAGCGCGGTCTCTGTTACGCGATTTACGCGTTCCACGCGCCCTATTCCGACACCGGGATGTTCGGCCTTTATGCCGGAACCGACGCCGACGATGTCGCCGAGCTCATGCGCGTGGTCGTGGACGAAATCAATTCCGCCGCCGAGACCATCAACGAGGTCGAGGTCGCGCGGGCGAAAGCGCAGATGAAGGCTGGATTGCTCATGGCGCTCGAAAGCTCGAGCAGCCGTGCCGAGCAGCTCGCGCGCCAGATGCTCAATTGGGGTCGCCCTATTCCGCTCGACGAGCTGGTCGGAAACATCGAAGCCGTAACGGTCGAGAGCACGCGCGCCGCCGGGCGGGCTTTGATCGCGCGCGGACGGCCCGCCGTCGCCGCGCTTGGTCCGGATGCCGGACTTGAAAGTGCCGTCACGATCGCCGACAGTCTTGTCCGCCGGGCAGCGTGATACCAGAGGGCGGAAGATGGACGACCAACGGCGAGGGACGGAGGGCATGCCTTTCCTTTTCCGTCGTGCGTCGTCCGTCGTCTGACTGCCGCTTACATGGCCTTCTTCCGCACCGTCAGCTTGACCGACGTGATGCCTGCCGTTGCCGGCGAGGGCGTCGTGCTGCGTCCGCCGCAGATGTCGGACTGCGCGGAATGGGCGGCCTTGCGGGAGGCCAGCCGCGATTTCCTCACGCCGTGGGAGCCGACTTGGCCCGTCGATGATCTGACCCGCTCGTCCTTTCGTCGCCGCATCAAGCGCTATTGCGAGGACCAGCGCAACGATCTGGCCTATGCCTTCTTCGTTTTCCGCAAATACGATGATGTGCTTCTCGGCGGACTGACGCTCGCCAATATTCGTCGCGGATGCGCGCAGGCGGGGAGTCTCGGCTATTGGATGGGTGCGCCCTACGCGCGCCAAGGTTACATGACCGCTGCGGTCAGGGCCATCGTTCTGTTCGCGTTCGAGACGCTGAAGCTGCACCGGCTCGAGGCCGCGTGCATCCCGGCGAATGTCGCGTCGGTTCGGCTGCTGGAGAAAACCAGTTTCAAGCGCGAGGGCTTTGCCCGCCAATATCTCTGCATCGACAGGATCTGGCAGGATCACCTACTGTTCGCCCGCCTCAAGGACGATCCTTGACCCGCTCTCGAGCCGGCACCATCCGCGAGCAGGCCTTGGGACTGCCACGGTTGAGCTGCTATAAAGGCATCTGAAGAGGGGCTTCCGTCGGGAAAAGCCGAGTAATTTCAATGCGTCCGGGGCATGACCAGGAGGGCAAGCGCGGTTGCCACCGCCCGAGTGCGTTCATGCTGAGCGCCCTCCTGTTGTCGGGCTGCTCGTCCGCCTCGAGCATCGGATCATCCGACAGCTCGCCCTCGTTCGGCAGCCGGTTCACGAACCTGTTCTCTCAAGCAACGCCCGGCGTCAGCCAACCGCATTCGCCTACGCCGTCGGCGCCCAACGTCGAATGTCCCGGCGTCGAAATTCGCACCGGTGCCTCGACTTTGAATATCGCCGCCAAGACCGGCCCGGCGACCGCCGGCGACTTGCGCTACCAGCTCTCCTTCGGCCAAACCGCACGTGAATGCACCGTGCAGAGCGGCACCATGAGCATCAAGGTCGGCGTTCAAGGCCGCGTCATCCTCGGCCCGATGGGCGGTCCGGGTCAGGTCGACATTCCGCTGCGCTATGCGGTCGTGCGTGAAGGTCCGGAGCCCAGGACGATCATCACCAAATTCAAGCGTTTTCCGGTGACGATTGCGCCGGATCAAACTCACCTCCAGTTCGTCGACGTCGAGGAAGGGCTCAGCTTCCCGCTGCCGACGCGTTCCGAACTCGACGCCTATGTGATCTACGTCGGATTCGACGAGATCGGTGACAAGAACGAAAAGAGACCCGCAAAGGCTGCGAAGAAGCCGCGGCAGCAGTAGCCTGTCGCGGCCATTCCCGCCGCGACGGCCGAATGCGAGCAACCGGATGGCCTAGCGCGCATCCCGATTCGATATGCGCTCCGGTTTCTTTCGTTTTGCGCATGTTCTATTCGGAAAACCGGCTCCCACTCTTCCGGAACATGCGCTAGTTGAGCTTGCCTTTGAGATCGGCGATGCCTTTGGCGATGAGGTCATCGGCGACCTTGGCCTTGACGGTCCGGGTGAGGATGGTCTCGGCGGCGGCAACGGCGGCCTCCGCGGCGGCCGAGCGCACGTCGGCGAGCGCCTGAGCTTCGGCTTGGGCGATCTTGCTTTCCGCCATCTTGGTGCGCCGCGCGACGAAATCCTCCATCTTGGCCTCGGCTTCAGCGGTCAGCCGCTCGGCCTCGGCTTCGGCGCCGGCGAGGATCGCTCGTGCCTCGTGCTCGGCCTCTTCCTGCTTGCGCCGATATTGGGCGAGCAGAGCCTCCGCTTCCGCCTTGAGCCGGCGTGCCTCGTCGAGCTCCGCCTCGATCCGACGGCGGCGCTCGTCGATGCCTCCCACGAGCCGCTGGTGCACCCCGAAATAACCCAGCACGCCTACAAAGATGACGAAGGCGATGGCGACCCAGAATTCGGCCTCGAACATCGGCAATTCTCAGCGTTTGAGAGCGTCGCTGACTGCTTCGGCAACCTCTTGGCTCGCCGGCGTAACGCCGGTCAGCCGCTCGACGATTGCGCCGGCGGCCTCGCCGGCGATGGCGCGCACGTTCGTCATCGCCGCCGATCGTGTCGCGGCGATGGCTTTCTCCGCCTCGGCAATGCGCGATCCGAGCTTCGCCTCCACCTCCTTGCGACGCGCCGCGGCCGCCGCCGCCGCCTTCTCCCGCCTCTCGTTGGCCAGCGTTTGCGCGCTTGCGCGCGCCTCCGCCAGTGCCTTCTCGTGGGCCGCGATGGCCGCGTCGGATTCGCCCTTGAGGCGCTGCGCATCCGCGAGATCGCCGTCGATGTGCCTGCGGCGTGCCTCCAGGATCGAACCGATCCGCGGCAGCGCGACCCGCGACATCAGCAGGTAGAGCGCGATGAAGGTGAGGGCCAACCAGAGGAGCTGAGAGGCGAAGGTGTGCGAATCGAACGGTGGAAACACGCGGCCGTGTTCGCTCGCGGGAATATGCTCGGTCGATTCGATCTGCTTTGCGTTCTCAGCCATCTCTCGAACCCCGGATACCGACCCAAGGATGCCGGCGCGTGTTCGTCAGGACATGAGCTCAGAGGGCAAACAGCAGCAGCAGTGCGATGAGCAGCGAGAAGATGCCGAGTGCCTCGGTCACCGCGAAGCCGAAGATGAGGTTGGCGAACTGACCCTGCGCGGCGGACGGGTTGCGCAGCGCGGCTGCCAGATAGTGGCCGAATATCGTGCCCACGCCTACGCCGGCACCGCCCATGCCGATGCAGGCAATGCCGGCGCCGATCATTTTTGCGGCTTGCGGATCCATCAGGAAGCTCCTTTTCGAGGTTTGACGAGCGGGCCGCCTTAGTGGCCCGGGTGGATAGCATCGTTGAGATAGATGCAAGTGAGGATGGCGAAGACGTAGGCCTGCAGGAAGGCCACCAGCAGCTCAAGCGCGGTGAGCGCAATGGTGAGGCCGAGGGGGAGGATGGCGCCGAGCCATCCGAGGAAGCCGAACGCTCCCAACATGACCACGAACCCGCCGAACACCTTGAGCGTGATGTGGCCGGCGAGCATGTTGGCGAACAGCCGCACGCTGTGGGAAACGGGCCGGGACAGGAACGACAGCACCTCGATGAATATAACCAGGGGCAGGATGTAGATCGGGATTCCGCTCGGCACGAATAGCTTGAAAAAGCGCCATCCATTCCTCCAGAATCCATAGATCAGCACCGTCAAAAACACGAGCAGCGCGAACGCGACGGTGACGATGATGTGGCTGGTGACCGTGAAGGTATAGGGGATGATTCCCATCACGTTCAGGACCAGGATGAACATGAAGATCGAGAATACCAGCGGAAAGAATTTCATTCCCTCGCTGCCGGCCGTGCTTCGCAGGGTCGATGCGATGAATTCGTAGGATATTTCAGCGACAGCCTGCAGCCGCCCCGGCACCAAGGCGCGCGGCGCGGTAGCGCCGAGCATCAGCAGCACGATCAGCAGCAGTCCGATCAGCATGAACAGCGCCGAGTTCGTGAAGGCGAGCTCGACGCCGCCGACATGCGCGATCGGAAATAGATTCTTGATCTCGAACTGGTGGATGGGATCCATGAGCGGATCAGGTCCTTTGGTCGCTGCCGCGCGGCGCTCTTGCGCCCCTCATCATTTCAATCGGGCGGGCCCGACCGGTCGGCCGGAACCACGCCCGCCGCCCGCATCACGTTGAGAACACCCGCGACGAAGCCGAGCAGCAGAAATACGATCATTCCCCACGGCGAAATTCCGAGCCAACGGTCGAGCAGCCAACCGACGGCCGCGCCGACCAACACCCCCGCGACGAGCTCGGTCGAGAGCCGAAAGCCGCGGGCAATCGCCGATGGATCGGCGGTCGGTCGTTGACCCGGGCAGCTTTCGGAGGGGCGGTCGGGGTGAGCCTGGCCGAGCCGTTCGCCGAGACGCTGGAAGCGCGTGGAGAGCGCAGCCTCGTCGGTCGATGGTTGCTCGCGATCACCTGTCTTGCGCGCGTCGTCGGCCATGCTCTCGACACCCGCAACCGTTCAGGCGAGATCGCGATCGTTCCGCCGCCCCGAGGCCGCGCGGACCATACTGACTGGACCTAGGCGAGTCAAGAATCGGCGCGGAGGCGGCAGACCGACGAAAACAAAATCAAATCAGCACGTTATTGGTGCCTGCGCGGGCTCGCGGACGGCGTTTTCGCGAGCGTGTCGGGAGGCATGGTAGGCTGCCATCGATACGCCGCGCCGCACGCCGCGCCATGGCGCCATGGTGCTGCCGCAGGGCCATCGTCTATGGACGGCGATGCGAGGAGAGACCCCATGATCCGCACGGTCCTGTTGGTCGGCGTTGGACTTGCACTGGTCGGGCCGTCGGCTTGGGCGCAAAATACGCCGGCGGATGGCGACGACGCACGCTACAGCTTCAGCCGCGCCGACGACGGCTATCTGCGGCTCGACGGGCGCACCGGCCAAGTATCGATCTGTACCCGCCGGGCGGTCGGCTGGGCTTGCCAAGCGGCCGCGGACGAGCGCACCGCGCTCGAGGCCGAGATCGCGCGGCTGCAAGGCGAGAACGTCGCGCTCAAGAAGGAACTCATCGCGCACAATCTGCCCCTGCCGGGCGCGGCAAAGCCGGACCCGCCGGCCGCCAAGCCGGAGGAGCCGCGGCTGCAGTTGCCCAACGACGCCGATCTCAACAGGGTCATGACCTTCATCGAGAAGGTCTGGCGCCGCCTGGTCGACATGATCACGACGTTGCAGAAAGACATGAAGAAGACCTGACGATCGGATGGGGCGACATGGTCGTGACCAGCCTCTTGTCCTCCATCACGAAAGTCGCGCCCGAGATCGTTGCGACCGCGACCGTCATGGTCGAGACGAGCGGAGAAGGATTCACCGAGATCACGCGCGAGACGACGCGGTTCATCCGGGACGCTGGGGCGAAAGACGGCGTGCTACTGATCTTCATGCGCCACACCTCGGCCTCGCTCGTCATCCAAGAAAACGCCGATCCCGACGTGCGCACCGATCTCGCGACCGCGCTCGGTCGTCTCGCGCCCGCCGACGCCGGCTGGATCCACGACGTCGAGGGTCCCGACGACATGCCCGCGCACGTGAAGTCCATGCTCACCAGCGTTTCGCTCCATGTGCCGGTGATTGCGGGCGCGCTCGCGCTCGGCACCTGGCAGGGCATCTACGTTGCCGAGCATCGCGCGCGGCCGCATCGGCGCGAAATCGTGCTGCAGTTCATCGGCAGCCGCGGCTGAGGCAGGGCGATGGTCGTCGCGTTTCGACCTTGGAGTTGCCTAACGAAATGAACGAGTTACCGCACTCGGGCGGCCGCTCCCCGCGGCTTGCGCCGCCGCACCGGCTTATGACCTTGACGCAAGACTTGATATGCTGTCAGGCGAAAGCTCGCCCCTGGGGCCGCGGGCGCAAAAAAGATCTCGAGCCGGAGAGGACGCGGGTGGGCGATTCGACACGTCTGATCATCGCGGACGATCACCCGCTGTTCCGCGGGGCGCTGCGCGAGGCGGTGGCCGGCCTGTTCCAGGACGTCGAGATCGCCGAGGCCGGGTCCTTCGACGACGTTACGAAGCTGCTCGAGCGCGGCGGAGACGTCGATCTCATCTTGCTCGACCTGACCATGCCCGGCGTGCGCGGATTCTCGGGCCTGATGTATCTGCGTGCGCAGTATCCGAGCGTGCCGATTGTCGTGGTCTCCGCCAATGACGATCCCTCGGTCATCCGCCGCTGCATGGACTTCGGTGCCTCCGGCTTCATTCCCAAGACGCTCGGCATCGAGGACATGCGCGGCGCAATCGCGCGCGTGTTCGAAGGGGGCATCTGGACTCCTCCCGACGTCGAGCTCGGCGCCGGCTCGGATGCCGAGACTGCGGACCTGATGTCCCGGCTGGCGTCGCTGACGCCGCAGCAGGTGCGCGTGCTGATGATGCTGTCGGAGGGGCTGCTCAACAAGCAGATCGCCTACGAGCTCGGCGTCTCCGAGGCGACCGTGAAGGCGCATGTCTCGGCGATCCTGCAGAAGCTCGGAGTCGAGAGCCGCACGCAAGCGGTGATCGCCGCCTCGAGGATCGAGCTGGGCCAGTGGCCGCAGACGACGGGCGCCGGGCACTGAGCTCCCGGACCGGCGGTGGGAAGGCCGACTATTCCGCCGCCGCCACTTGCCGCACGCGCCACTGCGTCAGCAACGCGCGCAGGGCCGCCGGTTTGACCGGCTTGTTGAGCACCTGAATGCCGTTCGCGCGGGCGTCCTCGCGCACCTGCGGGCTCGCGTCAGCGGTGACCAGGATGGCCGTGAGATCGGCGCCGAAGCGCCCGCGCAGCTCCGCGATCGCTTCGATGCCGTTGCCGTCATCGAGATGGTAATCGACCAAGAGACCGTCGGGTGACGCTTGCGCGCCGGCAATCGCCGCAACCGCCGTGGCGAGATCGGGTGCCTTCAACACGCGGCAGCCCCAGCCGCCGAGGAGCGTCTCCATGCCGTCGAGAATGGCAAGATCATTATCGATGCAAAGGACGGTGACGCCGGAGAGCTGAATGCGATCCCCTTTCCGCGCCACCCGCTGAGACGGGCTCGCCGGAACGGCGGCAGCGAGCGGCACCTCGACCGAGAACCGCGATCCACGGTCGACCGCCGATGTGACGGCGATCTCGTGATCGAGCACGCGCGCGATGCGCTCCACGATCGAGAGCCCGAGCCCCAGGCCGCGCGCCACCTTCGCCCCCCGGTCGAGCCGGTGGAATTCCCGGAAGATCGCGCGCCTCTGCGAGGCGGGAATGCCGAGTCCGGTGTCGTAGACGTCGATGCGCAGCCCGCCGCGCCGGCGCCGGCAGCCGACCAGCACACGGCCCTTGGGCGTGTACTTGATCGCGTTCGACACCAGATTCTGCAGGAGCCGCCGCAGCAGCCGCCGGTCGGATCGAACCGCGAGCGAGCAGGGCGCGAATCTGAGCCGCAATTCCTTCTTCTGCGCGAGCGGCGCGAATTCGACCTCGAGCTGGCGCAGGAGCTCGTCGATGCGGAAGCCGACGATGGTCGGCTTCATCGCGCCGGTATCGAGCCGCGAAATGTCGAGCAGGGCCCCGAAGATGTCTTCGACCGCGTCGAGCGAGGCGTCGATATTGCCGATGAGCTGGGCATCATTGCCACCGCCTTGGCGCTCCACCAAGCTGGTGACGTAGAGGCGTGCGGCATTGAGCGGCTGCAGGATATCGTGGCTCGCGGCGGCCAGGAACCGGGTCTTGGAAATGTTGGCCTCGTCGGCCTCGGCCTTGGCGCGGCCGAGCTCGGTATTCAGCCCCGTCAATTGCTCGGTGCGCTCGCGCACGCGCCGTTCCAGCGACTCATTGGCACGCTCGAGTTCCTCCGCCGCTTTGACGCTCGGGGTGATGTCGGTGAAGGTCGTCACGATGCCCCCGTCGGGCATGGGATTGGCGCGCACTTCCATGACCAGGTCGCGCTCGGCGAAACGCTCGAGAAACGGCTCGCTGTTGGCGACGTAACGTGCCAGCCGTTCGCGCACGAACGCATCGGCTGCTTTGCCGTCCAACGTGCTGTGCTCGGCGTGGAAGCGCAGGATGTGGTCGAGCCCGGTGCCGACCCGCGTGAGCTGCGGCGGCAAAGCGAGGATCTCGCCGAATTGCCGGTTCCAGCAGACGAGGTGCAGCTCCTTGTCGAACACGGCGATGCCCTGGCGCACGTGGTCGAGCGCGGTCTGCAAAATCTCGCGGTTGTAGTGAATCGCCGCGTTGGCGTCGTCGAGCAGCTTGAGCGCCGCCTTGGTCGAGACCGTGCGTTTGCGCAGAAGCAGCGAGAGCACGAGGCGGGACGACGCCGCACCGATCGCCGAGGCGAGCAGATGCTCGGCGTAGCGCAGCAGCTGGAAGTCGGCCTCGGCCTTGGGATCGACGCTGATGCCGCGCGTCAGCGCGTAGCTGCCGAACGAGCTGCGCGCGCGCTCCTCGCCGAGATAGCGGGCGACGGTGGTGATCAGTTCCTCGACCGTCACCGAGGAACGCCACAGCCGGAAGCTCGACGGGATCGGTGTCAGATCGGAGGGGACGAACAGATCCGCCTGCAGCCGCTCGATCGACGTCGGGGCGCGGCCGAGCGAAAAGATCGTGTAGGCGAGGACATTGAGCGAAAGACTCCAGATCACGCCGTGGGCGAGCGGCGGCAGGTCAAGTCCGATGAGTGCCTGCGGGCGCAGGGCGGCGACGCCCCAAGGTCCTTGCAAAAGCAGGCCCTGGCCGACGATGCCGGCATCGGCAAAGCTCGGCAACAGCAACGTGTAGGCCCAGGCCAGGATGCCGACGGCCATCCCCGCGATGGCGCCGCGGGCGGTGCCTCGGCGCCAGATCAGACCGCCGAAAAATGCCGGCGCGAGCTGCGCGACGGCCGCAAACGACAACAAGCCGATCGAGGCGAGCTGGGCATCCCCGGCCACGCGATAATAAACGTAGGCCAGGAACAGGATGACGAAGATCGCCATCCGCCGCCCGGTCAGGAGCAGCCCGCCGACGTTCTCGCGGCCGGTGATGAGCGACTCGCGCCGCTGCAGCACCAGCGGCATGAGGATGTCGTTCGAAACCATGATGGCGAGCGCCACGGACTCCACGATCACCATCGCAGTCGCCGCAGAGAGCCCGCCGACGAAGGCCGCGATCGTGAACAGGTCGGAGCGCGCGGCGAGCGGCAGGGCCAGCACGAACATGTCGCTGTCGACCTGTCCGGGCGTGAACGTCAGCAGGCCGGCCAGCGCAATCGGCACGACGAACAGATTGATCAGCAGGAGATAGGTCGGAAACAGCCAGGAGGCGCGCCTGATCTCATCCTCGCTGTTGTTCTCGACCACGGTGACATGGAACTGGCGCGGCAACAGCACGATGGCGAACAACGCAAGCAATGTCATCGCCAGCAGCGTGCCGAGCGCCGGCTCGCGGCCGAACACCGCCGCGGTATCCGGCCGATGCAGGGCCTGGGCGAAGAGCGCCAGCGGCCCGTCGAACATCCAGAACGTGACGAACACGCCCACGCCGACGAAAGCGACGAGCTTGACGAGCGACTCGGTGGCGATTGCCAGCATCAAGCCGTCCTGATGCTCGGTCGCATCGATGTGGCGGGTGCCGAACAGAACGGCAAAAATCGCCATCGCGACCGCGACGTAGAGCGCGATATCGCCCAGCACCGGCTGCATCGCGCCGCTGGCCGGCCCGATATGCGCGAGAATCGTGGTCAGCGACGACGATACCGCCTTGAGCTGGAGCGCGATGTAGGGAATCGTGCCGATGATGGCGATCAGCGCGACGGTCGCTGCAACGGTCTGCGCCTTGCCGTAGCGGGCGGCAATGAAGTCGGCGATCGACGTGATGTTCTGCGCCTTCGCAAGCCGAACGATGCGCATGATCAGCGGCGAGCACAGGCCGATCATCAGGATCGGACCGAGGTAAATCGTCAAGAAATCGAAGCCGGTCCGAGAGGCGAGCCCGACCGAGCCGAAGAACGTCCACGACGTGCAGTAAATCGCGAGCGAGAGCGGATAGATGAAAAGCCGCCAACGGCCTGCGCGGCCATATCGACGGGTCCGGTCGCCGTAGCTCGCGACCACGAACAACAGGCCGATATAGCCGAGCGCGAAAGCGATGACGATCCAGCCCTGCAGCATGGTGCGGCGTTTCCCTCCGGGCGCCAGGCGCGTCAATTCTATCGGATCGGGAAGCGGGGGAAAGGCCGCTGCCGCTCGCTCGCCGGTGCTTCGTGACGGTCGATATTCTCTTGGGGGCCGCCGCCGCGCCGGAAACCCTCGGGGGTGCGGCGTGGCCGCCGAGCGTCGCGCCGCTCGCGGTGGCGGCGATGAGCTATTCCGCTGCCAGGGCGCGGTTCTTGAGCGGCAGCCTGAGCCGCTGCCACACGTCGACCAATGCCTCGGCCAGCGCATCGATCAGCGCGTCCTCGTGGTAGGGGGTCGGCGTGATGCGCAGCCGTTCGGTCCCCTTCGGCACGGTCGGATAGTTGATCGGCTGAATGTAGATGCCGTGTCCGGCGAGCAGCAGATCGCTCGCCGCCTTGCATGTCTCGGGCTCGCCGACGAAGACCGGCACGATGTGGGTCTCGCTCGGCATCACCGGCAGTCGGGCGGCGTTGAGCACAGCCTTGACGCGGGCGGCGCGCTCCTGGTGGCGCTCACGCTCGAAGCTCGAGGTCTTGAGATGGCGGATGGCGGCGGCCGCCGCAGCACAGACCGGGGGAGGCAGCGCGGTGGTGAAGATGAAGCCGGGCGCGTAGCTGCGGACCGCGTCGCAGAGCGCGGCGCTTCCCGCGATATAACCGCCGAGGCAGCCGAAGGCCTTGGCCAGCGTGCCTTCCAGCACGTCGACGCGTTCCATCGCGCCCTGCAGCTCGGCCTGGCCGCCGCCGCGCGGACCGTACATGCCGACGGCGTGCACCTCGTCGGCATAGGTCATGGCGCGGTAGCGCTCGGCGAGATCGCAGATGCGGTTGATCGGGGCGACATCGCCGTCCATGGAATAGAGCGTCTCGAATACGATCAGCTTCGGCCGCTGCGCGTCGGCAGCGCGCAACAATTCTTCAAGATGCACCATGTCATTGTGGCGGAAAATCTGCTTCTCGGCGCCCGACTGGCGTACGCCCTCGATCATCGAATTGTGGTTCCAGGCGTCCGACAGGATCAGGCAGTTCGGCATCAACTTGACCATGGTCGAGATGCTGGTCTCGTTCGATATGTAGCCGGAGGTGAAAACGAGAGCCGCTTCCTTGCCGTGGAGGTCGGCGAGCTCGCGCTCGAGGTCGACCAGCGGGTGGTTGGTGCCGGCGATGTTGCGGGTGCCGCCCGCGCCCGTGCCCATGCGGGTCGCGGTCTCGACCATGGCTCCGATCACCTTGGGGTGCTGGCCCATTCCGAGATAGTCGTTGGAGCACCAGACGATCACGTCGCGTGGCCCCTGCGGCGAGTGCCAGGTCGCATGCGGAAAACGCCCGGCAATCCGCTCGAGATCGGCGAAGACCCGGTAACGACGCTCGTCGCGCAGCCGCCCAAGGGCATTCTTGAAATACGCCTCGTAGTCCATGGAATCGGTCTTCCCCGAAAAAAGGGGCCGCTTGGAACGCGCCCAGGCCTCTTTTTAGAAGCGTTCCAGGCCCTTTGTCGAGACGCTTATGGGCGCGCCGCAAGGTCGCAGCTTTGAGCTGGATCAAGCAGCGAGCGAGGGAAATCCGGCGATGCGGCTCGGGCGGGTGCACCCCTTTTTTCTGTGGGCAGGGATCACGAGTGCCGGACTTTGCCTGGCGCGCGGCATCGAGAAGTGGCGTCCGGCATGCGGCTAAACTAACATTCCGCTTGGCTTGCGCGCGCCGGCAAGGTTTCGGGTAGGCAAGGGAAGCATGCGGTGCGCCGGCGAGGGGTATCGGGTGATGACTGAACGCAAGCACGGCCTGGACCACGGTCTGACCAACTACGGCGACCGCGATTTTTCGCTCTATCTGCGCCGTTCCTTCGCCCAGTCCATGGGTTATTCGCGCGCGATGCTGCAAAAGCCGGTGGTCGGGATCGCCTATACGCCGTCCGGCTTCAACAATTGTCATCGTCACTTCCCGGAGCTGCTCGAGGCCGTCAAGCGCGGCGTCCTTTCAGCAGGCGCGCTGCCGATCGATTTTCCGACCATCTCGCTCGGGGAGGTGTTTCTCAGTCCGACCAGCCTCAAGTACCGCAACCTGATGTCGATCGATACCGAGGAGATGATCGGGGCGCAGCCGATGGACGCGGTCGTGCTGATGGGCGGCTGCGACAAGACCGTGCCGGCGCAGCTCATGGGTGCCGTCTCGGCCGGGCGGCCGGCGGTCATGCTGGTTGCCGGTCCCATGATGACCGGACGCCACCGCGGCGAGCGGCTGGGCGCCTGCACCGATTGCCGCCGCTTCTGGGCCCGCTACCGCGCGGGCGAGGTCGGCGATGCGGAGATTTCGCAGGTCGAAGGCCAGCTCGCCGTGACCGCCGGCACCTGCGCCGTGATGGGCACCGCATCCACCATGGCCTGTCTCGCCGAGGCGCTCGGGCTCGTTCTGCCCGGCACCGCCGCCATCCCGGCGGTGCATGCCGATCGCCTGCGCGCCGCCGAAGCGACCGGCGCCGCGGCGGTTGCGCTCATCGGTTCCGGACGCACGCCCGATCGGATCGTCAACGCGAAGTCGGTAGAGAATGCGCTGCGTGCCCTGCTCGCGCTCGGCGGCTCGACCAATGCCGTGATCCATCTCACCGCGATCGCCGGTCGGGTCGGGGTCAAAGTTTCGCTCGAGCAGCTCAACCGGCTCTCGGAATCGACGCCGGTGCTCGTCAATCTCAAGCCGGTCGGCAACGGCTACATGGAGGATTTCTTTGCCGCCGGCGGAATGGGCGCGCTGTTGCGCGAGCTCAAGCCGGTCCTTCACCTCGATTGCATGACCGTGACCGGCGAGACCCTGGGCGAGCGCCTCGCATCCGAGGGCGCGCCTTACATCGACCGCTCGATCATCGCTGGGCGTGACCGGCCCTTCGAGCCGCAAGGCGGGCTCGTCGCCTTGTTCGGCAACCTCGCCCCAAAGGGGGCGATCCTCAAGCGCTCCGCCGCGGACGCAAACCTGTTCGAGCACGAGGGCAGGGCGGTGGTATTTTCCTCGCTCGCCGATCTCGCGGCGCGCATGGACGACCCCTCTCTCGACGTCACCGCGCAGGACGTGCTGGTCTTGCAGAATGCCGGCCCGAATGCCCCCGAATGCATGCCCGAGGCCGGCTATCTGCCGATCCCCAAGAAGCTTGCGCAGCGCGGGGTCAAGGACATGATCCGGGTCTCCGATGCGCGCATGAGCGGTACCGCCTTCGGCACCATCGTCCTGCACGTGACGCCCGACGCGGCCTCGGGCGGCCCGCTCGGTCTCGTGCGAAGCGGCGACCGTGTCCGACTTTCCGTGAAGGAACGGCGGATCGATCTCCTGATCGAGGACGCCGAATGGAAGCGGCGTGCCGCTGCGATCGCGCCGATGCAGGCCAAGCCCGAGCGCGGCTATGCCAAGCTCTATGCGCAGGAAATTCTCGGCGCCGATGACGGCTGCGATTTCGCATTTCTGCGGCCGGGTGCCGCGGCGAAGTGATGGTCGGCTTGCAGGCCGGATCGACACTTGCTGCGTCGCGGTCTCGGGTTGCGGCGCCTGTGCTCGCCTTGCTGCTCTTGCCGCTGTTCTCGACATGCGCGGCCCTGGCGCAAGCCGGCGAAGCGGGGACCACCTTTCAGGGGCCCGACCGCGAGCAGCGTCTGGTCGAAGCCGCCAGGCGCGAAGCCATGCTCACGCTCTATTCCAACGCGCCGACCGACGACAATGCCGCCTTGCTTGGCGCCTTTTCGAAGAAATATGGGATCAAGATCAATCTCTGGCGCGCGAGCTCGGAGGAAATCCGCCAGCGGGCGCTGGCCGAGGCCAGGGCCAGGCGCTTCGAGGTGGATTTCATACTCAACAATGGCCCGGCGCTCGAGGCGCTCCGGAACGAAAAGCTCCTGCAGGAGGTGACGTCTCCGTATCTCGCCGATCTGATGGGGAGGGCGGTCCCGTCCCACAAGGAGTGGGTCGGCTTCTGCCTCAATGTGCTCGTTCAGGCCTACAATACCGACCTGGTGAAAAGGGAGGAGCTGCCGAGGACCTATTCGGATCTGGCGGACCCGAGATGGAAGGGTCGGCTCGGCATCGAGGTCGACGATTCCGACTGGTTCGCCGGGCTCCTCGGAGAGCTCGGCGAGGCGAATGGGGTCAAGCTCTTCCGCGACATTGCCGAGGTCAACGGCTTTTCGGTGCGCAAGGGCCACACCCTGTTGGCCAACCTGGTCGCCGCAGGCGAGGTGCCGCTCGCGCTCACCGTCTTCAACTACACGGCCGAGCAGATCAGGCGCAAAGGCGCGCCCCTCGCGTGGTTTGCGCTTGCGCCGGTCGTCTCGATGCCGAACGGCATCTCGATCGCAAAGGCGGCGCCGCATCCCCATGCAGCGTTGCTGTTTCTCGATTTCATGCTCTCGGACGCGCAGAGCATCCTGGCCGACCGCGACTACGTCGTGACCAGCACTCGGGTCCCCGCCCCGCTCGACCGGAGCACGCTCAAGGTGCTCGATTCGGCCAAGGTCCTTGCCGATGGCGACAAATGGCGACGCCTCTATGCCGGCGTCATCGCATCGCGCAAGTAGCGCCACCACGGGCTTTCGCACGACCGTCGCGCTTGCTAGCTTCGCTTGCCACCAGGGGGAGCAAGCCGATGGCCGTCGAAAGCATTTTTTACTCGGCGTCCGGCATCAGCTGCCGCGGCGCGCTGATCTGGGACGAAGGCGTCAAGACCCCGCGGCCGTTGTTGCTGATGGCGCCGAATTGGCGGGGCGTCATCAAGCCGGCCATTGAAACCGGCCAGATGCTCGCCAACGAGGGCTACGTCGTGTTCGTGGCCGATATGTTTGGCGAGGGCAATGGGCCGGTCGGGACCGAAGATCCGATGCAATTCCTGCGGCCGTTCATGGCGGACGTGGCGGGAATGCGCCGGCGTGTTGCGGCGGCGCTCGATACCTTGACCCGGGAATCCGATCGGCGCGCGATCGGCGACATCAGCCGGCGCGCCGCCATCGGCTTTTGCTTCGGAGGCCTCAGCGTCCTCGATCTCGCGCGCACCGGGGCCGACGTTCAGGCGGTGGTGTCCATGCATGGGACGCTGGTCACGCCGCAGCCGGCGAAGCGCGGCGACATCAAGGCCGCGGTGCTTGCGGTCCATGGCGCCGCCGATCCGATCGCGCCCAAGGCCGAGCGTGACGCCTTCGAGGCCGAGATGACGGCGGCCGGCGCGCGCTGGGCGCTGCTCACCTTCGGCGGCGTGGTGCACGCGTTCACGGACCCGGCCGAGGACAGGCCGGGCGTGGCCAAATGGAACGAGCCGGCGACCCGCCACGGTTACGCGCTGGCGCATGCCTACATCGCGGATGCCTTCGCCGGAAAATTGTGAGATCGTGGCGGTCGGCAGCCGGCGTGGTAACCGTGTCCCATTCATCAGCGGAGGCTTCGATGCATAGGCTATCCATCCCGCAATCGGTGGTCGACCGTGTCGTCGCCCGCCGTGGCCGCGAGCACGTCTATGACGATCTCGACCCGGCCAAGACCGCGCTGGTCGTGGTCGACATGCAGAACGCTTTCATGCTGCCGGGCGTGGCGCATGCGCTCTGTCCGATGGCCGAGAAGATCGTGCCCAACATCAACCGCCTCGCGGAAGCGGTGCGCGCGACCGGCGGCACGGTGGTCTGGATCAAGACCACCTTCAAGGAGGACGCGCTGCAGAGCTGGTCCACTTATTTCGAGATGGTGACGCCCGAACAGGGCGCCAAGCGCATCGCCGCGCTCACGGCCGACAGCAAGGGACACGAGCTTTGGGGCGCGCTCGACGTGCGGCCGGACGACCTGATCGTCGAGAAGAATCGCTTCAGCGCCTTCATCCAGGGCTCGTCGGATCTCGCCGAGGTTCTGCGCAGCCGCGGCCTCGACACCATTCTGGTGACCGGCACGGTGACCAATGTGTGCTGCGAATCGACGGCGCGCGACGCCATGATGCTCAATTTCAAGACCATCATGGTCAGCGACGGCAATGCCGCCGTCACCGACGAGGACCACAACGCTTCGCTATGCGCGTTTTATCTCACCTTCGGCGACGTCATGTCGACGGACATGTTGATTGCGTCGCTCGCGCGTAATGCTGGCAAGAATTTGGCGGCGGCGGAGTAGCCTTTGGGCGCTGCGCCGGTTGGTTCAATGGCGGCGGCGCGGTCCGTCGCCGACATTCCCGAGCCGGCGGAAATCGTTGCCCGTGCCCGGGCGATGATTCCGACATTGGCCGAACGCTCGCGCGAAAGCCGGCGGCAGCGCCGGATTCCGGACGCGACCATCGCCGACATGCAGCACGCGGGTTTTTTTCGCGTGCTGCAGCCGAGGCGATGGGGCGGCTACGAGATGGATCTCAATACGTTCTACGAGATCGAGCTCGCCCTGGCCGAAGGCGACATGTCGACCGCCTGGATCTACGGCGTATCCGGCGTGCATCCCTGGTTCATGGCGCTGCTGGATGATCGGGCGGCGCAGGAGGTCTGGGGCGGCGATAGCTCGACCTTGATCTGCTCGTCGCTCATGCCCGCCGGCAAGGCCACCACCGTCGAAGGCGGCTTTCGCGTCAGCGGTCGCTGGCGCTACGCCAGCGGTTGCGAGCATTGCGGCTGGGCGCTGCTCGGCGCCGTGGTCGCGCCCGATGGCGGCGGGCGACCGGACGGGCGGATCTTTCTGCTGCCGCGCCGGGACTATGAGACGATCGATACGTGGCATGTCTCGGGACTGCAGGGGACCGGCAGCTGGGATGTGGCCGTCGACGACGCGTTCGTGCCGGCTTATCGGTCGCAAAGAACGATCGACAATTTCGATCTCGTGGGCCCGGGACAGGCGGTGAATACCTCGAGCCTCTATCGACTGCCGTTCGGCCAGATCTTCGTGCGCGGCATTTCGACCGCCGCGTTGGGCGCCTTGCAGGGCATGCTCAACGCGTTCCTGGACTACGGCAAGACCCGGGTGACGCGGGCGGGCGGGCGTTCGGGGGAGAACCCTTTCGTTCAGCTGCTTTGCGCGGAAACGGCCGCGGCGATCGACGAGATGAACACGGTTCTGCATCGCAATTTCCGAACCCTGCAAGCCTATGCCGGCCGCGGCGAGACGCCGCCGCTGGCGGAGCGCTTGCAGTACAAGTTTCAATCGACGGCGGTCACGGAGCGCTGCACCTTGCTGGCGGCGCGCCTATTCAAGGCGACCGGCGCGGCAGGCCTTTCCGACGATCTGCCGTTTGGTGGAGTTCTGGCGGACCTCATGGCGGGCCGGCAGCACATCTCGAACCAATATGAACATGTCGGAAGCAGCTGGGGCGGCGTGATGTTCGGCCTCGAGAACAAGGATTTGATGGTGTGAGGCCGTCCGGCCGCCGTTCGATATTCCATTTCAGGACGGTCGGAATTTCGGGCGATCGCGCGGCAATCGAGCAAGTCCGGTGGCGCGGGCCGATGGGTCCACCAGCGCGTGGGGGCGAGCGCCACCGGCAGGTGATGCGGACGGCGCGCCCGCGCGCGCCTGCATCGCCTCCTCGACGTCCGTTATCGCTTGGAGCAAACCGGCGGCGTCTCGCCTCAGTTGCTCGAACGCTCTCGCGATGCTCTCCGGCATCGCGCCGGAACGAGCGTGATAGAGCAGGTGCGCCTGCCCGATGATCGCCGGGCAGCACTGATCGGCAGCGACCAAAAGAGCGAGCA
>WNFG01000438.1_pt1 | contig 62317 bp, 46 predicted proteins | sample 5400431 | NCBI WGS metagenome assembly WNFG01 (sample SAMN13153346, study PRJNA577476) | soil metagenome | isolation source: 120 cm saprolite under Douglas fir tree site 2 hole 3 replicate 2 | place: USA:California | collected 2015-04-18
TGCCGCTCCTCTTCCTCACGCCTAAATGCTTCTTGTGTCTCTAGCTCTCGACGTTCATACACGTGTTGGCGTTCCTCTTCCTCACGCTCAAATTTTCTTTGTGTCTCTAGCTCCCGACGTTCATGAAACCTCCTGTTGGAATCTCGTATTCTTTGAAAGTTATCCTCAAGTCTCTGATTTTCCGCCTTGATGCTTATTGCTAACTGATCTTTCCCCGCATCCTGCTGCATTGCAGCCATTTGTAAACGCACAGGATCGTCTCGAAAAGTTGACTGACTTATTTGTGCAACCTTCATGCCTGTATCCGCAGACAGCGAATTATTCCATGTATCGTCCGGTGGCCTCAAGATCTTCAGCTTATCGTGTTCAGTCTTTGCAGCATATTTTTGAAATGCAGATGTAAAGACCTCTATCGCTAGCTTCACGGGATCCTTGCCCAGGCGATATCCTTGAACAAAAAGCACAGGATCACTGACTACCAAATCAAGAGTGACGTCATAGATGCGGACAAAATTATCAAGGGCTGTGAAGCTACCAACAATGGGAACAGAGTGAGGAAGAATATTGACCCGATAGATGATGTCACCATGGTTTACCTTCATGCGTACAGGATTACGCTTCGTTTTGCTTGCAGGCTGGGGACTGCGAGGACCTACCGAACCAAGGTGCATATCCCCCCGGAATACCTCCAAACTGTAGTTATCCACAGAGGAAATCGTGCGCCCAAAAACAGGGAGAGCCTTGACGATTTCCATTTGAACCAGTCTGTAGCGGTCTGTGACTTGATTGTACATTGCATGACCTCCGTGAAGTACCCTGATGGATTTAGTTGCTAAATTGCTTAAGCACTTCTTGAGCAAGCGAGCCTATAGGGTGTGAGCGAATACGACCTTCTTTACACCACTGTTCTAACCTACACTTGAATGCATCAATGGCCTGTGGGGAGCGAAACCCCTGTTTCTCCAGATCGAGACACCACGCATCGACTGTTTTCCCCAGATTCACGATGAAGCGCCAAAACGACACAAGTTTCTTCACTGCATCGCTCTCTATTTCCCGTGTTCTAAACATCTCAAACACTATTTCAGCCCAAAGACGCAGTATGCCAAAAGCAAGCCTGCTCTTTTTTTCTATAATGGCGGTACAAAGCAGCGTCGTAATCTGCTCCCGCAACACCACTTCTTCTTGTGACAAAAGACCTGCCAACAACACATCTCGTCCATCAGGATCGGGAATAGCGGGCTGCGGAGGAAGTGATTCGGTAAGACTGTAGGATGCGGGAGGTCTTTCCCGTCTCCCCAGGTATGATGCTGCCCAGACAAGAAAGAACGCTTCAAGAGTGGCATTGAGATGTACCTCGCGGTACTGGCGATACTTGCGAAGTTCCTCCATTTTGTGTGCCAGAGGGCGTTGGTGCGACAATACCTCCGCGTTAGCAGCTAAATGCTCTAGTACAGAGCGAACGCGGCGGGACCACGTAAGAGTCACATAGGTTGAGACTCCTTCTGCGAAAATTCTGCGCGTATAAACAGTAGACGCAGTCTGCGGAAGTTGGAAAAGACGTTGCAGGCCAGCGAGTGCGATTTCGGGTGATCTCTTACCGATTAATCCATAGGTATGTGCTGCGGCACATGCCAGGTTTGTGACCGGGGCTAGATCAGCCTGATCTCTTTTAGCCTGGTCTTCTGCAGCCAGTTTTTTACTCTCCTGCACACCGATTCTTTTATCTTGTGCTCTGAATTCTTTATGCACCCGAGCTACCCAACTATCGAGCAAGCGTAAAACTACGGATGAGGTTTTTGCATCATTGACCTTTTCACCACCTTTGATTTGTTCGATTTCATAGGCTCCATCCAGGAGTTCGGCGGCGCGCTGCCAACAGGAGCGACTTTTCACTATTTCCCACTCCTCAGCTATCGCCCACTCTTCGGCTCTATTGACAAGAAGGTCCGCATTGTGGCACCATAAGACTACCCCGTAGGAATGGGCGGCTTTCCTGGAAAGTTTCCTAGAAAGCTCGTCGTTACCATCATCCTCCGACCAGCGCTTAAGCATATTTAAAGAGATCTGTCCATGCTCACCCTTACTGATAAACTCTTTAGTGAGGAAAGCAAGAAGGTTGAGTCCAAATCTAGACATCCCAAATTGATCAACATCTCGCCAGTAGAGGCAATCCACGTCCTTCTCCCAACGAGTTATGGTATGCGTACTTATACGTAATTCTCTACTTGGTACCCTACGTAAATACAGAGCAGAAAAACGGGAAGATGCCCTCTGCTGGTTTTCCCTTTGGTCTCCCCGATGAGATCTGAACTGCAATGAAGCCTCACGCCTCTTTACCTGATCACGGATGAATTTATAAAAACTGTCGGCCCGCTTGGAAACCTCGTGTGCAGGAGCGCCATATAGAATGGCTGCGGTTTGTACATAGTACTGCTCGTAATCACCAAGCCCGTAGTACCAGTGCGAGAATTCTTCCTCAGTCTCAGGAAGGTTGATAGGACTGGCCTCTGATTCGTTTCCTGTAAAAAATGTCGTACTTTGCCGCTCAGATTTGAGAGCTTCGCTTATGAGTTCACTGGTACCGGCGGATTCTTTATTCTGTGCTCCGTCGTCACTACTACTATCGGATAGCTTAATACTCTTTCCCTGGACCATATCAACATAAAAATTGATATTGACGTAGGCGTTGTCCCCTACGATCTGGGCCATTACGTCTTTCATGTCGAGCGCAATTTTCGGCCCTGGCCCCAGCGCACTATCCTGGTGAGATTGTTTGCCATTCGCTGATTCAGAGGTCTTACCAGGTTGAGTTGAGCCACTCTCTTTCTGAGGTTGTTCACCTTTGACCGAGGCTTTGTCAGGCCCTGTCGCATCCTTCACTTTGGGTCTTTGTTCAGTATCTACTGATCCAGCGACCTTGACGGGTTCAGTAGAATCGTTTCCTTTGGGAGTTTGCTGAGTATCTACTGATCCAGTAGCCTTGTCAGGCTCCGTTGCACCATTCACCCTGGGTATTTGTTCAGTATCTACTGATCTGCTGGACCCAGCGGGTTCTATGGGAGAATTGCTTTCTACTACTGGAACCTGCTCTTCATTTGACATCGCCGTTCTTCCCCTGCTTGGATGGAGATGGTTGCCGAACTACGCATTCACTCTACAGTTTTCCCTATCTGAAGTAATGAATGAGGAACAGGAAGATCCCTCAGAAACGGATATCTTGCAGGCTAGAATCGCCCTTCACACTATAATCGTCCGAAGCTACATTTTTTGGGGCTTGTTTCCGTAGTTTATGGTTACTTGCGGATGATCGCCAACGGTTGATTGATGGACATCCCCCTTGATGTTAAAAACAAACTTGCCTGCACTCTGAGTGGTTTGCGCCTGTGGATTCGCCTCATCTGCATTAGCTCGAGGTGAAAGAAACTCCCTGCTTTCCCCGAGCTTAGCGAGCACCTCAAAAGCGAAGGCGCTGGCATGTTGTGCAGCTACCACCTGGGAGTTCGCAGCATCTGCTTCCCGCTTGCCTTCAATGAGATCAGAGATACCGCGTATAATGAGCGCCTCCACATGTTGATTGGCATGCAGGGCTGCCAGGAAGCCATGCCCTTCCATCTCAACTGCCAGTGCATCACCATAACTCTGTTTGATGAGATTCCATGTCTCAGAACTGGTAGATGCCAGCACCTTTTCACCGGCGGCAATTGGACCAACCAGCGCCTTTGGTGCCGGATCAGGGAGTGGGATCGGTAACCGTTTCAGCCAGTCTTGCCGCCGGGCCACTGCACGCGCGCGCTGGTCCAGAGCATGGGTGGAATTGTAGACACTAGGTCGCGTTTTAAAGCCGCTGTCCTCAACTTTCCCATACTCGAAGCCATATACTTTGTTGGCAGCTACCACATCTCCGAGCTGTACGTCTTTGAGTCCACCTGCTACTCCTACAAAGAGAACAAGCTGTGGCTTAAAGTAAGCCACAGCGCGCTCTGCTGCTGAAGCTGCACCAGCATTGCCCATACCAATCTCAGCAATTGCCACCTCCCAGGATTGATCTCCTGATTGGAATTGCCCCAGCTCGTAGATTGTGCCTTCATGAACCTTTTCTCGTGTATCTTTCAGATGAGCACGTACAGCTTCGTACTCGACAGGAAGGGCAGTGAGGATTACCGCATGAGGCAGGTTTGAATTACTCTCCGACATGCCAATCTCCTTTCGCCTGAAAGTGAAGCGGTCAATCAAATTAGAGGGTACTCAAATTCAGACAAAAGAGCACTACGCCGGAGCATCTTACGATTTTGCATCTCTACATAGCTACGCTTGAGTAGTTTGGTGGATGAATGTTCAATATGGGTTTTACTCTACTATATTTATACACTATATTTGACGTTTTTGGAACTAAAATCCCTTTTTTTTTACTCTTATGCGCAGATAGAGCAAAAATAGAGGGAAAATAGAGCCTTGCATGATACAGTATCCTCGTGAGGATTAGACGGTAAAACCCACAGGAAGGCGGAGATATGCAAGCCTCTCTCGTTGCATTGGCAGGCTCAATATCCCGTCTCGGGCAAAACAGCTATGAGCAGTGAAACATTCTCTGTTGTCCTGTGGTGCTGGCATGACACGCGGACTGATAGCATGCAGGTACGGGTGATACGCAATGATACCGCCGAAGAAGTCCAGTTGAAAGATGGCATGTTCCTGCTGCGTATCTGGAGCGACAACAATGGGCGGGTGGAACGCTGCCTGATTCGCCATCTTGCCAGCAGCCGTGAAGCCTTTATACAGGGAGGGCCGAAGTTGCGCGACTTTGTGAAAGCCTGTTTGCTGAACGATGATGCTCAACCGCCAGCAACCGATGCAACGGGTACATAACAATGCGCAAACGCGGTAGGGGCACGGCTCATCGCGCCCCATGTGCAGGTAACAACAGTTTTGGGGCGCGATGAATCGGCCCCCCACGAACGGAGGATGCTTCATGCCAATCCAACCTACCTACCCTGGTGTGTACATCGAGGAACTGCCAAGTGGTGTACACACGATTACAGGGGTAGCAACTTCTATTACGGCGTTCATCGGGCGTGCCTTGCGCGGGCCGGTAAACAAGGCAATGACCATTGAAAGCTATGCTGATTTTGAGCGTATCTATGGCGGGCTGTGGCTGGAAAGCACACTGGGATACGCCGTTCAAGATTTCTTTAACAATGGCGGAAGTACCGCTGTTATGGTGCGGCTCTTCTCTCCAACAGATGCCGATTTACAGGCTGCCAGAACAATTGCGCAGGACATTGCCAATGTTCCAGACCCTGTAGCACCCTCAACACCTACTACTCTCCTGGCAGCCATGCAGAAGATAGCCGATAGTGCATCGACTGTAGCCACTATAAAGGCCGCTCAGGGGGTCATTTCAGCAGCACAAGCAGCGGCTGCCCAAATAGCCTCCTCTGCTGCCAACGCAGTCAGGGAAGCAGCCTCTGCTACTGCCGATGCGTTGAATCTAGCGGCGCAAGTAGTCGCCGGTACGGAAGATCAATCCGCCGGTGCTACAGCCCAATCGACTGCTCAGGCTATGCGTGGCGCAGTCGCTGCAAACGACCCTGACAAAACAGCGGGGGATATCGTCGCCAAAGCCGCAGAGACGGCGGCAGCAAAGGCGAAAGCCACGATAGCTGATGTGAAGAAAGCAGCAACTGATGCTGCTACAAAATTGGCTGCCGACTTGCAGACAGTAACTGGTGCGGCAGACCCGACAAACCCTCCTACGGCACAATCAACAGCGCAAGCGATTCAACAGGCAGCCAACGCTGTTCCAGCCCTCAATAATGCGGCGGCAGAGCTGGTTGCTACAGCCGCGCAGGCGGAAGCTACCAATCAATCCGATCCTACACCTGTCAGGGAGGCCGCGAATACTGCTGCCACTGAATACATCCGAACTCTACCAGTTACGAGAGCCACGTTGTCGGTTGGCGGCATGCCGCTTATGGCAGCCTCTCAAGGCTCCTGGGGCGCGAACTTACGCGTGACCATCGATAACAAAAACATTACACAGGATGTGGCGGATAACCTGAATGCACCACAAGGTAATCTCTTCAATATTACCATTGCCGATATCTCCCCCGGTGGACTGAAAGAACAGTTCCCCACCGTGACCGTCATAGACCATCCTCGCCGTATCGACCGGGTGCTGGCAGCCCAGTCACAACTTTTGCGTTGGGGGAAATTTGACCTTGATGGCAACCCTGTTCCCCCGGCAGTTGGCGACATGCCGCCATTTCCAGGGCCTTCAACAATGCTGAGCGACACAGTAACCACGGCAGAACAGGCGCTTACAGATGCCAAAAATCAACTCCGAACAGATCGCATTCTCCGCAAAGACACGACAGCGGATCAGGCACTTGTAAACCAGAGACAAGATGATGTAGATCAGGCGAGAAGAGATCTGCTAGCGATTAGTGATGGGAACCCGATTTCTGAGAATGAATTTACAGGGCCTGGCACGGCAGAAAAGAAGTGGGGCCTCTTTGCCCTGGAACAGGTCGATCTGTTTAACCTGCTCTGTATCCCTCCCTACATCAGTACAACCCCGACCGACTGGGATATTGACGACACGCTCATTTCAGATGCGGTGGTGTATTGCGAGAAGCGGCGCGCCCTGTTGCTGGTGGATGCTCCCAGCACATGGATAAACAAAGATACAGCCAAAGATAAATTCACCAACCCAACCGGTAATGACATCGTGAGTACTCGCAGCAAGAATGCGGCTTTATTCTTCCCACGCGTTAAGCACCCTAATATACTGCGCAACAACCAGGTGGAAACATTTGTTGCCTCGGGCGTAATAGCGGGTATTTTCGCCCGCACCGATGCTCAGCGCGGAGTTTGGAAGGCCCCTGCAGGTCTGGAAGCGAGCCTGGTAGGTGTACAGCAACTGTCGGTCAGCCTGACCGACGCCGAAAACGGCGAGTTGAACCCCCTGGGCATCAACTGCCTGCGCGCCTTTCCAATCTTCGGGTCTGTTGTCTGGGGTTCGCGCACATTGCGCGGCGCAGATGCCTTCGCAGATGATTACAAGTACATTCCGGTGCGCCGCACGGCCCTCTTCATTGAAGAAAGCCTCTATCGCGGCACAAAATGGGTTGTCTTCGAGCCGAACGACGAGCCGCTCTGGGCGCAGATACGCCTCAACATCGGCGCGTTCATGCACAACCTCTTCCGCCAGGGAGCCTTCCAGGGCCAGACACCACGCGATGCCTACCTTGTCAAGTGCGATCACGAGACGACCACGCAGAACGACATCGACTTGGGTATCGTCAACATCCTGGTGGCCTTCGCGCCGCTCAAACCCGCCGAGTTCGTTATTATCCAGATCCAGCAGCTCGCTGGTCAGATACAGGTATAAGGAGGGCAGACGATGGCCGAATTCACTGTGAATAAAGATCGTTTCGATCCGTACAAAAATTTCAAGTTCCGCCTCAAGTGGGACGGTAAATATGTCTTAGGAGTGAGCAAGGTCAGCGCCTTGAAGCGCACAACGGAAGTGGTCAAGCACCGCGAGGGCGGCGATCCAAGTTCCAGCCGCAAATCCCCTGGGCGAACCGAGTACGACGCGATCACCCTGGAGCGCGGCGTCACGCACGACAAGGAGTTCGAGCAGTGGGCAAACAAGGTCTGGCAGTACGGTGTGAACCTGGGACAGGAGGTGTCGCTTAAGGACTTCCGCAAGGATATGATCCTTGAAGTGTATAACGAGGCCGGGCAGGTGGTCATTGCCTACAACATCTACCGCTGCTGGGTGTCCGAGTTCCAGGCGGTGCCGGATCTGGATGCCAACGCCAACGCCGTCGCCATCCAGCATATCAAGCTGGAGAACGAGGGCTGGCAGCGCGACACAAGCGTGACGGAGCCGACCGAGCCGTCCTATACTGTCCCATCCTGATCCGCCTGGCCCTACTTTATAGAGAACCTGAGATATGCACACCTTTAGCGGACAGGAGATAGTGCGCCTGTGGGAGATTGGCATAAGCCAGCACCCACTCGACCGGGCGCTGACGCTGTTGATGGCAGCCTTCCCGGAAACATCGCGGGAGCGGCTGGCGCTGCTGAGTATTGGCCGGCGCGATGCATATGTGTTCGCGCTACGCGAGCAAACCTTCGGCTCGCGGCTGCACAGCTTGGCGGCGTGCCCGGCCTGCGGCGAGCAGCTCGAATTCGCGCTGAACACAGCAGATCTGCCGGTCGCGGCGAGCATGGAGACTACCGAAGAGGTCTATAGGCTGGCGACAGGGGATGGCGAGGTGCAGTTTCGCCTGCCCAACAGCCGCGATCTCGCGGAGATTGTCGGGAGCCGGGATGTAGCGAGCGCACGTACAATGCTGGCGCGGCGCTGCGTCCTCGGAGCGAGTCGCGATGGCGGCGAGATAGCGGGAGAGCAACTGCCCGAAACGCTGCTCGCCGCGATGGCCGCACAGATGGACACGTGCGATCCACTGGCTGCTATGAACATCTCGCTCGACTGCGCCGCCTGCGGACATCAATGGACGCTGCTTTTCGATATCGTGTCGTTCTTCTGGACGGAGATCACCGCGCAGGCGAAACGCTTGCTGCGCGAGGTACACACGCTCGCCAGTCACTACGGCTGGCGCGAGGCGGATATCCTGGTGATGAGCGCTGTCCGGCGGCAATTGTACCTGGAAATGGTGACATGATGACTGATTTCTTGCAACGCTTAGCCGAGCGCACGCTGGGCCTCACACCGGTCGCTCAGCCCATCATCGCACCCATGTTCGCGCCAGGGCCAACCATCCCCGACTCCACGCCGGCAACGTTGGAGGTGGATGAGTTCGTGGAGTCACCGTCACCCGTCCGGTCACGCGGCCAGAGAACCATCCGGCCAGCGTCACCAGCGCCCATCACCAACAAGACCCGGCAGCCAACCCTACCGCCTGTCAACCAGCACGCAGCCGCAACGAATACAACGATCTCACTATCGCCAGTACAGGATGCGCCATCACCTGAAATAGCATCACGCCTGATCGCCCGGCAAGATCATACGACCGGTCAAAATGTAGGCGCTGTCCGCCCGGAAAATAGCCTGGTCACAGAGCCTGGGATTGTCAGGACGCCTTTACAAGAAATGCAACCTGCGAAGACGATGAATCAGGTCGTTGAGAGCCACCCACGCGAAACCGCCGGAGCTGATCCACACGCCCCGGTCACAGCAAAGCACCGTCACGTACCTGCCGATCAGAGTGAGGTGGCAGGAACTACCCATGCAGCGAGACAAGACGAAACCGCGCTCACGAACCAGCAGCCAGAATCAGCAGGCGGACCCTGGATCGTGCGCGAGCAACGGTTGATCGTCCCTGTGGAGCAGCAGGGCCAGTCCAGGCCGAAGCAAGCAGGGCAGAATGAGGGCGGGTCGTTGTCGAGACAGCAAGCGCTATCCTTTATCGCAGCGGAAAACGGCGGTGAAAATGCTCCACAACAGCCATCTCTCATACGAAACGACAGCCCCACGCAGGGCAGCCAGGGCCTGCTCGTGCCAACGATGCCAGAACAACGCGAGCCAACCACGCGACAAGCAACGCAACTAGCCGACACCCTTGCATACGATACCGCCGTTGTCGCCGAGCCACGACAACTGGCGCAGATTACCCGGCAAACCAGAGAGCAACGCGCGGCAGGCACAGTGGAGACGCCTGCCGATATCCCCACGATTCGCGTCACCATTGGCCGTGTCGATGTGCGAGCAATCGCAGCTCCGGCGACGACGCGCCCGAAGCCGAGCAGGCCCGCCCCAGCGCTCTCGCTCGATGAGTATACCCGGCAGAATAAGGAAAGGCGGTGAGCGGATGAGCAACTATCTGGCAATCGCCACCGCGACGGCCACGCTACGTACCCTTCTCCAGAACGCCGTCACTCCGAACGTACCGGGTGTGAGTGTCAACACCACCCGGCCACACGCGGAGGTCAACGACAACCCGCCCACCGAGATCACCATTTACCTGTTCCAGGTGACGCCGAATGCAGCGTTTCGCAACGCCGATCTGCCGACGCGCCGCGCCGGCGGAGCACTGATGCAGCGCCCGACAGCCGCGCTCGACCTGCACTATATGCTCAGCTTTTACGGCAACGAGCAACAATTGGAGCCGCAGCGTATGTTAGGCATCGTAGCACGCACACTTCATGCTCATCCCTATCTGACCCGCGATATGATTCGCGAGACCATACAAAACAATCCCGGTGTACTCGACGGCTCAGACCTGGGCGAGCAGATCGAATTGATCAAGTTCTCGCCGCTGCATCTCTCGCTGGAAGAATTTTCAAAAATCTGGTCCGTCTTCTACGAGATACCGTATGTCCTCTCCGTCGCGTATCAGGCCAGCGTGGTCTTGATCGAGGAGGACGCGCCAACGCAGAGTGTGCTGCCCGTGCTGATACGCAACGTCTATGCCGTGCCGTTCCACCAGCCGGTGGTCGATCAGGTGGTGGCACAGACCAGCAACGGCCAGCCCGCTTTACCCGGCAGCTCACCAATCCCCATCACGCTGAACAAGACGCTGCTCATCCAGGGCCACAACTTGCAGGGGGGCGCGGGAACGCTGGTACAGATCGACGAAATCGTGGTGCAGCCAACGGACGTCACCGACACGCAGATCACGCTGCCGCTCGCGACGACCAGTGGGACGCGCCTGCAAGACGGGACGGTGGTTTCACTGGTCGACGGGCTACGAGCAGGCGTGCAGGGCCTCCAGGTGATCCATCGCTTGCAGATGGGAGTCGACCAGGCAAACGATCCACTCAACTGGCATCGCGGCGTCGAGTCGAACGTGGCGCCGTTTGTCCTGCGGCCAGTGATCTCCAACCCGACGGTGAACGCTGGTGCGCTCGCTGTCACGCTCGAGCCGGTGGTCAACCGGATACAGCGCATTGTCCTGCTGCTGAACGAGTTCAGCGCGGCGGCACGGCAGCCCGGAGCACCACCGACGCGAACGTATAGCATTGTTGCCAAAACAGCAGACCAGACCTGGAAAAACGCGGCAGGGCAAGTCGTCACTGACCCCACGAAGGCTGTGGACACGGATAGCACAGACACGATCACCTTCGCGCTCACCGGCGTGACGGCGGGAACCTACCTGCTGCGCGTCCAGGTAGATGGCGCGGAGAGCGAGTTACAGGTAGATGCATCCAACCGCTTCATCCAGCCGCAGGTGACGATCTAATGAAAGACGTGAAGACGATGGAACAGGCGATAACCATGACATGGGAAGAGGCAAACCAGCGCTACCTCGTGGCGGCGCTCGCCACCGTGCGCCTGTCCTTGGAGCAGCACACGCGGCAGAACGGCACCCCGGTGACAACGCCTGGCACAGATCACGAAAATGGGGCAACGCCGCCCGCGCTGGAGTTGCTCTGCTCGCTCTTTCAACTCTCGCCGTTTGAGCGTGATATTTTGCTCTTGTGCGCGGGCATGGAGTTAGACGCGGCTTTTCCAGGGCTATGCGCGGAAGCACAGGGCGAGGCAACGCGGGCATACCCGACCTTTAGTCTGGCCCTGGCCGCCTTGCCGGAACCACACTGGAGCGCTCTCGCGCCGGAGGCTCCCCTGCGTCACTGGCGGCTGATCGATGTGAACACGAACGCCGGGCTGACGACCGCCCCACTGCGCATCGACGAGCGCATTCTGCATTACCTCACCGGCATCAGCTACCTGGACGAGCGGCTGGCCGGCCTGGTCGAGCCAGTGCGGGGTGAGAGCCAGCTTGTGCCATCGCACCGGGCGGTGGCGGAACGATTGGCCACGCTATGGACGCACGCCGTAGAGGGCGAGCGGCTGCCGGTGGCGCAGCTGTGCGGAAGCGAACCAGCAAGCAAGCGAGCTATTGCACAGGCGGCCTGTCGCACCGTGGGGCTGCGCCTGTTCGCGCTCTCCGCCTACGCGCTGCCGCTCAACCCCGCCGAGTTCGCGGCGTTCACCCGCCTGTGGGAACGCGAGGCGATGCTGGGCGGGAGCGCATTGTTGCTGGATGCCGACGACCTCGACGCGAGTGATGCCGTGCGCGATCGCTACATCACCCACCTGCTCGACGTGCTGGATGGGATTGTGATCGTGAACAGTCGCGAGCGGCGGCGGACGATGGAGCAACCGGTGATCTCTTTCGACGTGGGCAAGCCCACAGCCAGCGAACAGCGCGACACCTGGAGAAGCACGCTAGGTGCTGCCTCGCCGATGCTGAACGGCAAAATCGCGGCGCTGACCTCTCAGTTCGACCTGAGCGCTGTGACTATCGCCTCGGCCAGCGCCGAAGTGCTGGGGCAGCTCGCTCAAAACAACGAGGTCAGTGCGAGCGAACTGCACGCGCTGCTGTGGGACACCTGCCGCGTGCAGGCACGGCCCCACCTGGATGATCTCGCCCAGCGCATCACCCCCGCAGCGAGTTGGGACGAACTGGTGCTGCCGGAAGCACAGCGAGAGGTACTGCGCGACATCGCGATCCATGTCAGGCAGCGTGCGACGGTCTATGAAACGTGGGGCTTCGCGGCCAGGAGCGGGCGCGGGTTGGGCATCAGCGCCCTATTCGCCGGAGTGAGCGGCACGGGCAAGACGATGGCCGCCGAGGTTCTCGCTAACGAACTGCGGCTCGATCTCTACCGCATCGACCTGAGCCAGGTGGTCAGCAAATACATCGGCGAGACGGAGAAAAACCTGCGGCGGGTGTTTGACGCGGCGGAAGAGGGCGGCGCGATCCTGCTCTTCGACGAGGCCGACGCGCTCTTCGGCAAACGCAGCGAGGTGAAGGACAGCCACGACCGCTACGCCAATATCGAGGTGAGCTACCTCTTGCAGCGCATGGAGGCGTATCGCGGGCTGGCGGTTCTGACGACGAACCTGAAAAACGCGCTGGATAGTGCCTTCTTGCGTCGTATCCGCTTCATCGTACAATTCCCGTTCCCGGACGCGGCGCAGCGTGCGGAGATCTGGCGGCGCATCTTCCCGGCCAGCACGCCGACGGAGGGGCTGGACATCTCGCGCCTGGCCCATCTCAACGTCACGGGCGGGAATATTCGCAACATCGCGCTCAACGCCGCCTTCCTCGCCGCCGATGCGGGCGAGCCGGTACGCATGGCGCACCTGCTGCGAGCCGCTCGTGGCGAGTACACCAAACTGGAAAAGGCGCTGACCGAGGCCGAGATCGGAGGCTGGGTATGAAGCCGTACAACATCGAACTGCATATCGAAGAACTCGTGCTGCATGGCTTCGCGCCTGGCGACCGCCATGCCATTAGCGCTGCAATTCAAGGAGAGTTGACACGGCTCTTTGCTGAGCAGGGCATTCACCCGTCGCTCAGCAACGGGTACGAGGCCGAGCGCGTGGACGGCGGTACGTTTCACATGCAGCCGGGCGCGAAAGTTGGCACAATTGGCACGCAGGTAGCGCACGCGATCTATGGAGGGCTTGAGCAATGAGCGAGCGAGCAAAGAAACAGAAAAAAGCATTACCAGGTGACTCTACCACTTCTCCAGGTGGGGAAAGCAGATTGCGACAGCACCACTCTGGTAAGCCCGACGCATCACCTCTGGCTGCACCGCCGGTAGTGCATGAGGTATTGGGGGAGGCAGGTCAGCCACTCCATGCTGAGACACGAGCATTAATGGAATCGCGCTTTGGGCATGATTTCAGCAAGGTGCGAGTACACGCTGACGGAAAAGCAGCAGAGTCAGCTCAGGCCGTGAATGCCCTGGCATATACAGTGGGCAGTGATATAGTACTCGGAACCGGACAGTACGCGCCTGAGACGAATGAGGGCAGGAAGCTAATGGCGCATGAGTTGACACATGTGGTTCAGCAGAAAACAGCACCAAAGAAAACTGCGAAAGCAAATCTGATTCTCGCTGAAGGAAACGACGTTTTTGAACATGAGGCGGAGCAAGCAGCACAAAGCAGTACTACATTGGATTCAACACAGCATGTTACAGTTACCGAGAAGAACAACCAGGAGATCGGCATAAGAATTTCGCCCACCCCTTCGGGGAGGTTACAACGTCAGTTGGTGACACCATTAGGACAGGGCGGTGGCTTCCACGGGCTAATGGAACGAGATCGACAGGCGACAAGGGGAACGGAAGGCTCGAAAAGCGGAATGAGCATTTCAGAGGCTATTCAAGGTGGCTGGCGACTTGTAAGAGAACTTGATGAGAAGGTACTGCGAACCGCCACTATTCCTCAACGTCTTACAATGCTTTCAGAACTGATCCAAGCTTATTGGACAGGGAGCAAAGAGGAAGAAGCTATCATTCGCATACTATCTACTACGACTCTATCTCAAGCATCTGAACTAGTTAAGCAATTATCAGAACAAACGGTAAACGGTAAGCCCTATTTAGATGAACTCGATAGGGTGGTCGATTTTGGAAATAACCTTGAACTGCACAACGTACTTTCAGAATTACGTCTCAAGGCGATGGGACCTGAAAAAGGTATCAAGGCGCTTCAGGCAGCGCCAATTTTACCCTGGCATGATGTAATGGGCTTTTTTGAGGATGCCGCAGTTTTCTCCTTCTCTCGCACTGCCAATGGGAAAATTCGTATCAAGTACCCTGCTTTGCTTTTCGGCTCTAAAGATTTTGCTAATGAACTTGAGAAACTGCCGACCGATATCTTTATTTCCGGTCATGATTATGAACCAGATCAAGTCCTCATGATCCACGATTATGACAAAGGTCGATTCGTACCAGTTGTTGCGCAAGAGTTAATCGGTTATCAACATGCAGGTGTACGTGGTTTTCTTGGCCACGTTGCTACCGTCGCGTCCTTTGCCATTCCTGGAGGAGTCGCTAAGTCAGCTATAGGGAAAGTAGCGCTGTTTACTCTGGAACGCCTGCTTCCCGCAATTTTTCTACTAATAGATGAGAATCGTCTGAATCTCGTCAAATGGTTTCCTAATTGGGGGCCTAAAATGATCTACTATTCCGATCTGTCCCAAAAAGCATTGGCAATCTATGGCATTGTTCGTTTCACCTTCTCTGGCTGGAGAATTCTCCAATCATGGAAAAAAATACGCGATTCCAGAAAACTCCTTGAAGGCGCGAATGTCAATATCAGTGCAGATGCGGAAAAAGTTGCTGCTGCAATAGAGAAACAGGCAGACGATATATTTGCTCAAGCAGAAAAGATTCATAACAGCGAAGGAGCAACATCTCAAGCAGCAGCGAGTGAGTCAGGCACTTCAGCGTCCAAAACGTTAACGGAGGAAAAGCCAGTTGTATCCACCGAAGAAAAATCTCCTATCGCTTCGAAGACAGAGCCTTCAAGTGAGGTTCCAGAAGTAGAAGAGATTGAGGCCGGTACTCAGAATAAAACTAACGTCAAAACAAGTAAAGCCAAATCCCAAGGAAAAGGGACTGGGAAAAAAGGCAAACCTATAGAGACAAAGGTTGCTATCGAGGCAGGTACTACAGCTGAGAAAGTTTGGGGAGATGTACTTGTAAAAACTCAGAAAAACACAACGAAATATACTCTTTCCTTTACGGACCCGATTAGTAGTCAACCAAAAACCGTTACTGTCATTCCTGATTTCATGCCCACGGCGGAAAAAGACGCTCTAGGGAGGTTTGTTTCAGCAAAAAAAACGAGCGAGGCATTGCTAATAGCAGATTCCAAATACATTTGGGATGAAGCAAAAAACGTCGCATTGGATGATCAGATTAGAGGAATGCTAGTTTTAGCAAAAAGGAATAATGTACCTTTTGTATTTCTTCTGAAAGAGGGCGGAGGTATTTCTAAAGGCGTAAGAGATTTTGCAGATAAAATTGGAGTTACTATTAGCATCTTTAATGATACAAGCGGGCTGATAAGATAGCGCTTGGAATATGGACGCATAGAAGATGTATGTTGCAAATATCCGAGAAACGAAAGGGTAACTGAAAGGACAAACATCTCATGACCACCGGCATTCCGCCTATATCGCCCAAGTTGCAGAAGGGCAGCATCATCGCGGTGAACCAGGCGACAGGGATTCGCACGGAAATACCGTTCCAGTATAACCCGGAGACGCTGACGCGCAGGCTGACAGCCCAGACGACGACGGGGGACTTCGACCGGGCTGAAGCGTTTCGCATCAAGGGGCCGCCGGAGGAGACGTTCTCGCTCGAGATCGAGCTCGATGCCACCGACCTGCTGGAAGCAGCAGACGATAATACGCAGCAGATGGGCATCCATCCCTGGCTGGCCGTGCTGGAACTGCTGGCGTTCCCTCCATCACTACGTATCAGCACGAACGACCGGCTGGCGCGACAGGGCGTCCTGGAGATCGTGCCGCCGGAAGTGCCCCTGACGCTGTTCTCGTGGGGTACCAATCGCGTCGTGCCCGTGCGTTTGAACAGCTTCAGCATTACCGAGGAGGAGTTTGACCCGCACCTGAACCCCACCCGCGCAAAGGTCAGTCTCGATCTGACGGCGCTGAACTATAACGATCTCGGCCTGAAAACCAGAGGAGGGAAGGCGTACATGACCTACCATAAACACAAAGAGAGTATGGCGAAAAAGCTGCCGAAGAAATCCGGTGGATAGGAGATTGCAATGTTCGACTCAAACAGCCGCTACGCCCAACTGAATACGGCGAACATCGAGCTGCCTGTTGGGGATGGCACGACTCGCACCGTGCGCTACGTGCAGCGGCGCATCATACCGCCGCCTGACACGTCGCTCATCGTGAGCGAGCATACTGTGACTGAAGGCGACCGGCTCGATAACATCGCCGCGCTCTACCTGGATGATCCAACCGCGTTCTGGATGATCTGCGACGCGAACATTGCCCTGCGCCCTACCGACCTGATCGGTACTATCGGGCGCGTGATCACGATTGTCATGCCACAAACGTAGGGGGTTGCTATGCTCAAGAGTCTGCGCGGGGTCCATCTCGTTCTCAAAATGGGTCAAAACCAGCCAAAGGGCGTCCCATATGACGTCATTATGGCCCTCACACGTATCGAAGTAACCGATAATGCTGTGGAGCGCGACACGTTCCAGATGAGCTTCACGGCAGGCAAACGCAAGCCGAAGGATTACGGGATACTGAGTACCGGGCTGTTCGAGCCATATACGCGGGTCGGCATCTCGCTCACGGTCGGCGCGAAGGTGGAACCGCTCATGTCCGGCGTAATCACCCACTTCCAATTGAATCCGAGCAACGATGTCGGGATGTCCTCGTTCACCGTGACCGGCGAAGGGATCGATGTGATGCTTGGCCTGAAGGAGCGTAACGCCAAATATGACCAGCAGTCGGATACAACCATTGTCCAGGGACTGGTCGACAAGTATGCAAGGTATGGGCTGAACCTGGAGGTGGCAAGCGAGGCGGAAGACCTGGATCAACCCGACGATAATCATCTCATCCCGCGCCAGTACGCGACCGATCTGGCACACATCCAGCAGTTGGCGGCCCGCAACGGTTACGTGTTCTACAGCGACCCGCTGCCCAATGGCGATGTGCGCGTCTACTGGGGGCCTGAGAACCGCAAGGGCAAGCGCCAACCCCCGCTTACGATGAACATGGGACCGTCCACGAATGTGACGCAGCTTAATTTCACACAGGACACGCGCTCCGCTTTTACGACGCAGGGAAGCAGGATGCAGGTGGACGATGACAACCGCAGCGAGGAGAACGTACCTCCACCGTCGCGCTTCGACGTGAACGACCTGGCGAAAACGGTCACATCGTTCGGTGACCGGATCGTGCTGATGCGCGACATCGCCAAGTACACGACGAAGCGGGCGGATGAGCGGGCATCGGAACTGATGAAAGGCCGGTTCAACGCCGTGAGCGCCACGGGAGAAGTGGATACGGTGCGCTACGGGCACATTTTGCGAGCGGGCGAACTGGTAGGCTTGCGCGGCGCGGGCGCTCTCTACAACGGCGATTATTACGTCAGCCAGGTGGTACACGTGATCGAGCGAGACAAATATATCCAGCGTTTCACTCTGAACCGTGAAGGGTTGGGCGCGACACGCAACAAGGTACGGTGAGCGCGTATGCAGAAACAAACATTCTACGGCAAATATCGCGGCGTTGTTACCAGCAACAAAGACCCACTTGGCATGGCGCGTATACAGGCAACTGTGCCGGACGTATTAGGTACGGACGAAAGCGGCTGGGCGCTGCCCAGCGCCCCTTTTGCGGGTAACAAGATGGGCTTCGTCGCGCTGCCCATCGTCGGGTCACGGGTGTGGATAGAGTTCGAGCAGGGCGATCCCGATTATCCGATCTGGTCGGGCTGCTGGTGGGGGTCAAAAGATGAGATGCCGGATGAAGCCAGTTCCGCACCGGATGGCCGGGTGTTGATCAAAACGCAAGGTGGGCAGATATTCATCCTGGACGATCCCGCCCCGAATGCGATCACCATCCAGACGTCAGGAGGGCAGAAAATCGTGCTGAACGATCAAAGTATCACCATCGATTTCGGGAACGGGGTAACGGTGGAACTAAGTACGGCAAAAATCGCCCTGAATGATGGGGCAGGAGCAACTGTTGAACTCGACGGGCCGAAAGTCGCCGTCAATGACGATGCGTTGGAGGTGATCTGATGCCGGGCTACTTGTTACACGAGGGAGCAACCGTGATATGTTTGCATGGCGGTATGGCGCAGCCAATAGTGCCCAATCCGCGAGTGATGGTGAGCGGCCAGCCCATCACGACGCAGCCGTATCCCTACACTATCGCTGGCTGCATCGATCCGCCTCCCCCATTCGGCACGGGGCCATGTACGGTTGGTATGTGGATCACTGGCGCAGAGCGCGTCATGGCGAGTGGTGTGCCGGTGCTGCTCCAGGATAGCCAGGCTGTGTGCGTGTTGCCTGGCACAGGCTTAGAGATTATTGAAACACAAGTGCGGGTGAAGGGAACATGATACAGATCGATTATCCCTACCATTTCGACAATCGCGGGCACACGGCAGAGACCAGCCTGGAAGATCATATTCGCGATATGATCGAGGAGATTCTGTTCACTTCGCCCGGCGAACGCGTCAACCGTCCCGACTTCGGCTGCGGCATCCCGCAATTGATCTTCGCGCCCAACAGCGACGCGCTGGCGGCAGCCACCCAGCTGGAGGTGCAAGGGTCGCTGCAAGAATGGCTGGATGAATTGATCGAGATCGAGGATGTGAACGTGCAAAACGAGGATTCGTCACTGATTATCCTGGTGCAATATACCATCCGGCTTACACAGCAACAACGCCTCGACCAGTTCGTGCAGGGAGGTCAGTGATGAACACCTACCTCTGCTGCGATGACCGCAGGCGCGATGCCGTGCGGGCGCAACTGACGATCAAGGGTATCGATTTCAACGGTCTCGATTACCTGGAAGTGCTCGATAGCACCACCCTGCTGCTGCACTTCATCCATCCCCTGAAGCCGGGTGCGCTGGGCAAGGAGAACGTGCGGATTGTAGGAGGAGAGCGCGTCCGCAATGTGGCAGTAGTGAACGTGACCAGGCAGGAAGGTGAGAGCGCCGAGAAGCGCGAGACAGCGAAGGATGTGGATGAGGAGCGAGACCACCACTCAAACGTGCTCAAGGTGACAGTTAACCACCCGGGAGATTACTCGACATATACCCTGAGCCTGACGGCAGACCCCAGGCGGCTCGTGCTCGATCCGCTCCTCTCAACAATAGATTTCACCTTTCAGCTACCCACGAATACTATTGATTGCCAGCAAGAAGAGCTATGCGTCCCTGAAGCGCAGGTCATTCCCGACATCGACTACATGGCGAAGGACTACACCAGTTTTCGCCAGTTGATGCTGGATCGCATGAGCGCGACCATGCCGCAGTGGACAGAGCGAAGCCCCGCCGACGTGGGCGTGATGCTGGTCGAATTGCTGGCATATGTGGCGGACTATTTGAGCTACCAGCAAGATGTGATCGCGACAGAAAGCTATCTCAGCACCGCTCGCCGCCGCATCTCGGCCCGCCGCCATGCGCGACTGCTCGATTACGTAGTTAACGATGGCTGCACCGCTCGCGCCTGGGTGCAGGTACAGGTGTGCCAGAATGTAGTCGCGGGCGCAGGTGTCCCATCCGTCCTGCCCAAAGGGACGAGATTTCTCACGCAGGTGATGGGGCTTGACCAGGCTATGCAGGCGCAGCCGACCGTCTTTGAACCCATCACCAACGTTACTGCCCTGTACGCGGCGCATAACACACTCTCTTTCTACACCTGGGGTGCACGCGAATGTTGCCTGCCCAAAGGCTCAACCAGCGCCACGCTGCTCGGCGCGTGGCAGAACCTGGAACCGGGTGATGTGCTGGTCTTCAAAGAACTGGTTGACCCGCACACCGGACAGGATGTGGACGCCGAGCCAACGCATCGCCACGCCGTGCGGCTCACCAGCGTATTGACCGGCAGCGACCCGCTCGGCACCTGGCCCAATGATCACTCCGGCCAGCAAGACGACCCGGCAGGCCTGGGCAAGGTAATCGCGGAATACCGCATCGTCGAAGATGATGGCCTGCGGGTGGACGAGGCCGACCTGATCAGCACACGGGAAGGCCACCGCGTCGAGAAGCAGGACGAGCATGTCGAGGAAGACACACAGACCATTGTGCAGCGCTACGTGATTGAGAGACCGGACAAGACGCTGATCACCGTCGAGGTGCGTATCAGGCAGGACGACCGCCACGTTGAGGTGCATGTATCGGAGTCAGGCCATGCCGTGCAGGAAGAGCAGCGCCGCGAGGAGATTGAAGAGGCTGAGAGTGAGGAAGAACAGCTCACCGAAACAGTGCAGGAACAGGAACCACCACAGCAAGCCGATAACGCCGAACCGGAGGACCATGACTCCGAAGAGGTGAACAGGCAGCCGACGCAAAAGAGATTGCCCCCGCCCGACACTACTGGTATAGACATCGTCGATATCGACACCATAGAGCTATCATCGCTTGAAAAGTCCGCAGCGGAAAGAGCGGAATTAGAGGGCTCAGAGACGCAGAAAGAGGCATTCACCGAGGAGGAACGCGCAACAACAAAAGGCGGCGAGGAAGAAGAGATGATACGGGAAAAGCGCACCCGCGTGGTGCATACGTACCGCATCATCAGAGAACCGGACTATTCGCAGCCGATCACCAGGATCGAGTGGGGCTACGAGGATGCGCTGCCGTTCTCGCTCTGCATCTCGGCCACCACCGACTACGATCACGGGCATCAGTACATCGAGGGTGTGAGCGTCGCGCTCGGTAATATCGTGCTGGCCGACTGCGGCATGACGGTTACGGAAAACGGGCAACAGCAGGATCACATCCTCATTCCCAATGTTGTACCGGAGAGTGCCATGAACTGGGCTGTTTCGTCCAGCCAGCACTGCGCGGAGCAGCAGGTAGATCCCGTGCCGCCGCGCTTCTATCCTCGCCTCAAGTACTCGCCCCTCACCTTTGTGATACCGGGCGAGGTCGATGATCCGACTCTATCGGCGACCGCGTTGATGAGCTTCGATGCACGTGATGCCATCCCATCGATCACGCTGCGAAGCAGCGATAGTGTCATGTTCGATACGAACCCTCCCACCTGGGACTCACAGCCCGACCTGCTGGATAGTGGCGCGACTGATCGGCATTTCGTGGTCGAGATTGAAGCCGATGGCACGACGTACCTGCGCTTCGGTGATGACCGGCATGGCCTGCGCCCCGATTCCGGAACGCATTTCCTGGCGACGTATCGCGTGGGCAATGGCGTCGCGGGCAACATCGGGCGCGATGCGCTCCGCCACATTGTGACGAATGATGCTACATTACTAGCAGCAGTCAAGGCAATTGCCAACCCCATGCCAGCTAGCGGAGGGTGCGAGCCGGATAGCGTCGAGCAGATCCGCCAGCACGCCGCCGGCTCATTGACGGAACAGGCACGCGGCGTTACCCCACAGGACTACATCACGCTCGCGACACAAGACCCGCAGGTACACCGTGCCAACGCGCTCCTGCGCTGGACGGGCAGCTGGTACACGGTCTTCCTGGTGGTTGAGCGCGAGAACGGGCTGCCGGTTGATGATGCCTTCAAACAATCGCTGCGCCAGCGCCTGGAACAGTACCGCATGGCGGGTACTGACCTCGTCATTGTCAGCCCGGTCTACGTTCCCCTGGAAATCTCCATGACAGCATACTACAAGCAGGGCTATCTGCCGGGGGACGTGGAAACGGCGCTGCTCAAGGCGTTCAGCAACCAGCAGTGGCCCGACGGGGAGCGCGGCTTCTTCTATCCCGACAACTTCGGCTTCGGGCAGCCAGTTTACTTGAACGAGCTTTATGTCGCGGCCAGCGCCGTGCCGGGGATAGAGAGGGTGGACATCACAACGTTTCAACGCCAGGACATTCCCGGCACAGGCCTCAAGGACGGCGTGCTGCCGATGGACTGGCTGGAGATAGCCATGCTGGAAAACAACCCGCGCTACCCTGAACGCGGCCTCTTCCGGCTGATGCTAACAGAGAGCGAGGCGCAGTATGTATGAAGTTGATCAGAGCGGCTGCGACTGCTGCACAGGCGTCACGGTAGAAACGCCGGTGCGGATCACCAACATACCGGGGCTGCCCGCCATCGCGTACCGCGCCGGCACGTACACACAATTCAAGGCGAGCATGCAGACGCGCCTGAGCGATAGCGACCTGCCCGGTCTGCAAGTCCTGCAAACGCGCCAGGGTGACGACTTCACCATCGCCCTGCTCGATGCGTGGGCGATGGTCGGCGACGTGCTGACCTTCTACCAGGAACGCATCGCCAACGAGTCGTACAAGCGCACCGCAACAGAACGCGCCTCGCTGCTGGAACTGGCACGGCTGGTTAAGTACAACCTGCAGCCGGGCGTGGCCGCCGCTACCTACCTGGTCTTCACACTGGACGAGACGCCTGGCTCTCCGGGGCAAGCCATCATCAACACCGGCACGCAGGCACAAAGCCTGCCCAATCCCGGCGAGAAGCCGCAGACGTTCGAGACCGCCGGGAGCATCGTCGCCTACGCACGCTGGAATGCGATCAGACCTGTGCTAACGCAGACGCAGCTCATCTATCCCTCGACGCAGGATATACTATTGCAGGGAACAGCACTCAATCTCAAAACGGGCGACGCCATCCTGATCGTGGACAGCACAGTGCAATACCAGGCGCTGCACCGAGTGCAGAGCGTGCAGGTCGATGCCAAAGCGCAGCAGACGCACGTGTTTTTCGAGGGCTCCCAGTCCGCTTTAGCCGGGCAACCTTTCGCCAACCCACAGCTATTCGTGCTGCGGACAAAAGCCTCGCTGTTCGGGTACAATGCGCCCGCCTGGAACCTTATGCCGCCAGTAGTTCAAGGGAACTACACAAAAGGGAAAACACTGCCCCACGGTCAAAGCGACTGGACGGATTGGCCGTTTACAGCGCAGGATAGCAAGACTGTCGATCTCGACCGGGTGTATAGCCAGATACTGAAGAATACCTGGGTGGTCATTGAGCAGGCGGGAGGCGAGCCACAGTTCGCGCTCATCTCGCAGGTGCAGGAGGTGACGGACGCGAATTATGGCTTGAGCCTGAAAGTGACCCGCCTGCTGTTGGATAGCCCCATCAATCAGCCACAGCACCTGAGCGACCTGCGGCAGGTGACGGTCTACGCACAGGCCGAACCGCTCACGCTGGCGGATATACCCGCGACAGCGCCGATCACGGGGAACCAGATTATCGTCAACGGCGCCTACAACGATCTCGGTGGGGGCCGTCTCATGGTCGTGACGGGTCAGCCGGTAGACAAGACGAAAGCGCCAACGAGCGAGTTCGTGACACTGCATCATGTCGAACCGATCACGGGGAACTACACTATCCTACATCTCGAAGGTGATGGGCTTAGCAACAGCTATGACCCTACGACGGTGACGATCAACGCGAATGTTGTCCCAGCAACGCAAGGCGAGAGCGTCAACAATGAAATTCTCGGCAGCGGAGATGCCACACAAACGTTCCAGAGCTTCACACTGCGCCAATTCCCCCTGACGTATGTGCAAGCACCCACGCAGGAAGGGCGAGCCTCGACGCTTTCTGTCTCTGTCGATGGCATCCAATGGCATGAGGTGGACACGTTCTATGGACATGGCGCCTATGAGCGCATCTTCGTGACACATATCGGCGACGACCAGAAGGTGACGATCCAGTTCGGCGACGGAAGCACCGGTGCGCGTTTGCCAACGGGCGAGGACAACGTCGTCGCCTCGTACCGCACCGGCGCGGGAACGCAGGGACTTGTGAAACCGGGGCAGATCAGCCTGCTGAAAACGCTCCCCCTGGGCGTGAAAGGCGTCAGGAACCCGCTCGCGCCGGCCGGCGCGGTTGATCCAGACACCATCGACGATGCCCGCCGCAACGCCGACAACACTGTGCAAACGTTGGGCCGCATCGTTTCCGTGGACGATTACGAATCCTTCGCCAACTCGTACGCCGCCGTCGCCAAAGCCAGGGCAACGTTAATCTGGAACAACCAGGCCAGGGCTGTCTATATTACCATCGCCGGGCCTGCAACGCCTGATTACACGGCCGGCACACCCATCGAGCAGGGCAGCGGCATCTACAACAAAATCTACTCCGGGATGCGGCGAGCTAGCGACCCGACTGTCCCGTTTTTCCTGCTGCCCTATACCACGCGCCTCTTCCGTCTCGCGGCACAAGTCAAAGTGCAGCCGGATCATGACCCGCAGGGTGTGCTGCAGGCGGTCGAGCAGGCGATCCGCTCTGCTTTCTCATTCAACGCACGCACATTCAGCCAGCCGGTCTACTTGAAAGAGGTAATCGCGGTCACGCAGCCGATTCCTGGTGTAGTCACGATTCACGTCTACGCCTTCTATCGCGCCGACCAGCCGCCAGACCCATATCCTGGCCCGGATAATTACCTGGATGAAAATATGTCTCTCACGGCGGCGCCTCCCCAACCGCAAACCGGCGGGCGCATCACGCCTGCCGAACTGCTGCTCATCGATCCGGCGCAGCCCTTCGACATCCTGGAGGAGATGCCATGAGCTTTGACCTCGATACCCTGTACAATCTGCTGCCCGCCGTCTATCGCATCCGCGACCTGCAACAGCTGACCGGCGACACCTCGCTGCTCGGCCAGGTAAGCCCAGGCGATATCAACAAATTCAAGATGCCGCTCTACGCGCTGATGAAGGTGCTTGCGGAACAGGTCGGAGTGCTGGAGGAAAACCTGGCACAGCTCTACGACGATCAGTTTATCGAGACGTGCGCGGAATGGGCCATCCCCTACATCGGCGACCTGGTGGGCTATCAACTGCCGCGCGCAAGCTCCGCGACGAGCTTGCGGAGCGACGTTGCCAACACGATCCGCCACCGCAAGCGCAAAGGCACGGTCACGCTGCTGGAACAGCTCGTCCGCGACGTGACAGAATGGGATACGCATGTTGTCGAGTACTTCCAACTGCTCGCCACCACGCAGCATGTGCTGCGCCCCCGGCCAGACAATCGCCTGATCGATCTGCGCCAGGTCGCATCCCCTACAGATGTATATCCACCGTCGCCGTTTGAGACGCTCCCCCACAGTGTGGAGGTACGCAACGCGGCGAGCGGTGGGCGCTACAATCTTGCCAACATCGGTATTTTCTTATGGCGACTCGGTGACTATCGTTTGAGCAACGTACCGGTGACGGACGCGCCCGTCAGCGATACCTACCGCTACCTCTACTACTTCAACCCGCTCGGCGGCGATATGCAATTGTTCACGCATCCACAGCAGCAGCAGGAAGTGACCCAACTGGCCGGGCCGCTCGCCGTAGCCGCGCCCATCACACGCATAATGCTCGCACGCGCTTTCTCTGATTACTACGGCCGTGATAAAAGCTTCTGGCTTACAGTCTCTGATGACAAGAACAACGACCTGGATGTTGTACCTGATCCGTTGGAAGTACTGATTCGCGTCAGCGACGAACTATACGCCGCGCTGACGTCGGGACGGTTAGATTTCCCGAAACTTGCCGCGCTGAGCGAGACGCTCTACAAGGGTGTGACAGCCCTGCGGAACAACATCGCGTATCATCTCCTCGCGGAACTGATCAATAGCAGCGAGATTCTCTATAACGCCCTGAGCGCTGTCGAGCAATTAGATTTCCAGGCGCTTGCAGGGCTGATCACACGCAGTCAGGCGGTGGCGCAGGGATTACGGAACCTGCCACCAATCCAGGAACCAGGGAAGATATACTACCCCTTCATTGTCGCTGACTTGAGCGACGAGGTAAGCAGGAGAGGGCGCGTCAGATGGAAGGCTTCACCCGAAGATACCCTTGCCATCGATCCGGTGCTGGGCCGCCTGACGTTTCCTAGACGACGCAGAGGGCAGCGCAAGCTCATCAACCCGCCCAACAATCTGCGGGCGACGTTCTCGTATGGCTTCAGCGCGGACATGGGCGGCGGAGAATATCACCGCGCCGATTCGTTTGCTCTAGGGGCGAACATTCAGCAGGTAGCATCACAACTTGCGGACGTGCAGGCGGCGCTCGACGCGCTGGCACAATCAGACGCAGACGCAGATGGGGTGGTCGAGATCACCGATAGCGGGCGTATGGAGGGAGTGTTGAAACTCAGCGCCAGAGCAAACCAGCGCATCGAACTCCGCGCGGCGGACTATTGCCGTCCATTGCTAGAGCTAACAAGCGATACGGGACAGCCAATGCTGGAAATTACCGGCGCGGACGGGGCCGAGGTCACCATCAACGGCCTCGTCATCAGCAATGGCTCACTTCATGTGACCGGTTCACTCCACCGGCTCGCACTCAGGCACTGCACGCTCGTTCCAGGGCGCGAGTTCGAGCAAGCGGACGAACAACGCGAGCAGGCGCCTAGCCTGATCTGCGAAGTTGATGATGCGATCATTGAGCTGGATCACGCGATTGTGGGGCGGTTGGAAGTCAAAGGCAGCGCGAAGGTATCAATCAGCAACAGCATCGTCGATGCGGGCAGCGAAGATCGCCTTGCCTATGCCGGGCCGCTCAGCTTCACTACTGAGGGCGCGGCGCTCGATACGCTCACAGTCGAGAACAGTACGATCTTCGGGCGCGTCCATACAACGATCTTGAACCTGGCATCGAACAGTATCTTTTCTGCCCGGCAGAGCAAGGATGGGGCCGCGCCGCTCCTGGTCGAGCGGCGGCAAGAGGGCTGTGCACGGTTCTCTTACATCCCACCCGGGTCACAAGTGCCGCAGCGCCGTTACCACTGCCGACCGGAGCCAGGAGACGACACTAACGTGATCGTGCCACGCTTCACCTCGCGGCGCTACGGTGACGCGGGCTACGCCCAACTGAGACTGAGTACCAGCGACACCATACGTTCCGGCGCGGATGACCAGGCCGAGATGGGGGCATTCCACGATCTCTTCCAGCCACAGCGCACCAGTAACCTGCAATTGCGTTTGCAGGAATACCTGCGCTTCGGCTTCGAGACAGGCATCATTTTTATGACATGATCGATGGTGATAAGCATACACAGGAGATAACCTATGAAGAGTGATATCAGTCGCAGCAGCTTTGACGCCCGCAAGCACTATAGCAAGGTCGTCATGCAGCAGGGGCGCGTGCAGCTAGACGCCGATTGGAATGAGCAGCAAGATATCCTGCTGCATCATTTGGAGACCAGGGACGGTGATGTGATCGGGGCGAGCGGTGCGTCAATAGGAGAAAGTGGCTTTGCCATTGAGTTTACCCCCGATTGGAACGATCTGATCATCTCTCCCGGCTCTCTCTATGTGGATGGCATCCTGTGCGAGCTGGACGAGGGGATAGCCGTGCCAGCGCTCACCGTCGATACTGATACCATTACCTTGAGTTTTCTGTATGTCGATATCGATAACCCGCCATTCCAGAAGGATCATTGGGCCGAGTTGCTCAACACGAGCGGGCAACGCATTGGCCTGTTCAAAATAACCGGTGTAAGCCTCGATCGTGATCGGCAGATAGTGACGCTCTCGATTGAGCAAGCTACCTTCAAGATTCCAGACGATACAAGTGGCGGCCTCTCCTACCTGGTGCGCCCTGTCGTGACATACATGACGCAGCCCAACTACCCCTCGCCAGAACCGAGCATGTCGGGCCTGCTGGGGCCGGACGTACCGGGTGATCAGAATATCTACCTGGTCTTCCTCGACGTGTGGCAGCGAGAGATCACCACCCTTGACGACCCGGATATTCACGAGGTCGCTTTGGGCGGCGCGGATACGGCGCAGCGCAGCCAGACGCTGTGGCAGGTGAAAGTTATGCCCATCCCGATCACCGGCAAAGACCTGCTGGAAGCGATTAAAGATGAGAGCAAAGAAAAAGAAGGTGGAAGACATCCCGCGCATATTCAAAAGTTGAGCAGGCTGCTGAGAGTCCTGTCCTTCACGCCCCCAATCAGCACATGGAACAGTCCTTTGCCCGACTCCACTGGAAGGCTGAGCGTGCGGACGACGCCCAACGCAGCCGGAGGCTCACAGGGGTATAGCGGGTTGGAGAACCAGCTCTACCACGTTGAAATACATATGGGCACCGCAGCCGATTCAAAGCCTACGTTCAAGTGGGCGCGGGACAACGCCTCGTTGTTCGTCATGGCGATGGTTGATGACAGTGGTCTGCTGACCATTCTGGGGAATGGACAAGGGAGCCTGCTTGGTCTGAAGGTGGGGCAATACGTAGAACTGATCAACGACTACATGCAACTGCGAGAGCAGCCCGGCCACCTGTCGCGTATCCAGCAGGTGGACGATATCACCGGGCAGATCACCCTAGTAGACCCGCCGGACGCCTTAAAAGGGCAGCAGGTGAAGCTGCGGCTCTGGAACGGCTCCAGCTCGATTGATAGTGGGCAAAATGCGGACGATGCGAACTATGGCTGGATCGCACTTGAGAACGGGATCGAGGTGCGGTTCTTGCGGAACGGCACCTATCGCAGCGGCGACTATTGGCTGATTCCGGCTCGCACCGCGACGGGCCAACTTGAGTGGCCGCACACCGCGCCACAGCCGCCGGTGAACGCGCCGCACCGTTACGCTCGCCTGGCGTGCCTGCTCCACACACAGTTACATCCATTGGTACAGGATTGCCGCCAGCAGATCTATCCTCTGGGAGCAAAGGCGCTGCATATCATCGATATCAATTGGAAAAACGATGCCTTCGAACCGCGTATCCGGGACGAACATACCAGGAAAGAGCGCAACAAGTTGCAGACAGGTTTACGTTTCACCCTCGATGGTGAGCCAGACCAGGAATGCGTGGGGGCGATGCAAGCCGCTATCACCGTGAGCCTGGAAACGGCGCTGCCAGGCGGCGGGTCTGGTATCTTTCTCATCAACGGCATTGTTGAAATCGAGGGGAACATCATCGAGTGGCATTGGGATAAGGAAGAAAAAATGGGATTGTTCGCCCGGTTTTTCTCAAAGTATGATAAGTGGCTACACGATTGGTTCGACGAAGAAGAGCATTATATGCGCGTCCGCGTCACGATGAAAGGGCACTACATCTGGCAAACGGTGAATGGTCACCGCCTTTACCTGGATGGCCAGACGTTCGGTATCCCCGGCAGCGAGGATACGCTATCCGGCCACAAGCCACTGCCGGGGAAGCAACCAGGAAGGCACATTGACTTGTGGTTCCCCTCCGGCGCAGGCAGACCAGCAAGCGACTTTGAAAGCTGGTTCTATATACAGGAGGAAGGGCGGGAAGATGAGCGGAAGAGAGAAGAGCGGGAAGAGGAAGAGAAGCGGAAGGAGAAAGAGCGAGAAGATGAGCGGGAGAGGCGAGAGCGAGAGGATGCAGCGCGGAGGGAGCGGGAGAGGCAAGAGCAAGAGGATGCAGCGCGTACCCGGGTGAACAGGTTTCGTCTTCGCATTCCACGAATTTTCCAGTCCAGTTAGCGCCAGCAGGGCATCTGAATAGATACCTCTATTCTCGCTCTATTTTCAGCCTCGCTGGATGTTCACTCACCAGGAGAGCCTCTATTATATTCACTGTTTCGGGCATTGGCATTACTCCTAATTCATCGGCGAGTACGCGCTTGCAACGCTGGTACTGCCTCAATGCTTCGCTGCGCCGGCCCTGAGCAGCATAAATGCGCATAAGCTGCCTGTGCGCATCTTCGTCACAGCGGTCTTCTTTGAGAATTTCGCCGGCCCATTTCGCAGCATCCTCGTAGTATCCAGCGTCCAGGCAGTACACCAGCAGCGCGCGGCACATGGTGAGATAGGTCTGGCTTAACTGTTCCCTTTTAGCAAATGACCAATCAGCGTACATATCCTCGATTAAGAAAGAGTCAGTATACAGGCAACAGGCTCTAGCATACAGGTGTAGTACTTCGTTTCCGCCGGCTTGCTTTGCAGCCTGCCATAGGGATAGAAATTCATCCACATCTGTGCGAATCTCAGCCGCCGGATTGAGCAGGTAGAACTGGTCTTTACACAGGACGTAGCCACCACCAGGATCAGAGGAATAGTCACCATTGAGAGAACGACGCAGGGCGCTAACAGCTATCTGTAGCTTCCGACGAGCTACTTGCGGCGAGTCCTCTGGCCATAGCGCATCCATAAGCGAGTCTACGCTTGCACAGTATCCTGGTTGAGCTACCAGGTAGCGTAAAATAGTTTGTCCACTGCGATTGTGACAAAGGGCTACTACCTGACCAAATTGCCTGACCTCAAAATGTCCAAAACAGGTGATGAAGAGCGAGGGAAGCATATTGCCAGAACCGGGGGAGGGTTGCAATGGTTGCGGTGGGTACTTGCTATCAACGAGTGAAAGGCCTGGCGGTCGGAGCGATTGATTTTCCTGTAAGGCTCTTTGAGGTTGCGTAGGGGAATGGTCCAGAGATGTTTTACCCGTCTCTTCCCTCAGCGCTGGCAGCATTTTCTCAATGGCGAGCAGCCGTGTTTGCTGTTCTACCTCGGCTTCAACAAATTGTTTGCTTGCCAGGTGAAGATCCTGTTGCGCCTGCCAGTAACTGCTATGGCTCTGCAGGAATGCATCGACTACAGCAGCATGATTTGACTGGTAAGGGGAAAGCTGTTCATGAGCAAGCGCAAAAAAAGATGCAGCTTCGACAAAGAATCCCCGGCGGGCGCAAAGCAAACCTTGTTCGAGTATTGATACAACAGAGACGATATCGGACATAGTCGAATAAGGATGCTGGCCAGACGAAAGCGATGAATTCATGTATTCCCCCTTTTCCCAAGAATCATCGAAATTGGAGGTCGACTATCCGGCGATTTATAGGCTAAAGAGGCTTAAGGAGAGCTACTAAACTATGATATCATTTTTAATAGCTGACCTGTAGCAGCCGCTATAAGACTAACGCTGGTCGAGTGAATTTTTTGCTGATGAGATTTCTTCTACTCTCTGGATTCCTCATGTGATTCGCTTGCTGATGAGACACTTTCTCGCTCAGATCAGTAGGGGAGGCACCTGCAAAGCAGGTCATAGGAGGTCAGGGCAATGTGGGGAGAAGCACTGGCAGGACGTATTCTTCGATGTAGAAAGAACTCAAGTTGCCTGCGGAAATGGCAAGAGAACAACGAGCAGTACCAGGAGCCTCAGAGCCGTCTCGACTACTGGCGGGATTTAAGGGGGATGGGAGGCTGCACCTTGGGCGTGCTGCATTACCTGGTGAATCTGCGGCCCCGCCAGAAAGCGCGAACGCCTCGCCTCATCCCCGATGCCCTCCGCCAGCCCCTGGATGATCGTCGCTGCCTCCCCAAACGCGGTGCGCGCTTGCTTTTGCTGCCCAATTGCCTCATACAACCTGCCCAACGCCGCCTGGATCTGCCAGCGTTCTCCCGGCAATCCGAGGTCTGCTGCTAGCTGGGCGACCTCTTGCAGGTGGCCGATGGCCTGCTCGCTCTGCCCGTCCCACGCGGCGAGAGTCACCAACGAGCGCAGGTAGGGAACGCGGAAGCGTCGATTGGGTCCTAAGCGTTCCCCCAGCCGGTGCACTGCTTCTCGCGCCTGGCGCTCGTCCCCTCCACGTAGCAAGGCCTCTGTTTCATACTGACGATAGAAATCCAGTGCAATCACTGCCGCATCAGCGCGCTTGCGTATGGCGATGGCCTTCACGGCATAGCGGTAGGCCGCTTCCCACTCTCCTGACAGGGTATAGTGCATGCACAGCCGCGTCAGGGCGGGCACGCGCAATGCTCCGAGGTCTAACCTCTCCGCAAGGGCTTCTGCCTCTTCGAGGGCCGCCTGCGCCTCTTCCCACTGCTGCATGGCTTGATACGTACTCCCCAGGGCAGTGAGAAAGATCTGGAAGTTTACCACCGGAGGAAGAGTCCGCGCCGGGGCGACGGCGTCTTGCATGAGCACGAGCGCCTCTTCATAGGCCCCCGCGTCCAGCAATCCATACGTGAGGTCGGTCATACTGATGACTTGCGCCCAGACATTCTTGATTTCTTGCGAGAGCGCGAGCGCCCTGCGGCCACTGCGCAAGCTGTGCTGCACCTGCCCGCCCTGCACTTGCGCATAAGCCAGCAGCGCCCAGCAAAAGGCTTCTGTCGCGCGATCCGTCAAGGGTTGGGTGAGCGGAGCGCCAATGATAAAGAAGGGAAGCGAAAGCTCCCGCGCAGCGGTCTGCTCGTCGCCCAGAGCGGCATAGAGCGCCAGGGATGCTTCCACACAGTGCATGGCCTCCTCAAAGTCTCCTCCACGAATATGGATTAATCCGAGCAAGCAGAGACTTCTGGCTTCCAATTCCTTGTCCTGTATTCCGCGTGCCAGGGAGAGCGCCTGCTGTGCATGCGGCAAGGCACGCTTTGGGTCATCCCACACGACGCCTATGATCTGTGCCTGGTTCCACGCTGTCTTCGCCAGCGCCTGCTGATCGTGACTACTCTCAGCTACCTGCCAGGCTTGCTCCAGCAATGCACGCACCTCTGGCTTATCGAATGACTGCTGAACCGCCAGGATTGCCAGGCGGTTGAGGGTCATGCTGGCCAGCGCGGGCAACTGCTGCTGCTGCGCATAGGCCAGCAGCTCTTCATAGGGCTGCTGGGCCTGCTGCCAGGCGTGCTGGAAGGCATAAGCCTGTCCCAGGCAGACATAGAGATGTTCGATCTCCGGTCCCGGCAGCACGCCCTGCATCCGAGGCTTGCGCTCCTGGAGCAAGGAGCGCGCTTGTTCGTAGCGCCTGATGGCATCTTCGACGGCAAAGACAGCCAGCGCCTCATCCCCGGCCTGTACGCTGTAGCGAGCGGCCACCCCAGTTTCTCCGGAGGCCAGCGCATGATAGGCCAGCGCAGCGGCTGGAGCTCCTTCGGCTTGCAGCAGGGCCAGGGCGCGCTGGTGCAAGACCTGCCGCCGTGCCTCGCCCAGTTCGGTGTAGACCACGTCGCGGATCAGCTCATGTGTAAAGCGATAGCTGCTCGGGCGACCTGCCCCTGGTCCTCCTGCTTCCTCCTCGCGCAACATCCCACTTGCGACGGCCTCTTCCAGAGCCTCGACCCCTGCCTGCACCCCCAATTCAGCCACCTGCCACAGCCAGTGCGCGGTCGCCTGGGTCACCAGCACGGCACCAGCCAGCACCAGCTGACGCGCAGCCGGCGATAGCTTGGCCAGGCGCGCCTGGATCATCGTGCGCACCGAGGGCGGTAACAGCTCGCGCTGTGAGTGCTCCTGCGCGAGGGCCGCGGCTATGTCCAGGGCCGGCTCCAGCCGCCAGGTGCCATTCGCCCCCATCCGGGGCACCAGCCACTCCCGCTCCCGCAACAGCTTGAGCATCTCCAGCAGGTACAAGGGCTGTCCACCCGTCTGTGCGAACAGGAAGTCCCCCAGCGCGGCGAGCTTCGTCTCCTGCTCCGGCGCAGGCGATGCCCCTGACGCGGAAGGCAGAGCTGTGGCGTGCTCACGTTGCTCGCCTGCGATGGCCTGCACGAGCTGGAGGGTCTGCGCCTGGCTGAGCGCCTGCAACGGCACCTGGCTGACCGGCAGGTCCCGCCCCAGGTCGGCCAGCTGGATAGCAAGCTGCGACTTCGGCTCCAGCTGATCGCTGCGCACCGTGCCCAGCAGCAGCACGCGGCTGCCATGCTTGATCCAGGAGTGTCCCAGGTAGCGCACCAGGTCGAGCGAAGCCCCATCTATCCAGTGCAGGTCTTCCAGGAACAGCACCAGCGGCGCGCGCTGCGCCAGGGCATCGAAGAGGCGGGCCACCGCTTCAAACAGCCGGATCTTGGCTGTCAGCTCATCCTCGGTGGGGGCAGCCAGATCAGGATAGCGCACCCGCAGCTCGGGCAGCAGGCGTGCGAGCTCGGCCAGCCACAGGTCCTCCAGCAGATCCTCCGGGGCGTTTTCTTCCTCCAGCCTCACCCGTAGGGCCTCCACCAGCGGCTGATAGGGCAGGCGTCCATCCATTTCGAGGGCGTGCCCGCTCAGCACCTCGGCGCCCTGCGCCCGCGCCCAGGCCACAAACTCGCTGGCCAACCGCGTCTTGCCGATGCCGGCCTCGCCCACCACCAGCACCGCCTGCGGCTGCCCCTGCTGCAAGCTCCCCACCAGCTGGCTGAAGGCTGCCGCCCGTCCAACCAGCGGGGCCACCAGCTCGCTGGGCGGCCGGCGCTCCGCCGTGGCAGACGGGGAGCTTCCAGGGCTGCGAGCCGCTGTGGCGCGAATGTATTCAGCCAGGGCCACGGTGTCCGCCGAGGGCGCGATCTGCAACGCCTCGGCCAGCCGTGCCCGGCAGGTGGCGTAGACCTGCAAAGCGGCGCTCGTCTCACCCAGCGCCAGGTGCAGCCGCATCAGGCGCCGGTAGGCCTCCTCCGCGAGTGGATCGAGCGCCAGCCAGCGCGTGAGCGTGGCCTTGGCCTGCACCCACTCGTCAAAGGCGGTTTCCTCGCGCAGCCAGAAGCCGTCGAGGAACGGACCGCGCACCAGGGAGAGGGCATGCTGGACCTGGGCGGTGCGCTGCTGCTCAGCGGGGGCCGTGGAGAGTGCCTGGGCTTCTTTCCAGGCCTGCTGCACCACGTCCAGGTCCAGCTCGAGTGAGGCCTGCAGGTTCAGGCCGAGCAGCTCATGCTCACTGAGCAGATGGCTGTGGACAGCAGGCGAGGCGTCGGCGTCGGCGAGCAGGCCGCGCAGCAAGGCCAGGGCGTTGCGTAACCCCTTACGCGCATCGGAGGGCTCACTGTCGGGCCACAGCAGCGCCGCCAGCTTGCTGCGCGGATGCATGCCCCCTTCGACCGCCAGGTAGAGCAGCAAGGCCTGCGCCTTGCGCAAGGCAAACGTGAGGCGGCTGCCATCATGAAACACTTCGGGCGAGCCGAGTACGGCCACGCGTAACAGACCCATGGTCTGTCCTCTTCTTGTCGGGCAACGATGGAAGGTGAGGAACTGTTCCTCACAAAGGCGGAACAGCGCCTCCCTTCATGCAGTGCTGGATGACTGCCAGGCGAGCCATCTCTCTCTAAGCAAACAAAAACGTTGTGTTTTACAGGGAACTGACCCCTCTCAAGGCATTGATGTCCCTACTTGAGTTCTCTGGTGAAGTTAGTGAATTGAATAGCCCTGATCAATGACTTTCCTCTACCCCAGGGTGGTGCTGCTGACCCCACCTGATCTGGCCCGTGGGCAACTGCATGGGACTGTTGGCAGCCCGCAGCAGATCGGCCAGGGCAACATACCAGGCCACCACCGCACACGCGATGCTGAACCAGCCTCCAATAGCCAGCACGACCGACGACGAGCCACGCGCCAACTGCCCGATGGTCAGGAACAGGTAGCCCACGAACAGTAGCGCCAGCACCAGCATCAGCGCCATGTTGGTCCGCAGCGCCGCCAGAAGCAGCACCCCCGTGAAGATCGTCCAGCACAGGAAGAATAGCCCCAGAGCTGCTGGGTAGATGCCGGTCGCGAACAGGATGGCCAGGATGCCAAAGCCTGGAAGAAAGAGGACCCCCAGGGCCATCAGGAACCCTCCATAGGCGGAGAAGACCGTGGCCGCCAAGGTGTTGCCCTTTCTGAACTCCCACATGCCCGCCAGGATCTGGACAAAGCCCCCGATGAGGAAGGCCGCAACGGCGATACTAATGCTTGCGACAGATCTCGGGATGATGAAACCGGCATAGATACAGCCCAGGATGGCGGTGGTGAAAGCCAGGGCACTCAATCCCAGCGGACTCGGATCGGCGACCGGGGCCACTGCTTCGGCGTGTTCTTGTTGATTGCTCAAGGTGTAATGAGCCATTGAAGTTCCTCCCTTTCTTTAGATGGAACTGAACGAACGATGCAATGCGCTATGTGGTACGACCTGTCGTCGTACCACATAGCAAAGGTGTCGAGAGGCCGCATTGTTGTGCTATTTCTCTACCTCTCTCCCTTGATACGAGCAAGCATACCCCGGGGAGCAAGAGAAGTCATGACCCAAAAGCGGGATTGTGCCGGCAGCCGCAGGAGTGCACACTCGTACTCCTTTCGGGTCATAGCCGAACACGAAGCCAGGGTGCTCCATCTCTTGCTTTCAAGGGGTATGGGTGAGCAAGAGGAGCAATCAAGAGAGGCGCCTGTGCGCCAGGTACTCCGACGCCATGCGACTGGTCAACACTTGCAGGATTGACGGCTGGTGGGTGTCTGCTCTCAGGATGTTGGGTATTCTTCCCCCAACGCTGCCGGAAACTTCCCCCAACTTCCCCCAACGCGCCGTGCTCTCTCCAGGCAAGCCGCACCGATCGTGTTGCTCAGCACACCAGGTGCTCGCACACATGCAGCGACGATCAGCCCCCAGCAACGAAGAGCCGCTCTACCTGCAGGCGACCACGTTTGTGCTTCGGCCCAACAGGACAGTCGCTGTGGCCGTCTACTCGGGCGGCACGATTGACCGTCTCGTTGCTGCTGATACTATCAACTTTCTCAAATAGTTGCAGAAAGCGCAGTAGCGAATGAGAGAAAACGTCCGGTGTTCGGGAACCTCTATGAATTCAGGTGGAGAGTATACCTCCCTCTGCGCCGTCGTTTCTGTGCCAGTGATCGAAAATCTCTATGAGCGCGTCTAAGACTGCCCTGGCAACCAGGGCACAGAGGCTCATTTTTTGCGCGAGGGTTGTGGGCTTCGGCATGTCCTGCAGATCTATAACGGGGATGATTTGTCCTCCCTGTATAATGGCAATACAACTCAGGCTCTCGATATCTTTGTCGGTGAGTGCTATGGTGCCCTGCTGCTGTGGCTTCTCTTCTTCGATATGGCAACTCACAAAGATGTCGGCAAGTTCCGCGTCAAGCCTGCTGCCGAACAGTCCTTCCCGGTAAGCCTCGGCGATGTTGGCGTGTGTGAACGTTGGCTCTGGGGTAAGAAGCGGTTCTGAAGAGACAGGGTCCTGCTCTTGCGACCGATTGACATCGTGGCTCATCTAGTGCCTCCAATTGCTCGTGTGTTTCTCATAACACAAGAAAGTGTAGCAGGACAGGGAGTTTATTGTCATGGTACTTTGGTAGTATTGAACGCATGCGTTGACAGGAGGGAACCTTTCTACTAAAGTGAATGTCACCTCTCCCGCTTGATCTCGGCTCTCATGAGCTCAATAGCTTTCAGCGCGAGTGCTGTCATGTCGCGGAAGTGGGATTGTGCCACCCTGTACTCGTCCCACTTTTGGGGGATGGATCAAAGGTGGTATCTCGCGTTGAAGGTTCTCACCAGTTAGGGCTTCTCCTTCTGCTCCACCGTGTGAAAGCGCTTCCAGGTGAATGCTGCAAGCGCCATGGCCGTATGCTCTTTTGGTGAAGCCTCTTCTGTCCCCAGGATATCCCCCGCTCGATGGAGCCGGTAGCGAATGGTATTGGCATGCACCCCCAGTTGCTCGGCTACCGCCTGCACTGAGCCCAGCGTCTGCGCCAGCACGAAGGTTTCGGTGAGATGCGAGCCGCTGGCGGCATCGTACTCGATCAAGGGGCTGAGCAGCCTCATAGCAAAGGTGTCCAGGTCTTCAGCCAGCCTGGGATTCTCCAACAGGCTATCCAGGCCGAAGGTGTAGATATCCAGGAGGTATTCTCCATACACTTCGCTGCGAGCCTTCTGAGCGAGCGAGATAGTGTGGGTGAGCGTCGTTTTCAGTTCGTGAGGCGAGCGATAACGCCCACCGTGGACAATCCAGAGCGGGTGAGCGCCACAGTGTTTGAGCAAGGCATCGCGCACTTTCGAGGGGGGTTGCGGTGCCTGCCCTTCGAGCAGGACGACGGCCATACCATCGTCAAAAAACATGAGCGGGCTTTTCAGGTTGTCCAGCACAACTCTTTCGGCGATCATGCGCTTATGCCCCGATTTCGTGGCTTGCATGGTCTCGGGGGGCCATGCCAGTACCCAGAGCTGGCCATGCTCAACCGGAAGACCCAGGCGATACCCATCTTGCTCGACATACTGCGGCGATTTCCCCTTTAACAGCGCGTGTAACCACTGCTCGCGCTGGCGTTCCAATTGATCGTGCGCCTGTTCCAGGCGCGCGATGACCAGATTACAGGCCACAACCAGGTCAGCGAAGAAATCGGGCCACTGGGGAGGTGGCAGCGGAATGGAGGGGCAGAGATAGACCTGGCAGGGCTGATGCACGCCAGGAGCGGCCAGGGAGAGCACCTGCGCCGCGTCCGGCTGGCCGCTGCGAGATGCTCTAATCTGCTCTAGCTGCTCGCTGTGAGCCAACACATAGGGGCTTCCATCTCCGTCTGTGACGATCACCGCGCCTTTGATGAGCTGACTGGCCCACGCTTCGACGATCTCAATCCGGTTAGCATGCAGGAGGATGTCGTACCACGCCGCTTTATGATCGGGGAGTTGCTGTACGCCGGGCAAGAAGAAAGATGGGGAACGAATCTCAAGGGGCAACGGCTCAAGCAGGCTCGCCAGGCGCTGCACTAGCAGGCGCTCTGCCAGGGAGAAAGGAGTGACGGTTCTGCGCGTGGCATAGAGGACCGCTGCGACATGTGCACTATTATCGGGTGCCGTATTATAGCGAATGGGCAGCGCCATACCTGATCGAACCTGCTCGTCATCAACAATATCGCTGACGCTGGGATCGCGATAGGGAGAGTTGCGATAATCGCCTACTATCAGCGTCCCATAGGCGGCGACGCGCCCCCCAACCCCCTGCCCACGCGCGAGGGCGAACCCAAACCCGCTGTGTTTCGCGCCCAGGTGACTGGTGATTTCGACGACATCTTGATAGGCCCTCGCCCAAAAGGTGAAATCCGCTTTCGCAACCACCCGCGTCAGGCTGAGGAATGCAGACAAAGCGTAGGCGTCGCCATGCGCCAGCGCTTCGATGAGCTCTCGATCATGCAGCAGAGAACTCGTGGAGAAATATTGTTCTTCTCTGTCTTCAACTTCAAGCACCGCTTCTAACGCCCGGCGAACACGTTCTATCCATTCGGTGGCAGGGAGGGGAGACGCGGAAGACGGAGCGGTCCAGACGATCCATAAACCACAAGGAGACGAAGGTGATGTGTGCAGGCGCATGAGAAGGGAAGGTGGCATATCTGAAAGACTGCTGGTGAGGTCATGCTGTAACATCCCGATCGTCACATCCACTGATGGGTCAAGGCGGGCGGAGAGCCAGCGGTGCATAGCATTGCGCCTGATTCCCTCATAGTAGACTTTCCAGGGCACTTTTCTATTGCGATAGGGCCAGATCAAAGCAATACCGGCGGCTGGAATACTTGCGAGCAGTTGCTCTAACGCGCGCGAGATCAGCTCATCGCGTTGCTGCGGAAGCAATGCAGCAGTTTTCAAATAGTTCGTGACAGGCGTCCAGGCTATTGGATGCTTCTCTTCCATACTTGCTACCTCCGCATTGTTCGAGTGAACAAATTCTCGCTTCCAATTTGTAATAGAAAACATTGTATACTATGCCGCCGCCTATTTACAATAGGTTGCATGACAGAACTGAGCAATTTTTCGGGCGTCCAGGCCCCACGGCAGTTGCGCATGAAGAGCATATAGTATATTATTTGAATTGCTCACCTATTTACCTGAATTCGAAGTAGTTGCCAACATTGAGGGGGGACATATCATGCTCGTTCTCCAGGATATCGCAGTGACCTATCATAACATTGTCCCTGCGGTGCAGGGTGTTTCACTTGAGGTACCGGATAAGGCGGTGGTCGCGCTGCTCGGCGCCAATGGCGCTGGCAAAACGACCATTATGCGCGCTATTTCCGGGCTGTTGAATATTCACAAAGCCAGCATCGTGCGCGGTACCATCCTCTTCGACGGCGAGCGCATCGACCGCCTCAACACCACGCAAATCGTCCAGCACGGCATCTCCCAGGTATTGGAAGGGCGGAGGCTCTTCGCCGATCTGACGGTGGAGGAGAATCTGCGCACGGGAGCAATCTCTTCGCGCAATCCTGCCGGTACGCGGCAGGCATATGATCGCGTTATGGACCTGTTTCCGCTGCTGCGCGAGCGCCGCCAAAGTCAGGCCGGCTATCTTTCCGGCGGCGAGCAGCAGATGCTGGCGATTGGACGGGGTCTGATGTCAAACCCGAAGTTGCTCTTGCTGGACGAACCCTCGCTCGGATTGGCTCCTTTCATGGTACAACAAATTCGTTCCATCATTTCTGAGATAAATGCCGGTGGAACTGCCGTATTACTTGTAGAACAGAATGCGCAGATGGCACTCTCGGTTGCTCATTATGGCTATGTACTGGAAACCGGTAAAGTGGTGCTGGCGCAACCCGCCCCCCAACTCTTGCAGGACGAAAGCGTACGCAAGTTTTATTTAGGACTGCACGAGGGAGGGGAGCGGAGCAACATGGGAACGATTCGCCAGCGGCGACCTGAAAGGAGATGGGCCATATGAGCGTTGCTCCAACTGGGGGTCAGCAACTCGCACAGCCCACTGCACCTTTACTCACCGTTGAGGATATTTCGGTACGTTTCGCCGGTGTCAAAGCGCTGACGGATGTCTCCTTGCAGGTGTGGCCAGGAGAATTGTTCGCCGTGATCGGCCCTAATGGCGCAGGGAAAACATCGTTATTCAATGTGTTATCGCGGGTCTACCAGCCTGTGACAGGCCGGGTGACTTTTGAGGGACACGACCTGCTGCGGCTAAAACCGTACCAGGTAGCGCGCGTGGGCATTGCCCGTACCTTCCAGAATCTTGGACAGTTCCCCACCACGACGGTGCTGGACTACCTGCTGCTGGGTCGGCATACGCGCATGCGCGGTGGTATCCTGCTCGGCGGCATCTATCTCGGCCCGACGCGCAGCGAAGAAAAAAGGAACCGCGCCTACTGCCAGCACTTGCTCGACCTGTTGGGATTGCAGCGCATGCAAAACCACGCGCTGGGGAGCCTGCCCTACGGTCTGCAAAAGCGCGCCGATATTGCCCGCGCACTTGCCTTGCAACCGAAGCTGCTCCTGCTGGACGAGCCGGTGGCGGGCATGAGCCTGGAGGAGACCGAAGACATTGCAGCTGTGATCCTGGATATCAAAGAGCAGCTCGGTGTCACCCAGATTCTGGTCGAGCATGATATGGCGCTTGTCATGGGTATTGCTGACCGCGTGCTGGTCCTCGATTTCGGGCGCGTGATCGCGCAGGGGACGCCAGCAGTCGTTCAGGCCAACCCTGATGTGATTAAAGCCTACCTGGGTGAAGAGTTTGGAGAGAAAGTCGCGGATACTGTGTCAATCCCGACCGAGGATGGCCGCTCGATCCCGTGACTTACAGGAGGGAACATGGCATATTTTCTTCAACTGGTCTTTGCTGGAATTGCGTTGGGCTGTATCTATGCACTCATCGGGCTCGGTTTTTCTATTATCTTCAAAGCCAGCGAAGTCATTAACTTCGCACAGGGTGAACTGCTGCTGGTGGGAGCCTATGTTGTTTCGTCGGGGGTGTTCAATTGGCACCTGGGCTTCCTCGTCTCAGTGCTCCTGGGTGTCGTCGTCACTGTGCTGATCGGCCTCCTCTTTGAACGCTTTGTGCTGCAGCGCATGATTGGCCGCCCGGTCTTCTCCATTTTGATGATTACGATTGGGCTGGATACGATCCTGCGCACAGGCGTTATCGTAGGATGGGGATCGAATCCTATCCCGGCGGCGGCTCCCTATACGGTCACGAGCGGCTTTAACATTGGCGGCGTCCACCTGGGCGCGAACGACCTGCTGACAATTATCGTGACTATCGTTTTGTGCGCTATGCTCTTTTATTTCTTCCAGTATACCCGCTATGGACTGGCCATGCGCGCTACTGCGCTCGACCAGGAAGCTGCGCTGGCGGTGGGTATCAACATTCGCATGGTTTATGCGCTGGCATGGGGTATTGCCGCCGCCATCGCCACCATTGGCGGGGTTTTTCTTGCTATTGGTTCCTTTGCGATGGACCCAACGCTGGGAGGCGCGGCACTGCTGGCCTTCCCGGCCATCATCCTGGGCGGCATTGACTCGATTACCGGGGCCGTCGTGGGTGGAATTATTATTGGCCTGGTGCAGGACCTGACTGCCGGTTACGAAAGCCACGTCGCCAGCTTCCTGGGCGCGGGAATTCACCAGATTACTCCTTACTTGATCATGATTCTTGTGTTGCTCATTCGACCTTATGGGCTTTTTGGGACCAGAAAAGTGGAGCGCATATGAGCACATCTCCAAAAGCCAGCACTGCATCCACTGCTGTACCATCATCACGACTCCTGGGAGGAAGGGCGTCGCGCTGGATCACCATTATTCTGGTGGTAGCAGTCATTCTCATCTTCTTCTCGGTGGCGAGCGATGACTGGCTCACGATTGCCAACTATACGCTGATCGCGGCGATCGCGGCGATTGCGCTCAACGTACTTTCGGGATATACAGGGCAGGTTTCGCTGGGTATCGCGTTCTTCATGGCGATTGGCGCGTACACTGCCGCTTATCTCGGTGGCAACGTGCCGTCATCTCCGCTCGATCCGCTCGGCCTGGCCCTGCCTTTCTACATCTGGCTTCCGGCGGCAGGCATCGTCGCCGCGCTGGTGGGAGCGCTGATCGGTCCGACAGCTCTGCGGCTCAAAGGGTTCTACCTGGGCATTGTGACGCTGGCCCTGGTCTTCATCGGGCAATACCTCTTTCTGAACGCGCGCGGTATCACAGGTGGCCCGCAGGGAAGAACGTTCCCCGTCCCAGCCATTGGAGCTGCTTCAATTGACCAGCAAAACTCCTTCTTTGGTATTGCGCTCACATCGGGCCAGCAATATTTCTTGTTGATTCTCATCGTATTAGCGCTGGCGGCATTCTTTGTGTATAACGTCATGCGTTCGCGGGCCGGGCGTGCGTTCCGGGCGGTGCGGGACAACGAAACGGGCGCGACCATCATGGGTGTCAACCTGTTTGAAGCGAAGATGGGCGCGTTCATCCTTTCCTCGTTTCTGGCCGGCATTGCAGGCGCACTTTTTGCCTCGTATAGTCGTTATATTATCCCTGACTACTGGAGTTTGACGCTCTCTATTCAGTTTGTCGCGGCAATCATCATCGGCGGCATCGCCAGCGTCTGGGGATCAATCCTGGGAGCAGCATTTGTGTTCGGATTGCCGCTGGTCATTGATCAATTCTCACTGCTGCCTGTGGCAAGCGGTTCGGGCATCATCACTGGTGGCGACCTGAACGCGATTCTTTATGGCCTGCTGATTATCGTCTTCCTGCTCTTTGAGCCGGGAGGCGTGATTGGACTTGCGCGCCGGGTCCAGGCGTTGACCCGCAAGTTCAGTTCATCTAAAGACGAAGGAGGTGAACCAGCCGAGATAACCGATCTGCCGTCGAGCACGGGGTCCCAGCCTGGCAGCGGGAACTCGACGCTCACAAAAGGCGAAAGCGCATAGTCTTTTGCGCGCGGCGGGACAGGTAAAACAGAGCAGGATTCAGGAGATGTAGCGCATTTTACATGCTCAATCGTCGTTATTTTGAATCTTCGATGAAGAGGTGCAACACATGCTTACCAAGAAAAAGCTCTTTGCGTGCTTAGGTATCATTATCGTCGGCATACTGGCGCTCTCCGGATGTGCCAGCAACAGCTCAAGCGGCACCAGTGGGAGCGTACTCCAAACTGGTCCTGGCGTCGATGTAGCGCATAAGACCATCACCCTGGGAATACTCTCGCCTTCCTCCGGCCCGGTGGCAGCCCCGATTGGGGATCCGCTGGCGCTAGGCGTGAAGGTGTTCTTTGACCACGTCAATGCTAATGGCGGGATCAACGGCTACAAGGTAAACTTCCTGGAGGAAGATACGCAGTACAATCCACAAATTGAGGTGCAGCAATACCAAAAGATTCATAACCAGGTGCTGATGATCGCCGATAGCCTGGGCACGCCGACGACGTTCGCGATCAAACCCCTGGCTGAAGCCGATCACATGCTGGTGTCTGCCGCCACGCTCTCCTCAGCCCTGGCGAAGGAGAAGTACCTCATCCTTGTGGGTACACCCTACCGCCTGCAGGTCGAGAATGCCTTCGATTACGTCGTCAACAAGCTCGGCATCAAGAATCCCGCGACGGGCATCATTTACCAGGATGATGAGTACGGCCAGGATGGATTGACCGGTTACAAAGAGGCCGTGGCTGCCTACCAGTTGCACGATGTGGGACAGGCGACATACGCCGCCACCGCCACGAGCTTCACCGCCCAGGTCTTGCAACTGAAGGCGGCCGGGGCGAAGTACGTGTTCCTCACCACCATTCCGACCGCCACGGCGGGCATCATCGGCACGGCTGCCGCACTGGGCTACTTCCCGCAGTTTATTCTCCAGAGTCCCGGGTGGGCAAATGTCCTGCTTAGCGTCAAGGCCCTTGCACCACTGTTCACCAAACTCTGGGTAGTCGCCCAGGGAGCTACCTGGGGTGATACCAGCGTGCCCGGCATGGCGCGGCTGCTCCAGGATGTCGCTAAGTATGCGCCTACCCAGCAGCCTGATGGGTACTTCGAGTTCGGCTATGCCGAGTCATATATCACCTACGCCATCCTGAACCATGCAATGGCAAATAACGACATCACGCGCAATGGCCTGTACAACGCCTTCATTTCGTTGAAAAACGTTGACCTGGGGGGACTATACCCTGCGGTCACGTATGGGTCATCACCGAACCAGCGCGTTCCAACGCGCGATTCAATCGTGTTCCAGATTGACCCGACGAAGCCAAACGATGTCAATGCGCTGACCCCTGACTTCACCGGTACGGCTGCGATGGCATCGCAATTCTGAGGCTGGCAGCAGCAATGCAGCCCAGGCGCTTGAGCTTCATACTTCAGGCGCCTGGGCTATCTTAAACAGCCGCGATGCTCTAAAGGGCCAGGCAGTACGTCGTCTGTTGGCGAGTAGCTTGCACCGGCAACACGCTCGCCACGAGAAGAAGCTTATTCTTGCTTGTCTTCTTGAGGTTGAGTAGAATGTGGAGTCACATGATCAAAACGTACTGACTCAGCGGCGAATTTCAGAGCAGCCTTGACACCTTCAGGAGTAAGCTGTGGATACTCAGTGAGAATCTGCTCGATACTCATACCTCTGGCAAGTTCTCGAAGGATATGCTCGACGGTAATTTGAGTCCCTCTAACAATTGGATTACCGTTCATGAACTGATCATCAGATATAATCAAGATATCTTCGTCTTCATCGTACATTGCTCATTTTCCTTCCTATCTTGTCAATCTGCTTCAGGATAGCTTTTAGGAAGAATCCTGATTGTGCGCTTCTTATTAAGTGCAATGACGGTAAAGGAGTGAAATAATTGCTCCTGTTTATCACTGATAACATCAACCATTATATCCGCTTTCTCCAAGGAGGTGAGGTCATTAGGAAGTCTCATGAGAATTACTCCATGAGTTCGGTAGTTTAGATAGAATACTAAGTCTCCAAAATCTTTATCATAAGTTATTAGCAACGCTTTCTCACGATTGGCAAACTCTAGAATATCTGAGTCAGTACTTCCGGGTGCTATTTCAGCAATATGTATAACATGATGCCCTTCTGCACGAAGTCTTAATACGATAGGCTTTTCAATGCCTTCGTCAGCTACAATCTTCATGCTGAAGCTCGGTTTCGATCAATAGGATAGACACGCTCAAGACTCACGGACTTGGCAGCAAACTCTAGTGCCGCTCTAATACCCTCCCGAGTCAGGTGTGGATAATCTTCTAGAATCTGCTCAACTGTTTGACCTTCAGCCAACTTATCCAAAATAAGTTCAACAGTGATGCGTGTTCCTTTAATGACTGGTTTCCCTACCATGATTCTTGGATCTGCTTCGATCAAAGGCTCTTCCATTGTATTCTCCTCTCTATAGTATCTGGTTTCATTGTAACATATGCATTCCCTGTCGCGTCAATCTCCCGTCTCCAGTCTGTGCCAGCTTCTTTTCGTAGTAGGAAACGAATAGCTGCCTGTACAAAGGGGTTCTTGCCAAAACTTGATGCCTACTTCTCTATCCCTCTCATACTCAACTGCACTCTTCCCCGCTGCTGATCAACCTTCAGCACGCGCACCTGCACCACCTGGCCGACGGCTACCACGCTTAGCGGGTCTTTCACATAGCGGTCGGCCATTTCCGAGATGTGTACCAGGCCGTCCTGCTTGACGCCGATATCGACGAAGGCGCCGAAGTCTACGACGTTGCGAACAGTGCCCTGTAAGATCATGCCTGTTTGTAGATCTTCCATCTTCAGCACATCGTGGCGCAGGATAGGAGCGGGCAGCGCATCACGGGGGTCAAGGCCGGGCTTTTCCAGGTTCTCGAGGATGTCGTTGAGCGTTGGCCTCCCAACGCCGATTTTCTTAGCGATATCTGCCCAGGCGGTTTCTTCGCTACCGGCACCCTTGCCGCGCCCAAGGCTGCTTTGCAGCTTGATGAATTGGCGGAAGTGGGCGATACGTTCGGAGGGTTTTGCTGCTTTGACCTTAGCATCACCGCTATCAGGAAGCATCTCGAGCACCGCGCGTGCAGCGGTGTAGCTTTCGGGGTGAATGAAGGTGTTATCCAGAGGCTCAACGCCATTGGTGATTTTGAGGAAGCCGGCGGCCTGCACAAAGGTGGCGGGGCCAAGGCCGGACACCTGCTGCAAGTCTGCACGCGATTTGAAAGGGCCGTGCTCTTCGCGATATTTGACGATGGCGTTGGCAACGCGCGTGTTGACGCCTGAGACGTGCTTGAGAAGCACGGCGGAGGCGGAATTGACTTCGACACCGGCGAAGTTGACACAGGAGGCCACGACGCGCTCGAGCATAGCCGCCAGCTCTTTCTGATCCACGTCGTGCTGGTAGAGACCAACGCCCACGGCTTTGGGATCGATTTTGACCAGTTCTGCCAGGGGGTCCTGCAAGCGGCGGGCAATCGAGATGGTGCCGCGCTGCGTTGCATCGAGCGTGGGAAATTCCTGGCGGCCTGCTTCTGACGCCGAATAGACCGACGCGCCTGCCTCATTGACGATGACATAGCCCACGTGCTGGCCTGTTTCCTGCTCGAGTTCGCGGATTAAGGCGGCGACCAACTGCTCTGTTTCACGCGAGGCGGTGCCGTTGCCGATGGAGATCACATCGATATGGTATTGCGCCAACAGCTTGCGCAACGTTTGCTGCGCCTGCTCGGGCTTGTGCAGGTAAACGGTGTCTGAGTCGATATATTTGCTGGTTTCATCGATGACCGCGAGCTTACAACCCGTGCGGAAACCAGGATCGATACCGAGCACTTTGCGCCCACGCAGCGGCGGCTGCAAAAGCAGGTTACGCAAGTTGGCGGCGAAGATGTTGATGGCGTGCGCTTCGGCCTGGCGGGTGAGTTCTACGCGCACTTCGCGTTCCATGGCCGGGGCCAGCAGGCGCTTGTAGCCATCTTCCATCGCTTCCGCGAGTTGCCCGGAGAAAGGCGAGGCGGTTTTGATGGAATAGTGCTGCGTGATGCCTGCCTGCGCCTGCTCATAGGGCAAGGAGACGCTAACGCGCAGCACCTCTTCGTGTTCAGCACGATTAAGCGCCAGTACGCGGTGGGGAACGAGTTTTGTGACGCTTTCGTTAAAGTCGTAGTAGAGTTGATAAACGCCGCTGGGATCCTTTTCCACGATTTTTTCGGGGTCTGCAACTCTGGCTGCGATCGTGGAATATTTGAAAAACAAGGTACGCATGCTACCGCGCACGCCGGCATCTTCAGCAATGATCTCTGCGGCGATATCACGCGCTCCTGCGTAGGCTTCCAGGCTCGTTTCCACGCCTTTTCCTGCATCCAGGAAAGGGTGCGCATATTCTTCAAGGATGGCATTTATTTCCCCCCGCCGTTCGGGCTGTTGCAGGATGATTTCAGCCAGCGGGGCGAGACCTTTCTCACGGGCGACGCTGGCACGAGTTTTGCGTTTGGGGCGATAGGGTAAATAGAGGTCTTCCACTTCTTGCAGCGTGGAGGCTGCAAGAATGGAGGCTGCAAGCTCGGGTGTCAGTTTGCCCTGCACGCCGATCAGCCGCCGTACATCGGCCTTGCGTTCGTGTAGCGCTCGCAGTGCTCCCGCACGGTCAGCGATGGTCTGAATTTGCACTTCGTCCAGGCTGCCAGTTACTTCTTTGCGATAGCGGGCGATGAACGGGATGGTATTCCCTTCGTCCAGCAACGCGATGGTACGGGCGATCTGCCCGCTGTTTAGTTGTAACTCGGTGCTAAGTATGTGGGCTAATGCTGTTATGGGAAGCGTTTCTTCGATGGTTGTGGTGGTGAGAGCAGTTTCCTGGTTTGTCAAATAGGTTACCTACCTTCCCTGGTTGCTTTGAATCTTTGTGTCAAAGAAGATAGTAGCACAGTCAGTCAAGCATGAGTGGATAAGAGCCAGGGCTATTTAAAAGTCAGAAGCGACCCATGATGATAGTTGCTATGAGGTTCTCAGGGCCAGACACGATTGGTTTACTGCGGAAGAGCACACGCACATAATCAAGCTCGAGGGTGTCAGATTTGCGACTGAGCCTGGGGGAGTAGTAGATGCGCATACCATCTTGCACGAATGATTCGTAGCGGTGAAGGTCCTCCGGTGCGCGGGTATCGACCGATACCTCGAAGAAGGTGCCGCTTCAGCAGCGTAAGGGTTCGAGGTTGACAGTGAGTACTGTACTACCTACCTGCCGCAGATATGATTGTAGTTTCTCGGAAATGATAGCGCGCATTCAGGGATAGCTCTTTCTCTGCATTTTTGCTCTGTATCTCAACGTACCCAGTGTACCGCCAAGCCAGCCAAATCCTATTGCACATAGTAATCCACTTACTAAAAAAATTGTCAAGCTTGTTCCTGTCGCCTGCGTCGCCGGGTGATTGAGAAAGGCCGGTACAACTGCCAGCAGTTCGTGACTCAATGCTCCAGGGCTCTGCAAACTGGCCGCGTCTATCCGTATACGCTGCATAAGTTGTATCACGATGCCTGCGGCCAACACAATCCAGAAGACGAGAGTGCTGACTATGCCGGCCCAGAAACCTGCCCACGCGCCTCGAGATGATCTTCCACCTTTACGCATAGTAAAGAAACCGGCAACCAGGTAGAAAAGAAGACCCTCAACTACTGCCACGTAGAAATAGACCTCTTTTTTCATGGCTATCACGAGGAGCGCGCTCAGCACTCCCTGGAGCAGACCCCAAAGACAGCCCTTGCTAAACGGGCTGGGTAATGGCTGCAAATTTTGCGGCACGCGCGCTGGCGATTGCGGAAGGGCCGGAGAGTTGGCAGGTACTAGAGGATACAGAGGTGGATGCGAGGGGCGGCGTGCGGGAGCAACCTGGGTAGGGGCAGGCCGCGGTATACTGCGTCCACCAGCACTGGATGGCTGCGACTGTACCTGCGCTCTTTCCGTAGGTGTATAAGCGGGGCCTAACCTACTACTATATGATGCGATTGTCGGATCAGCATAGGCAGTGAAGCCCGGATTCTGCAAGGCCTGAGCAAACTCATCCATACTACGGTAACGTTGATCGCTATCCATAGAGAGCGCTTTGAGCAGCACACGTTCTATATTCGGCGAGAGTGCCGGATTAAGTGCACGTGGTGCGATCAGCTCATCGCGGACGCTTCGACTGATCCCCGTGGGAGGAATTCTCAGGGTCAGCAGGAAATATATGGTAGCCGCCAAGGCGTAAATATCCGACTGCGGGCTGGTTTTGCCTATATACTGCTCAACGGGGCTAAATCCCTCTGAAACGGCTCGCACCATGGTTTGTGTATCGCTGTCGGGATCGTAGAGCTTGGTAAGTCCAAAATCAACCAGGACGGCTGTATGATCAGGAGTCAGAATGATGTTGCCGGGCTTAATGTCGCGATGTATGACAGCAGGGTTACGGCTATGCAATTCCTGCAAAACGTACATGACTGGAAGCAGCCAGGGCAGAACTTCTTGCTCACTACAGGGTGCGCCGCGTTGCTTGACCAGTTGCAGCAGCGTCTGTCCTTCGATGAACTGCATTACCAGGTAGAAGCGTCCATTGGCCTCAAAGGCATCATAGACCTGGGGGAGATGCCTGCTCCTGATCGTGAAGAGGATGGCAGCCTCCATCAGCGCCTGGCGGCGAGCAGCCGGAGTAACATCATACGTTTCTTTGATGGCACAGGCCTGATTACCCTCGCCGGTATCGATACCCTGGTAGACAGCGCCGAAACCACCTCTACTGATGAGGGCACCGGTGATATAGTGTCCCCCAATCGATATCCCCGGATCCAGCGGTAACAAATCGGTCATACAGGTCTTCCTTTGCAAGCTTTATTTAGGTCATGGGTATATTATACGCTTTTTGCCTGATCCCTATTACATGCAGGTAGAACCGGGTTCAAGCGGTGACTAGCGCTTTCCATAAAAATATGCTATATTCTATCTGCATCGACAATAGATACCGCTTCTGCGTTTTGTCGAATAAAGGAGCGATGCTGCTCCCGGGCGATGAGGTGCGTTCTTGTATGTGCCGTATCACCGTGGATTCTCCACCGCTGTTGACCACCAGATACGGGTTTCCCCCTTACGTGTGTGAAAAAACGGTTGTACTTGCTTAGTACGACCCAGGAGGATACCTTTATGATAGAAAATGAATTTAGACGCCCCGTCTCTGTCGATACTGCCCCTCGCGGCAGCCTTTGTGAATGGTGTGGAAAGCCTGCGGAAGTCCAATTAACGGCTATCGGTGGCATTGCTCACAATGAAAGCGGGCTTTTCTGCAATTCGTGCGGTCAGGAATTTACTCGCGCTGTTACCAGCGCAGCAGGTACGACAACATCAACCGACACAACTCAACAAACGCTCTGAGGGCATGTTAGACAGAAGGAGGCACAAGGTACCTTGTGCCTCCTTCTGTCTAACACATGCTTACCCCGGTTTATGCGTAACGTGCCATGTGCTTGTTGATATCGAACTCTTTTGCCTGTTGTACTAGCTGGTGCGCCGCCTGGTCCATCGTTGTTCGCTGCTCCTCGTAGAAGAGACCGACATATGGCTTCTCCATCTCCATCGACAACTCCAGCGCCTTGAAGCGATTATGCGTGTCATGATCGGCAGGCATCGGTGTAACGGCAGTCTTCCAGACATCCATCGTATTGTAGAACGTCGGGCATGGGCTGAGCACGTGAATAAACGAGAAGCCGTGATGCTGCACTCCCTGTTCGATCAGCGCTGCCAAATCCTTTGGCTTGGAGGAAAAACCACGTGCCACAAAGCTCACATTCAGTGACAATGCCGTTGCGATGGGATTGAATTGCGAGGCCAGCAGGCCATAAGGTGTCGACTTGGTGGTGTGGCCTGTTGGGGATGTTGGTGAAGTCTGCCCTTTTGTCAAACCATAGGTCTCATTATCCATCACCACTACCGTAATATCGATATTACGCAACGCAGCATGGATAAGATGGCCTGCTCCAATGCTGAAAAGATCACCGTCACCACCGACCGCTACAACGGTCAATTCAGGACGAGCCATCTTCAGCCCCTGAGCCATAGGCAGCGCGCGCCCGTGCAGGCTATGAATGCCAAATGTCTGTACAAAGTGCGGGAGCCGGCTCGAACAGCCAATACCTGATACGACGACTGTCTGGTCGGGGGGCAATTTTAGATTAGCCATGCTGTTGTATATGGCATTGAGTACACCGAAATCGCCACACCCAGGACACCAGGTCGGCTTTACCTCGCTTTTATAGTCCTTTGGAGTAAGAGTGACAGTTGTTTGAGCCATAATTAGCTCACCTCCTCAATTGCCCGCAGAATTTCGCCTGCGGTAAAGGGAATGCCCCCGAATTTGTTCACACGAATCGCCTGTAAACCATATTTTGCGCCCAACAGGTTGGCCAGCTGGCCCGAGTAGTTACACTCAGGTACGATGACCGTCTTGACTGAACGGATGAAATCTCGAATAGCACGATCAGGCAACGGCGAGAGTATCTTTAGTTGCAGTAAAGCAACCCTGTATCCGTTAGCCCTTGCGCGATCAACGGCTTCTTGAATCGCGCCCTCTGTCGAACCCCAGCCGATGATACCGATTGTCGCGTCCTCATCTCCGTAACGCTGGGGTTTAGGTAATTCTTCAGCGGCAGTTGCCAGCTTGCGGAATCTTTTCTCCATCATCGTCGTATGGTCTTCTGGCTCGTAGTTTGGATGACCATGCTCGTCATGTTCCAGGCCGGTGGCGACATAGGTAAATGCACCCGGTCCAGGGATTGTGGCAGGAGAGATACCACTCGCGGTATAGGCGTAGCGTGCGTAGCTATGCTCTGCTTCTTCCGCACCGGCAGCCAGGGATTCACCGTATCCATTTGCCATGTGGCCGTTTGTAGCGGCCCCATTTGCGCTGAATTTGATGCGCTCCTGGATTTCCATCGGCTTGAAGGCGCTGCGCTCGACACTCTCAACACGAGCCGTTAAAGACTGGTCGCTGAGGACAATGACAGGCATCTGGTAGCGCTCGGCCATGTTAAAGGCCAGGATCATCAAACTGTAGCAGTCAGCAACGTCGGCAGGGGCTACAATCATGCGCGGGGTATCACCGTGACTGGCATTGAGGGCGAAGCTCAGGTCAGATTGTTCCATCTTTGTCGGCATGCCGGTGCTGGGGCCAGCACGCTGCGCGTCTACGATCACCACGGGTATCTCCGCCATCGATGCGTAGCCAATCAGCTCGGTCATCAACGAGAAACCCGGGCCGGAAGTAGCCGTCATCGCACGCACACCGCCAAAGGAGGCTCCTACGACCGCTGCGAGCGCGGCTATTTCGTCTTCCGCTTGCAGGAAAGTGCCGCCGACCTGGGGCAACTCTTTAGCCAGTGCCTCCATAATATCACTCGCCGGTGTAATCGGATAGCCTGCAAAGAAGCCGCAGTTTGCAGCCAATGCTCCAGCGACAACTGCCTGGTTGCCATTGAGCACCACACGATCGGCCTTCTCTACTGTCCCCAAATGGTTAGGGTCGTGTTTAGATAGTTTCTCAGTAACGTACTTTTTGGCAATCTCCAACGCCAGCATATTCTTTTCCATCAGGATGGGGTTAGATTTACGCGACTTGGAGAGCTTTGATTCAACCACCTGGGTGATAGCCTCCAGCGGCGGACCAAATAAGCCGGAAATCGCGCCCAGCATTACCATATTCTTCGTCTGGTAGAGCTGCACTTCTTTGCGAGCTAGATCATTGAATGGGATAGCATAGGGAATATAGTCGCCGGTATCTGGCGTAAAATCGGAAGGATCATAGATCAGAACGCCGCCATGACGTAGATCACTGATGTTACGGTCGTACGCCTCTTGATTCAAACAGATGAGCACGTCAGCAAAGTCACCCATCGATTTCACAGGGTGGTCGCTGATGCGCACTTGAAACAGACAAGGTCCGCCGAGGATTTCGGCGGGGAAAGTGCGGAAGGTATACACATAATACCCCCACCGCGCGGCAGCCAGAGCGAGAATATCACCACCAGAGATGGTACCCTCGCCGGACTCGCCACCGATTCGAATCGTTACTTCATTCGCCATCGAATGATCCCCCTAAAAATTATCGACCGCGCCACTTCTGTGAATATGACGCGGCCCTCTTGTATCAGATGTTTCTGCTATGTGAAGCACCTGTTTATCTTTCCGGTAAGACCGGTATAACAGACACGTTGGGAGTCGTCGTTCTTCTACCATTGCCAGATAGCAGCGAAACCTCGTAGGAGGCTGGTTTATCGCGCCCTCCAAGGGGCCACCTTTCATCGAATGTTTCGTTTCGTCTCTGCTCCTGAGCTTCTTCGAGCCTGTTCACAGTATCGGGAAAACAGAACCCTACACTTACTACCCGTTTATTATATCATACTTCCCAGGTTACAGTGCATACGTTGCCATCAATTTGAGCCAAATTTGGCAGATGCTACCCTGGCATTGTTGAGCGACCGCTGGCCGCCCAGACCTTGGTATTACTGTGGTTTTTCTCCCCAGGCTGTCACATATGTCCAGAGCCCGCAGAAATCGCTTGCGAGCATTTCTGCCTGCATGTGTTGGTAGAGCCGCTTCCACTCTTGTTCTGTCGTGAGCCCTTCGATTTTGAGCATAAAGGGTTTCACCAGTTCAAAGACGTAGACGAAATTGCGAAAGAAGCCTTCGAAATCGACTGTTCCTGCCGAGATATCCATGACGTGCCCTTGGTGTTTGACATCCTGGAAGCCGGCATCGCGCAGCAATCGCTTGAGCACGGGCGTAATGCCGATATGCCGCTCATCTACAGAAAAGCTCCGTCCTAATTTGTAAAATGCCCTTGTATGGAGGTACCACAACTCATTGAGCGCGGGGGAGGTCGTCACCGGCATTTCCAGTTCGGTGAGACGGATGATCCCGCCAGGGCGCAGGATGCGCTTGCATTCGGCAAGCAACTGCGGCCATTCGCCGGGTCCCATGACGCCATAGAGCGTACGTTCATTGACCAGGTCGAAGGACGCCTCCTCAAAGCGCAGTGGTTTCTTTACATCCATGACCATGAAGCTGGCATTGCCATAGCCACGTGACGTGGCCTGTGCCTTGGCGAAGCGTATCATGGACTGACTGATGTCAACACCAGTCACCTCGATCTCAGGATGCTCGCGTGCCACGTCGAGCACCCAGCCACCGGGACCGCAGGCGAGATCGAGGATAGCTTTGATCCCGGAGAGGCCAGGGCGCTCCGCGAGCGTCCCCCCCATCCCATTATTGATGATCTTATCGAAATTGAGCAGCCACGTCATTGTCTCACCGCTCTCGGTATCGGCGACGAAGCGGATCTCTCCTCCAGAGAGATCAGATGATGATGTTGACATAGAAAAGCTCCCTCCGTTGTGGTACGTAGCTTGCGCTCATACAGTTTGACTGTGGTAGGAAACGGGCAGACCTAGCAGCTCTGCTTCGAGGTCTGCCCAGACGATGTGTTCTGCTTCCCTCGCGGTGATCGGGCGCTGCTCTCGGAACGCCTCTCGCAATACATTCGAGACACGTTGGCGGAACTGGGAGAAACGGATGTGTTGTATCTCGTGGGAAGGCATCAGGCTGAGCTCAATATCCTGGTACGCATAGAACTCCTCCGACCTGAATGCTAATGTCAACAACTCTGTGTATTGCCCGATGAGTTTCTGTCGAAACTCGAGGAAATAATCTGGTTGTGTACTGGAGACAATCAAGCAACCTGCAACACGGCCTCCCAGGAGTATAGGGCTGGCTACGGCACTCTCCTCCCACTCCTCCCACCGGACTGACATCTGCGTCTGTTCAGCACGACTCTGTACGGCGACAAGATGCCCTACCGAAACGGCGTAGCCCGCCAGGGATTCGATGCCGAGGAACAACAGCTCCTGATCGAGATAGGTATTCCAGGGGGGAGTACCACGCCCGGCGTTCTGGCGCAGACTACGTACCTTGTGTGCAACTCTCGATGGAGGCATGCAGTGGGCGATGATGATCGCCATCCCCAAGTGGTTCGGGTCGAGTTGCCCCAGAGCCAACTGCATGATCAGGTCGCTCATGTACCAGGAACGCTGTGCATCCCGCGTGTTGACGTACGTGTTGAGAATACGGCTGTAGATCTCCTCGGGTATCTGTTCAGACATATCCTCGCCCGCTAGCATGTCGAACGTCGGGAATTCCTCTGTGAGTAGCCGGGTAAGGGTCTGTTGCTGTGCGGGAAGGGCTTTCAAGAGGCGTTGCAGATTCTCATGCCGGGGGTTCGTCTCTCCCTTGGCCCAGCGCACGAGCGTAGCGGGATTGACGCCTAACTCGTTGGCGATCCGCTGCCTCTCCTGCGCGTCCGCGATGATGTTTTCCAATAGCTTGCGCCAGGCGGTTGCTTCCATTCCCTATCACCCTCTATTCCCGAACTCAGGTAGTGTGGAGGTTTGTCCCCAGCAGCATAGCACCCCCAGGAGGGCTTGTCAACTTAGCTTCTCCCCCTCTTCCCAAGTCGCGGGAGGTATGGTACAATACGTTCCGCGAGGGCCCATAGCTCAGTGGTTAGAGCAGCCGGCTCATAATCCTGAATTGCGCCCATGTGCTCTTACGCATCATGCCTACGATGGTAGGCGGCACTGAGGTTAACGTGTCTAAAGCAGGGTCTTACCCGAAGGGGAAACCTGAAGGGGACAACAGCATGGCCTGTAAAAGTCTGGTCAGAAGATCAGGCAGCTACGCTGTATATGGTTAAAGCTGAATTGCTTGAACCCTAGTCTGCGCAGTGTGGAGTTAGTAAGCGCGGTTATGAGGCTTACTAAAGACCTCCTCCACAGCCGATAGGACGAACGGGGAACCTACATACAGACGTGATGTGTAAGGGAACTTGGGGATCGCCTAAACATTGAAAGATGCATGGCGACGGAGCGCCCATAGTACTCAAACGATCAGAGTAATGCCTGATACACGGGGAAGGGGCGCAGGTAACGAAATCAGTAATTGGGAAAGCTTCCAGGCTTTCCCTTTGCGAAAGTAGTTACTGGAGAGCCGTGTGCATTGAAAGGTGCACGCACGGTTCGGAGAAAGGTAATTAGAAGCGTGCCAAAATAGCGCGCCGGTTATCTATTCTACCTGGTTGGTCGCTGGTTCGATCCCAGCTGGGCCCATTTATAGTTCGTAATCCGATGCCATCCTGTACCCGTACTGGTTCTTGTTTTTAGGTGGTGTCAGCCGCAGATGCGCCCTGGTAGCACCAACTTCATCAACTGGAACCAGGTAGATCTTATTAAGCTCTGCCTCACTCAGGATCACCTGGGTGGCTCGTTTGGGCACGGGAGTTTCTCATTCGCTTTCCTCTACTGATTCTATCCACCCACGTTTTCAAGCCTGAATGGGCTAGACAATCAGGCTTAGCAGATCATTCAGCCCGTGGATAATGATACAACCCCACAGAGACCCTGAACGTTTCAATACAAAGCACAGAATAAAGGCGAACACAAAGATGTACAGGGCCGTAGACGGGAAAGAAAAGAGAGGCTTGCCAATGCTGATCCAGTAAGGGATATGCAGACACACAAACAAGAACGACCCGAGCAAGCTTTCTTGCCAGAAACTCATAAATTCGTTCAACTTCTGGAACACCAATCCCCTCAAAGGGATCTCTTCAAAAAAGCCCACCAGCACGATCATATTGAGCCAGGTGCCAAAACCCAAATGGAGGTTGATCGGGATCCCTTGAAGAAAATGACGGTAGCATAGTCCTAAAACGAACCAGAGGCTTCCCGCCAGAGCCCAGAGCAAGCCCTTGCCAATATTGGTGGTCAGTTTTAAATAGGCGAACGGGTTGCACTGGTTCACGTAGATGATATAGAGAAAGGTCGGTAGTATCCAAAAAATGACCGTCCACACCGGCCCAACAAGGGCTTCCAGATAGGGATTATTGATATGATGCGTTGCATAGGGCCCCACAACGAAATCGAACACGGCATTAGAAACGTGCAAAAGGAGAATATAGGCAATGAACAAGGGAATTTCCGCACTTCTGGTTTTTGCAAGAAACATCTGTTAACCCTTCCTCTGGTTCTGCTCTTGAAATCATGGCATCCTTGCCACCTAGATTATCCCAACAAGCGAGTTGAGACAAGGGGAATAGGACAAAGAGAGTAGATAGCTCGCAGGCATCCATCATCTTGAAGAGATTTGCGCCTCAATGTACTAGATAAATATAGTACAAAGTTAATATCTCCTTAATAGTCCTTTCACGTTTTAAAGTTACTATTATGAGCAGGAAATAGAACAGACCGTTCCTGGCATTTCTGCTTGTTATCCCCTTGTTCGCCCCTTATGGGCAAGGAGTCATGCTATGTTGAAACGCTTGACTCTCATCGTCGTGGGAGTCATCGTTGTTTTCTCCTGTCTGCTTTTCGGACGAGCGGCTACTGCCTTTGCGAGCATTGGCAATGCGACTGCGGACGCAGTACTCGGTCAGCCGGACTTCACCAGTTCCGCCTGCGACAATCCTGCTTTGGCAACCAATCAGCAACTCTGTCAGCCGGTCAGCGTTGCGGTCGACAACATGAGCGGAATGTTATTTGTCTCTGATGGAGATGATAACCGGGTCTTGATCTGGCCTGATGCCCAATCGTTCCTCAATGGAGCGGCTGCCAGCGTTGTCCTGGGCAGGCCTGATTTCTCGATTGTCTCGAAATGTCCCCAGGCTGTGACTGCGGTGACCCTCTGTGATCCGAATAGTCTGACCGTAGATGCGCAGGGAAACCTGTTTGTCGCCGATACGGACGGCAATCGGGTTCTGGAGTACACCCCGCCTTTCACCGACGGGATGAACGCCAGCCTGGTACTCGGACAATCCCGTTTCACCACGGATGGCTGTGATGCGACTGCGACCGCTCTTTGCCATCCTCGCGGGGTGGCCTTGGATGCCAGTGGCAACCTGTTCGTGGCCAACAGCGACAACGCACGCATCCTGAAGTTCACTGCGCCTCTGACGAATGATGAGGCAGCGAGCCTAGTGATCGGACAGGCCAATTTCACCGCTCACAAATGTAATCAGGGAGGCAGATCACCGACTGCAACGACTCTGTGTAGTACCAGAGGGGTTATCTTTGACGCCAGCAGCAATCTCTACGCCGCTGACACCGACAACAACCGCGTGTTGGAGTACAACGCTCCGTTGACCGGTAGTATGGCGGCCAGTCGCGTTCTTGGTGAACCGAACTTTACCACCTCGGTTTGTACCACCAGTGCCGCCGGGCTGTGTTCTCCCCATCGGGTCCTTCTCGATGGAAGTGGACAGCTCTACGTCAGTGATAGCGACAACAACCGCGTGCTCGTGTATGCCACCCCCCTGACCAGCCGAACAGCTACACGAGTCTTCGGTCAGCCGAACTTCACCAGCAATACAGCAACGACGACCGCGACTGGCTTGGCCGCTCCACAGGGTATTGCCTTCGACAGTCACGGCAATCTCTACTTCACTGACGAGGACAACAATCGCACGTTGCGTTACAATGTGCATTGAGGCGGGAACGGTCGACGTCGTCTCCTTTGAGACGCCTACCAGGACACCGGTGACAAGCGGTATCCATTGCGTTCCTATGCTTATTCTATGTCGTGTGATCCGTTCCAGGTTGGCCATCGCCCAGCCTGAGTGACAAGCAAAGAGAGAGGAGCTGTGCAGCAGTCATTTCCTGCCTGGTATCAGCCATGGCAACCAGACCCAGGCTGACCCTGTGCGCTCCACACGCTCGAAAGCGCTCGATGGCCCGCACCGTCCCCTGGTAATATCGCCAGTCCTTTTCTGAATGTGTGACCAAGCACATCTTGCCACCACATGGTATCATTACACTACATACGCCGATGATCGACACACCGGTAGATGAGATGACCAAATGCGTATGCACGAGTACCGAGTCAGCCACAGCGCAGCACAGGAACCTGACGGGTTTGAACCTCGATTCCGAGGCCTTTTGCTGTTGCATAAGAAAGGGTCAGTCAGAGTTGTACGCGCTGAGTGAACGCGCCAAGCTGGGCCTTCTCTGTTTCCTATTGCTCCTCATGCTGGGATTTCTAGCCTTTACTGCTGTAAATACCGTTCAGGCGGTGCGAAGTTTCCAGCAGCAGTACAGCGCGATCAAAACAGGAGATGTACAGGCCATTCGCCCCTGGATGACCATTCATGTGATCTCCCATGTCTGCCATGTTCCCGAAGACTACCTGTCCCGCTCGCTCAAGATAGACAATCGTCATGCGACCCTCTATGAGGTTGCGGCTCGTAAACGGCAGCCTGTAGACCAGCTCATACATACCATCCAGCATGCTATTCTAGCGTATCGTAAAGAGTATCCCAATCTTTTAACGCCGACACCAGCGCAGCACAGCGATAGGAGACCTCTTTCACCGACGCCGGGGAGGACGAACTATTGAACGCGTTCTTTATTAGTGCGTTGCAGCAATATGGATATCCGGTGCTCTGGTTAATCGTTTTCGTCGCTGCCGCCGGTGCCCCCATTTCTGGCTCTCTGCTCCTTTTTGCCGCGGGAGCGTTTTCCGCTTTTGGCGATCTCAACATCTTCATCCTCTTTCCGGTTGCTTTGAGCGCAGCCGTGATGGGAGATAATCTTACCTATTTCATTGGCCGGCGCGTGGGAACGTCTCTACTGGCCTGGCTTGAGCGACAAAAGCGCTTTCGTTGGATCTCGCCGCAAGCTCTAGAACGAGGCCGTGTCTACTTCAGACGCAGAGCAGCATGGGCAATCTTTATTACACGGTTTCTTATCGTTGTTCTAGGTGGCGCGATAAATCTCCTCGCGGGCCTGGAACAATACCCATACCGTAACTTTCTATTCTGGGACGTGAGCGGTCAAATACTTGGGGCAATCATCCCTCTGGGCCTGGGGTATCTCTTTGCTGAAAGCTGGGAGGAAGTGGCAGGCATTTTTGGAGCCTTCGCAGGTCTTTTTCTTGTCTGCCTGGTGGCTATCGTCCTCTCCGTTCTGTTTGCGCGAAAGATACGCCAGGCCAGGCGCACCAGTGCTGCCAAGGCCAGGACAAACGAAACGCTCCAACTGCTGGAGAGTAAAGCTGGACAGAGTACTGGCCCCTTACCCATTCCCGATTAGGAAGCCAATGGCACAAGCACCGAGACCAACCATTTTGATTCTTACCACACATACCGGGGGGGGACACCTGAATCTCACGCAGGCGCTGAAAGATATACTTGGGACACGCTATGAAGTTGCTATTGTGGACCCACAGCCTGCTATCGTTGATTCCTGGTACTCGTGGATAAGCCAGCACTTTTTGAAATTTTTTGATTGGCAATTTAACTGGACTGACAATGAAATCGCTTCATTAGGGTTGCACAGCATACTTACGCTGTTTAGCCGCGAGCGCTTGCTCAGCATAATACAGCAGGTTCAGCCTCGGCTGATCATAACGACACATGCACTGCTAGCATATGCTACTGCTCGTGCCAATGAGCGCCTTCGAAAACCTGTCCCGCTTGTCTTTCAACTCACCGACCTGCAGAGGTTACACATGACCTGGTTTACTGAGAAGCACGCCGATGCGTACTTTGCTCCAACATACGAAATTTTTGTCCAGGCTCTGCAGCAGGGTATCGATAAAGACCGCCTGCACCTTACGGGAAGGCCGGTGCGACGCCAGTTTTTAGAAGTCTCTGCAGGCAAAAGAAGCGAAACGCTCGCAGCCCTTGGTTTTGATCCCGCTGTATTTACCGTCTTTCTCCAGGGAGGTGCGAAGGGGTCTGCCGCAGTTGATCGGACTATCGAGAGCCTGCTGAGCGCGGGCGTGTCCATGCAAATTATCCTGGCGGCCGGCAGTAACGGGAAGATGGCAGCGCGTTATGCAGGCATTGAGCGAGTACGAGCCTTGCCTTTTATTGAGGCGATTGCTCCCTATATGGCAGCGGCGGATGTGATAGCTGGTAAAGCGGGCGCGAGCTTTATATCTGAAGCATTCATCCTGGAGAAACCGTTCCTTGCCACGGCCTTTATTCCAGGCCAGGAGGCACCCAATCTTCAGTTCATTGAACATCATCACCTGGGCTGGGTTTGCCTGGAAACGTCAGCCCAGAAAGATCTGCTTGCCAGCATAGCAAGCAATCCAGGGATGATCGCTGAAAAAGTGGATAGCATTCGGGCCTACAAAGCCTGGAATGTGCAGGCGAATCAACATATTTGTCCGGTTATTGACCTTGATATCCTCTCTATACTTTAAAGCAGAAATCTCCAGCCGCATGGTTTGATCATCGCTGGTCATCAGGAGTCGAGCTGAGAAACCTCGTTTCTGGTCGCGCGCCAGTTGACGGTAGGCATGATCAGATTCCTGTCGATTCGTTCGCGTTGCCTGAGGGCTAATCCGATCAGCGATTCAAGTACAGATTCGTTCAAAAGATGTGGCTCGAGTCCCAGTTCGATGAGTCTGGTGTGAGTGGCGTTGTAGTAGTGCTGCTCTG
>WNFG01000365.1_pt1 | contig 61931 bp, 51 predicted proteins | sample 5400431 | NCBI WGS metagenome assembly WNFG01 (sample SAMN13153346, study PRJNA577476) | soil metagenome | isolation source: 120 cm saprolite under Douglas fir tree site 2 hole 3 replicate 2 | place: USA:California | collected 2015-04-18
GTTCGTGTACAGCCAATAGCTCTTGGCGTCCACGGTGAGATTGGCGACCTTCGCGAGTTCCGGCGTCTTAATAAGGAATTGCTGCTTGGGGATGAGGCCCGAAATGAGCTCGACTTCGTTTTCGTTCAAGTGAAACTGGTGACGGTAGAGATCCCGGTCCATGTCGGGGTTCGCGAGGAAGATTTTGGTGGCGCAACTTTCGATGATTACGTCGAGGATGTCGGAGCGCTTGAGTTCATCGAGGGATTGCGTCGAAAGGACCATCGCGGCGTTGTGCTTGCGCCATGTCTTGAGGGCTTCGACGACGTACCGTTGAATGCTGGGGTTCTTCAAAAACACCCACGCTTCATCGATGAAGAAGGCTTTGAAAACGGACGAAATCTGACGGTCCGCGATGACGGCATTGGCGCGATGCAGGATGTAGAAGAGCAGCGGTTCCAAAAGTTCCGGGTAGTGGCTCATGCGCTGGAAGTCGAAGCATTGGAAGCGGGAGAACGAAATCGTGTCCTCGGCGTTGTCGAAGAGGAATCCGAACTGTCCGCCTCGGGTCCATTTGGCGAGGCGGCTCGCAATGTCGTGCCCGAGCGTGTTCGCCAGCACGCTCAGCGTGCGCAGCGACGGGTCCACCGCATAGAGGTTTTCGACTTGGTGGAAGAGGTCGCGCTCCGTGGCAGGATCGAGCTCGCCTGCCCTCTGGCCCTGAATCAACACTTTCAGGAAGAGAGCGAGGAAATCGAGGTTTTCCTTTGTCGGTGGCAGCGAAAACGGATTGATCTTGAAATCCTCGGATTCCAGGCCGACACGAACATACGAGCCGCCGAAAAGCTGCGTGAGGCTTTCAAAGCTCCCACCCAAGTCAAAAATGAACGTGTACGGATCGTATTTCTGAAGATTGGTAATGAGGAAATTCAGCAGGAACGACTTACCCGCACCGGTTCGGCCCAGGATCATGGTGTGCGCTACATCGCGATAATGGAGGTTCAGGAAGTACGGCGTGTGGTGATTGGTCTCAAGGACCGCTAGATACTCCTGCCGGAGATGGAGGTTGCGAGGCTCGCCACAGTGAAGGGTGAAGAGAAACGAGAAATCCGCATAGTTAGTATTGAGCAGATACAGGGAACGCAGGTTGAAGACGTGGTTGCCAGGAACCGCCGCAAGAAAGGCGTTTAGAAGGTTGTATTTTTCCTCATAGAGCTGGGCGTCGTGGACGCTAAACACTTTATAGAAGTCGGAGCACGCCCGGTCCACCTTGGCCATGTCGAGGTCGTAAATCACGACGGTCAGCGAAAACTGGCCGAAGTAATTCCCGTGCAGCTCAATCTCCTTGATGCCTTCGCCTAGTTCCCTGACCTGGGATTCCTTGGAATCGTCGAGCAACACATCCTGCGGAGCGGCGTCGTTCATGTTGACTTGGCTGACGAGCGAACGCTTGGTGTTGTGAAAATGGCGGCGCTTGGTCTGGATGACCCGGCGCATCTTGCCGGAATCTTCCTTTTTCCATTCCGTGACGACGTAATAGTTCGCTTCCACTTCGAGCAGGCGTTTGAAGATGAGTGGGAAGCTCTGGGCGGAAGGTTCCTTGAGCGTCAAGACCTTGACGTAGTAGTCGTCCACACGCAGATGCCCGCGGTGGCATTCGACGGGCGATTCGGGGAGGTAGTAGTCGAGGAAGGTGTCGTATTTGAGTTTGGCGAGTTCGAGTTTGTCGGGATGGAAGTTGAGCGTCTTCTTTAAGACGCGGAAAGCTTCTTGTTTGTTGAGCATCCGCACCGCGAGGAAGTCGCTGACTTGGAGGATGAAACTGCGGGCTTTTTGAATCAGCGCTGCCTGGGCATTGCTGACATGCAGCCCAAGAACGACGACCTGCTTCTGGCCAGAGAAATGGGCTCGCAGATCGGCAAGGGCTTTTTTCGGATTCTTGGGAAACTCGGCGAGCGCGCTTCCGAGCTTGGCTGAAGTTTGAAATCCCTGGTACAGCACCACGTAATAGACCGACAGGGAAAAGAGCGTGTCGGCCTTGCTGCCGAGGTAGGCGATGCGATTTTTGATCGCGGTGTCTACGATCGGATTGCCGTATAGCTTGTATGGGATGGTCTCGTTGTTGCGCTTGAAGAGGTATTGGTAGACTCGGTAGTTTTCATCGAACAACTTCAGCGCCGACTCAAGGCGCTTCGTGAGACTGTCAATCGAAGCAGTGTCGAGACACTCGTAATCGACGCCGCGAACTTCGAGGATGACGCCCACCTCCCCACTCTTTGTGAGAAAGATATGCGGCCCGATGAACCCGTAGAGATTGATCTGCTCGCTGAGGGAGCCGGTCTCGTTGTAGTTCTTGAAGATTCGGCTAAGCCTGAGCATGGCCATTCCTTCGGATTGAAATCGGAGTGAATTTCATCGGGTCGTATTGAGCGCGGAGTCTCGCGGCCGTCAGCAAAAATCGCAAAATCTGCGGGTCGGTCTCGGTGGCCCAGCGGGCCATGAAGTAGAGCAACAAAAACATCAGCAGTCCCCCGAATAGGCTGTTGAGAAGGTTGAAGGTGGCGGCGCCAAGGCACATGGCGAAGAAGAAAAGCTTTCGCTCGGCCCCGAGGACCGTCAGTGGCCGAGAGAGCGACCGATGCACTCTGTTGATTCTTCTGGTTTCTGCCACGTGATTCTCCCTTTGGGGCGTGCGTGATTTAGCTGCCGGGAAAAAGCCACGATAGGAAATTCACTGCGGCGATGGCCATGCCGACGCCGAAGAGCACGCCGGCAAGTACACGCTTCGAGCCGCCTTCACCGAAGGCGAAGGTGAGGCCGGCAACGACAATGGCGACGAGAGAAAGTCCGCGAGCAATGGTGCTAGTGAAAGCCTGCTGCAATACGCTGACGGCGTTTTCCCAGGGAGAAGTTCCCGTTTGAGCGAAGGCCGGAGCTGCGAGGAAAAGTGTTAAACCGAGACTGACTAGAGGTGAGCGCAGCCAAGAGCTGCGCGCGTATTTGCAATGTAAGAGAAATCGATTCATATACGGGTTCTCCCTGTCTTTTCCGAGTCTTAGAAATGGACCGTTGAGGGGAGTCCCCGTTGGCTTTCACATCAGTGGGAAAGCAGATAACGATTGAGAGGACGGCTGTTCGCGCCGGTTCCTGGACCTCCGCCCAGGCACACTTAGAGCGTTCGCTCCATGACAGCTTTGTCCCACAATCGCGTCCGTCCCCTTCTGTGGGCCGTACGCGGCACAGAGCAAATCTCTGAAGGAATCAGTGATGCTCTGTTCGCGGGAGTAACCGGCGGGAACTCCCCTCACTATATAAAGAGGCCCTCGGGGAGGAAAAAGGCAAAAACAATCTTTTTCGCCAAGTCGCAGCTCCCAAGATTCCGATTGTTGGCGAGGGTCAACCTTAGTTATTAGTTCAGCCAATGAGAGTTTGGACCGTCTTGTAAGAGAGGTCAGTGTTTTGGCTGCAAAGTTCTTCCGTGCTTTCCGACTGCGAGGCAGTGAAGGCCGCTCACTTTTTAGAGTCCCTGGACTACTTCTAGCGCTTTCTGCAATTGGGCATCAAGACCAGTCGCTAATGATTCTGCTGTGTTCTCGATGGCGAGATCGGGTTCCACTCCCTTACCCTCTATGCAGTCTCCGTGCCACGTATACCACCCCGCGACCGGCATGCGGAGGACGTATCCTCCGGACAAATTGAAATTAGCGCCTCCAAGTACCTCACCTGCGGTTCTTGTACCGACGAGTGTCGCGAGGCAATTCTGTTTTGCGAAGCTGGCGACCATTTCCGCCGCGCTGTGCGTATATTCATTGATGAGAACAACTGTCCTGTTATGGAAAGGCTGCGGGCCAAGTCCTTCCGTGACGAGTATCATTGAACGATCCCTCTGGAAAAATTTGAACCGCACTGCCATCATGAGCAGCTCTGCTTTTGTTGCAGGGATTTTGCCGATGCGAGGCAGTTTTTCTTTCCGGTATCCTCTCCGAAGTCGCCGTCGCGTTAGACTGTGACCAATTTCCAGTTTCCCAGGACATAAAAAGCTCATGAGACGCAAGGAACCTAAGCCTCCCCCGATATTTCCTCGGATGTCCACAATGAGCCGTTGAACGCCCTGGGCTTTGAGGTCACCAATGGCGGCATCCAGTTCCCTGGCGAAACTCTGGCCTACGGCTCCGGGAAACGTCGCAACTCTGACAAGGCCCACGCCGGGAGCCAGGATTCGGTGCGACAGACTGCGGGGTTCAATCATCAGCGGTCGATCTTTTGCTGCTCGATTCGGCACTTCGATGGCGACCTGGCGCTTAGCACCGGTGAACGTCCCAATCTCAAGCTGATGGCCGCTGCCGATGCGAAAGTTTGCAGTTTGTGGAGGCATCACAAGGTCGGAATCAATGGATAGGAGGAGTTCGCCAGGGTGAATCCCTGCGCGAAATGCTGCTCCATCTTCGATTACATCCACGAACATCCAACGTTTGCCCTCAGGGGCGTCGACGGCGCGGAGCGTGGCGTTAATGGAGTAGGGTGCGGGAATGCCATTGCGGTGCTGATGAAAAAAAGCAGTGTGGCTGCTGCCAAGCGCTCTGAGGAGTTCACTCACACCGGTTTCAAAGGTTTCTGGATCGTCCCCGTCAATGAGGCGCTGAATGTGTTTATCGACCAACGCAAGCCACGGCCCATAGTCTTGATTTGGATTGCCAACATTAATGTGGCGTTCGGGGACGAGCTTTCTAATGGTCCTGAGAATCTTAGCCCGATCCTTTTGGGTGAGGGCCGGCGTTGACGTTCTTTGTCCGAGTGACATTGTTGCTTTCCTAGTTCGTAGCAGTGAATCTCTTAGGGCTAATGGTGATGGAATAGTCTCCCAGACCGTCCAATCTAAAGCTGGCCCAGTAATAAGGAATGGCTTGGGCACCGTAAGTCTTAAGCATGTCGCGTTTCGCCGCGGTCAGAGCGTAGGCGACAGGGACTTTCGCGGCCAAATGAGCGTAGAAGCGCTTCATTAGGTAGAGTGCAGGCGTGTCATCGATGCTCCATAGCGTGGAAATGACCGTGTTCGAGCCCGCCAGCATAAACGCAAGAGAGAGATTTGCGACCCCTTCTTCGCCCTGCAGACTGCCGACCGCAGTATCACACGCCGACAGAACGACGAGATCGGCGTTTGTATGAAGGTGCACAATCTCACTTGCCTCCAAGATGCCATCGTCACCGGACTGCTGATCGCTGAGAAGTATCAGTGCCGCTCGGTTTGGGTGTTTCACATTAGCGAAACCATGTACGGCTAAATGGATGATCGCGTGCTGGTCAAAGCCGCGCTTAAACGCAGACTTTGTTGCAGTTGGGCCAATTAGCAACATATCGCTGCCGCTGCCGACTGCGGCTTGGGCAGCTAGCACCTCTTCTTTGGAAGCTGGCAGATTGAGCAGGACGCCGCTAGTGTAGCCGCGCAACGTGGCCAATTTATTAAGCTCGGGTGATTGGTCGTAAGGGATGCCCCCAACGCCGAGTAAAGTTCGTTGCGCGGTCTCGCGCGGCGGGATCGAGTGCATCAAATACACTGCGGTAGCAGACGGTGCGTACGTTATTGTATGAGACGAGACCATGTAATGGCCGACGGCATCAACGAGAGCTTCGAACGGTAGGAGGTGGAGGCGGCCGTCCGGCACAATTATCAGACGCTCTCTCTTTGAGGTCTCGGGGATGCCCTTAAAAAGCTCTTTGTAAAGCCGGTTTCCCTCCTCATTTGATGTCCCTTTCGTTTCTAAGGTTTTCACATACGCGGAAACCAACTTTTCAATGCTGTCGCGGCTGGAGAGCGGGACGATCCGCGCAAAATCCCGGCTTATTGCCAAGCAATACGATTGAGGCTCCGCAAGCACATACTCAAGCATCATTTGGTTGGGGGGAAGACTATTGCGGACGCGGTCCAGCGGGATTGTTTCCCATGGACGGGACTTCCAAGGACTTGAAGCAGGAGCAAGCCATCTTCCCTCTTCGACAAGAAAAATCTCATCTCGGATGTTGCGGACCTGTGTCGCGGATTTGGCTCTTGTCAACTCCAGATTTAATCGCGCAATTTGCTTTTCGATTTCAAGCTCCTTTGGAGAATCGGGCGGTCTTCCACTCATCAAAAGATCGGTAGTTACACGGCCGCGGGCGTGCTCAAGAACAGACAATGCCTTCGCAGTATTGTTTAAATGGTCTGCAATCAAGGTGAAATGCTCGCTGTAAATTGCACTCATTGAGGTGATGAGACCAATTTTGGCCTGCGCCGATGTAACGTTCCCGATCATAGAATCTAAAATGTCGGACGCTCGATCATAGGTTTCGCTGGCTTCGCGATATTTGCCCTGGCTTGCTTGCAATTGCGCCAAAGCTTGCAGCCGAAGCGGGAGCAGATAAATATCGCCGCTGCTTTGCGTCGCTTCGGCTGCGGCTGCCGCGAGGGATTCCGCCCTCGGCAGATCGCCCCGCTTGCGATAAATATCTTCTAAATAGAATTGAGCATCGGCCAACAGCCGTGTAAAGCCCCCCTTCTGGGCCAAATCGATCGCAGTTTGCAGGTCTTCAACGGCCTTGGTTTCATCGTTCTTTGCAGTTGCTACAGTTGAGGCCGTGATGAGTGCTTGCGTCTCCTTGACGTGTTTCTGTTTGGCCTGGGCCTGAGCAATGATCTCGTCGGCAAGTTCTTGGGCGGCGTCCAGTTTTCCCATGCTTCGGAATGCTTGGAGCCTGCCTTCGTTGACAACGAATTGGTATCCGGCGTCGGGGTTGGCGGCCGCAATCTTCAATGCCTTGTCGAAGTATCCCAGAGCGTCATCATAAGAACCCAGTTGTACGAAGCCGTGTCCAATCGCAGCAAGGTATCGTATTTGCGCTCCAGCATCTTGAAGCATTGTGGCTCCGATCAGAGCCGCTGTAACCTTCTGGCGGGCCGCCGTCACGTCCCCTTCGAGGAAGAGCGAAAAACCAATCTCACCGGACGCGCGATTTTCCCACTTCTTGTCGCCAAGAGCTTGCGCGACCTTGAGTGCCGCTTCCCAATCGCGGCGCATCGGTACAGCGTCAATCTCTCCGTCGATGTCGCCGCGCACCATGAGACAAAATAGTCTGAGCTCGTTGTCTGACTGAAGCAGAGGATTGTTGTCGAGAGCGAGGCCCACCTCCTCCGAGACCTCCGGGAGTGACAGTTGTTCCATAGTTGAGCGCAGCCGACCCAAATGCGCGTAGAGCGCGTTGCGGCTGTCACCGCGTGCGCTGAACTGTTGCTCGGCTTGGGTGAACAATGAGGTTGCGTCTGCCCAGTTGTACAAATCGCCGTAACGAAGTGCCTGTCTTAACGAGACATCGGGATCGTCTGCCGGCACTTGCGCGTGCGCGAATATGCTCATCGCTCCGCACGCAAAAAGACTTACCGTGACTTGTCTGATCTTCATGGTTTTTGTCCCGTGCTCTTGGGCAATGTGGGTTCTATCAAGACAGGCTGAATTAGGCGAATGCCGGATGAGGACTGAACTTCCAAAGTGTAGTTGCCAACGGGGACTTGTGTGAAGTCCACCTGCATCTGAATGAGTATCTGGCCGTTGTGCAAATGCGCTTGAGCTGAGGCGGACCAGAATGTGTGGCCTCCCGCTCTGAGTTTCACAACGTAAGATTGCTCATCGCTTCCTAGCGGCAATGTCAAGGTTAGATCGAGCGGCGAACCCGGAACCGGGACCGACCGCCGCGAACCAGTTGTCGGAGGTTTAGAGCCGCGTACCGGAGAAATCTTGGTTAGGTCCAGATTGAACGTCGAGTAGACTATCGCCGGATTCACTGGCGCAACTGGATTGGGCGGTTGGTGAGTCTCGAGCGGAGGCGGACTCGGTACACTAAAGCTATTCCACAAGAGACTAACGCCGATTGCGATGAATAAAGCGCAAACCAGGGCTGCTCCTACTAGAGCTGGATGGGCTCTGGACCAGCCAAATAAGCGCTTCCAAGACAATCCCTCGTCCGATGCTCTTTGTAGCTTCACCCCAATCAGCAGTTCCGAGTAACGGTTGAAACAAGGAGAGCAATTTGCCAGGTGCTCGGTGATCGCGGCGTCACTCGCACTCGGGTTGACCGCAAGGGATTGGAGTGCTGTGTCAGGGGGGCATCCCTGGCGGTCCGGGTTTGGAAAGGAGTCCGAAAGATAGGAGCGCGCAAAGTCGAGGAAGTCTTTACTCTTTTCCTCCAAGCCTCCGTGTTTTGTGATTCTCATTCTCATTGTTCAGAACCGCTTGTTAAAGCTCTCCGCAATTTAGGAATCTCTCCCCAAACCAAGCTTCTCGGCAATTCTGCGGAGGGATTGGCTGAAGCGAGATTCGGCTGCATGGCCCGATACTCTATAGAATGACCCGATTTCCTTCCACGAAAACCCCTGGATGCGCCGATAGAACATGTCGCGAGTCACGGGATCACATCTTGTGAGAAGCTCGTCGACCAGAATCTTCAACTCAAGGCTCGCCCGTGGATCAGTTGAGTTGTGCGAATCTACTGAGTGCGCGTGAACGGCGCCGTCGAGAATTAGTTGCCGCCTTTTGATTCTATTTATACGCCGGATGAAAGCGCGGAAGAGGTATGAATGAAGATCTCGAACGTCGCTTTGCATGCGACGCCTTCTCGTTTCCAAGGCACGCGAAACAGTAGCTGCGGTTTGCTCCAACAGACTTGCTGCGACGGCAGGATCAATGAACAGTTTCTCGGCATGCTGGATCGCACGTCGTCCGATTTCCTCGGCAGCAACGAGGACCGCAGGGCTCCTCCGCCCAAGGCGGTCCACAGGGCTAATGCGGAAGCTACGATCAGATGCCTGTGCGCCTCCATCCATGACAATTGGTCCCCAGGCCTGGATGCTCCGGCTAGCGTCCGACCAAGCCAGGCGATCAGCTTGTTCTAGGCGCTACATCTCGACTGCTTTCGTAACTTCGCCATTTCTCCCCGTAATCGGAGCGGTTTTGGCGTCTATCTATACAGAGTACCTGTTTCGGTAAAAGCTCAATCGAGCTAGAAAACAACGTACTCTGCCGTAGAGACTCATACACCTACCCGTATGACTAAGACTTGTTGGAAAGATTGATGCAGAAATAGAACTGAAGGTTTCATCGCGTCTACGTAACGCCGTAGTACCGAAGTACTACTATTGTTCGACCATTGAGAGGTGACGTCGGGGGCAAAACCGGTAGGCACCAGTGGTCGGATTAACGACCATTCCGCACTTGATCGAGCGAATAGAGGGCCTCGGCTCAAGGCTGAGGCCCTCAGGCGAAGAAAAGCTATTGCGTATGGAATTTACCGATGGGGTTTAAGTCTTCTCTGATTGGGCTAACGGGGTGTTGATGCCAGTGAAGGGAGATAGTGTTTCCGTTTCAGGAGTCGGATGTTGTCAAAGCTGCGAAGAGGGGGGAAGCGGTTCAAATCATCTTTGGGGTGGGAGGTACGCAAAGGAACTCGGGAAGGAGGCTGAGGAATGAATTGCACGAAAGGTTCGAAGGCTTCCAAGAGCATGGCGCGATATTTCTCTCGGTCGTAGCCGTGCCATCCTTCCCATAGTGCAAAAGCGCGGACTTGGTCATTTGGCACATCGGATTGCGCCCTCCTCCCGCACCAAAGTATCCGCTGCGGCCCACGTTCGCTAACCGGCGTTTGGCGAATTTGGTCGGAACAGCGGCCACGTTGAAGCAGTTCCGAAATAACTTCGTCTTATTAGCGGATGCAGAAAAGAACTGCAAGACACATAAAGAGCCCCCTCGTCAGCGTGCCTAACCCCTAGAAAACACGCGGGCAATAGATGCCTCTTTGAAGAGCGTGCCCCAAACGAGCATTAGATCCTCTTTGGTTTGGTCTCAATTCAGACCAGTTTAATTATTTATTACGCAGCTCCCTAAATTTGGTTTAAGAATTCACTCGTACCTTGAGCCTTGCAATCCCTCAAGAAGTTAGCCAAAAGGCTAACCTTTCATTCGAAGGTCGGTTTGCTTCCTCAGCCTTCCAGTTGACCGGACCTCAGGCTCTCGGCACAGCAAGTGGGGATAAAGTGAAAACGGAGACTATTCCGAAATGGATTATGTCTTCAGATACTCACACAACGTATGCGGAAGATGGCGCCGTACTTGTCGATTTCAAGAAGGGCCTCTGCTACCGCCTTAACGTCGTAGCGGCCCGAATCTGGATAACTATCGAAAGCAGCCCGGACGGAATTACCGTCGGAGGAATCGTCGATGCCTTGGAGACGCACTTCGATGTTGGACGCCAGCAGTTGGAGGAGGACACCTCTCATTGGCTGGACAAGCTGCAGCGGTTCGGACTTGTGCACCAGCGGATTGGCCAGATAGTGGACTCGAGTTAAGGGCCGAAAGGATGTTCAGTGACAGTGGAAGGATTCACGCAATCTAAAGGTAGCGTTTCCCGGCCGAGAAAGGATGATTATCATGTGCGAGAGCTTACTCACTTATGAACGGCCCGTTATTGAAGTGTTGGAAGGCATAGATGCGTTCTTCGATCGAGTGCTTCATAGAAAACTTGATGTTCCGGATGATGTAGACTGGCGCGCTAGAAAGATCAAAGAATTCATCGATAGTCATCCCACTCAAGGTGGCCGGAAGCTGGATGAAGTTTGCAAGGAGCTTGAGCTATCCATGTCTGGTCGCCAAGCCCGACGATTATTCAAGTTGTCTATTGGAGTAGGAATTAGGGACTACGCCAAGAGTCGACGCCTCTCTGTTGCGCTTGAACAGTTGGAGGTGACGAGGGTACCTGTCAAAGCTATTGCAGCAGATTTGGGCTTTCAGAGCACGCGTCAATTCAGAAGGCGCTTTAAGGAGTTCTTTGGCCTAAGCCCACTAGAATTCCGAAGAGTCTCGTGGCGCAAGGACCTCCGTGGAGGATTAAAACAATCGCCGTGACTGGTCTAAGAGATTGTGTCGAAATAAATAGGGCTTCTGTGGTCTTTCAGATGAAAGAACACGACATGACGGTGAGGTTTATTCACCGGAATCAAATGGAACCCATTATCGAACTCTCTTTGGGTTCGGAACAGCGGACATTCCCGCTGGCTGAATTTACTCATTTCTGGTTATCCATGATTGAAGTGGGGCGTGAAGCAGATTGCGCATACCTAGAGTCGTTGGAAAGGTTGCCGCGGATGATTGCAAGGAAGAAGAGTCAAAGAAAGGTCGAAGAAATACACGCAGGGCCGACAATTTACGCAACAGAATAGGCAGGAATTGGTTTACGCCCGTGAATACGTGGAGCACTTGATCGCTGGATTGTTGGGTAGGTACAACGAAACTGTTGGGAGTGTTCGTGACTGCGAATTCGAATACGCAGTTCCGTTGGTTTGCCCGCCAACTGCGCCCTCTCCTGCGCGCGCATCTGCTGAGCATGTCCCTGATGGTACTGAGCAGCTTGATGTTTCTGCTCGACCCCCTGCTCATCAAATGGTTGATTGACCGGATTCTTCCCAAGAAGGATTTCCATCTGTTATTCCTTGCCGCAGCAGGATTCTTCGGAATTTATATTTGCCGGCTTGGATTCTCCGCGCTCGCTGGCCTAGTAAGCTTTCGAACGGTTCAGGATCTCGTCTTCCGAATTCGACTTGGCATCCTGGAACAGCTGAACCGCCTCTCTGCGGACTACCACGAAAGAACACCCGTCGGAGAAAAACTGTACCGAATGGAGCAGGATGTCGATCAGGTGGCGGAATTGGGATCGAGCCTTGTGCCGTATGCTCTCCAAACCATCTTCAATGCGATCTTCGTTGTTGGGACCATGTTCGTATTGGATTTCAAACTCACCTGCATTGTACTTCCGCTCGTGCCCGTCTTCTTCCTGTTCAGAAGGTACTTCGACAAACGACTGCAAGGTGCTTCGGAATCTGCACAACGAGAGTCCAGCAGAGAAAGCAGCTTTCTCCAGGAACATTTGTCGTCCGTCATGCAAATTCAGCTCCTCCACCAGGAGGCGAGTCAGACGCAGGCGTTCTTGGAGCGGGCCAAAGCAAGAGTGGCGGCTTTAAATCATCGAAACGTGATCGAAATATTGTTCAGAACTTCTTATATGGCGATCATTGCGCTGGGCACGATTGCGATTCTCGGCTACGGAAGCTACCAAGTGTTTGTGGGGGCTTTAACAATTGGTGGACTCGTTGCCTCTTACAGCTATATGGCGAGGCTGTTTGATCCACTCAATGCTGCTGTCGAAATATATTCCCGACTTAATCGCATGAGTACAAGCATTCGGAGAATCTTGGAGGTCATCGAAACGGCCCCAAGCGTAGCTGAAAGACCGGAGGCTGTTCAGATTCCTTCTCCCGTCAGAGGGGATGTCGAAATCAAGGATGTTTCTTTCTCGTACTGCAACGGGCATCCCGTCTTGCACGAACTTAACCTCAAATTAGAGGCTGGTGAGAAGGTCGGGCTCGTCGGGATCAGTGGCAGCGGTAAGAGCACAATTGCAAAGCTGATTGCCAGGTTATACGACGCTGATCGCGGAGCCGTGCATATAGACGGGATCGATGCTCGAAATATACGACTGGAAAGTCTTCGGACAGAGGTCTGCTATCTCATGCAGGAAGCAGTGCTTTTCGATCGAACCTTCAAAGAAAACCTATTGCTGGGTAAGCCTTCCGCAACCACTGGAGAGCTGCGTCGTGCAATCGAAATTGCCGATCTCGAGGAATTGCTCCTGCGGCTCCCAAAAGGCTGGGACACACCACTAGGACCAAGAGGAAATACATTATCGGGAGGAGAGCGGCAGCGCGTCGCCCTGGCTCGTGCGGTGCTTCAACGCCCTGCCCTGCTCTTGCTCGATGAATCGACATCCGCTTTGGACGCGCCATCCGAGCGAAGAGTGTTTTCGAATTTGGCAAAACACTTCCCGCACCAAACGATCGTTTTCATTTCGCACCGGATCGCCGCACTCAAATGGGTCGACCGGATCTTTGTGTTGAATCAGGGCTTTGTCGAGGACCAGGGCACACACGAGCAGCTAATGCATCGAGGCGGTCTATACGCTTACTTGCACAATATGCCGGTGACCGTAGCCAACGGGCAAGGGTTCTCCTCCATCTCCTCCGGCGCCATTTAGCGAAAAGTCGCTCCACCGCTTGCTCGATGGTCAGAAATGGTAACAAATGGCCGGATAGTACACCTTTTGGCCGGATAGGGTCCCCCGTTTTCAATTGACGGACTCGACGACAGGGCGCACTATCGCGCCGTCGTCAGCATTTTCGTAAGAGTCTAGCTTCCAGCCAGGGAAAGAAAAACAGTCGGCACTTCACCTGAACCAAGCCGCGAGCAGGGGGGTCTTTGTGTGCCCGCACGAGTGTGGAACAGCAGCATGAGCATCGCGAGGCACTGCCAGGGGATCGAAGATGAAAGTCTCAGAGCATGTTCGCAGCACAATCACTCCAGACGGAGCGGTGCTCATGAACATCAAAGGGGGCTCTATGCTCACCCTGAATCCGATCGGATCGATCATTTGGCAACAACTCGGCGATGGCCGCTCACCGGTGCAGATCGCCGAACGTCTAGCATCTGAATTCGGCATAACCCGAGAACAGGCCCTCACCGATGTAAATGAATTTGTGGAGCAGCTCCAAGCGCAGCATCTGATTGAACCCTCGGAGTCGCAAGATTTCCGGGTGAATCTCGGCCCCAAGCCAACGGGTCTTTTCTGCAACTTGTTCGGAAGAGGCCATTCTCACGCAGCACAGAATCGCGGCTCCAAGTAAGAAGTACGAGAGAAGGCCGCGCGCAGGAAGAGGATGTTCAGGGACAAGCGATGCAACTCTCCACGGGAACGCATACACAATCGGCAGAAGTTGATGGGAAGGACGCCTACCGGCTGATTGTGTTCAATCAGTCGGGAACAGCGGTGCTGCTCAAGAAGCGGGCTTTGGGATATGAGCTGCCATTGGCGAACATCCCCAAGTTCACACGACCCGCACAAGAAATCACGGCACTCCTTCGAGACCGCTGGTATATACCTTCGGTTCTATTGTTTTCCGGCGTGCTGGAGCCGACGCCAGACGCAGTCTATTTTGCCGCCTTGGAGGCTCCGGTCCGAACCTGCGGCTTACCCGAAGGAATGGATTGGTTTCCTGCACATCATGCGATCTCGCATCTTCTGAAGGACAAGAAGCACGGCGTTCTCGAATCCAGCTATTTGAGAGCAACCAATAGGATGGTGGGGGATGATCCGGAGCCTTTCAGCAGATTCGGCTGGTTAAGCAATCTTCAGGATTGGGTAAGAACGGTAATCCGTCCGCTGGGCATGGAATTGAAAGACTTCCATCAGTTGAATGGTTGCGAGACCTTCTCGCTCATCCGTTTCGACACAACACAGCAGCCCGTGTGGTTCAAAGCTGTCGGAAAACCGAATCTGCAAGAATTCCCGATCACCGTGGCACTTGCAGAAATGTTTCCTGAATATGTGCCACGCGTGTTCGCTACGCAACCCGTTTGCCACGGTTGGCTGATGGCGGACGCTGGCGGACCTCCGCTCAATGAAGTGGAAGACTCATTAGCCTGGAAAGACGCGGCGACCGCGCTGGCTGGTCTTCAGATCGCATCCATCGGAGCGATTGATGATCTCCTCGAAGCAGGCTGCAGAGATTTGCGCACCGAAACGCTGCTCGAATCGGTCGACCCGTTCCTCGAAGTGATTGCCGATCTGATGCAGCAGCAAACGAAAGTGCCGCCGGCGATTCTCTCCCGGCAAGAACTTTCCGACCTGGGGGCAACATTAAAGAACGCCCTGTGTTGCTTGGAGTCCCTGGGCATTCCGGACACACTGGGGCACAGCGATTTCAACCCGGGCAATATTCTCGTTGGTTCCGAGGGCTGCGTCTTCATCGACTGGGCCGAAGCGCACGTCAGTCACCCCTTCTTGACGTTCGAATACTTGATCTCGCATCTGCGGAAAGATTATCCCGCACACGTTCGGTTCGAGGGCGACATTAGGTCGTCCTACATTCAGAGCTGGCCGCCCGTCTCCTTGGCCGAGCATGTCTCTGAGGCGTTCTTGTTCTCGCCGCTGGTGGCCGTATTTGCTTACGCGGTCGCGGGGAACAGTTGGCGGGACCCGGAACGACTGAAGATTCCTCAAGTACCCGGCTATCTGCGGAGTCTCACTCGTCGAATGAAGCAGGAAGCGAACTCCGTCTCGCGAAGGAGGGTCGAATGCATCAATTAATGATGGCATTGCCCCATTCGACCCTCGAGCCGGTGACGGACGTTTTCCACGGGGTTCCCGTCACCGACCCCTATCGCTGGCTCGAAGACCAAGACTCGCCTCGCACCCGTGCTTGGATTGAAGAACAGACACGCTACGCCCGCGCTTATCTGGACAGCATCCCGGGACGTGAGCGCATCCGCGAACGTATTCGAGAATTCCTCGCCGTTGAAACCCATGACTCACTGCAGAAGGCCGGCAATCGCTACTTCTTCCGAAAGCGCCTTCCCGACCAGGAGCAGCCCTGCATATATATGCGCGACGGTGCAGACGGCGAAGATCAGCTTTTGATTGATCCGCTCGAAAGGGGCACCGGCGAACATACAGCCGCAAAGCCGCTTCGTATTTCACCTGACGGTCGATTGCTTCTATACGAAGTAAAGGAAGGGGGCGAGAGAACGGGGATCTTTGAGCTGCTCGAAATTGAAACTCGGAAGCGCTTTCCCGATCTTCTCCCCCGCGGGTATTTGCGGGGATTTGCTTTCGCGCCGGACGGCAAGAGCTTCTACTACGTTCACGAAGCTGTGGACGCGAAGCGGCCGTTCTATCGCGCAGCATACCGACATGTTCTGGGAGCACCTCTCAGCGAAGACCATGAGATTTTCTTTGCAGGCGAGGACGAGAAGATTCGGCTAGGCCTTTTTTCTGACTGCAAACGTCTCGTCTTCCTCGTATATCGATTTCTTGAGAAAACATTCACGGACATTTACATGAAGCCGTTCGAAGGAGAAGACGTACTAGAACCGATTTTCCGTGGAATCGACTACAGCCTTGACCTGCGTTTGCTCGACGACAGGATTCTCGCCATCACGGACCGCGAGGCACCGAATCGTCGCATTGTCGAAATCCGCCTTCACGTCAATGGAGAACATGAGTGGATTGACGTAGTTCCCACGACTGACACCCCCATTAACAATTGGCTCGTCGTCGGCGGTCGGATTTTTGTCTCCTATATGAAGCAGATGACGCAACAGGTTCGCATTTTTGACTTCTCCGGCAAAGAGTTAGGTGAGATGCCGATTCGAAACGACGAGACTCTTCGCATGGTTGGTGGTTCGCCGGACTGCGAAGAACTGCTCCTAGAAACTGAATCGTTCACTGAGCCCATCGGGATCTTCCGCTACTCGACAAAAACTAACGAGCGCACGCTCTGGGCCAAGCGAAACATCGCTTTTGATCCCTCGAACTACAGTCATTCCCAGATCTGGTACATGTCCAAGGATGGCACAAGAATTCACATGTACCTCGTGGGCCGTCGCGACGTTCTCGATAGAAGCGGTAATCCGACGATCATGACCTCCTACGGTGGCTATGGTGTTTCCATGACGCCGCAGTTCAGCATCTTCGTCGCCTTCCTCATGGAGCACGGCTGTCTGTTTGCGCTGCCAAACATTCGTGGCGGATCGGAATTCGGCGTGGAATGGCACAACGCCGCCAAGCGACGTAACCGGCAAACTGCTTACGACGACTTCCTCTGTGCCGCCGAATGGCTTATCAAAACCGGACGAACTTCTCCTGGAAAGCTCGCCATCTTCGGCGGCTCGAATTCAGGTCTGCTCGTAGGAGCAGCTCTAACGCAACGGCCTGATCTGTTTCGCGCGGTGGTCTGCATGGTTCCGATGTTGGATATGCTCCGATACCACCTTTTCGACAACGCGCATGTTTGGCGCGATGAGTTCGGCACAGTGGATGATCCGGAGGACTTCGCTGCTCTCGCGAAGTACTCTCCCTATCAGCAGGTGCGATCTGGCGTGGCCTATCCCGCCACGATGATCGTCTCCGGTGACGCCGACCGGAACTGCAATCCGCTCCACGCCCGCAAAATGATCGCCCGGCTGCAGGCGGCGAATGTTTCCGAACACCCAGTTTTTCTCGATTACAGCAAGTTTCGTGGGCATTCCCCCGTGCTTCCCCTGGGCGAGCGGATTGAAGCACTGACGGACCGAATGGCTTTTTTTTGTGATCAGTTGCAGTTACCCGTTTGAGGGCGGAGGTCTTTGTTATGTCCTTTCTTGTCCTTAAGGCTTACTTGAAGCTGATTCATTTCGACCTTTACTTGGCCCGCGGCAATTTCGCGGCACTCTACGAGAAGGTTCGCCGATATCCAGTCGGGAAGCAGGCGCCGGGCTCCGACGCGGTCGAACGCATCTGCTCGGCCGTCGACATGGCCTGCATCTGGTATTGGAAAGAAGCGCTGTGCCTGCAGCGATCCGCCGCCACCGCGTGCCTCCTGAAAAAGCATGGTGTGTCGGCGCAGATGGTCATCGGCGCGCAGCAGATGCCGTTCAAGGCCCACGCGTGGGTCGAAGTCGACGGCAGGGTGGTTAACGACAAACCGTACACGCCAGAAATGTATGCGGTCTTGGATCGGTGCTAGTTGAGGCGGTTGCAAATTGGAGTTAGAAGGAAACAAAAATGAGTGTCCAGTTTGGAACGTGGAATTTCGACGGTAAGCCAGTGGATCGGGACTATCTCGAAAAGGTGAAGCCGGCCATCGCTCCATATGGCCCGGATGATGGCGGCTCCTTCGCGAAGACCAACGTCAGCATCCTGTATCGTGCCTTCCACGCGACGAAGGAATCCCGGCGAGAAGTGCAACCGTATGTCATGGCATCAGGCGCGGTCCTCACCTGGGACGGCCGCTTGGACAATCGGACAGAACTTATCCGTGGGCTGGGAGATGTTGTGACCAATCGCTCCACAGACGTTGAAATCGTCGCGGCAGCCTACGAATATTGGAGTAGCGATTGCTTCGCCACGCTGATTGGCGACTGGGCTCTCTCGATTTGGGATGCAAACTCACGTTCGCTGATCCTGGCAAAAGACCCCATCGGCACGCGCCATCTTTATTACGCCTTCGATAAGGAGCAAGTCACCTGGAGCACGATCCTTGATCCGCTTGTTCTCTTTGCGGGAAAGACCTTCGAACTTTGTGAAGAGTACATCGCCGGCTGGTTTTCATTCTTCCCTGCCGCTCATCTGACGCCTTACGCTGGAATTCATTCCGTGCCGCCGTCGTCTTCGGTCGTCATCCGACCCGGAAAACATACCGTTAGCAAGTATTGGGATTTCGACCCCAGCAAAAGAATTCGTTACCGCACGGACGCTGAATACGAAGAGCACTTCCGCGCCGTCTTTGGCGAAGCCGTCCGCCGCAGGCTCCGCTCGGACAGCCCCATCCTGGCCGAGCTCAGCGGCGGCATGGATTCTTCTTCTATTGTCTGCATGGCGGACACCATTATCGCCCGCGGCGCCGCGGAGGCCCCGCGCCTCGACACTGTCTCCTATTACGACGACTCCGAACCCAACTGGAACGAGCGCCCCTACTTCACCAAAGTAGAAGAAAAGCGCGGCCGCACCGGCTGTCATATCGATGTTGGCAAACAAGAACCATTCAACTTTGAGACAGACAGGGATCACTTCGCTGCAACTCCCGCTTCAGGCAACGGTTGCCCATCGGAAGCCGCCCGCCAATTTGCTGCTTGCATGCTCTCTCAAGGAAACCGTGTAGTCCTCTCGGGCATCGGCGGCGATGAAGTTACCGGCGGCGTGCCCACACCGACAACGGAACTCGAAGACCTGCTCGTGCGAGGCCACTTCAGACAGCTCGCGCATCAATTGAAGGTTTGGGCACTCAACAAGAGGAAGCCTTGGTTCCATTTATTTTTTGAAGCTACACGTGGATTTTTTCCCCCTGCTCTTGTTGGCCTCCCGAAATACAAGAAGCCCGCTCCTTGGCTCGACTCTGGCTTCGTCAAGCGCAACCGCGCCGCCTTGCACGGTTATGAGACGAGGCTGAAGCTCTTTGGCCCGCTGCCGACGTTTCAGGAAAACGTAAGCACGCTCGAAGCCCTTCAACGGCAACTGGGATGCGAGGGGCACTTAAGCGATCCACTTTACGAGAAGCGCTATCCGTACCTAGATCGCGGCCTGCTCGAATTCACGTACGCTATTCCGCGTGAACAATTGGTTCGCCCAGGTCACAGGCGCTCCCTCATGCGCCGCGCCCTCGTCGGTATTACGCCGGATGAACTCCTGAATCGGAAGCGCAAGGCGTTCGTCGTCCGGGAACCGATGACTGCTATCTCGGCGGACTGGAACTGGTACGCGGAGATCAGTAAGCACATGGTGAGCACCTCCCTCGACATTGTTGATGGAGACAGATTCATGGAGACACTCCAGAGAGTCCGCGCCGGCAGGGAAACACCAATGATCATCATTGTCCGCACGCTTGGAATTGAGCGATGGCTGAGATGCGTTCGAACACGCCGAATCCTCAGCGATGACACGCCAAATACCGTTCGAAATGCTTCGCGCTTCGGCACCAGAGAAAGTGCCGACACACCAGCACTCACGACAAAGGATTCAGCTAGCTAGCTGTGCGACGGAACGTTAAACCGAAAGGAGGTGAAAACCAATGAAATACGAAAAACCCGAAGTAGTGAACCTGGGCGAGGCCATCTCGACAGTTCAGAATGGCCAATACGTAAAGGGTGGAAGCGTGCTTGGCGATGCCAGCCAACCATTCAATCACACCATTACCGCGTACGAAGCCGATGAGTAATCGAAAATCGGAGCGCCAAGTCCCACCTTGGCGCTCCGGTTCTATCTTTCGGTTTTGTAGAAATAATATTAGCGAACCTGGATATATCGACAGAAACTGTATAAAGAAAAGGAATTTGCCACCATGAATTACACAAAGCCGGAATCAGTGAAACTAAACAGTCCACTCATCGAGATCTGTAACGGTGAGATTATCAAAGGTGGGCTGCTGGTTATGGACGTCGTAAGGTTTCTGCTGCCCCCTTTTTCCCATACGATCAGCGCTTATGAAGCTGACGAATAGCCTGAACAACGAGCCCGACAAGGACTGCGAGGCCAAACGCGGGCTGGCACGCCCGCTCGCCGTTCAAAAGATAAGGGTCAAATAGCGGGGAGCGACGGCTACGTGGTCAAGCACATGGGGTGTTTGTTGCTAGCCAGCAATATATCAATTTGTCTGAATCCGATAATATCGCGGGCCGAGCGCCAAGCTCTCGTCAGCGTTTCAGCGGCGCCATGGCGGCAGATACAAGATCAATACCAAGCACAAACATCATGAAATACGCAAAACCAAAGACAATAACTCAGGAGAGGATCATTTCCGCGGTTCAGACTCAGGGCCAATATCTGAAGGGCTATTATCTTTACCAAGATGTTCTCCCACCGGTAGCTCCGCTGACCCACACAATTACCGCGTACGAGGCCGACGAGTAGCGTTTCTTCATTGCACGTTCCTTGCAACACAACGTCCTCTTGGAGCCTTCTTACTCAGGAAGAACCTTTGAGGTATTTCTCAAACCACGCGATCATGCGACTGCACAAATCCACTTGGTTCGCGTAGCTCCAAGAGATAGGAGAATGCTCTTCGCCCTCGTATTTTGCGTACTCAGCCTCCTTGCCAAGTCTGCGCAGGCCCACAAAGACTTCGTCGCTGAGAAAGGGAAAGATGTTCGAATCCTTCGATCCATGCACGAGCAATACCGGTGTTTCAACTCGGTCGAGATAGAAAATCGGAGAATTCTCGACGTACCTTTCCCTAAACTCCCACGGAGTTCCACCCATCAACCCTTGGCCATGCTCTTCGATAGCAGTCCCGAACGCAGTCCCGCTTGCAACCATCTCGCCGTAATGTCCCATCAGGTCGGCGTACCCGTCAGCGGCTATCGCCGCCTTGAACCGCGTCGTCTGAACAATCAAAGAGAGTGTGGAATAACCCCCGTAGCTGTGCCCAATGACTCCCAGCCGGTCCGGATCGGCAATTCCCATATCGATCACTTTGTTGACGCCAGGCAATACTGCCTTCGTCAAATCCACCATGGGCGTACCGAGATGCTGAGCGGCATCCGGGTACAATACTGCGAAGCCGCGCGTAGCTAGCAGCTGGAAGTTGAATACACCAGAACTGATGAGTCCGAAATGGTTCAATCGTCTTAGTGACGAATCACCGCCGTAGACCCACACAATCAAAGGATAGCGTTTGCCTTCCTCATAGCCTGCGGGTAGCAACAGCACCCCGTGCAGCAAGTTGCCGTCCAAGCCGCGCCACTCAACGGAGCGAGCAGCGCCCAATTCACGCTCTTCAAACTGGGGATTGAGGTGCGTAACGCGCCGCGGATTTCGAAAGTCGGCCTTCGCCAACCATAAATTGGGGTCGTGCTGAGCATCTTCGGAAAAATAGGCGACTTCTTGGCTATCCGGAGCGGCGGAAACATGCTGAATCGCAGGCAAGCAAGTGTGGCATGCCGCATCCTCCAGCAACCTCACAGCGCGACCCGACATCAAATCGATTCTCTGGAATCCGGATTTGGTTCCATCGTTGCTTCTCGTCAAGACAATCGTCGTCTTGCCGTGGTCCGGTGACCAAAGGCGATTTTCTCCCCGCGGAATCAACTCCAGCACCTTCTGCTCAGATAGTTTCGTCAATTCTATCGGCTTTGCTTCTGTCGCAGACGCTCTCCAGAGCGCATCTCCACGCGTGAAATACACAAATCGGCCATCATCATCCCAAAGGGGGGGCATATACATCGTTGCTAGGTTGTCGGCCGGAAACGCAGTGACGTTCCTAGAAGCACCGCCCGCCACCTCAACGATGTAACAGTCGTGTCGCGACTCGAGCTCGCCGCCTGTCCTGTAGACCAATCGCAAGCTATCCGGCGACCAGCTAAAAGCGACCCCGCCAAAGTCCATTCGAATTTCGGAAGCCACTGTTGTCGTTTTGCCGGTGGCGACCACGCTTACCTTTATGTCCCAAAGAATTTGCTGGGAGGCGGCTCTTTCGAAGCGCTTCGGAGTCGCGAATGCAATATGTAGGCTATCTGGCGATGAAACATAGCGGCCCAGCCGATCAACGTCGCGGATTACACGACGCGTCTCACCGGTGGAAACATCGACGACGGCGAGGTCGACAGGGAGGGAATCGAGACGCCAGGGGTCGGACGTCGGTGAGTGATGAGAGACTGGCGAAGACGCTGTCGATTTGTAGACTATAACGGAGACCTTCGACTTGTCTGGCATTTGACTTTCTTCGCTGTGAAGGCGATTGATGTAGTCTCCGGGATCCAAACCTTCGGGAAGCACTGTGGTTAAAATCGCCCTGCTGTCCGGCAGCCACTGAACGTCCTGAAACGTCCTGACACTTACATCGGAAACCTTTCTCACGTTGTTAGTGTTTGCCTCCCACACCCACAAGTTCGCCTGACCGGAACTTCCTCGATCGGAAAGAAAACCAAGGTAGCGCCCATTCGGCGACCAGACAGGAGACCAATTGTTGCCATTGCCTTGAGTCAGATTTTGAGTTTCGCCGCTTTCCGTATTCGAAATGAAAATATCAACACCGATAGCGAACCAAGACACGCCGGTGCGGGCATATCTTTCCTCGCTCTGAGACACGGGCGACACAATCCTTTTTCGATTGTCAGCGACCATATACGCGACCCACTTTCCATCGGGAGACAATTCTGCGGGCACAGTGGATTGTCCAAATTCGCGTACATTCAGCGCATCCTCAACAGGAAGAGGAGTCAATCGGTTGTTCTGTGGACACGCGGAAATCGCCGTCATCAATCCGATCGCGGCACCTAAGCACAATTGACGATTCATCAATTCACTCCCGCTCGCATGAGTTACGATTTCTGTTCGCTAGGGCCGTCAACCAACCGAGCTCGACGTTCGGCAGTACTTGGTTGTGAGACCTATTCTTGTTGTTTATACGCGGCAGCTTCCTGCTGGTCGCAGCAATGCCTAGAACATCAGTTTCAGTGCGAATTGGATCGAACGCGGAGCGCCAATTTGGTAGAGAGGACTGAACGCCCCGTTTCCCACGTTATTTCCTGCGAGGCTCTGGCCCAGCATTTGGGTTGACAAGCCAAACTTGGCGGCCAAAGACTGCGGGCTGCCAAGGTTTCCATCCGGCGGTCCGAAATTGGGATGGTTCAGTACATTGAACATCTCGGCCCTGAACTGTAGCCGCACAGACTCGCGAATCGGAAATTCGCGGTGAACAGCAAAATCCCATTGCGCAGCGCCGAACCCGCGTAGCGCGTTCCTTGGCAGGTCTCCTTGCCGAAGGGGTACTCCGTTTGAAGCGGGCGGAGGGCAGAACGGGCCAACTTGATTTAGACCGCCTGGGCACGCTCCCGCTATGATGGTGTTGTTGATCGCTTTACCGCCAGGATATTGCGGTCCATACAAATAGAATGGCACTCCTGGCACAACGTCTGGCCGTTCAAAAGTGAAGACGCTGAGGAGCGAATTGACCTGGCCGTAATAGGCGTTAACTGGCGGTGCCGAGAAGGCTTGAACTACATTCTCCAAGGACCAGCCGCGCGCGATTCCGTTCCCGAAGGCATTCAGCTTTGGGGTCGGAAGATCGTACGTCAGAGCCACAGAAAAGCCATGGCGAACGTCGAAGTCGGAAGCGCCCCTGTTCGCATTGATACTAGGCACAGGCGCGTTGGCCCGATTCCCGTAGGAACTAGCAGAACCGTCATCAATCGAATGTGACCAAGTATAGGAGGCAAGCGCTTGCAGCCCGTGTGACAGTGCTCGCCGGAACTGGATTTGGAGGGCATCATAATCAGAGGTAGCTGCGTTGGATACCAGATCAGCCGTGGCAAAATTCAGAGTTGGCGAGTTATTGATGAACACGGATTGTAAGAGTCGGCTTCCCTTAGCTCCGACGTAAGAAGCCGAGATTGTCTGCTGTTTGCCCACAGCCTGCTCCATCGCAATATTCCACTGCAGCGTATAGGGCAGCTTTAGGTTCGGATCAAAAGCGTATACAGTTCCAGTTCCACCGCTTTTAGCAAGCCCTGCGGTTGTAATTGGCGGCGGCGCAGCGTCGTTGGGATCTAGTGGAAATGTGCTAGGCCCTCCGAAGCCCCGAATCCACCGCGGAAGACAGTTTGCCATTTAGGACTTTGCGAAATCTGATAGGCCAAGCCAATTCGGGGCGCGAAGTTCGTGTAAGTCGTCTTAAATGGCGGCCTTCCCGTCGGCGCCAAGGCAAGCTTAGACAAGTCGTTCAGATCAAAACCAGTGACAGCCAGGAGACCAGGACCATCGACGGAGGATGGCGCAAAATCCACATCCCACCGCACTCCATAGGTCAGAGTGAGACGCGGCAAAAATCGCCATGTATCTTGAGCAAATAACCCGAGGTTCTGGAACAGCAAGGTTGAGCCCATGCTAGAAAAGACGTTCCCAAATGCAAGATTCGCGGCTGCGATAGACGGTACGTCAAAAAAGAAAGCTACCTGTTGGTATTTTGTCGGATCGAATATGGGGGACAGCCGACGATAGTCAATTCCGAACTTTATGCTGTGACCGCCCACCTGAGCCGAGACGGTGTCAACCAGATTGATTTGACGTTGTACGTTGTGCGCTCCCTTTCCCTCAGCTAATGGCTGCAAGGCACTAAAGGTATTTAAAGAAAAAAAAGCGTTTTGATTCGTATACTGACTAGGAAACGGCAAGGATGCCAGCGGCACTGCGCCGCCAAAGTTATCCATGGAGAAACTGCTGGAAGCATTCGTCCTGCTGTAATTGAATCGCGCTTCACTCGTCAATTCGGAAGACACAAACCAGGTCGCACCGATCGTTGTCGTCTGGGCAGTGGTCCTCGACCGCTCTGGCACGCTTAGAGCATATAGCCCTCGCTGAACGAGTTCGGATGGAGAGTAGTTGTATCTTCCAAAGAGATACAACTTGCTCTTAAGCCTGTGATCAATCCTAAGACTGTACGCATCAAGACTGGAAGCGGCGGAATAACTTGCGTTGAACTGTGCTTCTTCTGTCGTAGTATTGTCTGACCCGTTCGGCATGGGAAAAGCATTCAAGAAAGGCTTCATCACCGCCTGTGCATTTTGGCGGGCACTCAGATCAGGAACACTACTTAGCACGGTTTGAGGCAGTCGAAGGCGCAGTCCCTCGTAAGAAAAGAAATAGAATGATTTACCCTTCGTAATCGGTCCGCTGAACGTACCTCCGAAATCATTTTGGCGGTCCTCCGCTTTCGGGATTGCCGGCGTTACTGAGGTGTTGAACCAGTTGTTCGCATCAAAAATGTCATTCCTCAGGTAGTCGAACGCAGTGCCATGAAACTGGTTTCCACCCGAACGCGTTAAGATGGAGATCTGCGCCCCCGGCGTACGCCCAAATTCTGGCGCAAAGGTGGACGTTTGGATGCGGAATTCCTGCATCGCATCCACGGAAACCAGGCTATTCGTCCCCCCTAACACGCTAACGGATCCGACCGATCCCGCAAAACCATTGCCTGAACCATTAGCCGAGCCGCTAATTCCGACGTTAGCTCCAACGCCGTCGACTGTCCAATAGTTGGATGTCGCACGCTGTCCATTGACGCTGAATTGGCCGCTATCGAGATTATTATTTGCTGTAATTACTACTCCGGGCGTGAGTTGAATGAGTGTTTGGAAGCTCCTGCCATTCATTGGCAGATTTTCCGCAAATTGCCGGTCTACAACAGTGCTCACCGCGGCGGATTCTGTGTTGATGAGCGGCGCGCCCGCTTCTACCGTCACCGTTTCTCTGACGTCCCCGACCTGCATGGTGAAATTCATTGACACGGTGTCGGCAACATGAAGCGTGACACCTGGTTTCACGATGACTTTGAAACCGCGCTTGGAGACGGAGAACTCATAATTCCCAGGACCGAGATCTGCGAAGTGGTAGATTCCATCCTCGTTTGTATGCACGGTTGTTTCAATTCCAGTGTCCACATTCTTGGCGGCGACTGTCGCCTCGACGATGACCGCTGCATTGGGATCAAGTACACGTCCCGTAACGCTTGCGAACACAGTCTGAGCGGGAGTAGAAGTACAGAGCGCGAGCGTACATACAATTGCGCAGACGAAGAGACACGCCATCGTTTTCTTTTTCATGTATGGAACCACCTCGCCTTCGAGATTGCGAGGTCCCCTGTTCCTTTCCTTGTAGGATAGCCGTGGGCTGGTTTTATCAATTGCGCGCCAGCGGTCTGTTGAAATGTTTCGCTCAGAAGCATCTGCGAAACAGTTTGATCGGAGAATTTCTCGTGACGAACGAATTTGACGGACGATTTCCCCTTGCGAGAAAAGAGGAGTCTGAATAGACCCTGAAGGTCAGCGTTACGGGTGATTCGCTGTTGGATTGAGCAATGCCGAAAGGAGGGGCTTTCCTCTTGGTCTTACGCCTTCTTTGCGAGAGCTATCTGTTACAAAAACGTAGTCGATACGAGACAGCGCTTTGCTATCGTCCACTTTGAGAACCCAACGATTCTGCGATGGATCGTCCATATAAAACATTCCGAGACTGCGAGAGTCTTCTTTTGCTACTCCCCTTTGTCCCCACGCTTGGAAAACGGCGCCGCGTTTCAATCCTTTCTGTTGGTCCAGGTCGAATGCATAGAAAATGAGCGATTTCCCTTCGGTGTAGAAGATCCTGCCGAAGGGCCGCTCAAATTCTCCCCTGCTGCTAACGTCAAATACATCAATAATGTGCAAACTCCGTGCGCCCAGGATCTCGCGAATGTCGTGGTCAGTAGCAAGCAGCTTTTGCTGGCGGTCCACGGACCTAACTTGCGCAAGCGATTCTTGCGAAAGCTCCTCATTCCGCGCGGCCAACCCTCCCATCTCGTCTTGCGATTTCCGTAGGTCAGCCGTCAGACGTGAAACCGTTTCAGCAAGTCCAGATTTTTCTGCTTCGAGAGTGACTTTCGAGGCTTGCAAGACGTCAAGTGAACTCTGCAGTAGCCTGATTCGGTCTTGCAGTCCTGCATTTTCGCCCGCTTCACGTTGACGAGTCGCTTCTAAGCTCAACAGAGTCTGATGCATGGCTTCATTGTCTGCTCGGAGCTTCTGTGCGTCGTCATCCCTGGTTTTTGAGGGAGCTTCCAACGCAGGTTTGATAGGGACTGCACGAATTTGAGTCAGCTCGCCCCGAAGCTCGTCCACTTCCCTCTTTAACCTGGCTGATCGGGCCTCTTCGTCCCTTGCGTGTCTTTGGGACAGCCAGGACTGGGCCAAGTCTAAGGACACAGCAAGCAAGAGTGCCGCTGCGAGCGCCCCGGTCGCCCACGGTGGCACCCGATGGACCGAAAGGCCCCATGCCTTCTTCCGCCACTGGGCAACAGCCGCGGGCCGGTCCTCCGTCAATGGTAGGTTGATCGTCTGCCTCACCTTCCCAAGTAACCTTTCTCTTGCTCTTACCTGCTCAGAGGCCTCCTCTCCAGCAGGTTCGAACGCCGCTGCGGTCAATCCGGAGGTGGGTGCCTCCCCATACAGCTGCGCAGCAATCTGGCTGAAGTGCTCGAAGGTCTGCTTGCAGACGGGACACAACTGCAAGTGCTCGGCCAACCCCTGATCTTCCTCGGGAGAAGTCTGGTTGGTAACCGACATGGCGCAAAGGCGCTGAAAGTAATCGTGAGGGGACTTCACCTGTGTCACCGGCGCACCTTTTCGTTGTTCTGATCTTCGTCAATTTCTATATAGCCGGCCAACAGATGGTTTTGCATCAGCTGACTGCGAAGCTTCGCCAGGCCCCTATAAAGATGATTCCGGGTATTGCCAAGTGTCTCTCCAAGAAGAGTTGCAATTGTTTCCATTTCCACCCCGTCGAAGAAATGGAGAACCATGGTTCGACGTTGTTTCTCATTCAAAGCAGCTAAAACAACGTCCAAAGATCTTCCAAAGTCTAAAGAGCGTATCCAGTCATCGGGCGTTACGTCGGGATCCGGGACAGATAAGGCCTCGTCCGAATCGCCAGTTTGCCACTCCCGTTTTTTAAGGAGTCGTACTCTCTTCACACTCCGATGATATGCAAGATAGGAAATCCACGTCTTTAGGGTCCCTTTTGCAGGGTCGTAACTTCTCGCGCCCAAGTAAATATCCATGAAGGCTTCCTGAATAACATCGGCTACGTCTTCCTGATTCCTCAGAATCTTTCTCGCGACACTTCGAACGGCAACATAATAGCGATCAAACAATTGCCCAAAAGCATCTTCGCTTCCTTTCTGGACAAGCACGATCAAATCGTAATCGGAGGGACCGGCAGTTGTTTTTTGAGGAGCAGACTCACCTACCAGAGAGGAATTCCGTAAGGAAGCCCGTAGTCCGAAGGAGAGCGAGTCGGCGGAGCTCATAGGGTGTGAGCCTCCGTCGCTGAACTACGCGCACTGTGGCAGCTACAGGAGCTGTCGTTGGTCATGGTTACGACCAGAAAGCAAAACGACTGCAAGTCGTCAGAACCCCAGCCCCGGGACAATAGATGCCGTGGTCGTATTTCTGACCACAGACTGTACACTCGTTCGAACATTCTGCAAGCCTTTTATTCTGTGGCAGTTACTGACCTCTAAAATTTGTTTGCTATGATTACTCGCTGTGTTATGTAGGCTGATCATTTGTTGGGGCATTGACAATTCAACTCTGAGCTATAAGCCGCGCCGACTCTGTCTGTTCAAATGTCCTTTCACCGTGGTCGTAATGCCAACCGCGACAACCTGCTGCATGATCACTACTCACCTACCAACTCCGGACGTCAAATGGCAGGAAAGCGAAACTTGGTTCGGCGAGTCTGTATCCGGATAAGAACGAAGGCACGCGAGCTGCATTGGTTCCTCCCAATCAGGATTGCAGAGAAGAACGTGAACTGTGCAACTCCCGTCTGGCTCCTCAGAGCACTTAATGATCACGGAATCCCAAATCTCTGCACGACCATCGCGGACAATTGTTTGTCCGACATTTACGACGAGTGATTCGCTGGCTACCCGGAGCTGGCCTTGGTCTCCTGCGTCGCAGTTGACCTGGAACTTAAGCTGATCGTTAGGAGGCATGGTTTCCCTTCCCTGAGCGCCGGAGACTTGAAGCGTCCGATTTGTCTGCGCTGGCATCATCTTTCTGGTGTGCGAGGCCCATGCCGGCGAATTCCGTATTTCAGCAAGTTCTGCGTGGACCCAGCCGTCTTGAGCTGCTCGAACGCCCATTCCAACATCAGCTCTCCGAGGTTGCCGAGCTTTCGCTTCTCGCGAGCAGCAAACTCCTCAAGCTCAGCTCGCAAAGCTTGCCGGACCCGCAGGCTGAGTTGTGCTTTCCATTCACCCATTGCCCAGCCATTGACTTACGACGCAAAGCACTTAGAAGCAAAGCGTGCTTTGGCTGTAGACGTGGCGTTCGATGAGGCTTTTGAACGCTGATGCTGCCATCGCAGCGGGCATGCTCGGTTCTTAGGAGCCCGAGCGCCCGAGCATGGCAAAGATCATGGATTCTTCAATGCCCCGGATCAGCGGTGTTTCCGTCCGCCGTCTTGTCTTCCCAGGCAGTTCGTTGTCTAGTGAGGCCGCTTTGGTCGGAGCGCTCGCGCGTAGCAGTAGCTTGGGTGAAGTCTGCATTGAGTGCGGCGCGGATTTCTTCGAGCCGAACCTCGAATGCTCTCATCTCCTGCTTTGGACGGATCGAGAGAGTCTCCATGCGTTGAAGAACGCGAATCAGCCGGTCCACATTCCGGTTCCCCAAAAAGAGTTCGCCGTAAAGGTCTGCTTTCAATGTTCGCGATTCCTTTCGCCGACACCCCGGTCGGGATTCAGACCAGCTTCCTCATCGAGAGCAGCGAGCGGGCGTTGGAATGGCCTGACTATTTGCAGGCTACTGGTCCGCTCTCGCACGGTCGTCGAGGCACAGCAATAGCCAGGTGGTCGGAAGGGTGACCACGCAGTTAGTAATGCGACCAAGAAGACACGGGCGCGGGAATTTGTGTATTGAGGAGGGGGTTCAGCGACCGGCTCAGGAAGGAGTCGAGCCGGAAACACAGGGTGCGTCGGAAGTTGCGCCCACAACGGGAAATGGATAACTTCTCTTGCAGCCATGGTTGCACCTCATACGTGCGACTGTGGTCAGGGGCGCGCTCGGTGCTAGTAACACCGGCGCGTCCCGCTACGTCACTTTGTTCGTTTCTTGCGTTTCTCGCGACCGCCTTTACCGCGGTAGTGATCCGACTTGTATTTCCTGACCTTCTCTACGTCGTTTTCAGTCCAGATGCGCACCTTGATTCGTCCTAGCGACTTGACAGGAGGAACAGGGAACTTCTTCCCGCGTATCCAGCGATTGAGAGTGTCCCAACTAACTTCCACTAGCTCCGCAACTTCAACGGTAGAGTAGGTCGCCATTTTTATAATCGTATAGGGCTATATGACTTGTCAAGAACAAAATCGCAACTCTGGCGCGGACACCGAATGCCCCGCATGCATCGCCAAGAAGAGTATCCCACTTCGCGCTCAGTTCGAAGGATTCGCGAGAGCCCTGAAAGGCCCGGGAGGGCGTGAATCGCCCCGCACCAACATCTTGGAAATAGGCGATACGCGTCAGTGCCCCTGCAGCAAGCGCCTTAACCATCCGGACTTGCTCCCACTTACCAGCTCGCAATTCACGCCTAGGCTATGAGTAAAGAGAAGTTTCTCCACACCTTGCGAGACGGCCTCCGCGTCTTTTAAGAGTGCCGCGATTTTCCCGGGGACATTGCTGCCTTCCCATCGTCTGCGAACCTTTTCGAATCCTAGTTCGGACCAGTGTTTCAACTTTTCGGCTTCAATTGCTTTCGCCATGGGTTCGTTCCGCATGGTCGTAAGCACATGAAATCCAACGCCCGATTGCAACGGCATCGTCCGGGGGCGATTTTCCCCCAGGAGAAGCGCCTCGATGCAGGACGAGGCGAGCAGGAGAGGATTTGTCCATTCGGACATGGAGTTCTCATCTCCAGAACACGTAGCTTGCGGGATTTCAGGACTGACTACATCTTTGGCACATTCGCTCGCAACCGATATGAACGTTCCCGCGAGCTGTCGGACCTCTGTTAAGAGCCTGTCAAATTCTCGCAGTTCGAGGCGGAAGTGTGCCTCTTTTGCATGCTCAAAAAGGAAATGAGAGACCCGTCCGCTCTCAGTGCTAGTCCATGATGCAAGTGGATCCGGGGCTTGGAGCTCGGTCGGGACGCTCAGACGGCACCTAGCTGTAAAAGGATCGTCAATCGTATGGGAAAACTGCCGCGGGGTTTCGCCGTAACCTCCCCAAACTCCGAGGAGTGCAGGGCTCGTGCTCGTAAATCTTCCCACGACCGTCCCCCGTATCCACGAGAGGATGGGCTGGATCACGCCGTCCTTTATCTCCTGGAGGTGGAGTGCTTCCCGCTCTCGAAGGCTCCCCTCTCGGAGCGCTTTCAGGCTGTGCCACGTAAGCCAAACGTAAACCGCCGTAATCATCACCAACAAGAGGTTTGTGATGACTAGGAGGAGATTTGCGTAGTCATTCAGGAAGTGAGCCAGCTTTGCGGTCATCCCGGCCACCGTCCGAACGTCTCACCTACATCATAGCCGTGAACCAACTGGCCACAGAGACGAAGATTTTGTTGGTGATTCTCAAGGTCCGTTTCAATTAAGCGCGTGTTCATCGAACCTCTTCACCAAGCGACGATGTAATCTGGGGCCACTCCGCTGCCAACTTGGGCTGAAGGCTCGTCATTGCTTTCCATATTGAAGAGTCCTGAGATGTGCGAATGTCGTGGAGGACATTGTTTATGAGGTAGTTTGTCTGATCAGTGGAGAGGCAAGTCGCGATTTCTCGCGCGCGTGGATATCGATTCAGATTGGGCTGGTCGCGTATTCGAGGTTTTGTTGGGGTTGCAAGAAGGAAATCGTACTGCACGGTGTCTTCCGCTCTAAGCGGCCACCTCAGATTAAGGTACCCCTCCTTGCTAATTGCTGGTTGCTCAGTGGGAGTGTGGCCCGCAAAGGCCTGGTAGTGAGAGCATCTTCCTTTGAAATACTCTGTCCATTGCTCAAGAATATTCACGGGGACCTTGGAAGATGGTCTCTTCAAGAGTCCGACAGCTCCCCAGTTCCAACTATTGTCCAAACCTTCAGCGTCAGCGAGACACTCGGCCTCGTGCCTAAGATCATCGAATGATTCGATGGGCCTCACGAATGGTGCGATTACACCCTGTCCCAACTGGCTGTATCTATAGCAGAGTCTTGAAAAAACCATAGTGTAAGTCTTCCTCTGCTCTGAAAATCGTCCATAGCGAATTGGAACCGGAACGTGTTTCAGGCCCCTTTCGTTCAGGCGTTGTGTTCGCCATTGGGGGCGTCCCTTGTGTTCATCCCACAAGAGTGAACCGAGGATGAGTGCGCCTGCTTGAAGCATCATTGTTGAAGGGCGCATCCGATAATCCCAACGGCCTTCCGCAGGCCGACGTGCGAGAGTACCAGGGAGTCCTGAGGGCCAGATTGCTGGTTCAAAACGAGCCTCCGATCGTTTAGGTATAGGGGAGAGGTGCTCAAGGAAAACACGTTTGGAACCGGGCGAGAACTTGCGGGGAATCGATACGAAACGTGGTCGGAATCAACATGGAACGCGTTCGGAATTTCAGGGAACTCATGGTATTATGGTGTTGGTAGTGAGTAGCAAAAGGAACGCACATGAGCACAAAACGACTTGTCGAACAGCGTGTCGACAATCGGTCGTCGAATGACGACCTGAAGAGGAGTATAAACACTTTACCTACTTCCAGCCCGCAGAATCCTGCCCCAAATCCCTTTATTGTTGGCCGGAAACCGTCCCCGGGCGTTTCCAACGGAAACCAATCAGGCAAAGGCACCAAAGACTCGGCAAAAGGCTCCAGCTAATAGTAGTATAGCAGTCCATGACGTTTGACGTTACCGGACTGCTAATTTTCCTTCTCGCGATAGTTCCAGGTTTCATCGCGCAGCAGGCGCGCTCCCTTTTTGTCCCACGTTCCCTCCGAACAAAGAGTGTTTTGGAAGAAACTGGAAATTACGCTCTCAACAGCATTTTAGTTCATCTCATCCTGCTTGGCAGTTTCAGACTCGTCCTAGGCGTCATTCGCAGCACCACGCCTGCGACCCTCGGTGTGGCAATGGCACAAAAGCAGGTCGGTAACTGGACCTGGCAACATCGCTATTTGATCGTTTCCTATTATGTCGCGAGCCTTTTGTTGGGGTCCATTCTCGGGCTGGTCCGGGGCTTTTCGGAACGAGAGCGGCTAATTGGAACTTGGCTTGCAGATAATCGCTGGCTTAGCCCGTTATTGGTCCGTTTTGGTGTCCTCGCGTTTCTGCAGGAAGCCCCTGTATGGTACGAGGCATTGCGCCAGGGGAGCCGTAATGAACGGACATTCGTTGAGGTGAGGATGAAGGAGAATGGCGGATTCTACACGGGCGAGCTCAAGAGCTATGGGATTGTGTCCGATTCGGAACGGAACAAAGACTTCCTCCTAGTGAATGCGTCCTATAAAAAAACTGAGGAAGGCAAGTACATCCCCATGGATGCTGACGGAGTCCTTCTGAATTTCGCCGACGCAGAATCCGTGGCAGTCATCAAAGAGAAGAATTTGTGAATGCGCCCCAGTCAGGTTGCCTAACCCGATAGGTGAGTTCGAATCTTACCGGACAGCCCCATGGGTGGTGGCCCTTTCACGTTAAACGTGAGACAATCCCAGCCACGAGCCGAGTCAGAGATAAGCATAAATGCTTGTCGCAGGCTGGGAACCATGTCCCCCAAGGGATTTAGGCCGTTGCCGCTGTTCCATCCTCGAACACCCGTCAATGTGAATCCGGGACGGCAGAAGTTGGTGCGGAGGGACTGTCTGCGCACGCCAATCTCCCTTGCAGAATGTCTTGAGCGCACGCCGGAATACCGGTGACGAAGCGAAGCAAGATGGCTTCAGTGGCCGGAGAGCAGCTTAAAGCGCTGCGTGGACGGCTCGGCATGACCACGCGTCAGGTTGAGAGGTTGAGTCAACAGGTCGCCGAAACGAAGAATAATCCTGAGTTTCACATCTCGCATGCGTGGCTCACGAACATCGAGACAGGCGAGTTCACCCCGAGCATTTACAAACTTTACACGCTGAGCGCCATCTACCGCTACAAGTTCGCGGACCTACTGGGCCTCTACGGGCTCCGTCTGGACGAGATGACCAAAGATATCCTGTCCATTCGGTTGCCCACAACGCATCTGATCGGGAAGGCGGCCGATTTGGAGGGGGAAGGCCTCAGCCTCCCGACTCACTTCGAACCAGAGTTCCAACTGGAAAAGACCAGCCTTCTTCCACGGCTGATCGAAAACTGGGGCAAGATCCCTGTTTCCATGGTCTCGCACCTGAATTTTGGAAAGGCCTTGTACGGTTATATCGGCCTGGAAGACTTCACGCTTTACCCGCTGCTTCGTCCAGGGTCGTTTGTCGAGATTGACTCGCGCCAGAACAAAATCAAGCCTGTTGAATGGCGGACCGAGTTCGAACGCCCTATCTACTTCGTCGAGCTTCGCGATTCTTATATTTGCAGTTGGTGTGAGTTGGATGGCAACCAACTGACCGTGGTCCCGCACCCACAGTCAAAGCAGGAAGTTCGCCGCTTTCAGTACCGCACCGAAGCTGAGATTATAGGCCGTGTGACTGCCGTTGCGATGCGCCTTGTCGGCCTTGAACCAGAGCTGTCCTAGTACGCCACGGCGTCCTACTTTGAAAACTGTGCTGTGCTCCGTTCTGGTTGGTCATAATTCGAACCACTGGAATGCTTGAAATCCATTCATAAACCTACCGGATGATTAAATTTGTCAAAGAAATGAACGTACAGATGCCACTCGATCGCCATTCGCCAGGAAAGCACTGATTCTACTTAAAGGTCGGTACTGGTCCTCCCAAGCCTGACCTTTGGAGCAGGTTCCTTCGACTATATAAAGTTCTATCATCGTACTGTCTCGATCTGACATTAACCATCACTACCATGGTGAGGGAAATCTCTCAGATCGAAGGAGGACTTTGTCCATGAAAAGAATAGAGACCGTTTTCAGTTTCGTTGGATTCTCAATCCTGCTTACCCTGAGCATTCTGCTTGCTTTAGGGAGCAAAATCTCTAACACGCTGTTCCCGTCGGCGCAGTCCCTACACTATGGTCTGAGAGCCGATGGAGATCCTGCTCCACCATTTCCACCACGTAAACCGTTGTCTTTGATTCGCGATAAGGAATCCGTGGTCATTGCGGATGGGGACCCGGCACCCCCATTTCCACCCCAACCCGCGGATATAGTGATCGTCATCGCGGATGGAGATCCAGCACCTCCGTTTCCACACCCTCCGCTCGGCTCGAACTTAGGAGTCGGCGAGTTGACCCATCACGGGTCTGGGGAAGATCGACTAGGCACGGTCTAGCCCAGCAGCCTCCAGCGGCTTGAGTGGTGACCTACTGGAGCGCGTCTTCCTGCATTTACTCGCTCGAGATGCAGTGCTATGATGCGCTCCAGTAAGATGCACCTAACCGCATCTGCGTACGCCCTGTGGAATCTCTCCGTCATCCTAGAGGGGATACTCTGCGCCTTCATCGTTCACCGCCGTCTGTGGCGGCTGTTGCCACTGTTCACAACTTATGTGATTCTCAACTTGTTTGTAACGGCAGCGCTTTGGCTGGTTTACAAACGTTTTGGAGACAATTCCGCTTTCGTTTTTTACTTCTTCTGGTCCAAGCAATCTCTTCTCTTGGTCGCTCGTGCCGGCGTTTGCGCCGAACTGTGTTTGCTGGCATTTAGGTCTCGCCCGGGCCTTTGGTTGCATGTACGAAGGGTTCTGATCGCGATCAGCGGTGCAATTTTACTCTACGCGGCAATTGATGCATACCATCAAGTCTCCGTCGTCGAGAGCTTCGTCCTCGCTCTTCAACGTAGCCTTGAGTTAGCCATTGCGATCCTTTTGACCTCGTTGCTTGTTATAGCTAAGCGCTACCGAATTCCATTGGAGCGCGTTCCCTCCCTCATTGCCCTAGGCATGTGCCTCCACTCGACATTCCAGATGTTGAACAACACACTTTTGAAACATTGGTTAGACCCATATTTTTCCTGGTGGAACAATGTGCAAATAGTTTCTTTTCAAGTGGCATTGGTCATATGGCTCCTCGCATTGCAAAGGCCCCTGCCTGAGACGGAACCGGCTCCCACCTTGCTTCCTAAGGATGTTTATCACTCGTATGCGCGGCTGATCGGCCAGCGCCTTAAGGACTTGGATAGCGATGTTGAGGAGGTAATGAAACCGTGATGGAACTCCCAGTCTTCCTAATCGTCTCTCTGCTGCTAATCGTCCTTGCGGTGTGGTTGGCCTTCAATCAGCTGGCTCCACGTCGCTCAACTGAAAAGGACGCCAGCCTCCCCATCGACCTGTTGCTCCCGACTGCGTATCTGGAGAATTCTTCTGAGATTGTGCGGCTGTCGGCCGAGCTGGAGCAAGAACGTACCCAAAGCACAGCGTCAGGAGGGTTTCGCCAAGGCCTAACCCCCGCGCGACGCCGGATATTGAAGAAGCTATTGGTCGGGTTGAAAGAGGATTTTTCACGCTTGGACCGCCTGATGTGTAGCGTAGCGGCGCTAGCACCTGAGGTGGAAGGCCGGCAGGAAACGCAACGGCTTTGGCTCTGGTTTCGCTTCCGGTTGCACTACGGCCTTGCTCGATTGAGCCTGATGGTCGGGAGATTTTCGCAACCGGAGCTGACCTCGATTTGCAAATTGTTCGACCGTTTGACACTCAGGACGCAGGTTGCGCTGGAGGCTCTTGAACACAGCTCCCTGAGGCCTCTTCGTTCAAAACTGGGAACGTAGAGCCTGTGATTCCAATGATGAATGAAATGATAGGATGTGTAGACTGAAGTGCTACCTCGGAATCGTCTCTCGCTCCTGTGTGAAGCAATTGAAGTCAGCCCTCTAGGTGTGGAGAGAAATACTGCTGAAAGTATTAGAATTCCTTCTGCTCCAGATCGCATCTAAGAACGGGGTCCGCGGAATTCCCATTTTGCGGGTTTGATTGAATGGATGCGATTCTTAGGGGCTCATCCCAATCGGGATTGCACACGACAACCTGAACCGCCAGGGAGCCGTCTTCCTTTTCATGGCACTTGACCTGAAGAGAGACCCACATCTCTTCCCTGCCTTCGCGTCGAATCCGCTGCTCAATCTGGACTAAGACAGAGTCACTGGCAAGCTCATGATGATCCGAATCTCCTGCATGACAACGCACTTTGAACTTCTGGTTGTCCAGGCTTTTGCTTGTGTTCAATTTTGGCTCACCAACCCTTGAACCATAAGGGGCGGTTGAGGGCGAATAAATAGGTACTGTGACTAGATTTTTTTCGCCAGCATGCACGGATGAGAACGATCAATTGTCTAGGGTTATGTATGTTGTCGTGGCCTGAAACGTGCTGCGCCACGTGCCGTGTCTAACGCCGCTCGGGTACAATCTGGACCAGGTGACGTCATAAGTGAGTCGGTTTGATGCAAGTCGCTCTGGCTTGCGACCGAATGGGTTTCAGTCAAGAGTTTAGTCGAGTATGTCGGATGTGACCGCAGAGAGGAAATACGAACATGATTATTGGCGACCGCCTTCGCGAAATGCGTGAGGAAAAGAAACTCTCCCAGGGCGACATCGAAAAGCGTAGTGGCTTGCTCCGGTGTTATATCTCCCGCGTAGAAAATGGTCATACTATCCCGGCTATCGAAACACTGGAAAAGCTCGCGCGCGCACTCGAGTGCCCACTTTATCAACTGTTTTACGAAGGTGAAGAGCCTCCAAAACTGCCGAACCTACTCAAGCGGAAGTCGTGCGATGACATCGCTTGGGGCAGCGCTGGCAAGGACGCTCGTTATCTCGGCAAACTTCGCCGCCTGTTGGGCAAGACGGAAGAAGGCAATCGCAAGCTTGTTCTCCACATGGCCCAGAAAATGGCAAATCGCTAGCCTGGCGCTTTGTCTATGTGGAGACCGGCCGTTCTTCCCGGCTGGCCACCCCGCGACTCACCGTGACTCGTCTGTGCGGTAGCTTCACATACTTGGTCTTTCCCCGCGATTTGCCTCCTTTTGCGACGGCATTCACGGAGGCGCGGCCCCACTGGAAATTATAGTCTCCACGTACTGCTCTCCTGCCCTTCCAAGTCCGCATGGCGGGAGATCAAACCGCCTGTGCCGCACTGTCTCAACTTCGGTCACCAAGAAATTCCGCATCATACATGTTAAGTGGAATAGATTTTCCGACTGGTTTTTCGCGGGCAGTCGAGTTAGTAGAGCATGGTTTGGGTCTCGCTGGCGCCGAAGCGGAGGCCTGCAGAGCCGCCGACGGAGCGTTGAGGCCGCACTGGATTGAAACGCATGTTGCGTGACTGGCTCTCTCGGTTCGAATGGCGAATCCATCGTTAAACACAAGAAAAGGCTCCGGCAAGAGCCGGAGCCTTCCTAGGTTGCGAGATTCAAAAGGGCTCGTCGCTCGGCTGTGCCTCAGCCGGCGTCGCGGGCGCTGTCGGTACCGCTTCCTTGCGGTCCAGCTTGCGAATCGAAAACGCCTTGATTTGCCACGCCGTGACCTGCACTTTGGATTTGTTTTTCCCTTTGCCAACCTCCTTCTCGTAGACGTTGCTCACGAGAGTCCCCGCGACATACAGGTGGTCGCCCTTTTTCAGTTTGTCCGCCGCATATTCCGCAAGGCCATTCCAAACGATGATGCGATGCCACTCTGTTTTTTCCTGCGGTTGCTCGTCCTTGTCCTTCCACCAGGTCTTGGTGGCGAGCGAGAGGATGGCGAGTGTCCGTCCCGTCTTCTTTGTGGATTTGCGTTCTGGGCCCTTACCTAAAAACCCGATGAGTTCCACGCGATTTTCGTACATTTGTGAGTCTCCATTTTCTGCCCTTGTAATTGGGGCACTCGAACGCGAGAGGGGTCTGCTCCCAAGGCGAGGGTCTGCATTTCGGGAGGGGCGCAAAAAGTCTTCGGTGTTGTTCGCGAAGAGTTTTTGGGAGGAAACGGAAAAGCAGAAGACACGAAGCCGCAGGGCGCAGGAATTCCCCCGAAGCCGTGCCCAATGAAAAGGGTGGAATGGAGACCATGTACGAAATATGGCGAACTCGTTTTAGGGGAAACGGAAAGCACAATCCACACGGGACGCTCGCTCTCGCATCGCCAGTTGGTGGACTGCGGACGAGGAACGCGCGGTGGCATCGCATGGTTGTGATGGGCTTGCGAGAGGCGGCAAACGGAAGGGGAGAACCATTTGTCGAGGCTCGTCGGGAGTCGAAGAGAAGAGGTAAAGGGAAAATCAAAGTTCACGCCGTGGACTAGGCGGATCGATTTCGCGCGGAAAGCTGGACATTACGTCGGTACTGACAGCGCCCGTGACTGGCGAGAACTGCCCGGAGCGCTCGACCCTGAGATGTGCTCGCAACCGAGAGGCTTCTCTGAAGCAGGGGGTTTTGGAAAGTGCGGAAGAGTGAGGAGAACGGGGCCGTCCGGTGAAGGACGGCCCCGTTCGGTTTTGCGGGTGCGCTAATGGTGATCGGTCTTTGATTTGGGCGCGGTTTTCTCCTTCCTGCTGGTCGCCTTGTTCTTTTTCTGCGCCTTCTCTTTCTCGGCCTTGGCAACGGCAGTGCGCAGTGCCTTCGCGTCAACCTTGTAGAGGCTCGCTGCGTCCGCAAGTGGGTCATCGTCCTTGTTTAAGGTCGCGCTTCCGGCAGGGCCGATGAGCATGGCCTCGAAGATAAGCGCAGCGAGTCCAGCGGCGTCCGCCTTTTTGTAAAGCGTTCGCACTTTCTCGGCCATTTGCCAATCGTGAGCGTCTTTTGCGTTTTGCAAGCCGTGGCGTTTGGCAAGGCGGCAGGCCAGTTCGTGCGGTAGCGAGCGCAAGATAAACTGCGCCGCCATGCGTAGCTCCTCGGTTCCGAATTGCGGCTTTACCCGCTTGAGCACGTCGGCCAGAAGGCGGTGCCGGAACGCGAGCGTTTCTTTCGCCTTCCGGTTGGCAGCCGTCTTTTCCGCCTTCCATTGAAGCCACTGTTTTTCTTCCTGTTGCCTGTCGCCAAAGTGAATCTTGCAGTTTGGGTCCGCGCAGATTTTCAAGAGACGGCCCTTGCTCATGCCGTCCGTGTGAATAGCCGGGGTCAAGTGTGCGCAGAGTTTTTCTTCGGGCAGTTGGCGCAACTTCCCCCTTCCGGCACAAGGGTTTCATCGTCTTTCGAGAACGGAATGGATTTGAGACTTAGGTAGATGTTCTGCGCTATCCACGCCTGCAAGCGGCTGACGGGTACGAGGGTCCGCTCGGTGTCGTTCGCGGCGTAGTAGCCATCAAAGCAGTGCGCCAACGCTTGCTCCTGCACGTCCGCTGCGAGCTTGGCAATCAGCAAGGCATGTTCGATGCCGATGTGTCCGGCAGTGAAGACATCGGCCACAGGTGGAATGAGGTCCAAGAGCCGGAGCTGCTTGGCGATGTAGGTGGCTTTCTTGCCCGTCTTGGCTGCTATCTTCTCGATGGTGTAACCGGCTCCTTCGCGTTCGAGCAAGGCGCGAAATCCTTGCGCCTCCTCGAACGGATGCACGTCGCTTCGTAGGAGGTTTTCCACGATTTGCGTTTCGAGCGCTTCCGCGTCGGTGAGGGCCGCGATACGGACCGGGACTTCCTGCAAGCCCGCTCGCCGCGCAGCGCGATAACGCATTGCCCCAAAGACGATTTCGAAATGCCCGTTCACTTTCCGAGCGAGGAGCGGCGAAAGGACGCCTTTGCTGCGGATGCTTTCGGCCAGTTCCTCCAGTCTTTCCTCATCGAACGTCTTGCGCGGGTTGGTCGAGGATTCGGCCAATTCCACAAGTGGAACGTTCACGTACTCTTGCAACGATTTCACTGCTTCTGTCGTGTTCATTTCTCTTTCTCCTTTTTTGATTTTTGTCAATTCTTAATACTCTTCGGGTAAAAGAATCGTGGTCGCACTGCGGTCGGCTTCGGTGATGACCCACAATTTGGTGTCGCCTGCATTGGTGCGGTAGCTGCTCAGGAGCCGGAATCCGCGTTCGAGACTGAATTGGTTTTCCTTGCGGTCTTCCTCGGTCAATTCGCCCCAATCGCCGCGAACGTGGCGCGCTAGGAACTCCAGCGGGGTTTGTCCTGCTTTTTCGAGAGCGGCCAACGCGCCGGGTGTGGCAACGAGTTGGCCAAGTGAAAACAAGGGTTGTTGTCTGGTTTGCTGCATGAGAAGAACTCCTTTGAAGGGTTTTAATTTTTGCTTTCAAGGCAACGCGGAGCGGTGCATAGAAAACAAATGCCCTTCCTGAGAGGTCCCCGGCGACTAGTCGTCCGCGCTGTCAAGGGCGCGTGGGGTTCGCGTTCACTGGAGCGAAGCGAAAGCCCTTGACAGGAGAAGCGGGCGGTCTAGGCGCAGTCTTCTCTCAGGAAGGGCATTGAGGAGAAAGGACAGTTCCGTTGAGAACTCACAGAAGAAGATTGTGGTTTTGTAAATTCTCGGAGACTGGTGTGGATCGTGTCCTAAAGGACGAAGTCATGCTTCAAGGAAGGAGGAGTGCCAGAGCAGCAAACAAAGGGAACGGGTGTGACAGGAGAGTAGTCAGCGACTGGCGAGACCGTGTGCTAGCGGAGACCGGAGACTCAGTTCTTTGAGTTTCGGGATGCGGTGGTATCGAAGCGACAAGGGCAAGCAGAAATGTCAGCGCCGAGAAAACACAATCCCACGGATCGCTGAGCGTGTGTGCGTTGGAGACTATGTAGATTCGCCTGATGTGCTTGGCGCAAGTGCCTCTTCCAATTCCAATGCGCCCAGAGAGCTAATCATTGGCAGCAGGACGGGTGCGATCGCTCGGGTAAATGATTCCACTTGCTCTTCAACGGTATCCCCATTCTCTTCCTCCCCGCCATCGATTTGCTGTGTTCCATTGCAACGCTTCTTGAGTTGAGCGTCTTCGTGAAGAAGAGCGATACCTATCAGAACCAATCCGTACTTCCAGCGGGCGCGAATCATGTCAACTTCCTCACCTGCTATTTTCAGCTCAGACTTGAGGAAGAGGTTGTCCATATTAATTTTGAAGTCATACACGTCTTGGGTGTCCGCACTATCGCCGTTGGTTCCTGCCGGAGCATCAGAAACACAGGTTCTCATCGCTGTGTATTTGTCAAACGGGGGAGTTTGTTCCAGCCACTGGATTTCTTCAACGAGAATGATATTCGGCAGACTAATACCAGCAGGAATTTCTCGTTGTTCATCTGGCTCAGGAGTGGATGGTTCCCTCCGTTCACGGGGTTTACCTGGATGGCTTATTGCTTCGTCCTTGATATCGAGGAAGAATGTGTTCACAAAACTGTTCAGAAGTGTTGGGTCAGTGACTGTTGCTGTAAACTGCAAAATTTCATCGACTCTGCAATTTGGCGGAAGCGCAAGAGCCAACGTCGCGATTCCGTTTTGGAGATTTGGTCCTACATAGTCCGAGACGGGAATCCGGGTATCACCGGCGATCAGGAATAGCGTAAACTCCCCGCTGTCAGCCGTTCTGCTGAAGTAGTCATTGCTCGCATCTGTTTCAAAGATGACACGACAACGTTGATTTATATGGCAATCTCGTCGTAAGTCCCGACCGTATTCCTTTCCCTTGAACTTGAAAAATGTGGGATGTTTCTTGCCGTGAAATGGCTGCTGCTGCCCTGCAACCTGAATTGTCTTGAATGGGTTCGTCGCTCGCAGCCCCCGCATGAAGAGGGAAGATAACGTCGGGGAATGTTCGAGTAGAGACTTTAGAATGTCTTCCAGTGGCTTCTCGTCCGAGAGCTTCGATTGAATCTCGTCGTTACGTCGCTTTTCTTTTAGCGCCCGGAGACCCTGGTGGTGTTTGAGCATTTCTTCCAATTGTTTTTCAATTGAGTAGCGAATGGCATTGCCGCTCAATCTATCACGACTATTCATGAAAAGATCTTCCCGGGCGCGACCTGATATGTGGCTGCAATCAACAGTAACGAGCACAGAATCGGCGATGTAATTGAGACGTCCAGCATCTTTCCTGCTGAAAAAATCCCTGGTCAGGTTCCCATGCGTTTGGCCATTGACGGTGAAAATAACACCTTCATTTTTCCTATATGTGTCTGCTTTCCCTTTCTTGAAGGCGTAGATCGTCGCAATTATTGACTCGCTATCGACGCTAATCGGGCAGGAAGCCGGAAAGCCCTCTTCTAAATTTTCAGCCTTGTCATCATCAAGCCTAACGGCGAGGCCAGTAAGTGTTGTTTCAAAGCTCCCCTCGTGCCCTCTAAATGCTGGCCGGCACTCATGAAGACGAACGGGCAAGGCAGGGTCAGACAAAAGCAGATCAAGACGACCTAGGAGACCGTCTTTGCGAAGTATATGAGTGTTGCTGTATCCGGCCGCAGAGTATTCGTAGAGCTTTATCAGTGTTCCCCATGCGGAATCTCTGCTATAGGCTTTTCTTCCTTCGGGGAAGATGGGCAATGCATCGGCCGAAAAACGGAGCACTTGACCCCGGCGAGGATTCTCTCGTGAATCGAGCGGCGCCAAATATGTGTAAAGAGAGCTCCGCCGCCCCTGCGCTGGGTCTTCCCGCCGAACAATGGAATAGCCCCATTGTTCGGCAGATGGACTGGCCTCAGTTTTGCCCAATAGTTTGGGATTTCGACGCGTCATGACCAGCTGAAGGTTATGTCTGCCGCAAAACTTAAGCACGCCAGTGCCACCCATGTTGAACTTGCCTTGAACAAATGGGATTTTGAGCTTATTCGATCTATTCAATGAAAAGAGGGTGTGGGGCATGTCGTCAGGTGTTTGACCCTCACCGCAATCAGAAATTGTGAAGCACGGCTTACCCTCTCTGGGAGGGAAGCCAGTTGCCGCGAGGGTAATGCCTCGCGCAATTGAAGTTCTTTTTGTATCTGACCAGTTGGAAACGCGTCCAGCTAGGGAGCTATTGGGATCAATCTTTTCGTCGAAGAAACGTGCGACGGCGTCACGGATTGTTTTGGGTGCACTATCGCTCTCAGGGTCTATTGATCGGACCAAGCATTCGTTCATCAAACGAGCGTCTTCAGAATTTACCAGTTTCTCGATCAGAGCGGCATCTGGGCGGGCTTGTTGATTGCCTATCGTATTGAAATTGTTATCGTAGTCGCCATAGTAGCGCCACGCCGTTGGGTCGTCCCAGAACCCAGCGTCCGTCAGATGCTGTACTACTTCTTGCTCGGTGTCTGAATTCAGAAGTGCCAGGCACAGCGACTTAGTTTCGTTATTGTTCACAACGCAACGCTCCTGAGCATCTTTTGCAGGTACTGTTTTCCGTTGGGGGAGACAACATATGTAACCCTGATGCCATTCCGAGTTCGGTGAATCAAATCCAGGTCATTCATTCTGGAGATTGCGCCGGATCGTTGAGTGGAAAGAAATGCATCCGTAAAGGGTTTTTCACCTCTGACCGGCAGGTGTTCTCTGAGAATCTTGTCCAGCCTTTCGGGCGTATCTGCACCGTGCAAGACGGCATCGAGAACCGTCCTGTAGGCAAAGTCTTCAGCGGGAACATGCGTTGCGATGTGCTGTAATAGAAATGAGATTTCTTGGTCGGTCAGCTTTGGCGGTCTTTCGTTGCCATTTTCGACATCAAGGACAGAACTCGGTATTTTTGCAAATTCCCAACCCGCTTCCGTGAGTACTAGTTTTGGGCTCTTGCCGCGGACCTGATTAATCAGTTTGAGATCGACCAGAAATCCGGTCAGTTGTCCTTGTTTACTGATTGCTGCCACAAATTGGCTCGCGTACCGAAGACGCGCTTTATCTTCGCTTTCAGATCCGCTTGAAGGAAATGCTGTCGAAAAGGCGTCATCTCTATTCAGTCCGTACTTCAAGTCCAAAGCACGCAGATAGTCACCGAGCCCGACTGCGTTTTCCGCGATGTCGGACGTCGCTTTGGGGATCAATACACCAGCGCCGTTTTCCACGCGACTCAAGAGCGCCGCTAGTCCGCGGCAGCTTGCTTTTGCTGGCAAGAGCTTGTTGTGCTGGCCGAAAGTCCAACGGTCTACGGGTACGGCTTGACCATTTGCAAACACATCATCCGGGAAATGGGCGGGGCCAGATAGTTGGTTGTAGGGCGTTCGAACAGAAAAAAGAGTTGGCACACTTGGTTTGGACCACGTACGGCTCTTTCGAACGTCTTCAACCTTAGCAGGTTTGGGCGGGTTGTCGGCTTGTGACTCTACACTGGTAGGAATGACGACTGGGCCGGTTTTGGAAACTTGGCGTTGCAAGACTAGCTGGTTAGAAATGGCTATCGAAATCGCTTCCGCGTAGTCTCGGTAAGTCCCCAAATCAACGAGGCTGTCCAATTCTTGTTTTGTGCGCTCTGAAACGTCGATGCATATGACCATGACGTGTTTCTCCGTTCCGAAGAGCGGCAAAAATACATTGTTCACAGTCCACTGTCAAGACATATAGTTGGCTATATAGAATGGCGCTGTAGACATGAGAGTTCCAGTATCTAAACTAGATGGGCGCATGGTGATATAAAGCCAAGGTAATGATTGATTTATCGTTAAGAGATGCCCCAGGATAGGAGACCCGGCTTGCTTGCAGGGTCCGGGGACCTCGATCTAGCTTTAGGCTAGGCGCCTGTGAAAGAGAACAACTTCTGTGCTGCCACCGGTTGCGCCCCTTTGGTCCGCATACCACTTTCGGTTAGGGACTGAACGCCAAATTCTTCCGTCTGGGCTGTTCGACATTTCTTCAAGCTTCACTTCGACGAGGCCCGCACGTGTCATTGTTTCCAGGTAACTCGGCAACTGCCACGATGGTTCTGAAAATGCGATCATTTGAACGATCATCGTTTTCTTGCTGCAGATTTGGGAAATAGAATGGAACGCTTGAAATACTTGGTCGTAGTATGTGGTCAAGTTCGGACGATGTCTGTCGCCCATGGTGTAAAAGGCGCCCCCATGCCCATCCTGAGTTCCGGCAATCCAGAACGGCGCTGGGGTTTCTTTCCTACCGAGAACCTGCCAGCGGTGATACAGGACATGCACACCAGGATAGGGAGGAGATGTAAGAATCAGAGCGGGTGAACTAAAGGATTTTACCTGAGCGTTATGTTCTGCGCCGATCGCAGATGTGTGAAGACAACGAGTTACTACGCGCTTCAAGTCAAATTGTTCCCCAGATGCTTTTGTTGCGTTCTTCAGCTCTTGAGCGCCTGCGAGCATGTGCTCGAGATATACGCGCAATTGCGCACGCGTCTGGTCAGCGCTTGGAATCTCTCTGCGGCAATCAAGGGCCCATTGCGCCGTCCTGAGCACGACGCAACGTGCCAATCTACGTTGTCCGGCGTTCTCCAACGCGGCGACATGCGTCAACGCCAACTCAATGGTCTTCTTGATAGGCCATGTTGATTTGCCGCTGATATTTCGCTGATAATACTCCTTCGAGTGGTCAACAGGAGGTTCAGCGGGATTGCGGAGGTTAAGAGATTGTTCGAGCGAGTCACCCCAACGACGTACCGCTGACAGATCTGCCAAGGATAGAGACGCTGTTTTGGCTTTTGCTATGAACACGGCAAGACTGCTTATATCCGTTCCAATCGCGTGCCGTCCTTGGGCCCGTGCCTCAACAAGCGTTGTACCACTTCCCATGAAAGGGTCGAAAACAACGTCCCCTGGTACGGTAAAATATTTAATTATACTTCTAGCAAACATTGGAGAGAATCTTGCCGGGTATTTATAGAAATCATGGGTATAACCGTTGACGGGCTCTTTGCATAGGATTGCCTCTAGAAGTGTAAGTTGGCTTTTCATTTCTTTCTTCCAACCTTTCTTCGAGACTCCTGCTTTTTCTTGTTCTTGTGCTTAATGTCTGCATCCACTTCCGCGCGGTCGAATCGTAGGTTTCGCCCAACTCGATAACCACGGATCTTGCCGCGCGCTTTGAGCTTGTAGACGGTCGAGTGCGAAAGACTCAAGTACCGGGCTACGTCGGAGAGTGTCATCCAGTGAGCCATGACATTGGGATTATAACGGTCATTTACCGATAGCAATGGATAAAATCAGACATTTTCAGCTAATGAGTCAGCAGGCTGGGGAACGTGCAAAGAGCACCTTTGGCGGGGCAATAGGTGTTTGGATTTGGATTGCGCTAAACACGGAGTGTTTCAACGGCACGTGCTACAGGGCGCTTACTTGCCGCCTTCAGGAGGATTTACTGCCGGTGTGTCTGCAGGCTCAGGCGAGGGGGCGCCGACTGGGGAGGCCGGTTCAGCGAGACGCTCGGAAGCGTCAGGCGTCGCCAGAGCGATTGTGGTCGCGGCCCCGGCAACTGTTTCCGGCACTCCGTCCTTGGAATGCTCTTCTCGGTCCCTGTCACCGAAATCGTGGTCAAAGGCGTACCGAGCAACGAAGTTAGCGTAACGTGACAGGATCGCTGCAGCCCGTGGTTGCCTCAGTCGGCGAATTCGCCTCAAATTATAAGTTATTGTTTTCGTGGCAAGATCAATCTCAGCTTTGAGCAACTTTTCATTCGTACAACTTGCAACTATGCCTGTTGCTTCCGCAATGCTCACATTGAGCCCTCTTAAACTTTCGAATCGTGTGAGGATCGTATTTACATCCGTCGAGACCTTTTGATAGTGCTCCTTCCAAGCCGGGATCACGGACTCGGGGCACGCTTTCCCCACGGTAAACGTGGCTTGGCCGTCTGACTGAAACGCACAAAAGTCTAGGACGTTTAGTTTTACCGCCTGCGCCCTTCTGAAAGCGAGAAGACTTGGCTCACTCTTGGCCGGATCAAGAAACTGCAGTTCGGCATATCCCTCTGTCTCTCTTACCTCGCCAGAAACAATCTCCACGAGCAGGGCTTCCTTAATGGTGTGATGCCTCTTGCCATCTGCCCTCACCATCAAATCGCAGGGTTGAGCAAGTAGCATGTAACGCTTGCTCGAATCTCCTGTTTTTTGGAAAATGTCGCCTGTATCGATCGGAGTGAAATGCGAATTGAGATATTCTGCGTCTTCGTACCTCTCCAATCGCTCTAAGTCCAGCGTGTTGTAGTTCGGGGCAGAGTCGGATTCCGTGGGAATCTGACTTATTTCCCTTATCTCTTCTACGACAGCGCTGAGGTCCGCATTTCCCTTGGCCAACTTGCGGGTTTCATCGCGGTGAAGGAGACCGAATACGCGAAACAACGTATCGGGTTCCCAAACTCCTTCACGATAAGACGAGCGAAAAACAATCTGATCGAAGTCGTAGATATCAATAGCGTCCAATCGTTTCCGGGCGGCTTCTTCAGCATCATGTAATATCTGCGATGCTTTCGTTTTTAGTCTTTCTGCTGCGCCATTCAGGATCGCAAGTTTGAGTAGGCGAGCAAAACCGACCAGGTCGGTTGTAAGCAGGGATTTGGAGATAAGGACAAATCTACTCTTGTCCAAGTTCTCTCTTTCGCAAAGCTCGCGCCAATCGTTGTGAATGTTCTTGGAACCGTAGTTATGACTAAGGAGCGCACATATCAGCTCTGGCCCGCCTGATGCCATGACCTCTTTGACGACCGCCAAACCCTCTTGGGTGCCTCGCCCTTCCTTTTCAAAATTTTCATCGATCAGAATGATACTTACCGGTTCTCCATGGTGGAGCAGTTCGTCTTTCTGGACGAGCCATTCTCCAAGTGATAGTTCACAGAGTTCGTATTTGCCGAACAGCTCGGGAAGGACTGTCACCATCTTTTCGTCGATGGCCTCAGTGGGTACCTGGGCCTCAGGGTGTGAACGCTGCCGCAGTGAGTACATGAGTCTGCGTCGTTCGTGAGTATCAGCGTTGTTCCAGACAGTTCGAATCCTTTGATTCCGGATATCGATGTCTTCCTGTGCCTGGACCTCAGGGTATTGGGAAAATACTTGTCCCACTGCTATTACCGACGCTTGACCTGCCAGAGCTAAGGCTTCCTCGACTGGGCACTTGTTCGCGTATTGATCATCAATGGAGACGACGCGTTTTACGCCAGCTGCTGCAAAAAGCTGTTCGATGACACTCACAGATTCAGTGCTTGTCACGTAGGGCACCCGTCAAGTCAATTTCGAACATGAACATGCGTCCGTTGAGATTTCGTTGGGGCATCAATCGAATGCTACAGCCTTCCGAATCAAGTAATTGCTGGACAATATACAAACCTAGTCCTCGGCCCCTCCCTTCGCTCTTGGCGCTAACAAAGGGCTCAAATAGCGTGCTCTCCACCACCGGATCAACTCCGCGGCCATTGTCACTGACACGAACATACGGCTTCACTACTTCGATTGTGATCGTGCCCAGACTGAGTCGACCCATGCGCTTATCTTCTTGCAACCAGTACTCTGAATTTAAAAAAAGGTTGTCCATTATTTGAATGAGCTTGCCTCTGTTCATTTCGATCTGAAAATGTTGGCCTTTTCGGGCTTTCACACTGATTGAGATCGGAGCAGTGATTGAAGAAAAGTGCATCGTGTAGTGCTTAAAAAGCTCCCCGGTGAATTGTTCCACATCAATCGTTTCACGCTTTTCCCGAACATATCTGAGTGAAGGCGCGAGAAACAAAAGTTGACGGCGGAGACCCGCAATCGTGGTGTTAACGTATTCGGTGAAGGAAACAATCCGGGCGTCCTTGATCGAATTGGAGCGCAAATATCGTACAAGTTGTTTATTCCGTTGTGCGAGTTGAGTAGTGATGTTTTCGGTCTCATGCGAAAGAGCTTCGGCCGTCAGGCCAAGACCAATGATTTCGTGGACCTGCTGGATTTGGTCGCGCAGTGTTTGGATCTGTGACGTTAGAACACTTCCTACTTTTTCGAGGCGCGCTACTTCATCGAGGTACTCTTGAACCTCCTTGCTTATCTTTTCCGCGTCATTGACAGCCTCGGTCAATTCGCCAAGAACAGTTTCGAGATGATGGTAATCGCCGTTTTGGCCCTCAATGCGTTTGACTGCTCCCAACGCGGCCTTGCTATTGTCTATTGACGCGCGAACACGAAGGAAAACTTGCGAGAGGGCGGTACTGTGTCGCACAGCCTTTGCCAGCGCTTGTCCGATCGTCGCGGATAGAGCCTCTGGTCGGGAGTCTTCGGGGACATTTGCGAGTTTTCGCTCGTATGTTTTCCGGAAATCATTCCAACCACGGCGCAAAGATTCTTGTGCCTGCGCAGAGAATCGGACAAAATAGGTAAGCAATGTGTAAAAGTTCTTGTAATACGGACTACTCTTGAACCCTTCCCTATCAGTCGTCTCTTCGAGCTGGCGGTTGTCTCTGGCCGTTATCGCAATATAGCCGAGCGTATTTTGCGGCTTTAGGGTGTAGTATGAGCCGCCCTTCGTCCATTGCTTGCCCAGGCCAAGCCAGTCAGAGGCGACTCTTATACCGAATCCATCACGGAAGACTTTGATCCCACTGAGGGTGTTTATTATCTGTTTATACTCGGAAGCGGTGTCAAAGGCACTCTGTTCACTGCTGCTCTGAGTGTCCAAACTAAAGAAATCGATTTCGCCCTTAAATGGGCCTGGATTCGCAGCCTTGCCGTCTACGAGTTCCAAACCATCGAAATCGGCGAAAGACCTGACCGTTTTGTAACTGAGAAACCAACCGCCCTGCGACGATTTCTCAAACGAAAACTGTTGGGCAATCTTGGTTTGCTTTAAGTATGCGAAGTATCGATCTCCATTGTCACTCTCTACGAGGTCAGCAAAGACAGCTTTGTCTTGAGTCCTTGGTGGTCTGATGTATGCGAGGCGCGCACTCCCGGAGATGCGGAACAATTCTCTATCAAAATTTAATATGTAACGGAGCTCCGCGGATTGTCGCAGCTTTTCACCGATTTCCACCAATTCTAATTCTTTTCCATCGACAACTGCATAGACGTCAAAATCTCTGACTTCTTTATAGGGAGAAATCAATTGCGACAGGCTCGTTTCTAGCGCCTTAACGGCATTTCCCTTCCAAAGAGTGACCTCTCGGAGATCGGAGATAAGCAGCTTTGTGCCGTGTTTCAAGACTGGAAGTCGCTCTTCTCGATTAATGTCCACATCGGAAAGCCGGTGTTGCCCCAAAAAATCTTTCCAGGAGAACCAGACGTGGTTTTCGACGGGGCTAGACTCTGTTCGTGTGAACATTTCCACATTGAATCCGAGCCTTTGCGTACCGAGCCGACCTAATCCCTTGTCCCCCAGCGGGGTCCTGCCTTTTTTCGTTGTTAGGGTCCGGTCCTTGAAGTCTCGCTTCTCAGAGTCAGAAATGGTCAGCCAACCCCGCCGAATGGCATCGAGGGTCATGCCCGTACCGTCATCCTCGATAGTTATCGACCCTACAGAACCTGCGAACGAGGACTCCGGATCTGCAACCTTTTCTGTGCTGATAGTTAACTTGCAATAAGACGCATCGGCGTCGTACGAGTTCTTCACCAACTCCACAAGGGCCTGGACTGAGTCGGTGATTAGGCTTTCGCCAAGTTGAAAGACAACGGAAGCATGGATGTCGAAATGCTCGGATCCCGAGCTTATAGGCACCTGATTATTCCCTCCACGAGTCGGGATCATGCAAATTGGTAATTTAGTGTGCAAGTGTAGCTCAATTGTGTACGAAACGGCCAAGATGGTTGCATCAACTGGCGACGTCTCCGTGGACATTCTCGCAGGGGCGCGTTACTGCTGTTCTCTCTGCGAGCAATCACGAGCTCCCCCAGCTGTGCCGTAACTGTGCAAAAACCCTATGTAATTGAGGTCTCGGGGGTTACTTCGAGCGAGAAGCAGATTCCCCGAAATTGTTGAAAACATTAGAAACGACGGGCAAAGGATGGAGTTATTGGAACGCGGGTTCGTGCTTGCAAAGCAGGTGCTCTCCCAGCTGAGCTACACGCCCACTTGATGATCGAGCTAAAGACAGCATACCGTGGTACTTACGACTGCTGCAACTGGGTCTTTGGGACTAACTTCGCGATAGTCTCCTTCCGGAATTCCTCAGAGAAGTGGGGTAGAGGCTCGTGATTTTCAGATTCACGTGTTTGACCCAGCGTATGAGGAGGTCTCCCGGAACATTATTGGTCGAAAGAATTCGGTCCCAGTTCGGGTATGGCTTTGGATTCGGATTGGGTGAAACGGTACTCGGCTCGACCTCATTCAGGTCGAACGAAAACAAAATTGCAATCAGGAACGCAGATGCTTTGCGCTACATTGCGAGGTCCCCCATTCTCCTGCGCGCAAGCAGCGCGCGCCCGGTAGTGAATGGAAAATACAAAAGCGCGCGTAAGAAATAAGAAAGTCGTGAGCGATTTCATCAAAGAGTTGATAGCTTGCATGGGTTTCTTGAATCGCGGATTAGAGTCTCGACGGCGCAGAGACCACTCTAAGTGCTTGCTTTTCTTACGCCATACGTGGCGGCCCTTATGAAATACTTACGAAGGCATCAGGACTTTCTCAGGCGTCATTCGCTAAGTTGTCCTTGATTGTGGGGGACGATCCCGTTCGCTTAATCGGTTGAAGTGAGACGGACGAGCGAATTAAATCGTACGCCCTGTCACCCCGTGCCGTGACGATCACTGTTTTAGCGACGATTTGTTTCCTGGCATGTGTCTTCTACGTTTGCGTCCTCTTTCAATGGATGCGAGACACGAAGACCAAGACGACGCCTCCCCCTAAAACTGGTAACGAAGGCGGTGAGACGTGCGAGGAGAAACGGCCATACATCGTTGGTTCCCGGAGGGCTGCCGAACGACATGGTCGCACTACGGTCACGTTGCTTCCGGTTCCGGGGATCAAGGAACAGTCGCGCGGTCGTGAAATGGGTGCGAACGGATTGCGTGCGAGAGGATCACGGGATCGTTGAGACTGGGCAAGAATAGATAGGGGAGAATAATGCACATTTTCAAGTTGAAGAGACTCGTGTCGCTCATATTGGTCGCACTGTCTTGCGGAAGCGCGGTTCCAGTTGTTGGGTTTGCTGACGATAACGGCAAGGGCGAATCTCCGGCCAAGCCATCCGCAGTGGCGAAGTCGAAGCACCTGATCCATTGACCGAGCGCGAGCGGTGGATGCTGGACCGCATGGAGCAGCTCGAGAAGCGCGTCGCGGAACTCGAAACCAAAAGCAGTTCGCCCACGGCAACGACTGCTGAGGCGTCGCAGCTCGGTTCGCTGAGCTCGAACGCTCCCGCTGCCACGGGAAGCACAGGGAGCGCCACACCGTCGCCAGCGGCGGCAGAAGCCAATTCGAATGTCATTCCAGCAGAAAAAGTCGTTGCTTCTGTCAACTCGCAAGCCACTGAAAAGGGCAAGTCCGGTGCTGCCAAGGGTGCGAAAGCAGAGCCCTTTGCCTTCGCCGACTTCACCTGGCTCACCGGCAATGCGCGGACGAAAGAGTCGCCGATGGATACCAAATTCTTTACGCCAGAAATCAGAGCCGACGTCGACTACATCTACGATTTCAACCATCCCAAAGACAACACGATTAGCGGGTCGAGCGAAGTTTTCAGGGCCAATGAAGTCCAGATAACCCAACTGGGCGTTGGCGGCGACTTTCATTACGACAACGTGCGCGCGCGATTGATGACACAGTTTGGACTGTATTCGCAGACGACGCCGCGCAATGACGCCAGCCCCGCGCGCGGCCAGTGGAATCTGGATAACGCTTACCGGTATATTTCGGAAGCGTACGGCGGCTACCACTTCAACGCGCTGCATGGAATCAATGTCGACGCCGGCATCTTCATGTCCTATATCGGTCTCTTCAGCTACTACCAGTTCGACAACTGGGCGTATCAGCCGTCGTATGTTTCATCGAACACTCCGTGGTTTTTCAACGGTGTGCGCATCCAGATTTTTCCGACGGAGCACTTGAAGATCGAGCCGTGGTTCACGAACGGCTGGCAGTCCTACGGACGTTTCAACAGCCGGCCGGGTATCGGGATGCAAATCTTGTGGCGGCCGAATGGTTGGCTTTCGGTGCTGGGAAATCAGTACGCCCTGGGTGAGGATACGTTGAACACGCCGGGGCGCGTGCGCTATCACACGGACGACAGCATTGAGGTCAAGTACTACGACAACAAAGAGAGGTTCCTTGACAAGGCGGCCTTCTCGCTTACCGGAGACATGGGATGCGAGCATGGCGGCGGTGTCAGCTGCGCCGGCAACTCCGCGAAGGGTCCGAAGCAGAGTTTTCTGGGATACATGTTCTACAACCGCCTGTGGTTCGATAACGACAAGTACGGTCTGACGCTTGGCGGCGGACAGATCAACAACCCCGGCCGATACCTGGTTTTGCTGCCGCCGATCAACGGTGCGACGGCCGCTTCGGGAACACCATATTTCACCGAGAATCCCGGCGATCCTTATAAGGCGTGGGATGTATCGGGGACATTTGACTGGATGCCGAGCCAATACATTACATTCCGTTGGGAGTACAACCATCGGGCGGCCAATGTGCCCTATTTCTCGGGGTCCGGCGGTGTGACGCCTCCTGGCGGCAATACCTTCGGCGCACCTGGTTCAACGGTTTGCTTCAGCGGTGCGCCACCTTGTGGTTCACTGGCGAATACCTGGTTCCCAGATCTTCGCAAAACCGAGAACCGGCTGAACATGGCTATCCTTGTGAAGTTCTAAACCATAAAAGGGCGTAAACAAACTCAAGGCAAATAGAAGAGGAGACCATGCTGGACGTTGTTTTCTTCATCGCAATGGTGCTGTTTGTGGGAGTAGCCATCCTGTACGTGCGCGGCTGCGAACGGCTTAGATAGGAGCAAGCCATGAGTTTAGGGAATGCAGTATTGCTGTTCATTTGCGTCCTTCTCTGTGGGTACTTGCTTTACGCCCTATTGAAGGCGGAGAGGTTCTAAACATGACCGCAAATGGCTGGTTTCAAATCGGTTTCTATCTTCTGGTGATCTTCTTACTGACGAAGCCAGTTGGAATCTTCATGACTCGTGTGTTCAACCGGGAAAAGACATTTCTCGATCCGGTTCTGCGGCCGGTTGAAAGGGTCGTATACCGCCTGACCGGCGTTGACGAGAAGTATGAGATGCGTTGGACGGAATACGCCATCGCCATGCTTCTCTTTAGCGGCGTCTCGATGGCACTCCTGTATCTGATCGAACGCACGCAGAAGTGGCTGCCATTCAACCCGCAGAAATTTCCGAACGTGGAGCCTGGTCTGGCGTTTGGTACGGCAGCCTCGTTTACCACCAACACGAACTGGCAAGCCTACAGCGGCGAATCCACGATGAGCTATCTCACGCAGATGGCGGGGCTCGCATACCACAACTTCGCCTCCGCTGCGGTCGGCATTGTGCTCGCGATCGTGGTGATTCGCGGTATCGCGCGAAAGGAAACGGACAAGCTCGGAAACTTCTGGGTGGACACCACGCGCTGCCTGCTGTGGGTTTTGCTGCCAATTTGCGTCGTAGGTTCGCTGGTGTTTGTGTCACAAGGTGTCGTGCAGAACTTGAAACCCTACGCCACGGTGCAGTTGATCGAACCCCAAACCGTGCAGGTGACCGGAACGGACGGCAAAGTTACCACACAGACCGTGACGCAACAGGTTATTGCACAAGGTCCCGTAGCGTCACAGGAAGTCATCAAGGAATTCGGCACCAATGGTGGTGGATTCTTTGGCGCCAATAGCGCCCATCCTTTCGAAAATCCCACTCCTTTTTCGAACTTCTTCCAGTTGGTGCTGATTTTCGCGATTCCCTCTGGTCTCACCTACACCCTCGGCCGTATGACTGGGTCTCAGCGGCATGGCTGGGCCGTATGGGCGGCGATGACGTTCCTTTTTTTCGTAGGCGTGGCGACGGCGTACTGGGCTGAAGCACGTGGCAATCCGTTGCTCGCTGGCGTGAATCAGAATGCGAGCGCGATGCATTCCGGCGGCAACATGGAGGGAAAAGAAGTGCGGTTCGGCATTGCGAACTCCGCCCTCTTCGCAACTGTAACTACTGACGCGAGTTGCGGCGCGGTGAACAGCCAGCATGATTCGTTTACTCCCCTCGGCGGCATGGTGCCGCTGATCAACATCATGTTAGGGGAAGTTGTTTTCGGCGGCGTGGGCGCTGGCCTCTACGGCATCGTGGTGTTCGTAATCCTTGCGGTTTTCATCGCTGGGTTGATGGTTGGCCGAACTCCAGAGTACTTAGGCAAGAAGATTGAATCGTATGACGTCAAGATGGCCATGCTGGCGATTCTGGTTCTGACGTTCACCATCCTTGGCTTCTCAGCCTTTGCTATCGTTAAACCATTTGGCGCTTCGAGCATCTCGAACCCCGGCCCGCACGGTTTTTCTCAAGTGCTCTACGCCTACGTTTCTTCAACCGGCAACAACGGCTCGGCATTCGGCGGCTTGAATGTGAACACCATGTGGTACAACACGAGCACAGCCGTAGCCCAACTGCTTGGCCGCTTCTTCATGATCATTCCGGTGCTCGCTATTGCTGGAAGCCTAGCCAAGAAAAAGACCGTTCCAGAATCGGCGGGAACGTTCCCCGTGACTGGTGCGCTGTTCGCATGCTTGCTGGTATCCACGATTCTAATCGTGGGTGCGCTTACTTTTTTCCCGGCTCTGAGTCTCGGGCCGATTCTCGAACACCTGCTGATGTCTGCAGGGAAGGCCTTCTGAGGTTTCCATGGATTCAGTCGCCCAAGTTAGAAAACAGTCCCTCGCTGACACGAAGATTCTCACTCGTGCAGTAACCGACTCATTTCGAAAGCTGGCCCCCCGCACGATGGTCAAGAACCCCGTGATGTTCGTGGTCGAGGTCGGTGCGGTATTAACGACGGTGCAGCTGGTTTGGAACGCCTTTCATCACGCAGGCCAGATTAGCTTCGGCCTGCAGATCACACTTTGGCTGTGGTTCACGGTTCTTTTCGCGAACTTTGCGGAAGCCATGGCCGAAGGACGGGGCAAGGCGCAAGCAGACACTCTGCGCAAAGCACGGGCTGAGACTCAAGCTCACCTGCTCACGTGCGATAACAAGATGGAGATCGTACCCAGCTCGAAGTTGCGCTCAGGGGACATCGTAGTCGTCACGGCAGGGGACTTCATTCCCGGCGATGGCGAAGTGATTGAAGGTGTGGCCTCGGTCGATGAATCGGCAATCACCGGCGAGTCTGCGCCAGTCATCCGGGAGTCAGGTGGAGATCGGTCGGCAGTTACTGGGGGAACGCGTGTTCTCTCCGACGAGATCAAAGTTCGCATCACCTCGAATCCGGGCGAAACCTTCCTGGACCGGATGATCAAACTTGTTGAAGGAGCTTCGCGTCAAAAAACTCCGAACGAAATTGCCCTCAATATCCTGCTGGCCGGGCTGACCATTATCTTCTTGCTGGCAGTCGTGACGCTTCAGCCGTTTGCCATCTATTCTGGTGCTCCACAGAGCATCTTCGTTTTAGTCTCACTTCTCGTTTGCCTGATTCCCACGACCATTGGGGGGCTGCTGTCCGCCATCGGCATTGCCGGAATGGACCGCATGATTCAGCGGAACGTCATCGCGATGTCGGGGCGCGCTGTCGAAGCCTCGGGCGACGTGGATGTGCTGCTGCTGGACAAGACGGGAACGATCACTTTGGGAAACCGGGCCGCCACGCAATTCTTTCCAGCGCCCGGCATCGAAGAGAGTCATCTTGCCGATGCCGCCCAGCTTTCCTCGCTGGCGGACGAAACTCCAGAAGGGCGCTCCATCGTCGTGCTCGCCAAGGAGCGGTATAACCTTCGTGGTCGCGACCTTTCTTCCCACGCCGCGACTTTCATCCCATTCTCCGCACAGACCAGGATGTCAGGCGTCGACCTTGATGGCCGCGAAGTGCGCAAGGGAGCGCTGGAGGCCATTACCCGGCTGTGCGCAAGCCGCGGTCACGCCATTCCTGTGGAGCTGCAGGTGTGTGTTCGTGAGATTTCGAATGCGGGCGGAACGCCGCTGCTGGTCGCAGAGAACGGCCGTGTGTTGGGAGCGATCGCTCTCACGGACATCGTCAAGGGCGGTATGAAGGAGCGTTTCGACCATCTTCGCGCCATGGGCATTCGCACCATGATGATCACGGGTGACAATCCGCTGACCGCGGCCGCAATTGCCCGCCAAGCGGGAGTCGACGATTTCCTTGCTGAAGCCAAGCCCGAAGACAAGATGGCGCTCATTAAGCGGGAGCAGGCGAAGGGGAAGCTGGTGGCCATGACCGGCGACGGCACCAACGATGCTCCGGCACTTGCTCAGGCGGATGTCGGAGTTGCCATGAACACCGGGACGCAAGCCGCGAAGGAAGCCGGAAACATGGTCGACCTCGATTCCAATCCGACAAAGCTCATCGAAATCGTTGAAATAGGCAAGCAGCTCCTGATTACTCGCGGCGCTCTGACCACGTTCTCGGTCGCGAATGACGTGGCCAAGTACTTCGCCATTATTCCCGCGATGTTTGCCGCGGCGTTTCCTCAACTCGAAGTTCTGAACATTATGCGGCTCCGCACTCCAGAGTCAGCGATTCTATCCGCCGTTATTTTCAACGCACTGATTATCATTGCGCTGATTCCATTAGCCCTCCGAGGCGTGCGGTATCGGCCGGTGGGAGCGGCTGTGCTGCTTCGCCGCAATCTGTTGCTCTATGGCGTTGGCGGAATCATTGCTCCCTTCATCGGAATCAAGCTGATCGATGTGTTGCTCACGTATCTGCGATTTGTCTGAGAGGCGTTCATGAAAAAGAATCTCCTCATTGCCGTGTGGTTCACCCTAGTGACAACCCTGATGTTCGGCCTCATCTATCCGCTCGGAATCACGGCGCTGGCGCAGTTATTTTTTCACGACCGCGCGGACGGACAACTCATTTCGAAGGATGGAAACCTTGTAGGCTCGAGAATCATTGGGCAGGCATTTACGGGGCCTGCTTATTTCCACTCGCGGCCGTCAGCGGCAGGAACCGGATATGACCCAACTTCGAGCGGCGGCTCAAACCTAGCACCTACCAACAGGAATTTGCTTGAGCGTGTAAAGGGTGACGTGCAAAAACTTCAGGTGGAGAATCCAAATGCTCCGATCCCGGTCGACTTGGTCACAGCCTCGGGGTCGGGGCTAGACCCAGATATCTCTCCTGCCGCTGCAGAATTTCAGATTCCTCGCGTTGCTCTTTCGCGTGCCATGAAAGAAGAAGACGTACGCGCGCTTGTCGAGAGACATACAAAGGGCCGCGACATGGGATTCCTTGGCGAGCCTCGCGTGAATGTTTTGGAGTTGAATCTGGACCTCGACAGTCTTCGTGCGACGCGATAACGGTCACGATTTGCGGCGTTGGCATTTTTCGAAGGTTACACTCGGAAACTGAAACCACATCGGGAGTCACCGTACGCTTACACAAGATAGCGAGTTCGGAAGCGCGCAGGTCGTGGAGATCGCTATCCGTGCGCTGTCGCCTGCGGTCAACGATACGTTCACGGGCGTTGCGTGCGTCGACTGGCTCGCCGACGCGCTGCTCACGCTGGCTGAGCGGCCGCCGCTCGAAGGGAACTGGTACGACAGTGGCAGCTGCCTTCGGGTATGGATGCCGCCGGTGCGGCTCGAACACCTTGCCAAGCTCGCGTTCGATCAGATCCGTCAGGCCTCCGCGACGAGAGCCGAAAGAAGTATTGTCCATAACTTATTGAAAATAAATCAGTTTAACTGAAATAGAGCATTATATACTTGCACTTATACGGCACGATTAACTTGTAACAACACGGCATGGTATACTTGTTCCTATACAGCACAATTAACTTGTAATAACACAGCACCATATACTTGTACGTACGTTCCACAATAAACTTATAATGACCCAGGAACAATGGGAGGCTTCATGCCCTCGCCAAACGAAAAACTGGCTGAATCCCTCGACGAGCTCAAGGCACTCCAGCAAAGCAACCAACGAGTGTTCCGTTCCGACGACCTGAGCCGGGTTCACCGCGAACGCCTGCTGGAGAACGGCTTCCTGCAAGAAGTCATGAAGGGTTGGCTGATCTCTTCAAGCCCCGACTCACAAGCCGGCGAGAGCACCCCGTGGCACGCCTCATTTTGGGAATTCTGCGCCCGCTACTGCGACGAGCGCTTTGGCGAACAATGGCACCTGTCGCCGGAACAGTCTCTTTTTTTGCACGGCGAGAGAACGGTGATCCCGGATCAACTGGTTGTACACAGCCCGAAAGCGATGAATAACGACATCAAGCTTCTGTTTGGCACAACGCTTTACGACCTGAAAGTTGCGGAGATGCCCGCTGCCACGGCTCTCACGGTGAGGGACGGATTGCGTCTGTTTTCGCCGGCGGCGGCGCTGGTAGGCGTGCCAGAATCATTTTTTCAGCTGTTTCCCGTCGAGGCGCAAGTGGTGATGGCGAGCCTTGCTGACGCCTCGGACCTGCTTCGGCTTCTCCTGAACGGCGGCCATTCCGCAAAAGCCGGTTATCTTGCCAAAGCTTTCCGCCAAACCGGGCACGGCGACTTCGCGGACGAGATTTTCCGCGCAATGAAAGGCGCCGGATACGATGTGCGAGAGAGCAGTCCATTTGAAGCCGGACACATATTCGGCAAGGCGCGCCGCCCGGCCGCTCCCATCGTGGCTCGCATTGAGATGCTTTGGGAATCGATGCGTGGCAAGGTCATCGCGGTGTTCCCCAAAGCGCCGGGACTTCCGACAGACACTGAAGAGTATCTTCGCTTCGTCAACGAAATCTATCGGACCGATGCCTACCACTCGTTGTCCATTGAAGGCTACTCCGTCACGCCTGCCCTGGTGGAGAAAGTGCGGCAGGGCGGCTGGGACCCGGAGCATGACGCCGGTGATCGCAGAAATCGCGACGCTCTCGCGGCGCGGGGATACTGGCAAGCGTTCCAGCTGGTGAAAAAAGGCGTAGAGAAAGTGATCGCCGGTGAGAACCCCGCCGCGTTCGCGCGCACTGTGCACAACGACTGGTATCGCGAATTGTTCCAGCCTTCCGTCACGGCCGGGCTGCTCGAAGCGGGGACATTGGCCGGATACAGGAACATGCCCGTGTATCTGCGCGGGTCGCGCTACGTACCGCCGAGGTGGGAGGCGGTGCGCGACGCCATGCCGGCGTTCTTCGACCTTCTGGAAAAAGAACCCGAGCCTTCGGTGCGCGCGGTGGTGGGACACTGGCTTTTCGGTTATATCCACCCGTACACGGATGGGAACGGCCGCATGGCGCGCTTCCTGATGAATGTGATGCTGGCTTCGGGCGGCTATCCTTGGACAGTGGTTCGCATCAGGGATCGCAAGTCTTATCTGAGCGCCCTGGACCGCGCCAGCATCGAGATGGACATTCATCCGTTCACAACCTTTATCGTCCGCCGCGTGCAATGGCACCTTGAGCGGCACGACCTGACATTTCCTGAGCCCAAAGAGAGTTTTGTCTTCGAGCGCGACATTGTCCTTTTCTACGGGCGAGATGGCGAAGCGTGGGTGCGATGCGCCATCACCAGGGAAGCCCTGGACGATCACTTCCAGGGAGACGGTAAGGACAAACTTGAGGTGTTCAGAGCGAACCGTCAAGCCATCGAGCAGGAGGTACGGCGTCAATATAATGCAGGCGACACCGAAGTGGATGGGTCTATTCTCATTCACTCGGACGATCTACCGGAGTGACGACTCGCGGGTCTGGGACGCGAGCTGTCCCCACCAATAGCTCCGTTCTTGTTGCGCCGTTCATGGTCTACCCAGTTGTACCCACGCTCTTCGCGCATAAATGCGCTCGCCATTTCCCAGATCCCCGTTTCTGGGTTGAGATCGGCCCATGCCCGGTAAGCCGAGTACACGTTCATCTGGACTCGAAGTGGCATCTGTAA
>WNFG01000307.1_pt1 | contig 61474 bp, 46 predicted proteins | sample 5400431 | NCBI WGS metagenome assembly WNFG01 (sample SAMN13153346, study PRJNA577476) | soil metagenome | isolation source: 120 cm saprolite under Douglas fir tree site 2 hole 3 replicate 2 | place: USA:California | collected 2015-04-18
CGCCACCGGCGAGCGGGCAATAGAGGAGATCGACCATGGGAATGGCAGTTGGCCCGAGCGGAGGCCAAAACGCAAACATCAACGTCACTCCACTCATTGACGTTCTGCTGGTACTGCTGATCATCTTCATGGTGATCTCACCGGTGACGCCGAAAGGACTGGATGCGCTGGTTCCCCAGCCGCCTCCGCCCAACGCGCCCAAGAACAACACGCCCGACCGCACCATCGTGGTTCAGTTGGTGGACCGCGGCGCAGGTCAGGACCCAGGGGTCAAGATCAACAACGAAGACGCAACCTGGGACAACCTGCAAGGGCGTCTGACCGACATTTACAAAGCCCGCGCTGAAAAGGTCATGTTCGTGAAGGGCGATGACGCAATTCCCTTCGCCAACGTGGCCAACGTGATTGACATTGCCCATGCTGCCGGTGTGGACAAAATCGGTCTTATCACCGCGAAGATCGAAGCGGGCGGCTAGACCGTCCGTGACCGGGTTGACCCTGAGTTTCACGTCGTATTCTGTCCCGCACGGGAGCCTTCCGCTCCCGTGATCCTTCGGCCCGCACTTGTCAATCCGCTGTCTCCGGGCCTAGGATGCTGTGGCAAGGGAGACTTATACCGCAATGAATAAGAACTTACGACTGCTCACGCTGGCTGTGGTTGCGCTGGCGCTCTCCTCCTCTGTGGGCTGTAGCAAGCTGCGTGCCCGCGACCAGCTCAACAAGGGCGTGTCTTCTTACAAGAATGCCCATTATGAAGAGGCCATCAACCATTTCCAGCAGGCTGTTGAACTGGATCCAAGCCTGCTCAACGCCCGAATGTATCTGGCCACCGCGTATGCGCAGCAGTACATTCCGGCGGTCGACAGTCCGGATAACGTTCGCATGGCCCAGCAAGCGATCGAGCAGTACCAGAAGGTTCTCGACTCCAATCCGGCGCGCGAGCAGAAGGTGAACAGCGCGAAGGGCATCGCGTACTTGTATCTGAACATGAAAAAGTTTGACGACGCCAAGAAGTATTACCGCATGGCGTCCGACGTAGACCCGAACGATCCCGAGCCGTACTACTCTGTCGGGGTCATCGACTGGACCGCTTCGTATCAGCCTCGTATGGAAGAGCGCGCCAAGCTCGGCATGAAGCCGGAAGAGAACCTGAATCCCAAGAACAAGGATCAGAAGAAGGTCTGCGAAGAGCTCAAGCAGAAAAATATGCCTTCGATTTCAGAGGGCATTGACAGTCTCAACAAGGCGATTCAGCTGCGTTCGGACTACGACGATGCGATGGCATACATGAACCTTATGTATCGCGAAAAAGCCGACGTGGAATGCGACGATCTTGCCGCCCGCGCAGAGGACTTGAAGACTGCCGACTCGTGGGTAGACAAGACGCTGGCGACCAAGAAAGCGAAATCCGAAAAGCAACCTGGCCAGGGCGGAATTGTGATGGATCAGTCGAAGTAATCGCTGGATTAAGACTGCTAAGGAGATCGAGCCCCATTCGCAGCCAATGCGGATGGGGCTGATTTATTTCTGGCGGATATGCCCAGTGTCAGCTTGTGGAGGAACGCGGCGTTTGCTTGACCCGGAGTTGCGACGCGAGAAAAACGATCAGGATGAGAAGTTCCGGCTCGATGGGATGGCGATAACGCGGGTGCGCAAACGTAACGTAGTAGATCGTTGGATAAGAAAGAAGGAGCAGCAAGTAGAGTTCTGCTCCGGGCAGGCGTTGCCGCAGGGCAATCAGCAGGCCCCAAAAGGCGAGCACCGACGAAGTGAGAAATAAGAAAGTTTTGGCTTCGTACATCCCGGGATATTTTTCGTTGTGCGGCGGCCCTGCCCAGTAATAGATAAAGTGAGCCAGGGTCAGATAGGCAAAGCGCCCGGGACGATCGTGAACGAACTGCAAGGTCTGCTCCAGTTTGGAGTGAACGTAAGCCGGTTCTCCCAACTTCTGGTACAACCTGAACTCGTTCAGATTTTGCGAGGGATGCAGCCAGACTTGCCAGGTCCCCAGCGCATTTGCGGTGTTGCCCAAGTGGAATTCCACGCCAAAATTCCCCCGGATCGGGATGATTTTGTGAAAGACGACATAATTGCGGACCATCCAGGGTGAGACAGTCGCCAGGAAGAGCACGGCGCCAACCGTGGCATTCCAAAAGAAGGGCTTGCCCCGGCGAAATTGGCGGTAGCAAATCCAGCCTCCGGCGAAAGGCAGGAACGCTAGCTCCGCGGTATTGGTCAGCCCGGCCACTCCCCACAGTAGGCCGTAAAGCGCCCAGCGGCGTAGGGTGCTGGACTCCGCGAGTTGCAAGGTCATCATGAAAAGCAAAGTGAGCAGGAGCGCCGAAAGAGACGTGTCCCAAATCCAGCGGATTCCCCAGTACATTGTGTACGGTAACAGCGTCCACACCCAGGCTGACCGTTCGGCGAGGCGTTCTCCGAACGTGTATCTGGCTATGAAATAGAGGGGAAGGCAAGTGACCGCCGAAAGCAAACAGTTGAGCAGCAACGCCGCCACGATTGCGGCTCGCGTGTAGGAACCGAAAGCACGGAAAAAGCCGCTGAGCACGAAAGGGTATACAGGTCCCAGCCAGGCTGTTGGTCCCGTCGGGGGACCGAAAGGATTGCTGAAGCCTTGACCTGAGGCGAGCGATGCGGCGATGTGGGCGGACTCATCATTGTCGAGCTTCACGCGATAGGAATGGATCAAGGCGATCCCCGCCACCCGGAGCAACAGGCCAATCAAAACGATTTTCAGCAAGTGGCGACGCAGCGCAGCCGAGTTCGAAGCAGTGCCCATTGGAAAGAATTTTCGTGGCGCATCAGCAGCAATCTGTGAAGACATTTTTTGAGGTTGCAGTCACTTATATCGAATCATAATGCGGGCAGGCAAGTTGCGCGGACTTCTGGCATCTGATAGACCGCTGCAACGCACCGTTCTTGAGCCCCCGGTAGAATGATTCGTTAGCCGCAGTCTCGCCGGATTTACTGCGAGCTGGCGGCAGCACTTCGCCTATGTTCAAGAAGATTCTCATTGCCAATCGGGGTGAGATTGCGGTTCGCGTCATCCGTGCCTGCCATGAGATGGGAATCACTGCGGTGGCTGTGTATTCCGAGGTAGATCGAGCCTCCATTCACGTGCGTCAGGCTGACGAGGCCTACCCGATCGGCGCTCCGGCGGCAGCCGAATCGTATCTCAACTTCGAAAAGATTCTCGATGTGGCCCAACGCTCGGGAGCGGACGCGATACATCCCGGCTACGGTTTCCTTTCTGAGAACGCGCGGTTCGCCCAGGCCTGCGTTGATGCCAAAGTCAAATTCATTGGGCCAACTGCCGCAGCCATGGAGGCCATGGGATCGAAGACCCGCGCCCGGCAGGCCATGGAGCGTGCCGGAGTTCCCTTCGTGCCCGGTACGTCGCATGGTCTGGAATCCTTGCAGCAAGCGGAGGAAGTTGCGGCGCAAATCGGTTATCCGGTGATGCTGAAGGCGGCTGCCGGCGGTGGCGGCAAGGGCATGCGCCTGGTATATGCGCCCGATCAGCTTAAGGCCTCGCTGGAGGCAGCGCGCAGCGAGGCAGAGCAATCCTTTGGCGACGGAGAGGTCTACCTTGAGAAAGCGATTAGCAATCCCCGGCACATCGAGATGCAGGTGCTGGCCGATGAACACGGCAACACTGTCTACCTTGGAGAGCGCGAATGCTCATTACAACGCCGCCACCAAAAGGTTCTTGAGGAGGCGCCCTCTCCAATCGTAGATCCCGAAATGCGTCGGAAGATGGGGGAAGTGGCGCTGCGTGTCGCCCAGGCGGCGAGCTATACCAATGCCGGCACGGTTGAGTTCCTGGTCGATCGGCAGAAGAATTTCTATTTCCTTGAAATGAATACTCGCTTGCAGGTGGAGCACCCGGTGACGGAACTCATCACTGGCCTGGATTTGGTTCAGCTGCAGATTCGCATTGCTGCAGGTCAAAGGCTGCCGTTCTCTCAGGATGACGTACGGATACGCGGCCATGCCATCGAATGCCGAATCTACGCCGAGGATCCTGATAACAATTATTTCCCCAGCCCTGGCCAAATCACAATGCTGCTGGAGCCTTCGGGTCCGGGAATCCGGTGCGACAGCGGCATCTATGAGGGCTGGAACGTGCCCGTGGACTACGATCCTCTGCTGGCCAAGTTGATTGGCTACGGGACCGACCGCGACCAGGCCATCGGACGACTGACGCGTGGGCTGAGCGAATATTTTGTCGGCGGAATCAAGACCAACATTCCGCTGTTCCGCCGTATTCTGTGCGATCGAGATTTTCAGACAGCGAAACTGGACACCGGATTCCTTGACCGTCTGCTGAGTGCGGAGGAGGATATGCGGGTTAGTACGAAAAGTGATACGCATGCCAGCCCGCGTGCGGCACAGGTTGCAGCGATAGCGGCCGGGATATTCGCGGCTCTTGGCTTGGCCGCTGCCGGAACGAACGAATCCGATGCAGCTGGCGCGGCCAACGACTCGATTTCGAATTGGAAGAACACAGGCCGGGGTGAGGCCCTCCGATAAAGCGGTGGACGGTGTGTCCCCAGCACCATGTCGCTCCGCGTTGAACACAAGCAGCAACCGGCATCTGGCAACTGACAATTGGCTCTCATGACTTACGACGTGACCATCGACGGCCAGCACTACCGCCTCGAACTTGATCGAGTTGGCGGCGGCTGGTCCTGCCGTCTCGACGGCCGCGACATCGAAGTCGACGCCGTGCCGGTCCGGCCAAACCTGCTTTCCCTTCGCATCGGCAACCAGGTCTACGAAGTAAAATCCGAGCGCGTTGCCGGAGACTCGCAACTATGGGTCGGCAGTGAACGTTTTGCAGCCGAGGTTCGCGATCCGCGCTCGCTGCGCAGTCGCACCCGCACCGCGGACCATCACGGCGCCAAGGAGTTGGCCGCCTCGATGCCGGGCAAAATTGTACGCCTGTTGGTGGTGGAGGGATCAGAGGTGGAAGCCGGTGAAGGTGTCGTTGTGGTGGAGGCGATGAAGATGCAGAACGAAATCAAGTCTCCGAAGAAAGGAAAAATCCAGAAGATTCTTGTCAGTGTAGGAACCGCGGTAAATGCCGGAGACATCCTGGCAATTGTGGAGTGAGTTCGTCCTTACTTTTCCAGTCCGTTGCTGTCCAATATCTTCTTTGCGTAGTAGTTCTCGACCTTGGCCGAGTCCCGCAGCACTTCATAGTAGGCGGCCTTCAGCAACTGTTCGCGCCGGTCGTGAAGTTGTGAGCGGATCGCCTGCTGCACCCTGGGGTCCGATAATTCACGCTGTCCCGCCGGCTCTTTCGACATCAGCTTCACAATGCGAAAGCCGACCAGTTGCTTGTTTGCCGGATTCAGAACCGTAATGATAGAGCTGTACTGGCCCGGCTTGAGCTTGATCACGAGGTCGCGCGTTGACAGATCGGTATTGCGCAGCGAAGATTCTGGAACCGTCCCCAGGTCGCCGCCGTTTCCCGACGTCTCAGGGTCTTCGGAGTAATTCATCGCGAGTGTCGCGAAGTCGTCGCCGCTGTCGAGCCGGTTCGCGATCATCTGGATTTTCTTGCGCGCTTCGCCTTCGTTTTGCGCCTTATTGTTCTGATTGTGGACCTGCGGGTTCGGCGTGGGTGTCACAAACAATTGCGCCAGATGATATTGCGGCTCTATGAGGTTAAATTCCGATTTGTGCTGGGTGTAATAATTCGTAATGTCCTGATCGGTGACATTGATCTTGGAAGAAACTTCCTTGTTCATCACCTTATCCACGGTGATGGACCGGCGGATGTCCCGCTTGAAGTCGGCCAGCGTAATCTTCTTGTCTTTGAGGCGCTGGTCGAACTCTTCCTGCGAAAACGGCGACTTGATCTCGTTGTATTTGCGGTCGACTTCCTCATCGGTGGCGAGCAGGCCGAGCTTCTCGGCCCGATGCATCAGGATCTCGTCATCGATCAACTGGTGCAAAATATTCAGGCGCAGGGTCGTGGCTTGCTCGCCGACCGGCTGCTGCTGGGCCGAAGAAACCTGGTTTTCGTAGTACTTGTCGATGTCGGAGCGAAAGATTTTCCGGCCATCCACGGTCGCCATCACATCGCCACCTACCTGCGACTTGCAGCCGATAAGGAACGACAGCACAAGGGCCACGGCCAGCGCCGCGGCGGCTTGGGCAAAGCGCGATTTTCTTTTCAAGTATTTCTCCCCGGCTAACGGTTGCTCGCGTGCGATACCCGCGCGACGCGAAGACATGCAATGGGCAGACTACGCCAACCCGCTCAACCTCAGCAATCACTTGGAAACTTGTCCGGAAGCCACCGGCGTGTGGGCCGGAACGGGTTGCCCGGCATCCCGCAAAGCATGATCGAGAGCCGTGCGGATCTCGCCGACTGGAACGGCACCATCAATCTTTTCACCATTGATAAACATGGTTGGGGTCGCCGTAACCCCGACTCCGTCCGCTTCCTTCATTGACGCCTTCACTGCGCTCTCATCCTGGGCTTTCAGACACGACTGCAACTTCACTGTATCCAGATTGTGCTTTTGTCCTTGCAGCATAGTGACTTTGTCGAGTGCGTCAAAGCGGGCGGCGGGAGTTTTTTCGCTGCCGACCTCGCGCTGGTTGGCGTGGATGTAGTCGGCAAAGTCCCAGTAGGCGTCAACGTTTTGCGCCGCCAGACAGTTCGCGTCTACCGCCGCATGCGTAGCCCAGGGATGAATTTCCACCAGCGGGTAATCCTTGTACACAAACGTGACCCGGTCTCCATATTCCTTCAGCAATTCGGGAAAGAGGGTCTGGTGCATGCGTGAGCAAAAAGGACATTCAAAATCATCGAAATTTACCAACACCACCTTCGCTGACTTAGCCCCTCGGCTGGGCCGCCCCGTAGTGTCGATCTTACTCATCACGTCGGCAAAGGGGTCCTTGGTCAGATCGAATTTGACCATGCGCAACATCGTGTTTCGATCCTTCGATACAAGGAACTTGTAATCGGACTTCTTATTCTCACCGCCGTCGATAGTTACGCTCACCGTGTCATAGGTAGGCCAGTCGGTGCTCGGCGTCATAACCCCCACCACAATATGAACTTCCGCGGGGATGTTGTAATAAGAGCGTACCTGCCGCTCAATCTTTCGCGCCAGATCGGGAGGGGCAGACTGGGCTACACAGCCCAGGCAGATCAGGATGAGAACAAGAAACAAACGTCGAATTAGAATCACTAAAAACCGCCTCAGCATTGCAGGTTAACTTATCGATTATCTCACAGCAACGAGAGCGCTCCGGTAAGGTGGGACGCTTCTCCTTTTGCGGATTTGCAGCCATCAATCGCTCCGTGCGCGACTCGGCAATGCCATAGATCCGGACTGCTAACTCGCGCGCCGATGTAAATTTTCTGCTGGGAGTAAAAAGTTCATCGACCCGGAGCGGAAGCCCTCCAAGTCGAGGGTCACGAACTTGAATCCCAGAGCCTTAAAGATGCGAGTGAACTCCGCAGCCATTGCAGGATGCAGCGCCCGGTCCAGTTCCTCACGAGCAATTTCGATGCGAACAATCTCCCCGTGGTGCCGAACCCTGAACTGACGGAAGCCGAGAGCGCGAATGGCATCCTCGCCCTCTTCGACGACGCGCAGCGCCTCGCGCGTGACAGCGCGGCCATATTCGATTCGCGAAGACAGACAGGCCGAGGCTGGCTTGTCCCATATTCTGAGCCCGGCGTTGCGGGCCAGGTCGCGAATCTCCTGCTTGGTAAGACCCGCCGCAAGCAGAGGAGCGGCCACGTGATGCTCCTGCGCCGCCTTCTGACCGGGACGGAAGTCGCCCTGGTCGTCCATATTCACTCCGTACACGATCGTATCGAAGCCGCGGGCCGCGCGAAGGTCTTCCATCGTCGTGAACAGTTCATCTTTGCAGTGGAAGCAACGCTGCGCGTCATTTCGAGCGTACTCGGGATGTTCCAGTTCAGAGGTCAAGATTACTTCGAGCGGAATACCTTGTTCCTCAGCAAATGCAACGGCATCGTGAAGCTGAGTCCGGGCCAGGCTGGGCGAATCGGCGATCACCGCCAGCATGTTTTCACCCAAAGCCTGGTGGGTTGCCCACGCCAGATAGGCGGAGTCCACACCACCGGAGTATGCCACCAACACGCGCCGCAGCCGGCGCAGCTCAGATTGAAGAAGAGTATTCTTCTTCGCGAGCGCTGCCCTTTTCAAGTCTGGCATTTCGGACTCTGCCGCTGGTGGCTGCATGTGTATATGTTAACAGGCGCAAAGAACGATCGTGGAATAGAGACAGTCACGTATGCGAATCGTTCTCAGGCATCTCGCGAGACAACATCCGATCGAATGTATCGGCCAAAACGCCAGAGGCAACTGGCTGGTAACTACAGACACAGCGAGATCCAGATGACAAAGGAACGTCGCCGTGATAAGGAATCTGTTGTGAGTTTTTTGGAAGAGACGGTCGGAAGTTAGTGATTTTCGAAGCCTCGTTATACTTTTGCTCTGAAGTCTGGCATTTCGCAATTTAAGTCATGAATTGTCCCCAGTGCGGTGACGTATGCCGCTGCCTCCCGGAGCCTCCTCCCGCTGTCTCGACGCGGTGGATGGCTAACCCTGCGATGCACGATGCGTCGGCGATCTCGCCTGCCTCTGTGAGGGCTGCTGTGGAAGCATCGCAGTTCATCGATTCCGAGGTTCGGGCTGGAGAAGCGAACGCTCTCCCGGAAGACTCGCGGCCAAAACGCGAAGTGCCAGCCGGCGAGGGCGCAGCTTGGCGGGACGAATTGTCCGAGCGACTCGATCGCTATCGCGCCCGCCGGAAGCCGCGTCCGCCGCGCTATCCATCATTGCGCCTGCGATTTGACACACCCTTGCACTCTGCTGCCGCTGACTCTACCTTGCGGCCGGCGCTGGAGTTTGAAACGGCATCCAATCAAGCGCTCGCACTCGATGGATTGGCTGAGATTTCATCCCCGGCGCGTGACGATGCGCAGCGTTCCCAAGTGTCTTCAGCGCGCAACGCCCAGGGAGCAGCTCCCCTTCCGAGCCGGCCAGCCACATACTCGACGGCAAGGGTCGTCACTGGAAAAATCCTGGAGTTCCCGCGGTTCATTCCACCGACAACTTCCCCAGACGAACTCGCCGAGGAGGTCGTTGACCGCCCGCGGATTCTCGAGGCTCCTGAGTTGACGCCGCCTCCTCCAGCTCTGGGAGGCATCATGATCGAGGCCATTCAGCAAGCTGAGGTCGAAAAGCGCCCGGGAATCGATATTCCGCTGCAAAGTGCGCCCTTGGCCCGGCGCGTTCTGGCTGCGGCCGTCGATGGATTGATTGTTGCGGCAGCGTCGGCCCTGTTCGGATTCATCTTCTGGAAGGTCGCCGCCGTCCGTCCGCCCCGGATTCAGATCCTGGGACTTGCAGCTGGTGTGCCTTGCTTATTCTGGGTCGCCTATCAATATCTGTTGCTGGTCTATTCCGCCAGCACTCCCGGACTGCGCCTGGCCGGACTGGAATTGGCGCGCTTCGACGGCACGAGGACAAATCGCTGTCTACGCCGCTGGCGGGTTCTGGGCTCCTGTCTGTCTGCAATTTCACTGGGCATGGGATATGCATGGGTCTTCCTCGACGAAGACGCCCTGTGCTGGCACGACCGCATCACCCATACTTTTCTGGCGCCCAAGCGTTCCGCCGCCACGGGTACCAACAACCCTTCCGTATAGTCCCGCATTCGGGATCGGCGTCACAGCCGTACCCTGCCGCCCTGTGCTATCTTCAATAGGTTTATCCTAATAGCAGTTCACGCATTCATCTGAAGAATGGCTACATCGTCCCTTGAAGGATCAAAACCGGCAGTAAAGGTCTTCGTCGCCACCACGGTGATGTTGACCTTCATCTCCTTCTGGCGGGCCTCCGCGATTGTTCTTTCCGATCTGGCGTCATCTGCTTACTACGCGGGCGGCGACGCCGAGAAGGTCATTGGCAAGAGCGCGCCCTGGTTCATCCTCGCGGTCATGCTGTTCAGCTACGCCGTGCGGGCGCTTTACATCGAGTCGAGCGCCATGTTCGTGCGTGGCGGCGTCTATCGCGTGGTCAAAGAGGCCATGGGCGGAGGCCTCGCAAAATTCTCCGTTTCGGCGCTCCTGTTTGACTACGTCCTCACCGGCCCCATCAGCGCGGTATCAGCGGGCCAGTACCTGGCGGGCTTTATCAAGGATATGGGGGTGTACTTCCACCGCCCGCTGTATTTTTCTGACAATCACTTCGCTGCTGGATTGGCTCTGGTCATAGTGGTTTTCTTCTGGTGGAAAAATACCCAGGGCATTCACGAATCCAGCAAAAAGGCATTGCAGATCATGGCGATAACCACCGTGATGGTGGTGATTCTGATCATCTGGTGCGCGATTACGGTGTTGCGCGCGCCCGTGTTGCAATTGCCGCCCAGTCCGCTTCAGCCCGGAGTGATTCCTCTGAACCGAGAGTCGCTTGGCTGGCTGTATGGAACCTGGCTCAGCCACCTGACCTGGATAATCCTGTTCGTCGGCTTCGGGCACTCCGTGCTCGCCATGAGCGGCGAGGAAACGCTGGCGCAGGTGAACCGCGAGATTGAACATCCCAAGCTGAAAAACCTGCAGAAGACGGGAATGGTTATTTTCATCTACAGCCTGCTGTTTACGGGGCTAGTCTCGTTCTTCGCCGTGATGATCATTCCCGATAGCGTCCGGTCCAGTTTTTTTGCGAACCTGATCGGCGGAATTGCGATGTACCTGGCAGGACCCTTGTGGGCCAGGTTGTTCTTCCACGGCTTTGTAGTGCTCGTGGGAGTTCTTATTCTGGCCGGGGCGCAAAACACATCGATTGTTGGGGCGAATGGCGTGCTCAATCGCCTGGCCGAGGATGGAGTGCTGACCTCGTGGTTTCAACGCCCGCATCATCGCTTCGGCACCAGCTATCGCCTGATTAATTTGATCGTTGTGATGCAGCTTGCAACCATCATTTTGAGCAAAGGAAATGTTTTCGTATTAGCAGGCCTGTATGCCTTCGGTGTGATCTGGAGCTTCACCCTGAATGCGCTGGCGGTGCTGGTGTTGCGCTACACCGAACCTGAGAACCGCCAGTGGAAGGTCCCAGGCAACCTGCGGATTCGCGGCAAGGAAATCCCGCTTGGCGTGATTATTATTTTTCTGGTCCTGTTTACCACGGCAGTGGTGAACCTGTTCACCAAATATGAAGCCACTATATCGGGCGTCGGATTCAGCGCGCTTCTCTTTGTCCTCTTCACCTATTCTGAGCACCGCACGGCCCGCGAGCGCCACGGCATGCCGGAAAAGCTCGATCAATTCCGGGTTTACGGCAATCAGGAACTCGGCAGCGGTGCTATGGGTGTGCGCCCCGGCAACATTCTGGTTGCGGTGCGGGATCCCCGCAACCTTTACTATTTGCGTCAGGTGCTGGCTCGTACCGACACCGCGAAGCAGGATGTAGTGGTGATGAGTGCCCGGCTCTACCACCGCGAACACACCTTCAGCGGAAGCACGGTCTTCGAAGCCAGCCAGGTCTTCGATCATTACGAGCAGGAACTGTTCACAGCGGCCGTCGCTGTGGCGGAGAAGGAAGGCAAGCCGATCCACCTGCTGGTGGTGCCGGCCACGGATGTCTTCGAGGCAATCATGGTGACCGCGCAACGCCTCGGCTCCAGCCGCGTGGTGTGCGGTCTTTCCAACAAGCTCAGTCCCGACGAGCAAGCCAAGCTCACTGGGGACGCCTGGGAGCGCCTGCCTGAGCCGCGTCCGCGTCTGACTATGGAGGTTTACGCCCCCGACGGAACCGTGCGCGAATATTTCCTGGGGCCGCACGCTCCGCGCCTGCGTCCGCAGGATGTCGAACTTATGCACAAGCTCTGGCTCGAGATTACCGCCGATTCGAAATTTGCCGGAGCGCACCATTATCATGTCGTGGCGCTGGCTTTGGAAGAACTGAAAAGGGAGTTGAGTACCGAGCAAAGATCGCAGTTGCTGGCGAAGCTCCAAGAGGAAATGAATAGCTCGGACGGGAGATCCAGTTCGCAAAAACCGAACTGAGTTTCTATAACCTGGAACTCGAGGAGCGGCCAAAGAGGAGCGGCTAAAGAGGAGCGGCTAAATCGGTTCAGCGCCTTAATATCTCTTCCAACGAAGCCCTCAGTTCGCGAAAGCGGAACGGATAGCCGCTCATGATGAGCCTGGTCGGTTCCACGCGCTGGCTCCCCAACAGAATCGTCTCACCCATTTCCCCAAACGCGAGCTTGACCGCAAAGGAAGGCAGGGGAAAGATTGCGGGACGCGAGAGCACACTGGCCAGCGTATTGGTGAATTCCGCATTCGTTACCGGCCTGGGCGCAACCATGTTTACCGGCCCATGCAGCAGATCGGTTTTCAGGATGTGGTGAATCGCGCCCACCATGTCTTGGATGTCGATCCAACTCATCCACTGGCGCCCGTCGCCAACTTTGCCGCCCAGCCCCAGCTTAAACGGGAGAAGCATCTTTGGCAGAGCGCCGCCCTTAGGGCTGAGCACTACTCCCGTGCGCATCTGCACCGTGCGAATCCCCGCTTCGACGGCGGCTTGAGTCGCACCTTCCCATTCGCGGCAAACCTCTGGCAGAAAGCCCGTCCCCGATGAACTCTCTTCCTTCAACAGTTCGTCTCCACGACTGCCGTAGTAGCCAATCGCCGAACTGCAAATGAATATTTCGGGCTTCTCTTTTGCCGCGGCCAGCGCCTGGGCCAGGTTTTTGGTGCCTGCGACTCGACTGTTGCGAATCTTTGCTTTCTTCGCCGGGGTCCAGCGCCCGACGATGCTCTCTCCCGCAAGATGTATGACCGCGTCGAAGCCCGAAACCACGTCAGGAGAAATCGGCTGCGCCGGATCCCAGAGAATCCGCTCTTCACCGTTGGTGGAACTGTGGTTGGTAGAAGCGCGCGCGCCGGTTCCCCGGGTCAATCGGGCAACTTGCGCGCCGCTTGATTTCAGCGAGGGCAACAGTGTGGACCCAATTGGGCCAGATGCGCCGCTAACCAGAATACGTGACATACGAACACTGACCATGGTGTAACCCTCTAGCAGATTTCGTCCCACTTGCCGCTTCGCCAGCTTGGTTCAGCCTCGCCAGCGGCAGCGGCCAAACAATATAATCCAAACCACAACCAGGCGCTATCAGCAGTTTCTCCCACGGGATACGGGGCTGTTCGCGGGCTATAATCCTTCATGGCGAGTCTGCGCCAACAGATCAAGACAACCGCTCTCACGCTCACCAAGTTCCGCGAGCTGATGAATCGGATGCAGGAAAATCGTCCGCACGACGATCTCTCCATTATCAAGAACGCGTACGACTTCTCCCTGAAGCACCATGAAGGCCAGAGCCGCGCCTCCGGTGAGCCTTACCTGGTGCACCCTCTCGAAGTCGCACTCGTCCTCGCCGAAATGAAAATGGACCCGGTCGCCGTCGCCGCCGGCCTCCTCCACGACTCAGTCGAAGATACCTCGGTCACCATCGTCGACATTCGCAAGGATTTCGGCGAGCAAGTGGCCCACATTGTCGAAGGCGTCACCAAGATCAGCAAGATCGATTTCGTCAGCCGCGAGGAGCAACAGGCCGAAAACCTCCGCAAGATGATGCTCGCCATGGTCGATGACATCCGCGTCGTGCTCATCAAGCTGGCCGACCGCCTGCACAATATGCGCACGCTCGAGCATCTGCCGCCGGATCGTCAGCACAAAATCGCGGAAGAGACTCTGGAAATTTACGCTCCGATCGCCCACCGCCTGGGCATGGGCAAGATTCGCGGCGAGCTGGAAGATCTGGGCTTTCGTTTTCTCGACCCCGTCGGCTATGAGCAGGTGGAAAAGGCCGTCAATGCCCGCCGGAAAGAAGGCGAAGCCTTCCTCGGGAAGATGCAACAAATTATCGGCGACAAGCTGAAGGAAGCCGGAATTCAGGCTCGCGTCGAAAATCGCATCAAGCGCCTCTCCAGCATTCACAAGAAATTGCAGCGCCAGCGCATCGCCGTGGATCAGGTCTATGACCTGTTCGCCATGCGCGTGGTTACTCGTTCCTTGCAGGATTGCTACGCTGTTCTCGGCATCATTCACAATTTGTGGCGGCCAGTGCCCGGGCGTATCAAGGACTTCATCGCCATGCCCCGGCCCAATTTTTATCAGTCACTGCACACCTCGGTCATCACGGAAGATGGCACGCCGTTTGAAATCCAGATACGCACCGAAGAGATGCACAAAATGGCCGAGGAGGGCATTGCCGCCCACTGGAAGTACAAAGACGGCCCGGTTTCGGCGCAGGACGAACAGCGGCTCGCATGGCTGCGCCAGGTGGTCGAGTGGCAGCGAGATGTAAGCGATCCCAGTGAATTTCTTTCGACGCTGAAAGTCGACCTCTATCCCGAAGAGGTCTACACCTTCACGCCGAAGGGAAAAGTTGTAGTGCTGCCGCGCGACGCCACGCCGGTCGATTTTGCCTACACCATTCACACCGAGGTCGGCCATACCTGCGTCGGCGCCAAGGTCAACGGCCGCATGGTGCCGTTGCGCCACAAGCTCCACTCCGGCGATATCGTGGAAATCCTCACGCAGACGGGACACAAGCCCAGCCGCGATTGGCTTGCGCTGGTCAAGTCCTCGCGTTCGCGCAACAAGATCAAGCACTGGCTCAATGTCCACCAGCGCGAGCGAGCCATTGAGATTGGCCGCAAGTTGATCGAGAAGGAAGCTCGCAAGTACCGCATCGCGCTCAAGGAGATCAAAGACGACGACATTCAGAAAGTTGCCACCGGTTACGGACTGGGCAAGGCCGACGACCTCATGTCCGGAATCGGCTACGGCAAATATTCCGCGCGTCAGGTTCTGGCGCGACTGTTGCCCGCAGGTCCGGCGGCTGCGGCCGAGAGTGGCACGAGGGGCTCTGCTGGCGAAGCCTGGGACAGCGGAAAAACCGGGGGGATTGCCAGCGTCGTGCGCCGCGTCTTCGGCGATCACAACGCCATCACCGTCAAAGGTCAGGGCGACATGCTCGTCTACCGGGCGCGATGTTGCAATCCCATCCGGGGAGAAAGCATCGTCGGCTACATCACGCGCGGAAAGGGCGTAGCCGTGCATTCGATCAATTGCCCGAACGTCACAAATCTTCTCTACGAACCAGAGCGCCGCATCGATGTCGAATGGGCACGCGACGAATCCACGCCCACGGCCTATCCCGTAAAACTTACCGTGTTCTGTGACGACCGCTTCGGCATGCTGAAGAGCATCACCGGCGTCATCGGCGACGCCCAAAGCAACATTCGCAATATTACTGCCCATACCGCGAACAGCCAGGCCAGTGTCGAGGTGGTGCTCGACATCGCCGACCTCAAACACCTGGAGCAGATCATCGTCGGCCTGCGCAAGATTCCGGGCGTGCACGAAGTGCAGAGATTGCAGAAAATCTGAAGACGCCGCCAGTTCGCCGTAAGCCTGAATTTCTATTGCTTTCCCGTCAACTGCCGGATCAGATTCACTTCTGATTCTCGATATGGCGTTCCGTCGGCGCGGAGCACTTCGTGAAACCAGACTGGCGGCTGGCTTAAAACGTAGGGATGCTCCCACGACTCCCAGGGCAAGTACGTCTGCGTTTTGCCGGCGACGAATCCCCAATTGATTGCCCCTACGTGCTCCTGTTTCGCGATCGGCAACACCGTGTCAAACGTGCTGCCCACTGAACGCGCCATGTATTCGGTGCAGATTACCGGGCGATTATATTTCTTCAACCAAGCCACTTCGCGCTTGAAGTATTCCGGCCAGCTGTAATTGTGAAACGTGATTATGTCAGACTTGCGCAACTGAATTTGCTGCAGGTCGCCGAGGTTTGCTCCGTCCGGAGAGGTATCGACGGCCCACACGCCGCTGGTCAGCGGCTGCACCGGATTCGCTGCTCGCGCCCACTCGAACACTTGCGGCAGGAGCGCCGTCACGCGGGTCATCTTGTCTTTTACTTTGAGCTCTTCTTTCGGATAACTCCCGGCGTTATCGGCGCCGGGCTCGTTCCATAGGTCCCAGGCGAGAATGCGGTCGTCCTTGGCGAAGGCTCCGACCACGCCGCGCACATATTCCTTGAGGCGCGGATATTGATTCGCGTCCGCCAGCGCCACCGCGCCGGGACTCTGCACCCAACCTGAGTTGTGAACCCCCGGAATCGGCGGATGCTGCGGGCCCAGGTGAGGCAACGGATCCCAGCAGGAATCGAAGAGCACAAACACCGGACGAATATGATGTTGCGACGCGATGGTCAGGAAGCGGTCGATCCGCTTCTGAAAACCGGCGGCATCCTGCTGCCAGAGCAGGTCGTGGAGAAAGACCCGCATCGTGTTCATGCCCATCGCTTGTGCCCAGGTGAATTCGGTATCGATCTCGGCCGGGTCGAAGGTCGTTTCCTGCCACATCTCCAACTGGTTGATCGCCGACCTGGGAACGTAATTACTTCCAACCAGCCACGGTTGTTGCGCGTACCAGGAGTTCGCTTTTTGCTCCGGCCAGCGCGCGGTTTGCGACCATGCCACAGTTCCGCACAAGCTGGCGACGATCAGTATTAATACGACAAGAACGGAGTTGATTCTTTTCACGTGTTAACTCCGCTGCAGTTATAAGCCAAAACTTCAGGGCTTATCAATGGCTTATCCTGCCGATCGTTTTTCCGCTATTCCCGGCCGTGGTAGATTTGACCTTTCTGAGTGCATCTGCGTTAATCAGCGGCGGAGAACCCAATGCGCGAAGTTATTTCTACCAAGGATGCCCCTCAGGCCATCGGCCCATACTCGCAAGCTATCAAAGCTAACGGATTCGTCTTCCTTTCGGGCCAAATCGCAATTGACCCATCCACCCAGCAGGTGATCGCCGGCGACGTTGCCGCGCAGACCGACCGCGTGTTGCGGAACCTGTCGGAAGTCCTGGAAGCGGCGGGCAGCGGCCTCGGCAAGGTTGTGCGCTCTACCGTGTTCCTAAAGAACATGAGCGAGTTTGCCGCCATGAACGAGGTCTACGGGAAATATTTCAGCTCGGTCTTTCCGGCCCGCTCGACGGTCGAGGTAGCGCGGTTGCCTAAGGATGTGCTGGTGGAAATTGACGTGATCGCGCTGGCGTGAAAGGAAAACCTTAACCACAGAGCACACAGGGGAACACAGAGGAATTCCAGACCCGCGGCTGATCTTTGTCGTAAAGATCGCGGCTGATCTTTGTCGTAAAGATTAGGTGGAGTGCTTACGCCTTGACCACTTTGCCGCTGCGGATGCAGGACGTGCAAACGCGCATACGCCTGGTGGCCGCTCCGACGCGGGCGTGCACCGGACGCAGGTTCACGTTCCAGCGCCGCTTGGTCACGTTGTGGGCGTGGCTGATGCGGTTTCCCGCTTGCGGCTTCTTGCCGCAGATCTCGCATTGTTGTGCCATGACTACTCCCAGAAGGTTCAGAACTTGTAGGCCAAACCTAGATTTTACAGGAACTTCGCCGGATTCAGCAATCCCCGCGCCGGCCCAGTGGGGATAACTGCAGTTTCATCCGATAGGCGCGGCCTCGGGCGGTAATGGTGGTGGCTCGAATGGCGGAACGACAAATGCTCCCGCCGGTGCTGGCGGCGCCGGATACAATACTGCCGCTAGTGCCGGATAGCGCGCTGCAAAAAAGTAAATCGAATACGCCGGGAAAAATACGATCACTGGCACCGAAATCAGCGAAACCAGATACAGAAATCCCGACAATAGAATGCTCCCTACCACTACCGCCATCGTGATGGTGTAAGCATTCCACGTGAGACCCGCCGATTTCCCTGTCAGGACCGCGAGTACGCTCAGGCCGATGGTCGGTATCGCGATAACTAATCCCAGGATGAGCGCCGCTACTCCAACCATCACTGCCGCGCCGATCGTCATCACGATTTTCATCCCCAGATAGCCGGCGTAGCTGCCCTTTTCGGCCTTCATCATCGACCATAGGCGGCGCCATCCCTCGGTAACGCCAATGTTCTCCAGCGCCATCTGCGGTATTACGAAGTCCTTGGTAAGCACAAAAATTATTGCCAGAGCCAGCACGAACCCAAGCAGCAAAAAGAACAAAACGATGCCGCCCAGAATCAGCGGCGCGAGATGTTCCTTCGGAGCCTTTAGCCATCCCACCGCGAAGGCAAACGCCGCCGGAATCCCGACCAGCACCACAATGCCGCCGAACGTTGCCAGCAGGTACAGCAGCTTGAACAGGAAATACTTCAACCCCGCACCCTGCCTGCGGCTCCAACCCTGGCGAATGTGGCATTCTTTGGCCACCACGCTGTCGAACAGGATGAACCGCATCACGCTGCTCACGTACATGAGCAGGATACCGAACACCAGTCCCGCGACGACGAGCACTGCAATCAGCGCGGCAAACAGCGCCGGATCAGTCGACCACAATCCCGGATCGAGAAGATGCTGGGAGCCGCCCGTCTGATGCGGAATATTGAAATTGCTAGGGCCGTTGCACCCGCCGCTGGATCCAAGTTCCCCCGCCAGCAATCCCACAATGGCAAGCCGGTTCCATTGTCCAAAGCGAAACGGCTGCACCAATTGTTCCTTGGTATGCCGAAAGGCTAGAGGAATCGTATCCACGGAAGAAATCGGCAAGGTCCACCTCGGCGTAAGTCGCTCACCAGCAAGGTACTGCGAATCGCGATGCGGATCAAATCAATTCTGGAGGGTAAAAATATGAAGCCGACGTGCCACGCAGCCTCTTTATCGGTATCTCACCCCGCCGCCAGCATCTGAGTCCTCTCCATCCACTCATCAAAATGGCGGAGTGCAAGCTCGCACTGCATCCGGTGCCGTTCCTTGCGGTCGCGGATTTTGTTCGCTAAAGGAGGCAAAAGATCAAATGTAATATTTGCCGGCTGAAAATTTTCCGGATCCGCATGAGTCACGTAATGGGCCAGCGATCCGAATGCCGTCGCGCGAGGCGGCGCCACCGGCTCCGATCCGGCCACCATGGCGGACGCGTGCATCGCCGCCACCAGCCCGGTTGCAATCGATTCCACATAGCCTTCCACTCCGCAAATCTGCCCGGCAAACAAAACTCGCGGATGCATTTTCATCTGCAAGGTCTCCCGCAGCAGAGCGGGAGAATTGATGTACGTGTTGCGGTGAATCTGGCCGTAGCGTAGAAATCGCGCGTTTTCCAGTCCCGGAATCATGCGCAGCACGCGGGCCTGTTCCCCAAACTTCAAGTGATTCTGAAAGCCCACAAGATTGTAAGAGTCGGCGCGCAGATTTTCCTGGCGCAACTGCACCACCGCATACGGCATCCGCCCGGTTCGGGGATCTTTCAGACCGACCGGCTTCATGGGCCCAAAGCGCAAGGTGTCCCGCCCGCGCCGCGCAATCTCTTCGATCGGCAGGCAGCCCTCGAAGTAATTGAGTTTTTCCCATTCGCGTTCTTCCACAGATTGTGCCGCCAGCAACGCGTCCAGGAAACGATCGTAGTCTTCTCGCGTCATCGGACAGTTAATGTAGTCCGCCGAGCCTTTGTCATACCGCGCCGCCATGTACACCCGCGCCATGTCGATCGACTCCGCTTCAACGATGGGACTGATCGAATCATAGAAGTAAAGATTGTGTGAGCTACCTGTCTCGGCTGCATGGAGAATTTCTGATTTTGGATAGCGGGACGCTTCCAGCGCTGCGGTCTCAATCCCGCTTTCAAGAGAGGCTTCAGACGCGGAGGTATGGGAACTCAACCGCGCAATCTCCCCCGCCAGGCGCTCTGAAGTCAGTGGTCCGGTGGCGACGATGGTGATCTGCCCGCCCGCTTCGTCAATGGAAGTCACTTCTCCCCGGCGCACCGTAATCCGCGGGTCCCGCGAAATCGCCTCCGTGACCCTGGCCGCAAACGTCACACGGTCGACTGCGAGCGCATGTCCGGCCGGGACCGCGCAGTCCCGAGCAATCTTCAGCAGCAGCGATCCCGCCCGCTGCATTTCTTCCTTCAACAGCCACGGAGCCGTGTTCTCGCTGTCCGATTTCAGCGAGTTGGAACATACCAGCTCTGCGAAGTCCGCCGTCTGGTGCGCCGGCGTTGACCGCACTGGACGCATCTCAAACAGCTCCACCTCCACGCCACGGCGCGCACATTGCCACGCGGCTTCGGAGCCAGCCAGTCCGGCGCCGATAATTCTGACCACAGGTTCCATACTGTGCGACCCCATCCAAGTATTTCAGTGCTGGATCGGCGTAGCGTCTGTGGCAACGCAGATCCATTGCCCGTTTTTGTAGATCCACGTGTCGATGAAGCGTTCCCGGCGAGCGTAGGATTTCCTGCCTTCCACTCCTTTTGCTCGAAATACCCCGGTGGCAATCGCCGTATTCCCGAACACGTGTACCGACATCGACTCGGGTGCGACCTGCTGCTCCTGGGAACCGGCTTGCGTGCCAGGCGCCTTCACGCTTGCCAAAAACTCTGCCTTGGTCTGCACCGAGCCGTCATCGTTCACCAGCACAATGCCGTTGTCGAGCAGGACATCCAGCGCCTTTGTGTCGCCCGACTTGTATGCCTGGTTCCATGCGCCTTCCAGGGCTGCAATTTTCGACTTGGTGGCGGACTCGGATGCGTCTTGCCCCGCAGCCAACAAAGCCGTTGCAAACAACAAGACCATCAAAAGGCTTACAGATTTCATATTGTCCCTTCTCCAGAAGAGTTCGTTCATTGGTTGCAGCGCGTCAAAACCAAATTTGCAATCCCGAAGTTGCGCTCAGAAGTTGCGCCATCGGTCGCGAAACTGTGCCCCCAAAGATTTGTAAAACTCGATCGCCTTCTCATTCCAGTCAAGCACTTCCCATTGCACTCCGTAACAATTCTCCTGCACTGCGATGCGCGCGACCGCCGCAAATAACGCCCTCCCAATTCCGTGACTGCGGAACTGCTCCCGCACAAAGAGATCTTCCAGAAACAACCCCGTCCCTGTCCAGGTCGAGTAGTAGCCAAAAAACAGGGCGTACCCTGCGGGCTGTTTCTCCCATTCGGCGATGAGGGCGCGAAATCTGGGATTCGCCTCAAATCCATCCCGCTGCAAGGCCGCCTCTGTGATCTCAACCATATCAAGTTCGCGCTCATATTCCGCCAGTTCGCGGATCATCGTCCGCAGCAGTGCCACGTCATTCACGGTCGCGGGACGAATCAGAAGCATCGGCAGGTAAAGATTCCTTATGCTGATCGAATTAGCGACTGATCAGAGTATATTGGCTGGCCACGCAGAACCAGTTGCCGTTCCGATTCACCCAGGTATCGGTAAAGCGCCCGCGCCGAAGATACGATTTCCCCTTTTCCGTACCCTTTACCCGGTACACACCCGTCACCACCGCGCTGTCTCCATAAACTTGCGCGCTCATTGACTCCGTCACCTGCTGCTCAGGATGCAGCGACAGGGCTTTTACACTCGACAGGAAATCGGCCTTTGTCATCAACTTGCCGTCGTAGTCGGTGTACAGCAGGGAGTTGTCGAGCAACGCATCGAGCGCCTTGGCGTCCTTGCGCTCCTCAGCCTGATTCCAGGCATTCTCCAGCGCGATGATTTTGGACTGGCTGGCGCTGAGGCCCGAGTCTTGTGCGGCAGTAAACAGACAGGCTGTCAACAGAAGTGCAACCCCACAAGTCAGCGCTCTCATGAGAATCTTCCTTTCTTGCTGCAAGTATGATTGCGGTCAATTCGGATGGGCGGGCAAAGTTCGTTCTTTTCGCACCATCGTAGAACAATATAGAACAGGAAGGAATTCGGCGTGCGTGCGGGAGCACTAATCGTCAGGGCTGTACCAGCGTTGCCTGCGCCGCAACGCAAAGCCAGATCCCGTCCTTCACTATCCACGTATCGATGAAGCGACCACGCCGGTTGTAGGGCTTCCCGTCGCGTACGCCTCGCTCGCGGTAAATCCCGGTGACGATTGCCGTGGTTCCCCAAACGTGCGCCGTCATCCCTTCCGTCGTGACCAGCTGCGGATTTCCAGCGGCTCTCTTCACGGTGGCGAGATATTCCGCCTTGCTCATCACTTTGCCGTCGTGCTCCACGTAAACCAGGAAGTTGTCGAAGATTGCATTCAATGCTTTCGTGTCCCTGGTCCCCACCGCCTGGTTCCATGCACTCTCCAGGGCGAGTATCTTAGATACAGCATCGGCATCGGAGGTTCCCTGCGCCAACACCGCAAGCCTTCCCGCGGAAACCAGCACCACCATGCAGATTACGCTTCTAATAGTTCTCATTCAGGAGTCCGTAATCACGTTATCGGCATCGAGCTTGTTTTCTTGAACCACGCTCGCCTTTGCCGGCTGCAGACAGCTGGCCGATCTGCGATGATGGTAATTCTCGATCCTTGATATTCGGAGAACTCGATGGCACGCATCAGCTTGATCGCTTCGGAAGCCGCATCCCCGGAAATAAAGGAAATCTACGACAAAACTCTGCGCGGCAAGCCTGGCAACGTGCAGAAGGCACTCGCGCATCGTCCTGAGATGCTTAAGAATTTTCTAAGCTTCTACCCCAGTGTGGGCCGCTCCCTCGACCGCAAGCTCTATGAATTGATTTACATCCGCGTTTCCCTGATCAATGGATGCCGCTACTGCACCCAGCATCACCTGGCATCGTCGAAGAGGGTAGGGCTCACCGGGGAAGACTGGGCTGCACTCAAGGCAGGAAACTATTCGCGCTACACCGAGAAAGAACGGGCAGCACTCGACTACATCGACAAGCTGACGCGGGACCCGCATGACATTACGGACGCCGACTTCGCACCCTTGACCAGAAATTTTTCGGAACCGGAGATCGTAGACATTCACGTACTGGCAGGCTTGGCCAATCTGACCAACCGCCTGACAGATCCGCTGGGCTTGGAATTAGAGTTCCCCGAAGAAAAAATCTAACTTCTTTGCCACGGATTTACGCGGATTTTCACGGATGACGCGAGAGTTCTTGCTCAACCCGGTGTCCTCTGTAGTTAAGGTTTCTGAAGGCAGCTAAAGGATCTCTCGCGCATCTCCGACACGCTTGGTGACGCGCTCCCGATCCAGATACTCGAGCAGAGGAATGGCATATTTCCGTGTCACTCCGGTCAGTTCCTTGAACTGCGCCACGTCGATTTTTAAAGATTTCACCCGGTAAGCGGCGACGTGCCGTCGCAACTCATCCAGCGCGCTGCGATGAAATACGAGTTCATCGGAGACCCTGATCAACGCCTTGTCCCGCAGCAGCAGCGTCACAATTTTTTGCGCCCGAACTTTGTCCACCTTCAGCCCCGCGATCACTTCCTGCAGCGCCGGCACCTTCAACCCGGCTTGGCCGAACGTCTCTTCGATCTGCTTCTTCGCCGCCGCCTCTTCGTCTTTCATGACCACACCGAGACCGGGCCATCGCACCAGGTCGCCCGTGATTTCAATCTGCTTTTCGCGCACCAGCATCGCAATGACGGCGTCGAAAACCTCCGGACTCGCCTTGGTTTGCACTCGCAATTCTTCCTTGCCGATTCCGCCCACCAGCGGATTCTTCCGGTGAAAGTCACCGACCCTGCTCACGATGAGCCGCTTTAGTGCGTCAACCTCGGATGATTGCAGGAACACGTCCGCGATCCGCACCACGCGCCCTTGCTTCACCGGGGCGCTCAGTAGGGATCCGATACGGCCTCTTGTCCAACCCGTTTCTGCTACCAGGCGGGATAACGAGATGCCTTCATGCTGCCTTCGTGCAATGCGCGCTTCCAGAGTCGGCTCTGGATTGCCTCCGGCAAGGGCTTGCAGGAGATCGCGTTGCACCGGCCTGCGCAGGATCGGCGCCGCGTCCAACACAATTCCGCCCCCGATCGTCACCACTGGCGAAAACTGTCGGATAATAAATCGGTCTCCCGGCACCAGCAGCGCCGCTTCCGGCAGCTTCAGCCTGACAAACGCCTCCCCGCCCGGCGGAATCTGCTTGATCCCATGCAGCACGGCCTCTGCCACCGTTTCCATGGTGTAGGAATGAAAATGCACGCGCGCGCGGTTTTTCAACGGATGCGGCGCAGAAGACAAGAGTTGCAACCTCACGTCCGCACGCCGCGTTGCCTCGAACGTCCCCGGCGGCGCCAGCGTCATCCCTCGCAACAAATCTTCCGTGCTCGCCCCTGCCAGGTTTACCGCAGTCCGTTGTCCCGCAGTTGCCGCCTCGGCGTTTTGACCGTGCACCTGCAACCCGCGCACGCGTACGCGCCGCCCGCTGGGAAAAACTTCCATTTCGTCTTCCTTGCGAATCGTCCCCGCAATCAGTGTTCCTGTCACCACCGTGCCGAATCCCTTCATGGTGAATACCCGATCGATGGGCAAACGGGTGATCGCTTGCGAGTCCCGTGGCGGCACTTCGGCTGCGGCCTCGACTATTGTTTGCTTCAATTGTTCCAGGCCCGCCCCGGTCAGTGAACTTACGGCGACGATTGATTTTGATTCATGCAGGAATGTCCCGCGCAGAAAGTCCTCCACCTCCAGTCGCACCACGTCGAGGGTCTCCGCGTCGACCGCATCGGACTTGGTCAGCACCGTGATTCCGCGCTGCACACCGAGAAGTTGCAGGATGTCGAAATGCTCGCGCGTTTGAGGCTTGATGGATTCGTCCGCCGCAATTACCAGCAGCACCAGGTCAAGGCCGCCGACTCCGGCCAGCATGTTGCGTACAAAGCGCTCGTGCCCAGGCACATCCACAAAACCCAGCCGCAGCTTCTCGCCATTCGCGCCCGACAAGTCCATGTGCGCAAATCCAAGGTCAATGGTGATGCCGCGCCGCTTTTCTTCCTCCAGCCGGTCCGCGTCAATTCCGGTCAGCGCCTTCACCAACGCTGTCTTTCCGTGGTCGATGTGTCCGGCCGTTCCCACGATGATGGATTTCATTTGGTTGAAATCATACTAGGCCCCGGCCTTCAACCCTGCGGATCGCTGAAGGGGCTTTGCCAGAGGCTTTGCAGCATATTCGGCAGCCTTTCCACTCTGGCAAAGAATGTCGGCAACCCTCGGATTCCCACCCGCATCCACCTTCCGTCTCGCAGCTTTCCCAGGGACACCAATCGCGTCAGGACACTTCGATATGAATTCTGTGCTCGGTTTCGGCTGCGCAGTGTGCTCGATCTTTCGCGTGCAGCGTCAACAAGCCAGAAGTTTGTCTACCCTCTCGATGCCCGTTTTCGAAGAAAGATAAAAGATTAAGGAGAACAAGCGATGAAATCTTCCTCCTGGTTCGCAGCCGCTCTTGCCGTGGTTCTGCTTGCGGTTTCGGTCTCCGCCTTCTGGCTTGCCCCCGCAGTCAGCGCGAGCGGAAGCAGCACTACAGTTCCGGCGTTTGGCCGCGAAGTTATGGTCGATCATCAGCGCGTCACCGGCGAGCCCAGCCTCGCCATCGACTCCAAAGATCGCATCTACGTTTCCGCTCCCTTTGGATTTTCCACCACCGCCAGTTTCGTCTGGCGCTCCACCGACCACGGGAAGACTTTCCACCTCGTACCGGGGAATCTGCCGCCCTATGGAAAGCCGAACGTCACTTGCGTCGGTGGCGGAGACTCCGCTTTAGCCGTGGACTCAAAGAATCGCCTCTACTATGCCGACCTTCAGGGACTCACCGACGTTAGCAACAGCGCCAGCTCTGACCAGGGCAGCACATGGCTCAGCACCTGTAACGCCGCCGACGCCGTCGGCGTGGATCGCCCGTGGATTGCGGCCTTTGGCGATCCGCAGGCGGGAGGCGCGCTGTACCAGACGGTTGACGAGGTTGCGCAGTGCACCACCGGTTGCGGGCTGGGCAATGTAGGCAACAATATCGTCGAAATCACGCTCTCGCAGGATGGGGTGACGTTTACTCCGTTGCCGGCGCAACAGATCGAGCCCGACGGCATCGTTTCCGGCATCCTCACCGACTCCAGTGGCGGCGTTTATATTGGACATACCGCGCTGGTCGATGCTTCTGGGCACATCCTCAGCGGAGGCGACGCCAACGGCAATTCCAACGCCATTGTCATCGTGCGCTTCCCCAAGGGATACTCCAGCCCCACGGCCATCACGCTGACCAACGGCCAAACACTTTGCCAGATGCAACCGTCGCTGTGCACCACCAACATCGTATACAGCGCCCCGCTCGACTCCAGCGGCAACAGCACCGTCACGGTCGGGCAGGATTTTGCTCCCTTCACCCACGACAGTGCGGGCAATCTCTACGCTATCTGGTCGCAGGCCACGGTCGATTCCACCAGCGGTAACATCAACGGCCCCAGCCAGATTTTCATGTCCGCCTCTGCTGATCACGGTGCGCACTGGGGCACGCCAGTTAATGTCACTGCGGCCACGCCCGCGCTGCAAACCAATGTCTTTCCCTGGATCGCCGCCGGAGACGCGGGAAGAGTTGACATCGTCTGGTACGGCACTACCACGCTAGGCTCCTGCCCGGCGCAACCCTGCGGGTCGAGCGCGATTCAGGCTCACTGGCTCGTCATGATGGCCCAGAGCCTTAACGCGCTCAACGCCGCGCCTACCTTTACCGCTACGCAGGTCTCGGAAGTTTCCAATCACTACGGAGCCATCTGCACCATGGGCATCGGATGCTCCACGGGAGGCGACCGCGGTGTACTCGACTTCCTGAGCGTGAACGCTGGCCTGCATGGCGAGGCTAACGTGGTGTGGGCCGACGCGGTCAATAAGAATTTCGTCGGCGGAACCTCCTCAGCCGTCATCGCCTTCAACCGCCAGGTATCCGGCCCCAGCCTTTACACTCGCTTTGGCCAAGTCAAAGGAGGCGTAGGAGCGACCGGCAGCGCGCAAGGTTCGCCCGATGCTTTCTTTTCCGCCAACGGTTCAACCACCCCCGCGTCAACGAATTTAGTGATCCAGTCGGCGGCGATTACGAAACCGGACTCGCAGCACTACCAGATCACCATCAACGTGAAGGATCTCAGCAGCCTCCTCGTTTCCCCCACCCTGGGCGGAGCCAACGCTGTCTGGCTGGTGCGCTGGGAAGTGCCGGATGCCAATGGCGCTGGTCACACCTACTTTGCGGCCATGGAATCGGACGGCGGCCAGGCGCCCACTTTCTTTGACGGCGAAACCGCGTCCGTCGACACAACCCACGGCAAGTTCCTCACCTACCCACCGGCAAACACCATTCAGGGCACGTACACAGCGGCCAGTCCCGGGGTCATCAAGCTGACCGTGCCCGTCGCCGACGTAGGCGGCAGTGCAGTCCATCTAGTCTCTGTTACCGCCCTGACCGCAACCCAGGCTACCTCGTCCTCGGGCGGCCAGACAATCTTCAACCAGATCGACGCCACTGCGCCATTCGATTCCCGCTGGTAACTGGTGCCACTGCCAATCATAGTTACGGACGCGCCACCTTGGACACAGGGTGGCCCGAGTCATGTGTAGAGACGTAACTTGTTACGTCTTATGACAGTCACCACGGAGTTACGCCACTGGCGGTTGGGCGCTTTCCCGGCCACAAAGTTTCAAGATTCTCCCTACCGTTCCCCATGAGAAATGCGACAATAGACGTACCTTCCATGAGCACCTTCTCAGCCCAAGCCTTCACTCCCGAGACGCTCCGGCAGCACGGCCTTACGCTCGACGAATACGAAAAGATCAAACAACTTCTTGGCGGGCGCGAGCCCTCGCTGACCGAACTCGGCATTTTCAGCGTCATGTGGAGCGAACATTGCTCCTACAAATCTTCGCGAGTACATCTGAAACGATTACCTACGCGCAGCAAACTTGTGCTGCAGGGTCCGGGAGAGAATGCGGGCATCATCGACATCGGCGGCGGCTGGGCCTGTGCGTTCAAGATCGAGTCGCACAATCACCCATCATTTATCGAGCCGTTTCAAGGCGCAACCACGGGCGTAGGCGGAATTCTCCGCGACATTTTCACGATGGGCGCAAGGCCAGTAGCCGTAATGGACTCGCTGCGATTTGGGCCGATCTCTGATCCTGTGGAGCGGGCACTCCCTTCGGCAGGCTCGGGGCAGACTCTGCCCGCTACGGCCGGGCTTCGCCCAGGCCGGACAGCCGAGGCGGCTGTCGCTACACAAGCAGACATCCACCGCAACCACTCGATCCTCGAAGGCGTTGTCGCAGGCGTTGCGTCCTACGGCAACTGCTTCGGAGTGCCCAATCTCGGTGGTGAGACAAAGTTCGAGCCGTGCTACTCCGGCAATCCGCTGGTGAACGCGTTCGCTCTCGGCCTGGTTCGAAAGGATCAGATTTTCTACGCCCGCGCCGCCGGCGAGGGAAATCCCGTCATCTACGTTGGCGCCAAGACCGGACGCGACGGCATCCACGGTGCGACCATGGCCAGTGAAGAATTCAGCGAAGGATCAGAGGCCAAGCGTCCCAATGTGCAGGTTGGCGATCCGTTTCTGGAGAAGCTGCTGCTGGAAGCTTGCCTCGAAGCCATGCAGACGGGGGCCATCGTTGGCATTCAGGATATGGGCGCGGCGGGACTTACATGTTCGACCTGCGAAATGGGCGGACGCGGGAACGTCGGCATCGAGATCGAACTCGACCGCGTGCCGCAACGCGAAACCGGCATGACTGCCTACGAGATCATGCTGAGTGAATCCCAGGAACGCATGTTGCTGGTCGCGCAAAAAGGACGCGAGCAGGAAGTTTTTCGGGTTTTCGAAAAGTGGGGACTGGATGCGGTGGAAGTCGGCAAGGTGACAACCGGCAACACGTTGCGCGTGCTGCATCACGGCGAAGTCGTCGCCGAAATTCCGAATCAGGCGCTCACCGATGATGCCCCAGTGTACAAGCGTCCGCTCGCTCGGTGGGAGCCGTCCGTGCCTCGCGAGATGCCTGAGTACATCAGGCTCTCGTCTCAAAGCGGACCTCAGGGGCTAAAGCCCGCATCCATTGCGGCCTATAGCGGCACGGCTGAAGCCATGCCCTTCCCAACGACGCCTCAAGAAAAGGATTCGAGGGACTTCACGAAAGATCTGAAGCAACTGCTGGCCAGCCCGAACATATGCGGCAAGCGCTGGGTTTGGCAGCAATACGATCACATGGTGCAAACCAATACTGTGGAAGCGCCGGGCGCGGGAGATGCGGGGGTGATTCGCATTAAGGATTCAAATCGCGAAGGCCCGCCGCGCGGGCTGGCCATGGCTCTCGATGGCAATGGACGCTGGTGCTATCTCGATCCGCGGCTGGGTGCGATGCATGCCGTCGCCGAGGCTGCGCGGAAGGTCGCGTGTTCGGGCGCGACTCCTGTGGGTGCGACCAATTGCCTGAACTTCGGAAATCCCGAGAAGCCGCACATCATGTGGCAGTTCTCGCAAACCATCGACGGCATCACCAGAGCTTGCGAGGAACTAGAAGTCCCAATCACCGGCGGCAATGTAAGTTTCTACAACGAGACTCTGGGAGAAGGCATCTATCCGACACCGGTGCTCGGAGTCGTGGGGATTCTGGAAGATGTGCACAAAACCGCGAAGATGCATTTTGCTTCGTCAGGCCACACCATCGTGCTATTGCGTGCCGGCGATGCGGGCGATATCACCGATGCAGAGAGTGAGTTCGGGTCGTCGGAATACGCAAAAGAAATTTTGGGATCGCTGTGGGGATATCCGCCACAACTTGATCTGGAGCGAGAAGCCGCGTTGCAGAAGGCTGTCATCGAACTGATTCAGCAGAGTTTGGTGGAGTCGGTGCACGATTGCAGCGAGGGTGGATTCGCGGTGGCGCTGGCGGAGAAGGCATTTCCGAAAGGCGTGGGTGCGCACGTGAATCTGATCTCTGGAGGGCTTCCTGCGGAGTTTGTGCTGTTTGGAGAGGATGCGAGCCGGATTCTGCTCTCTTGCGACCCTGGCAAGGTCTCGCGAATCAAACAAGTGGCCGAGAAATATGGAGTTGCGGCAGATGTGATTGGAGAGACGATTCCGGATTGTTTGGAAATCTCGCTGGATGGGAAGGTTGTCGTTTCGGCATCCGTTTCTGAATTGAGCGGGGACTACGAAGGGGCTTTGGAGTCGGCGTTGCGGACCGAGCCGGAGGTTGCGGCTGCGGATTGAAACCTTGAATGAGAATGGCGGGCGAAAGGCAGTGTAGTTTCACAGAGCAAAATCGCCGAGCTTTGCTCGGCTGGACAGCCGAGGCGGCTGTCCCTACGTGGCCGGTGGTCGAGCAAGAAGCCTAAACAGCCAGGAGCGAAATGTCTTCTTCTGACAAGTTTCACGACGAGTGCGGCGTGGTGGCGATCTTTGCCCATCCTGAGGCGGAGAAGCTGGCTTACCTGGGGCTGCATGCGTTGCAGCATCGCGGACAGGAATCCGCGGGAATTGTCACATCGGACGGCCTGACTTCGCGCGTGCACAGGGCTATGGGCCTGGTTGCCGACATTTTTACCGAAGACGTGTTGGCGAGGATGCGCGGCTCGCTGGCAATTGGACACACCCGTTATTCGACAGCAGGGGATTCCGCGCTCTTGAACGCGCAGCCGATCCTGGTGCAGTCCAACAAGGGCGCCATCGCGGTCGCGCATAACGGCAACCTGGTAAATGCCACGGAAATCCGCAGCCGGCTGGAACGTCAAGGATCGATTTTTCAGACCAACAGCGATACCGAAGTCATCGTGCACCTGATCGCGCTCTCGAAGGAACAGACGCTGCCCGAGGCCATGGCAGATGCGTTACGGCGCGTGGAGGGGGCGTTCTCGCTGGTGATGATGAGCAACGATCGCGTTTTTGCGGCGCGCGATCCGCGCGGCTTCCGGCCGCTGGCCATGGGGCGCATCCCTGCGCTCGAAGGCCAGAGACGGGATACCGTTGTCTTCGCCTCGGAAACTTGCGCCTTCGACCTGATTGGCGCGACCTACGAGCGCGACGTGAAACCCGGCGAACTGGTTGTGGTGGGGCCGGAGGGGACTTCGTCCCGCTTCTATTCCACTTCGGCGCCGCAATCGAGCTGCATCTTCGAGCACGTATATTTTTCCCGTCCGGACAGCGTGGTGTTCGGCCGCGCAGTACAAACCAGCCGCGAGGAATTAGGACGGCAACTGGCGCGGGAAGCGCCGGTGGATGCCGATCTCGTGGTTCCCGTGCCAGATTCTGGAGTAACGGCGGCGATGGGTTATTCGGCGGAGAGCGCCATTCCATTCCGCTTCGCCCTGATCCGCAACCACTACGTGGGACGCACGTTTATTGAGCCGCGGCAGACGGTTCGCGACTTTGGCGTGAAGCTCAAGCTGAATCCGGTGCGCTCGCTGCTACAAGGCAACCGGGTGGTGCTGATTGACGACTCGATTGTGCGCGGCACCACCAGCCGCAAGATCGTGCGCATGATTCGCAACGCCGGTGCGAAAGAGGTGCACATGCGCATCTCTTGCCCGCCGACGATTTCGCCATGTTATTACGGAGTGGATACGCCTTCGAAGAAACAGCTCATCGCAGCGAATAAATCGGTCGAGGAGATCCGCGAATACATCGGGGCGGATTCGCTGGCATATCTTTCTTTGGATGGATTGAAGAAAGCATGCGGGGAGGGCGAGACGACTTCCTACTGCTCGGCTTGTTATACCGGAAAATATCCTACCAGCATCGTTGACGTGGAAGAGATTCTGCCCGCGACCGTACGGCGCTAGTCACGAGACCGCGCAAACAAAGCTAACCGCAAAGGACGATGCGCGAAGGGGCACTAAGAAAAACCTGCGGGTGCGAATTCGTCGCGTCCTTCCAGCCGCATTATTTCCGCGCTCGTACTACACGCGGGATCGATTGAAGATCAGGCTTCACCTGAACCTCCTTCCAATCCTTCAGCATCCGTTCCACCTCTTCTGAAATCGTGCCGCTGATTTCCATGACCAGCCAACCGCCGGGTTTGAGCGCGGAATGCGCCTGCGGGATGAGGCGAGCGATGACCTCGAGGCCGGTGGGCCCGGCAAAGACGGCATCGCGGGGCTCGAATTTACGGACTTCGAGTTGTACCTGATCGGCTTCCGATTCGCCGACGTAGGGCGGGTTGGAGACGACGAAGTCGAAGGAGTTGGTTTCGAATCTAGCAAGCAGGTCGGCCTGGTGAAACTGGATTCGCGAATCAAGCTGATGCCGGGCGGCGTTAGCGCGGGCGATTTCAAGAGCCGCAGGCGAGATGTCGACAGCGTGGATTTCGGCCTGAGGCAGCTCTTTGGCCAAGGCCAACGCGATGCAGCCAGAGCCAGTGCCCACGTCGGCAATGCGTAGAAGGATTGTGTGGGGCGGACAGGCTTGCCCGCCGGCCCGCTCCGCAGGAGCGAGTTCGAGAACGCTTTCGATTACGTGCTCAGTTTCGGGGCGCGGGATGAGAACGGCGGGAGTGACTATCAAGTCCATGCCCCAGAATTCCTGATGGCCGGTGATGTATTGCGCGGGGACACCGCGGCTCCGCTCGGCGAGAGCCCGGTCATAGCGTGTTCGTTCGTCGGCAGTGAGCTCGTGCTCAGGGTGGGCGTGGAGATAGGCGCGGTCGCAACCCAGTGTGAACATCAGAAGCAACTCGGCATTCAGACGCGGGGAGGGAACTTGGGCTCGCGTGAGGCGGGTGATGGCGTCGATTAGGGCCGATTTCAGCTGCACAAAAGCATTTCACCACAGAGGGCACAGAGAACACAGGGTAAAGCGGAATCGCAGAGTTCAGCCGAGAACCGCGGCAGAGGGGGAGTGATCGCTATCTGGGGTGCGGGCGGATTATTTGTCCCATTCGTAACCAAGATAAATCATCTGGCCGATGTGGTGCTGCATGTGGGCAGCGCATTGCACAACCATGGCAAGGCGATTCGCGGCATCGGTGCCGGCTCCGGAATATTTTGCGGACCAATCTTCGGGCGATTGTGAGCGGATGGTTTTGAGGACCATATCGACGGCGTCGTCGAAGCGCTGGAGCGCTTCATCTTTCAATGGAGGATTGGGATCGTTGAATTCACGCGGACGGTCGCGGACGTAGCCGGTCAGTGCGATCTGCGCGCCGATGTAGTAATTCAGGTTTCCAGTGAGGTGCAGGACGAGATGTCCGAAGCTATTGCCGAAGGGGAAGGGCTTTTTGCCAGAATTGGGTTTCGGTAAGAGGCGCCGCCAATTCGTGGATTCTTTTTGCGTTTGACGTGTAGCGATCGGCGAGAACTGACGAGAGTGTTGTGTGCAGGTCGGTCATGATTCTTTCTCTTAAGAGCGATGCGTATACGAGGAGCCTGGACCGAGCGCCGGGCTTCGCCCGGCTGGACAGCCGAGGCGGCTGTCCCTACGTAAGTTTTTCCGATCCACAATTCACACCGCGCTGGTCGTTTCCTGCTTCAGCTTCTCAGCCTGATAGTGTGTAATCAGGGCGTCGACCAGGGGCTGAAGTTTTCCGTCCATCACGGCTTCGAGCTGGTGGATGGTGAAGCCGATGCGGTGATCGGTGAGGCGGTTCTGCGGGAAGTTGTAGGTGCGAATTTTCTCGCTACGGTCGCCGGATCCCACCATGGCCTTGCGTTCCTTCGCCAGGGCGGATTGCTGCTTTTCCATTTCGATTTCGTAGAGACGCGAGCGCAGCACGCGCATACCTTTTTCACGGTTTTTGATTTGTGACTTTTCATCCTGGCAGCTGACGACGGTGTTGGTCGGAATGTGGGTGATGCGCACGGCGGAGTACGTGGTGTTCACCGACTGGCCGCCCGGACCGGAGGAGCAGAAAGTGTCGATGCGCAAGTCTTTGGCTTCGATTTTGATGTCGACGTCTTCGGCTTCAGGCAACACTGCGACGGTTACAGCAGAGGTGTGGACGCGTCCCTGCTGCTCGGTGGCGGGAACGCGCTGCACGCGGTGTACACCACTTTCGTACTTAAGCTGGGAGAAGACGCGATTGCCTTCGATGATGGCGATGACTTCTTTCAGGCCGCCGGCGGACGACTCCGAGGCGGAAAGAACTTCGACCTTCCAGCGCTGAGTTTCAGCGTAGCGGGTGTACATGCGGAAGATTTCGGCGGCGAAGAGCGTAGCTTCGTCTCCGCCGGTTCCGGCGCGAATCTCGAGGATGACATTTTTTTCGTCGTTCGGATCTTTAGGTAGCAACAGTACCTTAAGATCTTCTTCGACGGCGCCCACACGAGATTCAAGCTGCGTGAGTTCGTCCTGGGCATAGGCGCGCATGTCAGCATCTTTTTCATCGGCTAGCATGGCCTTGCTGTCGGCGATGCCTTTAGTCAGGTCCTTGTACTCACGATACTTTTCCACCATGGGTGCGATTTCGGCGTGCGCCTTGGCAGTCTTCTGGTATCTCGCCGAGTCGTTGACGATGTCCGGCGAGGCCAGAGCGCTGGTCAACTCTTCGTAGCGGGCTTCGATTTGGTCTAAGCGTTCAAACATGTCAATCCGCTTTCGTAGAGACGTAGCTTGCTACGTCTCGGTTTGCGCCTCGGCGACCGTGGCACGTACGGCAGAGACGTAACAAGTTACGTCTCTACGATTTTAGTTGTATAGGAATGCTAAGAGCTAAGTATTCGCGGGGGGAGCCCCTAGGCAATTACCAATTCGCCGCCGCGTTCTTTTTCTAGCGCCATGGCATGGTCGAGCGCGATGATGGCACACTGGGCCTGTTCGTCAGAGGGAGGCTTCGTCGTGATGCGCTGCAGCCACAGGCCGGGAGCTGTCATCAGGGCGAAGAGTGAGCCGCGGTGTTTGGCGGCGAAGCGGATAATTTCGTAGGAGACTCCGGCGATCACTGGCAACAGTACGATGCGCGAGGCGAAACGCGCCCAGAATGTGGTGAACGGGACGAGCATGTAGAAGCCGATGGAGATCAGCATGACCGTCATCAGGAAGCTGGTGCCGCAACGCGGATGGAAGGTCGAATACTTCTGGACTTCGGCGGTTTCGAGCGTGTCTCCGTTTTCGAAGGCGAACACTGTCTTGTGCTCAGCACCGTGATACTCGTAGACGCGGCGAATGTCTTTCCAGAGAGAGACTCCCCAGATGAAGAGCAGGAACAGGATCAGGCGGACAGCCCCGTCGACCAGGTTGAACATGATCCGGCCACCGAGAGCGGGATCGATTTTTTTGAGTTCCGTCGCGGCCAGCAGCGGAATGTACTTGTACATGAAGATGAAGAATGCGAGCGAGATGACGATGTTGACGGTGGCCAGCCATCCGCTGAGGGCGGCTGCTTTTTCACGGGACTGGGATTTGGAAGATTCCGCCTCGCTTTGCTTCGGCGGGACAGCCGAGGTGGCTGTCGCTACGTGATCAGTCTTGGTGCCATCGCTCTGCATCAGATCTTCGATTGCGACGTTTGCCGAAAAACGCAGGGCGCGATATCCCAAGTTCATGGCATAACCTAGCGTCATGACGCCGCGGATGATCGGCCAGGCCATCCATTTATGCTTTTCCGAGGGGCGTTCCAACGGCTCGCTCATGGTGACGACTTCACCGCTAGGCTTGCGGCAGGCGATCGCCCAGGCGTGCGGCGAGCGCATCATTACGCCCTCAAGCACGGCCTGTCCACCGACCAGCGTTTCTTCGCCACTCTCGAGCGCGGGAAGAAGCTGCACGGCCACCAGAAAACGCAGGAAATTTCGAAAGTAACGCACGGGTATTAGATGCTCCGGACGGCGAAAAGCGCCACCGCTAGGGTATCACAGGAGGATAGTCGGTTAGGATAGGCGTGAAAGCTGGTAAGTCGTGGGGTGGCGGGGAGTTAAGCCGGGCTAAGGCGCTTAGGCAGGGGCAAGGGATGCAGTGGTGCCGGCTGGCGACGCGCGGGTTGAGAAAAGTAGCCGGGCTTTGCCCGGCCTGGACGGGCAGGAGTGCCCGTCCCCACACGTGCATTCCACGCGGGCAGTTCATGCGGGCAGTTCCACACATGCATTCCACGCGGGCTGAGGAGATCCATGAGGCGGTTGGGTGAGACCTGCGAGTCGATCGCGGGGACAACTAAGAAATTGTTGAAGACGGGCATCGTCGCTGACTACCTGCAGTCGCGCACGATGGGCGAGGCGGCAGTGTCCGCAGTGTTTCTCTCGGGCCGGCCGTTTCCGGCTTGGGAGGAGACGACGCTGCAAGTAGGCGGGCGTCTGTTGTGGCGGGTGGTGGCGGAACTGGCCGGCAAGGATGAGAGCGAGTTGACGGCGGCATATCGGAAGCATGGCGACCTGGGCGCAGTGGCGGGGGAAGTACTCGCGGCTCGCGCGGGACAGGGGCTGGATGTTCTAGAAGTGCAGGATTTTTTTCGGCGGATAGCGGCCGCGCGGGGGCCGGCGGCGAAGAGTCTGTTGGTGCGTGATCTGCTTGCGCGCGCGACTCCGCTTGAGGCCAAGTACATCGTAAAAATCATGACGGGGGACCTGCGGATCGGGCTGAAGGAGAGCCTGGTGGAGGATGCGATTGCCAGAGCGTATGGCGGCACTCTTGCAGAAGCCCAGCGCGCGAATATGCTGCTGGGGGATATTGGCGAGACACTGCGGCTGGCGGTGGAAGGCAAGCTGGCAGAAGCGAAGATGCGAATGTTTCATCCCATCGGATTCATGCTGGCGAGTCCGATTGAATCTCCGGAAGAAGGGTTGAGTTATTTTGCCGAGGCTGCGGTGGAGGACAAATACGACGGCATCCGGGCGCAGGCGCATGTTTCGGGTGGCGACGTGAAATTCTTTTCGCGCACCCGGGATGAGATCACGGAGTCGTTTCCCGAATTGCCGGACGCGCTGGCGGGATTGCCGCAAGACGCAATTCTCGATGGCGAGATCGTGGCCTGGGAATATCCAGCAGACCTTGCTCGCACACAGGAAGTAGTAGACGGTCCGGTCACCGACGCTAGCGAAGCCAAGGCCACTAATCTGGGACGGGCCCAGCCGTTCAATGTCTTGCAGCAACGGCTGGGAAGGAAAAAGGTAAGTGGTCGGATGTTGCGGCAGATTCCCGTCGCCTATCTGGTGTTCGATGTTTTGTTCGCGGGAGGGGATCTGGTGATCGATCGTCCGCTGCGTGAGCGGGCGCGGATTCTTGATGAGTTGCTGGCGAAGAAAAACCCTAACCACAGAGGACACAGGGGAACACAGAGGAAGAGCGGGGCGCAGGAGACGATGACGTTTGGGGATGAAGAAGAAACACTTTTGGCTCATCTTATTCGTGCGCCTGTATTCCGCGTGGCTTCGGCTGAACAACTGGATGAACTCTTCACAGCGGCCCAAGCGCGGGGGAATGAAGGGCTGATGATCAAGGATTTGAACTCACCTTACACTCACGGGAGGCGCGGGAAGACGTGGTTGAAGATGAAGCGCGAACTGGCCACGCTCGACGTGGTGGTGACCGCGGTCGAATACGGACATGGCAAGCGCATCGGCGTGTTGAGCGACTACACTTTTGGCGTTTGGGATGGAGACCTGCTGTTAAATATCGGCAAGGCTTATTCAGGTCTGACCGACGCTGAAATTGCCGAGATGACCCAGTGGTTTCTGGAACACACGCTTGAAGATCAAGGATTCCGCCGCGTGGTTGAGCCGAACATTGTGTTGGAAGTTGCCTTCAACAATATGATGCTTTCTGACCGGCATGACAGCGGCTATGCCCTGCGCTTTCCCAGGATTGTGCGGCTGCGGCCGGATAAGTCCGCCGCCGATGCGGATACGCTTGAACGCGTGAAAGAGATCTACTCCAAACAGAGTGGCCACTCGTAGAGGAGACGATGCCGGCATATGAAATCTTCCGATCGCAGACTGATTCGGCTGATCGCACTGTTCAAGCTATTCAAAGCCAGTCTTCTGATCGCAGTCGGGGTGGGCGCTCTCAAGCTAATTCACAAGGACATTGCAACCGTGCTGCAGCATTGGGTCACGATGCTTGGCCTTGATCCAGGCAACCAGTACGTCGATCGTGCGCTTGAGAAGGCGGCTAACCTTAGTCCGAATAAGATCAAGGGTCTTGGAGTTGTCAGCTTTATTTATGCGGGACTGTTCTTAACTGAGGGCATCGGTCTGTGGCTGGTAAAGCGCTGGGCGGAGTGGTTCACCGTAATCGTCACCGGTTCGCTCGTCCCAGTCGAAGTTTACGAGATATACCGCCATCCAACTCCGATCAAAATCCTGGTGCTTATGATCAATATTGCTGTCGTGGGATACCTTCTTTATCGAATTCGCAGTGAGCGCTCCTTCTTGCATTGACCACTCCAGAGACCAATCCCTGTCATCCTGAGATTCGCGCCACCTGCGGGCCGAGGGACTTTGCATTCTGCGGGAAAATTGCATAGGTCCTTCGCTTCGCTCAGGAAGACATTGCAAGAGGGAGCCAGGCTGAATCAGCTTGAGGGGTCCTATGGCTTAAGATGATGGTGTTGTTCTTCGCTCACGGCTACCGGGATCACGCAGCCGTGAGCTACTTCGCACACCGCGTGTTCGAACTGGATTGTCGTGTGGCTAATGCGGAAGTCTCGATGCAAGCAGTCTTTTACGTCGCGAAGGATGCGCTCGCTGATGGATGGGGGAATGTCTGCAATCGAGATGTGGCAGGAGAGCGCGTGAGTTTCCGATCCGATGCTCCAGACGTGCAGGTCGTGCACGTCGTTCACGCCGTCAATGGTGCGAATTGCCGACTCGACTCTATCGAGCTTCATACCTCGGGGCGTACCCTCGAGCAAGATGTTGAGCGTCTCGCGAACGATGCCGTAGCCCGACCACAGGATGAGCGCGCCAATGCCGAATGAGAGAGCGGAATCAATCCAGTAGTTCCCCGTGACCAGGATGGCCCAGCCGCCGGCAATCACTGCGGCCGTAGAGAGTGTGTCGCCCACCTCGTGCAGCAAAGCGCTGCGGATGTTGACGTCGCCACCGGAGCGTCCGGCAGAACGATAGAGCAGCAAGGCGATCGCTCCGTTTATCACCACGCCCGCCGCCGCGACCCACATCATCAGCGAGGCCTGCACCGGTTCGGGATGCTGCAGTCGGCGGAAGGCCTCATAAAAAATGAAGAACGAAACCGCTACCAGCGAGACGGCATTCACCAAAGCGGCCAGTACTCCGGCGCGATGATAACCATAAGTCTTAGTAGAACTTGGCGGGCGCGACTGCAGATAAACCGCCACCAGCGAGAGCAGAAGAGCGAGAAGGTCCGATAGATTATGCCCGGCCTCGGAAAGCAAGGCCAGGGAATGGGCGCGGACGCCGGCCACGACCAGCAGCACGATGTAGGCGAGCGTCACGCTGAGCGAGATTTTGAGCACTCGCGTGGGTCCGCCATCGACATGAGCGTGGACGTGCATACCTAAAGTGTACGGGCGGCGAAGGTGGGCTTCAAGCGGGGAGCGCAGCGAGTGAAGTGGTCCTCGCTGACATTTAGATCGCAATCTCGGGCTAGCGTTTAAGGAGATTCTCGAAGTAGCGGTTATTGTAAAACGCAGTGGACTTCTGCACGTGTTCGAGGATCTTTAGCATTTTCTCCCGGCCTTCGCGGTTCGGTTCTTTGAACTGGACGGCGACACCGGAGCCCGGATCAATTCTTGCAACCGCCCCTTCGGCGGTCAAGCTACCATCTTCCATGGAGAAGCCAAGTTTGATTTTTGTGCCAGGGGAAAGAATGGTGCTGGTTTCGATGTAGCAACCACCCATACTGATGTCCGTAAGGCTGCCAAACACAGGCGTTCCGCCGGCTTCGGGCTGCAATTCAATCGTGACGCGGCATTTGAGCCGCGGCTGCGAGCGGCGATCCTTGTAGGAGAGCTGCTTCTGTTTTTCCACATACATGCGGCGGTCGGCCTCGGCGAGGAGTTCCTCGGCATCTTCACCATCGGCAGGGTAGACGGCCTGTCCCACGCTGAGAGAAAGAATTTCCTCATTGCACACTTCAAGGCCGGCTTGCTTGGCCAAACTCCGCAACTGCTCTGCCTTTTTACCGGCCACATCCTGGGGAAGTCCGGGGGCGACGACTACGAATTCGTCTCCGCCCATGCGGGCCACGTAGTCGTATTCGCGGCAAGTTTCCTTGAGAGCTTGCGCGAACAGGCGCAGCACGCGATTGCCCTCAAGGTGGCCGAATCGGTCGTTGATCTGTTTGAATCCGTCCATGTCGGAGACCATGACGGTCAAAGACGAGTTGTCGCGCTTGCATCGGGCGAGTTCGCGATCGAGTTGCAGGAAGAGAGAGCGCGCGTTCGGCAGACCGGTGAGATAGTCAGTGGTCGCCGAACTTTCTGCTTGCTGATACTTGAGAGCATTTTCGATGGACAATGCCATCTTGCTGCTGACCGCCATGAGAATACGCAAATGGTCGGAGGTGAAGGCATCGCGTTCGGCGCGGTAGAGAGCCAGTACACCAATCACGCCCCCCACTCCTTCGAGGGGTATCGCGAGGGCGGACCGCAGTGTGCTGAACTTGGTGGGATCGTTCAAGTATCCGGGTTCGACCGAGGGATTTCCGTTGATAATCGGCTTCTTGTTGTGTGCTACCCAACCGGAAAGTCCCTGACCCATGGGGATGCGTAAAGAAGAAAAGAGGCGATAGTTATCCCCGTTAACATATTCGGGGATCAGTTCCTCGTCCCGCTGGATGTAGATCGCGATGGCATCGTAGGGCACCATCGGCTTGAGTTTGACCGAAAACACGGAGAGCGTTTCGCCCAGGCTGAGCGAAGCGCCGAGGTCCTGGCTCAATTCAAATAGCGATTGAGCCTCCTGGCGGGCAGCGGCGATGGAGAAAAGGAAACTTCCTTCCCGTCCAGGAGAATCCTGTGCGCTGGCGTTTTCAAAGCCGGCGGCTGGAGCTTCTCCTCGCTCAATTTTGATGCTGGTAGAGAGCGGTGTGTTCTGATCTTCGGCGGTCTTCGCTATGGCCAGCCTCTCCAGGTGCTGATAGCGCTTTTGCAGAACGTCGACGACTTTAGGATCGAAAGACTTGCCTGATTCCGCGGCGAGTTTCTGCATGACTTCCTGCAGCGGTAGAGCCCGGCGATATTGGCGATCGGAAGCGAGAGCATCCAGATAGTCGACCGCCGAAAGGATGCGAGCGCCGATAGGTATTTCCGCGCCTTTCAGGCCCATCGGATAGCCGGAACCGTCCCACTTCTCGTGGTGGGCGCGCACGATGGGAACGACGGGATAGGGAAAACGGACGCGCTCCAGAATTTCTGCACCGACCAGCGTATGGATCTTCATCTTCTCGAACTCTTCCGGTGTAAGGCGGCCGGGCTTCGAGATGATGTGTTCGGGCACAGCCAGCTTGCCGATGTCGTGTAAGAGAGCGGCCGCATGGAGAGCTTCCAGTTCCGGTCCCTTTATACCCAATTCCTTTGCGACTTCGATGGCGTAGACGCGAACCCGCTGAAGGTGCTCATGGGTAGTCTGGTCTTTGGCTTCGATGGCAAGCGCCAGAGCCTCAATAGTACGCAAATGAAGATTCGCCATCTCCTCGACATGGCGCTTCTCGTCCTCAAGTTTACCGAGATACAACCGGTAGGAGCGATAGATTAGGTACACGGTGGGAACGATGAGCAGCGACGTTTCCCAGTTGAAGGTCTGGTTGAGCCATGCGATGGTGCCGGCGATACCGGCGCCCACTAAATAGTAAGGAAACGACCAGAAGTAGCAGTCGACCAGAATCCTGGTAAGTGGCCGGCGTTCGGTCAGCGAAATTACGGTCGCAATCGATCCGGCATTGGCGATGAAGTAGACCGAAGCCGCAATCCCCAGAAGAAGCGGATGGCTGGGCACCAGGTAGTTCGAAATCGGATGGTGGTAAACCACGTAGGCGGCTGCCGTCGATAGGGATCCCGCGCAGATGTTGAACGTCACCTGAATGGCGTTGGGACGGTCCCGGTAGAGACATTGCGCCAGCATCGAGACCGCGCCCAGAATAAGTGTTTCCGCGAAACTCAGTTCCAGCACGCCGATCAGGATGAACAAGAAGTTCACTGAAAGAGTGCCGGTGATGCCGGGCAGATTTACTTTGAGTCTTGACGCCAGAATGGCGATGCCGAGATAGCAGATGAACTCTGCAATGTTCTTACTGGTCTGGTGAATCGCCCCCTGCAGAAGCGTTGCTGTACCGGCGACGACGATCAGCGCAACAAAGGCTTTAGCGGGGACCGACATGCCTCTCCATGATCGAGAGCGGTTGGGCAGGCTCGCGGCGATGGTTGCGGTCGCTGTCATAATCCAGGTGCTGCGGGGGATCACTGTTAGGCGCAATTATGCTGTGTAATAAGAAACGATACAGGCTAAATTGTTTAGAAACAAAGACTTGGATGAATTATTGGAAACTTCGGTAACGTCCGGGCACGATGCAGGAATTTGCACCGGGCAGGGGCTAGCGGTTAGAAATCCGCGCAAGTTATTGAAGAGATTAGCAGCCGAGGAGCCCTTTGATTGGGTCGGTCGTGCAACCGGTCACCAACTCCGAAAAGACACGGGGTTGCCGGTTTAATTTGGTGGCGGCGGTAGGACTCGAACCTACGACCTACGGATTATGAGACCGTCGCTCTAACCACCTGAGCTACGCCGCCACATGCGTGCAATTCGGGGAGAATGCGGACGAAAGGAATGCTGAACCGGCCTCTCGTTGCATGGAAGCAACCGAACCGGGACTCGGTGCGTTACGTCCAACCTATGATTCTATGAGGCGCCGCAAAATGGTGTCAAACCTATAATCGCGTGAACACACTCCCGAGACGCAGTTGAAGAACATCCCGAGGATCAGGGAGCGACTTGCCGGCAACCGCCACGAGAGAGCAACACCCGGATCAGGTGCCAAAGTTCGTGAGTGAGCGCGACTTTGCGCTCGAGGTCACAATCGAACATGTGCTCTCCTATTTCCCCGCGTACAGATCGGGAAACTCCTGGCGCAGATGCGCGACCTTCGGAGCGTCATTGAATAGGATATATGGATTGTTGGGATGCGCTGCGGCATAGTTCTGGTGATAAGCCTCAGCCGGGTAGAAGGCTTTCATTGGAACGACCTGGGTTACGATCGAGCGGGGGAAAACTTTAGCACTGTCGAGTTGCGCGATGTAAGCCTCGGCAATTTTCTTTTGCTCCTCGTTACTGTAAAAAATTACGGAGCGATACTGCGTGCCCTGATCCGGTCCCTGGCGGTTCAGCTGCGTGGGGTCGTGCGCCACCGAGAAAAAAACCCGCAGCAACTCGCCATAGGTGACCCGCGAGGGATCGTAGACGATCTGCACGGATTCTGCGTGCCCGGTTTCGCCCGTACTGACGACTTCGTATTCGGCGTTTTTGGCCGAGCCTCCCGAATAACCCGACGTTGCGCTGAGCACACCCTTCACATGCTGGAAGACCGCCTGAATGCCCCAAAAGCAGCCTCCGGCCACTACCGCCGTCTGCTTCGCCGCAGTGGCGGCCTTCGTCTGGTCCACCGCCGGAGCGGGCACAGGCTCTTTACTGCCGGCCTGGCAAGCAATCGTCCCCGCCAGTACGGTCAGAATCATGGCGAACATCCGAACTGAGACTTTGGACATAATCCCTCCAAACTCAATTACCACGTGCCCAGTATTAGAGTTACGAATCAGAGGGAAGTTTCGGATGGCCCTCCTCACACTAACTCCAGGGTACTGATCCAACCCGTGAGATCAGTATCCTGTAGTGGGTCAGTTTGAATCGAGCCTGGTTCTCGACGCGGCGGGCAAGGTCTACGCCGTATGCAGGTGACCGCAGACACGGCAGCACGAGCGGTTGCGGTGTGGTCTTTAAGCTGTCGCTGACTTTCACCGGCTGGAAAGAGACCGTTTTGCATTTCTTCACGCAGGGCACGGACGGAGCGATTCCCGGGGCCGGAGTGATCTTCGACAGCGCCGGCAATCTCTATGGCACCACTGAACAAGGCGGCAATACGAGCCATTGCGGGGGAAACGGCTGCGGCGTAGTTTTTAAGTTGTCGCCCACTTCGGGGGGCTGGACGGAGACAGTTCTGCATACCTTTGGCGCGCTTACCGGCGATGGTTTGCAGCCAGCTGCCGGCCTGGTGTTTGATGCGGCCGGCAATCTCTATGGCACGACTCCCATCGGCGGCGCCAACGGAGTCGGCACCGTGTTTGAGGTCACGCCGTAAGCGAACCGGCCTCGCGAGGGGGCCACAAGGACGGAACACGCACATCCGAAGCGGTCCGCCTTTCCCAGCAAGCACACCGCCGCGTGATTCGCCATTGCGTGATCGCTCCGCATCGTACAATGTGGCATTCGGACGATCCATATGAACACCCACGTTCGTGTTCTGGTTGCCGGAGCCGTTCTGCTGTTGGCCTGCGGCCCGCTGTACTACACAACGCGTCTTCTCGATCCGTTTCTGCGAGCGGAAGGGGCGGCCAGCGATGCCCCGGGTTTCGGATCCGACCTTTATCCGCGCTGGGTGGGTATTCGGGCCATCTTCCATCATGAGAACCCCTACAGCGAAGGCATCTCAAATTCGATCCAGACCGGATATTACGGGCATGTCCTGAGGTCAGACGAATGGCGCGACCCGCAACAGTTTGCCTACCCCGCACACGTGGCAGTTCTGCTCGCACCCCTGGCGTTGCTTGACTTCCGCACGGCCCAGGCGCTGTTCGGGGCGCTGCTTGGGCTGGCGACAGTCCTGGCGACGCTTATGTGGCTTCGCATCGAGCGCAGCCCGGGCGGCGACGCCCTGTCTTTCGGCATGGCGATGGTTCTGATTCTGGCAAGCTGGCCTGTCGTGCAGGGAATCTACGCACGGCAAATCACGCTGCTCGTTGCGGCGCTGCTGGCGGGCGCGTTTTACTGCGTCTCTCGTAACCGGCTAGGGGTTGCCGGGCTGTTGCTGGCGTTTTCGACGGTGAAGCCGCAATTATCCTGATTGTCGGTGGTGTGGCTGCTGGCTTGGAGTCTGTCCGATGGGACGCGTCGCAAACTGGTCTGGTGGTTCGCGGGCTCTGTTTTGTCGTTGCTCCTCTTGTCAGAATTCCTGATTCCCGGCTGGCCACGGGCTTGGTTGTTCACGCTACACGACTATCTGCGCTACACCGGGTCGCGGCTCAACTTTCAGGTTCTGACGGGCGCAGTGGCCGGTGCCTGCATTACCGTAGCGATAGGAGGGTTGTGCGGACTTGTGCTCTGGCGAGCGCGAGGTTCAGACGGAGCGTCGGAGCAGTTCGAGTTTGCTGTGGCCTTTCTCCTCGCGTTAACTCTGGTTGCCCTTCCAACCTGGTCATGGGCCTCCTACAACCACGTGCTGCTAATTCCGGCAGCCATTTATCTCTGGCGACACGGACGCGAGGTGATACCGGGGCGACTCGGGTTGCGCTTTGCGTATCGCCTAACAGTCCCTGGCGCTGGGCTGGAGCTATCTCGCCACCCTGTATCTCACGTTGGCGCATTTGACGGGCACAGTCATTCGGCAGGAATCGCAGTTGCGGCTCCCGATGGCAAACTTCTTCATGGTCGCCCCGCTCACTCTGCTCTGCGTATATTTGTTGCGGCCGAGGGCCGTAGCGCAGGCTGCGCAGCCGTGAATTGTGAAACTAACTCACAATCGGCGAGCAGGTGCGACTCGGAAGGATGGCATCTTCATTTTCTGCCGGACGCATTCCCCGAGAAAATCGAAATCGTTTACATGCAGCCTTCTTAGCGCTTGCCAGTTGACGCAGTGCGCAGCTTTTCCCACACTTCGCTCACCTGCGCTCGCGTCTGCTCGAGCGAGCCGCTGTTGTCGATCACGTAGTCGGCGGCTTTGATTTTTTCTTCGTCCGGAAGTTGTGCGGACATACGGCGGGTGACTTCTTGGCGGGCCGCTTCCACATCGATTTTCTGGCGTGCTGCAAAACGGGCGACCCGCTGCTCTTCTCTGCACGTGACTACGATAAGACGGTCGAAGCGGTCCGCAGTGTGCGCTTCGAGGATCAATGCAGCTTCCACCATGGCCACGGCATGCGGATCCTGACGGCCCATTTCCTCCATCCATGCCTCCTGGCTGCGAATGACGGCGGGATGCACGATTCGGTTCAGCTCTTTGATGCGGGATAGCCGGCCTTCTGCAGGCTTGGAGCCTGCGCCGAAAGCGGCCTCGGCCAGTTTCGCCCGGTTCACGCTGCCGTCTGGATCAAGAATCTCACGGCCGAAATGGCGAACCACTTCGTTGTATACCAACTGGCCGGGCTGCATGAGCTGGTGCGCGATACGGTCGGCCTGGATTAGATGCGCACCCAGCGCGACGAACATCTCTCCTACTACCGATTTGCCGGAAGCGATGCCGCCGGTGAGGCCGACTTTCAGCATAGGACCACCTGACATGCAGTCACGGGGAAAGATCGTTCACCACAGAGACACTGAGGCACGGAGAAAAGCGAAGCAAGGAAAAGAAAGGGTTTCTCTGTCTCTTTGTGTCTCTCTCTTTGTGTCTCTGTGGTGGATTCTCATTACGCGGTTAGAGGTGAGCCATTTCCGGTACGCCGTGGCCCCGGCGCATCCTTGCTGCCTTCACCGTGTTGAACATCAACATCGCGATGGTGAGTGGGCCGACGCCGCCAGGCACCGGGGTGATCGCTCCTGCAGTTTCAGTCACTTCCGGATGAACGTCGCCCACCAGCGTGGAACCTTTTGCCCGGAAAGTCTCTTCGCGTTTGGCATTGCCGGCGAACAGGCGCGCGAATTCCCCCGGATCGGTCACTTTGTTCATGCCGACGTCGATCACAGTCGCGCCAGGCTTTACGAAATCGCGGGTAATCATGCCGGCACGTCCGATGGCGGCCACCAGAATGTCCGCCCGTCGGCACACGGCCGGCAGATCCCGCGTCTTCGAATGGCAGACCGTGACCGTGGCGTTTAGGTTGAGCAGCAACATGGCGGCGGGCTTTCCGACGATGTCGCTGCGACCGACTACCACCGCTTCCTGCCCGACGATGGGGATGTTGCTGCGATTCAGGATTTCGATGACGCCCGCTGGCGTGCAGGGAACCAGGCCGGGACGCTGCGTGGAAAGAAATCCGACGTTTACGGGATGGAATCCGTCGACGTCTTTGGCCGGATCGACGGCCACAAGTATCTTCTTCGCATCCACGTGCGGGGGCAGGGGCAGTTGGACAAGGATGCCGTCGATGTCATCCCGGCGATTCAGGCCCTCGATGAGATCGAGCAGGTCGGCGGTTGAGGCGGTTTCTGGCGGAGTGTGCTGTTCGCTGTAGAGGCCAACCTCTTGACAGGCTTTGACTTTGCCGCGCACGTAGATTTCAGATGCCGGGTTGTGGCCAACGAGCACGACGGCCAGTCCCGGACGAATTCCGGCGACGGCCAGGGACGCAACCTCGGCCGCGACTTCCCTGCGGATGTCGTTTGCAATCTTCGTCCCGTCGAGGATTTTGGCCGACATTTGGTCACCCGGGCCTCGGCTTTCGAGCGTCGGCTAGAAAATCTTACACCGCCGAGCACGCTGAGTGCGCGGAGGTTCTGGACTAAATCACCACGGAGACACGGAGGCACGGAGAGAGACATTCATGATTTTTCTCGGCGTGCGCGGCGATCTCGGCGGTAGATGGCATTTTTTTAGCTTGCGCTTGTCGTACAATGCCGTGGTTATGATTGCTAAAGATCTGCTGGAAATTCTGGTTTGTCCCGCCGATAAGCAGCCGCTCGAGTACCGCGAAAAACCGGAGAGCCTGAAGTGCAAGCAGTGCCACCGTGTATACGCAGTGAAGGACGACATTCCCATCATGCTGATCGATGAGGCGACGATCGAGACTTCGTAGTTGTCGCGGTTGAGTTGCGACCTCTGCCCTGGCCCGCGAGGGATAAAGAATCAGCCAGGAGTTTCGCTTGCCCCGGGGGCGTTCGTCCCGGCCGCGGGCGGTTCCTGTTGTGTTTCCCCAGATCTCTTCTGCCTGTTTCTGTTGGCCCGTTTCTTTTGACCCCGGGAACCGTGCATTTTCAAGCCGCTGGGGCTGATGCCTTCAGCCAAGGACCCATTCTCCCGACAAAAAAGAAACGCGAGCTGGCTTCTTTTCACAATCTTTTGACAGAAGCGGCCGATTGCGCGCCCTAGACTGAATTGCGCTTCCTTTCATTGGAGAGGGACCCGCCCAGAACGACACAAAGTGTCGGTCTTGAGACAGCGATGAGTACTAATGAGTACTAAAGAGAGACACGAAAGTCTGGGCTGCAACGTTGAGTTCTTCGCAACTTATGACATTCAAAGGGGTTTATCAATTCGGGTTGCCGTGTTGAACGTGTTCAAAAAATAAAGCTGAGTGCGGCAATTAAATTGCATGCAACTTGAAGAGCTGCCGATGAGTCTAATAGTCCAAGTAAGTAGAAGCGGGGTCGAAGTCGGAGGTGATGACGGCCATGAATGATAAAGACAGATTTACGGTGACCGAACTAACGGCATTGCGGAACGATCTGATTCAGGGTGGGATGATCGATTCCTACGAGGCCGCCGAGTTGCTGCAGGTGTTCTTGATGGGCCGCGGATACGGAGTTTCTCCAAAAGCGGCTCTTGACGCAGCCAGCCGGGTCGAGATGGCGGGCTGCGCTCTGCCTGTGCTGCAACACGAATTGGAGAACCTTGCGCTGGTGATGTAAGAGTTACTCTGCGACGTGGGCCTGGTGACCCCGCGCCGCTTGATGGACTCGAAGGGCTTAAGGCTCACGGCTGAACATCTCAGAGAGTAGTGTCATCTGAGAAGCGGTTGCGGCTGATCGGGCTATCGAGGATTTGACATTCTGGGTCGGCGATCGAAACAAGATTGACTGAACCAGTTCCACGGAAAAGAAAGCCGGGCAAACCAGCCCGGCTTTGTGGTTTTTGGGGTCGTTCCAACAAGCTCTTGAGTCGGGACGCACCCTCAAAGTGGAATCGCGCTAGTGAATCATCAGCTCTTCGAATCGCGCAACGTGCTGCCAGGTCGAACACGGCATCTGCTGGATGCGCCTCTACGGTTCAAGCATGACCGGCAATCCCGAGACCTCTCGGACTTGTTCAGACAGATCGTAGACGGTGACTTCGGGGCATCGCCTGCACTGTAACTGACAAATCCCAATCGCGAAGCGACGACATTCATTAGCCGACACTTCAGTGCTGGATAGAACAGTGCAAAGGAAGCGAGTCCTGGGACGGCCGCACTGGGGTTTCGGAGAAATCCATATTCATCGCCAACCATGCTCCCTCAAATACTCTTCCTTGTACTCCAGATAATTCCTCGCATAGCGCATGATGCTCTCCTGATCTCGATCCTCCAGCTTGCGCCGGAACTTTCCGGGAGACCCCATCCACAACGATCCCGGCTCGACCACAGTCTTCTCTGGGATCAGAGTTCCCGCCGCGATGATCGATCCCGCCCCAATCCTCGCGCCGTTCAAAATAATGGACCCCATTCCAATCAAACACCGATCTTCCACGACACATCCATGCAAAGTCACGGAATGCCCCACCGTGACGTACTCGCCCAAAAATACCCCATACTGCTCCTTCATCCCGTGCAGCACGCTGCAATCCTGCACATTGGAATGCGCTCCGATCCGGATCGAGTGCACGTCCCCACGCAACACTGTATTCATCCACACTGACGCGTGCTCGCCGAGCACCACGTCGCCAATAACCTGTGCCGAATCGTCCACGTAACACGTGGATGGAATCGTGGGCGTAATTCCTTTATAAGACCGGATCATTTGTATAAGAGCGGATCGTCTTGCCTTTGGGGTGGCGCAGCATTTCAACGCTGCGATTAAACTCTTCTCTTCTCACTGGCTTGAGGCCCCTGAGGCACTTCCCGGCAAACTGAACCAGAAGAGAAACCATAGCACGCACCTACACCACATTCCCACTTCGGGACCCAATCCCGAAAAACTCTGCGACCTCACAGACCTCCCGGCTCCGCCCATGCTATACAAAAATCTGGGTTCTCCTTTTTCGCGGAGGAGTCTTCCGGCCATGCGTTGCTTCATGCGCAATCCGGCTCTCCTCCGCATTTTTGCCCCAACCGGCGTCCGGTAACGCCCCCTGGGTCTGCCCTCCGAGCCTATTTTCGACTACAGGTGGAATTCCTATGTCACGCGGCTCGAATTGTGCCCTTCACACACTCTTCTCGTCCTTCCTATTGCTGCTTATTATCGTCACCACTGCCCGCGCCCAGGACGCTGCCACCGGCGCTATCCGCGGCACTGTACTTGATCCCCTGGGTGGGCGCGTTCCGCAGGCTACCATCGTGCTTGTCAACATCGCCACCGGCTCGCGTCACTCTGCGACCAGTGACGCCGAGGGGCGCTTCGCCTTCGACATTCTGCCGCCCGGGAACTACTCCGCCCGCGCCGAAGCGCAAGGCATGTCACCGCAAGTTACGCCACAACTGCCTGTTGACGTCGGCGGGTCAGCGGAGCTTACATTCCACCTCACCATTGCCGGAGCTCAAGAAAAGATCACCGTCTCCGCCGCACCGGGATTGGTCGAAACCACTGCCAGCGGCGTTTCCACGCTTCTCGATGAGCGTGCTATCGGAGATCTCCCACTCAACGGCCGCCGTTTCTCCGATCTGATGCTGTTTTCACCCGGCGTCACGCAGGACCCGCGCAGCCTGACCTCCGCCACTAACGGCGATCTCTCGTTCGGTGGACTACGCGGCTTCCATAACAGTTTCCTGGTCGATGGCGGCGACTACAATAACGCCTTCTTCGCCCAGGCTCGCGGCCGTTACCGCGCGCCTTATCAGTTCTCTACCGAAGTGGTGCAGGAATTCCGCGTCTCCTCTAACTCCTACGGGGCCGAACTTGGACGCTCCGGGGGGGCCGTCGTGAATGTCATCACCAAATCGGGATCCAACCACATGCACGGTACCGCCTTCTACTTTCTGCGCGATAGCTCCTTTGGCGCTACCAATCCCTTCATGGCCTTCAAACCGCACAACCGCCAGCAGCAGATGGGCGGCACCTTCGGTGGACCGCTCAAGCGCGACAAGATCTTCTTGTTTACCGGATTCGATCAACACATCTTCCACGTCCCGAATATCGTCGAATTTTTGAACGGCACCGCGCAGGTTCTGCCCCAACCCGGCGCTGGACCTGCTACCCCCGGCGACTACGAAGCCAGCGACCAGGCACTGGTCTTCGCCTCCGCGGCGCACCTTAGTTCGCTCGCCGGCACCTACCCGTCCGCCCAGATCGGCAACTCTTCGTTCGCCAAGCTCGACATCCACCTCAGCGCACGTCATCAACTTACCCTGCGCGTCGCCACTTCCCGCTATTGGGGCGCAAATAATGTCTTTCTCGACCCCGCCAGCCCCGTCAGCAACGATTCCATCAGCAACAACGGTCAGGAAACCGTCACCACTGAGACTGCCTCCGTAGCGTTCACCAGCGCCTTTTCGTCGCACTTGATCAGCCACATAAGTACCCAGTTCTCGCGCGACCGTCAACAATCTTTCACTAACAGCAGCGACGTGCTGGTAAAAATCCCTACCATTCTCGATGGAGTAGGACGCTCCACCCTGCTGCCCCGTCAAACTCGCGAGCACCGCCTGCATCTCGTCGAAACCCTGAATCTTGAAGGCCACCGTCATTCCTGGAAGTTTGGGGGTGACTTGCTTACGACCTGGATCTACGATTTTTTTCCCAGCCGGCAAAGCGGCGAGTACCTTTTCTATCCCATCAAGGTCAACCCTTTCACCTTCGAACCTATGGAGGCCGGGCTCCTCCTCACGCCCCTCCGCTCCTATGCCCACGAAGTCCCACACTACTACCTGCAGAACTTTGGCAGCGCGATCTCCTCTCCAGACACCAAGGAGTACGCAGCCTTTGCCCAGGACTCTGTCCGCGTCACCAATCGACTCGCCCTGAATCTCGGCCTGCGCTGGGACTTACAAACCTTCTCGACCGCCGGGCTCACTTCGAACCCGCTGTTTCCACCCTCGGGCAAAGTACCTTTCAAGCCCGGCAACTTCGGTCCCCGAGCTGGTCTTGCATACTCCATCGGAAACTCGCGTCCGCTTGTCGTCCGTGCCGGATGGGGACTGTTCTTCGTGCGCATTCCTCAGATCTATAACTCAATCGTCGCCACCGAAAACGGTATCACCAATGCCAGCGTCTTTCTCAACAACAACCACTACTATGACCACAAGGTCTTTCCCGCCTATCCCAATCCGCTCGTGAGCTGTCCCCTCGTCGCTACTTCCTGCTCCCTGCCGCCCGGATTCACCACGGGCGTCACTAACAGTGTCTCTGCGTTTGCGCCTAACTTCGTGACGCCCCGCGTGCAGCAGGCCAGCATCACGCTTGAAAGGGAAGTCGTCGAACACACCACGGTGGCGCTCTCTTATTTGTACGTCCACGGAGAACATCTCATTCGCGCTCTCGATGTCAACTTACCGCAGCCGGTTAACACGACCTATCCCATCTTCGACTCCACCGGCTCAATCTTCACCGGTGGTTACTACACCGTCTCTTCTTTTGCGACCTGGCAGTTCGGCCACACACTCGACTGTCCCTTTCCACCCTGCATCAATCCCCTGGGACGGCCCATCGCCCAACTCGGAGCCATTAACGAATTCCAAAGCGCGGCCTCCAGTCTCTACAACGGGGCCACGCTCTCCGTGAATCGCCGCATGGCTCGCGGAGTTTACTTGCGCCTGGCCTACACCTATGCCCATGCCATCGACGACGGACAGGACGCCCTGGTTGCCGGTCAACCCGCTACGGTGCAGAATTCCTATTTCCCCAGCACTGAGCGAGGCCCCAGTGTCACCGACCAGCGGCATCGCTGGGTCGCGGGATTCTCCGCCGAGCCTCGCCTCTTCCATCGCACCCACGAGCTCCTCGGCTACTTGTTCAATGAATGGAAGATCTCATCGGTCGTCAACATCGGCAGCGGACGTCCCGTCAATGCCACCGTTTCCGGCGATCCCAACCAGGACGGCAACAGCCTCAACGACCGCCTCCCGGGGTATGGGCGCAACGCCTTCACCGGTCCCGACTATGCCACCACCGACCTTCGCCTCACTCGCAAACTCCGCCTCACCGAGCGCTGCAAACTCGACCTGATCGCCGAGTCCTTCAACCTTTTGAACCGCGACAACCAGCGTCTGATCATTACCTCGAACGGCTTGATCGCGAATGCCACGACCTTCGTACAAAGCTCTACAAAAGTCGGAATCGCTCCCTACCCTGGCTATTACCAGCAACCACAGAACTTCATGAAGCCCAACGCCGCCTATGCCCCCAGGCAGATGCAGGTCGGTCTGAAATTGGTCTTCTGATTTTGAGGCGAGGGATAGTGTGGCGCGGGCACTCTTGCCCGCGAAATCTAACCACAAGCAAGACGGCAACCCGAGTTGGAGCCCGTTAGGAATAACGGATCAACGGAATTGAGAACTGTGGTGGAAACCCGGCATCTCACACGCTATCGGCATTTTGCGGGCAGGAGTGCCCGCGCCACAGAAGGTCGGTTTGAATGTGCCTCGCGTGTCGGCACACGCCCGTCTCAAAATGAATCTACATTTAGGTACCCAATTGCACTATGCTCCTGTTAGGGCAAGATATTTCAGCCATTCCCCTCTTGACTTAGGTTAAAATCCTTGTAATAACTATCGGGTCCTACCGGACGAGTTTGGGGGTGTGTTAGTTTGGCGGAAGTACGACTTCAAGAGGGCGAATCCCTCGAAAATGCATTACGCCGGTTTAAGCGTAAGGTGCAACAGGAAGACATTATTAAGGAGGTCAAGCGTCACTCCTTTTACCTGAAGCCCGGCGAGAAGAAGCGCGTGAAGGCCGCATTGGCCCGGAAACGCGCCCGCAAAAAGACGCGCAAGGAACAGGACTAGAGCATTGAAGGGCCGCCCCTTCCCGGGGTGGCCCTGCTCAGTTTGGCCCCCACCAAACCGAGTTGCAAGACGGGATCATTCATACTCATCGTTCATCCGGCATCCAAGCACGAAAAGTTGTATCCGCGCGCCGTCCTAGGTGCGTGGCGGGCCGAGTCCAAGGGGCAATTCGAGGGGGATGTACACAACCTGTATTTTCTCTGCACCACCGCCTTCCCCGCGAGTGGCGCGAGAAAACAGGCTGAAGGGAGCCATCCTCAATGGAATTTCAGGACAAGGTGCTGAAGTGTATCGACTGCGGGACTGATTTCGTCTTCACCGCCGGGGAACAGCTGTTTTTTCATGACAAGCAGTTCAAGAATGAACCCAAGCGTTGTAAAACCTGCAAGTCAAAGCGCGTGGCGGTACTCAGCTCCAACGCGCCGCCACCGGGACAGAATTACCGCTACAGCAAGGTAGAGACTCGGGCCACCTGCTCGGGCTGCGGCAAGGAAACTACGGTTCCTTTCCGTCCTACGCAGGGACGCCCCGTGTTCTGTCGCGAATGCTTCGAGCAGCGGAGGCCGGCAGTCTCCGCGTAATCGCAGCTCTTGCTGGTGGCTGAACGCAGCGGCAAGCCTCCGGCACAGGCAAGCGTGTGTTCCTACAGCGTTGGAAGGGCGCGGCTCTCCAGCCGCGCCGAACCCACATTTTGAAACTATGGGCTTTTAAGCCCCTGAGGCTGTCGGGATCCGCAACAACCGCCGCATACGCTACCATAGTTCCGTGGCCAGCTATTACGTGGAGAATTTCGGTTGCCGTGTGACCCAAGCCGACGGCGCTGCCCTCGAACGCCAGTTCGAGGAACGTGGTTTGGCCCGCGCCTCTACCGCAGCGCAAGCCGACGTCGTCATCTTGAATTCTTGTACCGTCACTACGGCCGCTGACCAGGATGCGCGCGCAGCCGTTCGGCGCGTGCGGCGTCAGAATCCAAACTCCAAAATCATCGTTACTGGATGCTACGCTCAGCGGGCTCCCGAAGAAATCGCTGCCTTGCCCGGCGTGGCTTGCGTTGTCGGGAATTCGCACAAACATCAACTCGCCGAGATCGCCCTGTGCGGGCGTCCGGACGCGCGGGATCGGGAAGGATGTGACTTCTTCGGCAACGAGCTAGCCTCCGATGCCGAGATCGGCGATGATTTGGAGTTTTGCGGCGCTTCCAGCACAGTGAAAAACGATTTGGAGTTCGGCAGTACTTCCGACACGGCGACAAATGATTTTGGGCGGCGCAGCGCTTCGAGCGCTGCGAAAAACGCTGCTTTGTTAGAAAGGGCTTTAGCCCTCGAGGGATCCGCTTTCGTCCCACTCACTACTCTGACCGCCAGAGCCCCAAGCCCGATCTTCGTCTCCGACATCTTCGCTCACACCGAACTCCTGGCTGCGCCGGTCTTCGATGCCGCGGGCTCTCACGAAAACGAGCGCACTCGTCCCAACCTCAAGGTGCAGGACGGCTGTGACAACCGCTGTTCGTTCTGCGTGATCCCGTACGTGCGCGGGCAGAGCCGGTCGTTGCGGTTAGATGAGATTATTCGCGAGGTGAACACGCTGGTCGAGGCGGGTTATCGCGAAGTTGTCATCAGCGGCATCAATCTCGGGCGCTGGGGAAGAGATCTGAACGGCAGCCGTCAACCGGCGACCGGCTCCCGGAACTCCGACTTGGCGTTCCCGGTCGCCGGAAGCCGGAAGCCGGAAGCCACCTTCGAAGATCTAATCCGCGTCATCCTCGGCGAGACTGCTCTCGAAAAGCTCCGCATCTCCTCGGTCGAGCCTATGGATTGGTCCGACGAACTCATTGCCCTCGTCGCTGAATCTCCGCGAATTGCCAAGCATGCCCACGTTCCCCTGCAATCGGGGAGTGACGCGGTTCTGCGCCGCATGCACCGCAAATATCGGCCCTGGCACTATCGGGAGAAAATTGAAAAAATTCGCGCCGCCATGCCCATCGCCGCGATCGGAGCCGACGTCATGACCGGCTTCCCCGGCGAAACCCACGCCGAATTCGAAGCCACGCGCCGCCTGATCGAAGAATTGCCCTTCACCTATCTGCATGTCTTCACCTACTCGGCACGTCCCGGCACTCCGGCCGCGAACATGCGCGATCAAGTCCCCGTTCACATAGCCCGCGAGCGCAACCGAATCCTGCGCGACCTGGGCGCCGAAAAGAAACAAGCGTTCATGCGAGGTTTCATCGGTCAAACGGTAGAAGCCATCACATTGAGTTCCGCGTGCTCCTTATCATCGCGAGCGGCGTCCGTTGATTTGCTCGCGAATCAATCAGGAGCAGTCGAGGGACCTCCTGTTTTGGCAGCGACGATCTTCACTGAGGCCCTAACCGACAATTACCTGAAACTTCACCTGACCGGCCAACACGACGCCAACCGTTGGCTGCGGGCGCGAGTTGAAGATGTTGTGGATGGAGCGCTAACGGGAACGGTGCGTTAGGATGCGGTGCCTATCCTTATTCTCGTTCTTTGCGAAAAGGCCGGGTGATTAGGACCATCGCGTAGGCGATCTCGAGACCAAACCCTCAGCTACACACATTCTCCCATGAAGAGAAGATATCCGCCGCGCGCGGCCCTTGCTAATGTCGCTGTCCCTTGACTCTTCCGTCCAAGAAGCGACTCTACGGCACCGTAAGCGTAATGCTCACCGGATGCTGCAGCGGCACATACGCGCCTTTCACGGTGATCGTATAAGTCCCCGAGACGGTCGAAGGCGTTGTCTGGATGCTGAGCGTTGCTGTTTTCGGATTCGTTCCATCCATCTGAACCGAGGATGGGACCGAACAAGTGGTGGCTGCTGGACATGCGCTTGCCGTCAACGTGATCAGTTGGTTGAACTGTCCCAGAGGCGCAAGCGTGATTGTTGAACTGCCCGCCGACCCTTTAGAGATTGTCAGGGAAGCCGGCGATGCCGAGATGGTGAAATCCGGACCTGATCCCGACAGCGCTACCGACTGCGGGCTTCCGGTCGCATTGTCCGCGAATACCAACGTCGCCGTTTGCTTTCCATAGTTGGTAGGTGTAAACGTGACGCTCTCCGTGCATTTGCGATTTGGCGCCAGTGGTACTGATGGGCAGGTATTGCTGCTAATGGCAAAGTTGCTTGCGTTGGCGCCGGTGATGCTCACAGGGCTGAGGTTCAGGTCCAGCCCGCCAGAACTCAGCGTGGTGACGATCTGAGGCGTGCTGGTTTGATTCAACGGGACGTTGCCGAATGCCAGCGACGGCGGCGTATTGCTAATCGCCGGCGCCAGCAGTACATAGCGGATCCGGTTGTTGCCTTCATCTGCAATGTACAGATTGCCTTGCCCGTCGACGCTGCTGCCCGCATTCGCCAGTCTTGCCGACTGAGCCAGACCGCCATCGCCGCTAAATCCGCCGGTCACAGCCTTCGTGCTGCTGCCGGCAACCGTTCCCCAATACTGGGTCGCGGCGTCGATGATCTGCACAGTACGATCGTTGCCGCCGGAGACATACCAGTTACCAACCGGATCCATCGTAATCTCGAGCGGGTTCCACATACTGGCATTGATGGCGGGACCGCCATCGCCTCCGAGGCGGGCGTTGCCGTTCAGTGCAAATTTATTAATTATGCCGCCGCTCACTTTTCGGATCCGGAAGTTGAATTGATCCGAGATATAGAGCGTGCCAGCAGAATCCACGACGATGCCTGAGGGATGGTTGAGACCGGCTTTAGTGGCGGGGCCGCCGTCGCCGGCGTTGCCAGGCTTTCCAGTACCCGCGAAGGTATCGATGTTGCCGGTGGCTATATTCACAATGCGGATACGGTGGGCGTAATAATCAGCGATGTAAATGTTGCCGGCCGCATCTATGGCCAGAGTCTGGGGCGAGGCAAACCTAGCGTTTAGCGCGGACCCTTTGTCGCCGCACACATCCGGCGGAGGAGAACAGGAAGCTCCGGTCCCGGCGAAGGTGGTGATGATGCCGGCATTATTTACCTTGCGTACGACACGATTGTTCTCGTCAGCGATATAGAGGTTGCCATTGGAATCAAATACTACGGAACTCGGAGCATTGAGGGTCGCAGATGTAGCCGAGATACCCTCGCCCGAGTAGCCCGCGCTGCCGGTTCCGGCCACCGTTGTAATTGTCCGGCTGGCATCATTCGCGATGCGGCGGATGCGATTGTTATACAGGTCCGCGAAATAGATGTCGCCGGAGGAATCTTCGGTCAGCGCGTAGGGGCCGGCCAGTGTGGCTTGCAGCGCCGGGCCGAGGTCGCCTCCACTGGCCCCACCGGCCAGTAGCTTGATATTTCCGGCGGTGTCCACCTCGCGAATCCGTTGATTCCCTGTATCGGCGATAACTAAATTCCCCGAAGAATCCACGTACACGCCTCCGGGGAAGTCCAAGTTAGCAGTGAGCGCCGGACCACCGTCGCCGGCGTAATTCTGGATACCACTTCCGGCGAACGGATTGATCACCCCCGCTGTGTCAACCTTGCGAATGCGGTGATCCTTCGTGTCGGCAATGTATCCATTCCCCGCGCTGTCAAAAGCTATGCTTTGAGGTCCAAAGAGATTGGCATTTTTAGCATCATGACCGTCGCCGCACTTTTGAGTTGAGTCAAGGCACGCACCGCCGTTCCCAGCATATCGGTTAATCGTCCCTCCGGTGACGACGCGGACGCGATTGTCCCCGGTATCGGCAATGTAAAGATTTCCCGCGCTGTCGATCGCCACACCCTGGGGGAAATTCAAATTTGCGGATGTGGCAGGGCCACCATCCCCGCAGGACGAGGTAGGGTTGGTACAGACGTTGCTAGAGCCCCCGACCGAACCGGCAACCGTCGAAATGATTCCGGTTCCGGCATCGACCTTGCGAATTCTATTGTCACTGCTGTCCGCAATATAGATATTCCCTGCGTTGTCCACCGCCAAGCCTTGCGGCAGATTCAGTTGCGCTTTGGTAGCAAGGCCACCGTCCCCGCATGTGTTGTAGGAATGCGCACACTTCTCTGGGATCCCGGCCACCGTGGAAATGATTCCGGTCGTGGCGTCCACTTTTCGAATCCGCGAAGTGCCGAAGTCAGCAATGTAAAGATTTCCTTTGCTGTCGTACGCGAATGCCGCCGGATATCCTAACTGTGCGTCGCCGACCGGACCATCCCCGCTATATCCTCCGTAGCCTTTTCCGGAGTAGACGCTGAACGTGCCACCCGCGCTCAACTTGTAGATGTAGGACGAAAATGGAGGAGCAATGAGGAGGTCTCCCGCAGCGTTCTTAATGATTCCCGTTGGTCCCGGGATATCCGCCTGCAGCGGATCCGTCGGCGTAGGCCCACCCCCCGCAATCGTGCTGATTATGTTTTGCGCCTGCGCCTGCGTCCTGCTCGGCGTGACCACAACCAGCATTACCAGGAGGGCCGCGCTCAACAACAGAAAGGTACTTCTGCCCAGAAGCTCCGCAAAGCCGTGTGCTGCCGTGGAATCAGTGCGAAAAGACCGGCGAATACCCGCAATCGTACAGTTGGAATTCACGAGAAACCTCCAAAGTTAGATCGTGTCGGGCCCTTGAAAATACGGAGATCAAACTTTGGGGGAAAGTTCGCTGTCCGGAAGACGAAGCTCGGCAGCTTCACAAATATGCGCGAATTGCCGCAGACGCGCACTGTAAACTTCGCCGGCCTGGCTGTCAATGTGAAGAAATCTGCACAGTGGAATCCCGCAAAATTCACGAAGGCGGAAATCCACAGATTGCTCATTCCAACAGCAGCCCGGAACTCGTAGCGACAACGCTATTCCCCCTTTGGGAGTTCGGCCAGTTCCGGTCACAGGGACTGACAATTGGCAGTTCGGAGTGTGAAACATGAAATCGGGTTGCCGATCCCGGATCTACTGCGAAGCGCGTCCACCAAGGGTTCTAGGCTGGTGCCGGGAGGGGGAGTCGAACCCCCAAGACCCGAAGGTCGGCGGATTTTGAGTCCGCTGCGTCTGCCAGTTCCGCCATCCCGGCTATTCGTGGAAGTGCTTGATTTTACGGGGTATTTTACACTGTATTCGTTTGTTATCCAAAAGAAAGAATGTGCAGCTGTGCAAGAAGGTGTGAAAGTATTCGCGGATTTCCACAGGTCCTTGTCATTGTCACAAGTCCATGAAGTGATTTTCAGCCCTTCTTGGGCTAAGATGCCGCTCGGCTAAGTCCCAAGATGGGCCCGTACGAGATTCTACCACCTCTCGCACTTCACAGCCCCATCCCTAAGTTTGACCTTGCTCCTGTGCCGGAGGAGGTTCCCTCCGCGTAGGGGCGGGTTCCATTCGGGAACCTTGCTGGCTGTGGTATTGATCGTCAGAGGTAGAGCTACTTTCACTGGCGTAGGTTCTCCAGCGCGAACATCTGCCACGATGTCACGAACTGCGTTGACCGCAACATCTGGGGGGATGTTCGTGTGATGCTGTTCTCAACAACAATTTCGCGGCGCGGGGATCCGCTGGAACAGTTCGAGGGAATCAGCGGTTCGCGGTCGCTGCGGGGGCGGAGGGGGCGGGCTTGAGTGGCGGAGGCAGCGGAACGCGAGCGGTGATCCCCTTGCCCTCCGTGATCGTGTAGATGAAATCGGCGGGGACATCGCGCAGCATGTCGGTCTGGCCGCTCGGCCAGGAAACTTCCACCGTGTCCATCTTGTCGGCCGCGCCCAGGCCGAAGTGCAGCCGCAGGTCGTTCTGCGAGAGATAGCTTGCGCCGCCCCGAACTTCATTGAACTGCATGACTCCGGAGGCGTGAATGGTGACCCGCGCCCCAGTGCCGGCCCTATTGCTTTTGGTTCCAATCAAGTGAAAAGCAACGCGGTGGCTGTTGTTACTGGTCTTGTTGATCAGCAGAGACGGCGGCTCGCCGATATTGAGCACCAGGATGTCCATGTTGCCGTCGTTATAAACGTCGCCAAAAGCGGCGCCGCGGCGCGATTCAGGCGGGATGTCGAACAGGCCTGAGAGTTTGGAAATATCTTCAAAGGTTCCGTCGTGATTGTTACGGAACATCTGCATGGGTTCTTTGTAGCCAGGGCTGCCGGGGATCGCGTCCACTTGCGGATAGACGTGCCCATTGGCGACGAATATGTCCGACCATCCGTCGTTGTCAAAATCTGCGAAACCGGTTCCCCACTTTACATAGCGATAGCTTGGCTGGCCGAGTTTCGACGGCCAGGACATATCCGTGAATGCGCCTCGGCCAAGGTTCCGATATAGGTTGTTGACCTGGTCCGTGTAGTTGGTGACGAACAGATCGAGCCTGCCGTCATGATCGTAGTCGGCGAAATCCACTCCCATGGAGCCGAGTTCCTGGCCGTCATCGCCGAGGGCCACGCCGGACAGCATGCCGACCTCATCGAAGGTGCCGTCGTGCCGGTTGTGGTAAAGGAAATTGGGTCCCGCATCGTTGGCCACGAACAGATCAGGCCAGCCATCGTTGTCGTAATCGGCCCAAATTGCGCCCAGGCCGTAGCGGTGCTGTGGATTGTCCATTCCCGCTTTTTTGGAGACATCCTCGAAGGTACCATCACCCCGATTGTGAAACAGGTAGTCACCGTCGCCTGGCATACCCCAGGGTCCGCATTGCACCAGCACGCCCTTGAAGCGGCAGAATTTTTCGTCGCTGCCGAAGGCAGGCAGATGGTTCATATCCACGTG
>WNFG01000210.1_pt1 | contig 60817 bp, 56 predicted proteins | sample 5400431 | NCBI WGS metagenome assembly WNFG01 (sample SAMN13153346, study PRJNA577476) | soil metagenome | isolation source: 120 cm saprolite under Douglas fir tree site 2 hole 3 replicate 2 | place: USA:California | collected 2015-04-18
GCCGCGATGTACATCCCGAGCTTGTTGGCGGCTATCTGCTGTTGCAGCGTGCCCCAGGCGAGCTGCTGGGTCGGGCTCATGCTGTGATCGACGAACCGCATCTGGTGCAGTGCCTGCAGGATCGCCTGGGCCTGCGGTGCGTTGGTCGAGTTGTCGAAGGCCGCCTGGCCGTTGGAGCCCACGATCTGGCCGCCCATCGCGTCCATCTCGGAGGTGAAGTGCCAGCCGCCGACGGGGCTCGCACTGTAGTCGCCGTAGCCGTAGATGCCGTGGCCGAGCTTGGCGATCGCCTTGGCGTCCTTCTCCACGTCGGCCCACGTGGTCGGGGGCTTGTTGGGGTCGAGCCCGGCCTGTGTGAACAGCTTCCTGTTGATGATCAGGCCCTGCGTGTAGTTGGACGTCGGCAGTCCGTAGAGCGTCTTGCCCGCGGTTTCCGCGGCCATCGCCGACGGGACGATGTCGGCCAGCGCCGGTACCGTCTTGGAGTTCACGTAGGAGGTGATGTCGGCGGCCTGGCCTGCGTTGAGGACCTGGTGGAGGTCGGTGAAGTAGGCGTAGTAGAGGTTGGTCTCGGTGCCGGCCTTGAGCGTCGCGGTGAATTGGGCCGGGACCTCACACTGGCCGGTGTAGGTGACGCTCTTGATGGTGATGTTGGGGTTGGCCTTCTCAAAGGCGGCGACGTCCTCGTTCCACTCCTTGTGCTGAGCCGTCGCGGTGGCCGGCGGTTGGCAGTTGACGGTGATGGTCACCGGGCCGCTGCTGCTCGCCGTGTTCGAGGGACTGCTGCTCGAGCACGCCGCGGCGGCCAGCCCGAGAGCCGCGACGGCGGTGAGGCCGACTATCTTGCGACGGCCGGCCCGGCGGTGAAGTTGTCTGCTCATCGTGTCAAATCTCTTCATAGCGACCTCTATGTCGGGTGGAGCGACGGGTATGCGGCGGTGATGTGAGCTCGGTCACCAGGTACCGGAGACGTTATATGTGCTTTCATCTGCTAGCAAGACTTGGATGATTTATTGAATGATAACGACTTCACAACGCACAACATGGACAGCCAGTGAATCTAGACGCGGCCCGGCCTCATCTCGCCGTGACCTGCACGAGCGTGGGGGGGACATCACCCGGGCCAGCCGGGATGGGATCCGGCCCTGACCCAGATGGCCAGGCCGTCGCGCAGAAAGCGACTTGCTCTGTGCCGCAAGCCCTTGCAAGTACTTGCGTCAAATGCCGTATAGTTGCGTCATGACACGACGGCTTGCGGATGTAGCCAAGAAGGTCGGGGTCAGCGAGGCGACGGTCAGCCGGGTGCTGAACGGCAAGCTGGGGGTCTCCCCGTCAACGAGGGACGCCGTGCTGACCGCGCTGGACGTGCTGGGGTACGAGCGCCCGACCAAACTGCGCGGAGAACGCGGCCGGCTGGTCGGCCTGGTGCTGCCAGAGCTGCAGAACCCCATCTTCCCCGCGCTGGCCGAGGTGGTCGGCGTGGGTCTGACGCAGCAGGGATTCACCCCGGTACTGTGCGTCCGCGCGGCCGGCGGGCTGTCGGAGGCGGATTACGTCCGGATGCTGCTCGGTCAGCAGGTGTCCGGGATGGTCTTCGCCGGCGGCAACTTCGCCGAGGCCGACTCCACGCACGACCACTACCGGCTGCTGCTGGAGCGGGGCGTGCCCGCGGTGCTGGTCAACGCCGCCGTGGATCACATCGGCTTCCCGCGCGTTTCCGTCGACGACGCTGCCGCCGTCGAGCAGGCGTTCGGGCACCTGGCGTCCCTGGGCCACCAGCGCGTGGGCATGGTGATCGGCCCCGAGGACCACATGCCATCGCGCCGTAAGCTGGCCGCCTTCCTGGCCATCGCCCCGCGAACGGGAGTCGATACCGCCGGGGTGGTGGAGCGCACCATGTTCTCGCTGGAGGCTGGGCACGCCGCTGCGACCCGGCTGGTGCGCGCGGGGGTCACCGGCATCATCTGCGGCAGCGATATCCTCGCGCTCGGCGCGATCAGGGCGGTGCGCCGCCTCGGGCTCACCGTGCCCGGCGATGTGTCGGTCATCGGCTACGACGATTCGGCGTTCATGAGCTGCACCGACCCGCCGCTGACCACCACCCGGCAGCCGATCGACGCGATGGGCCGGGCCGTGGTCAGCACGCTCGTGCACCAGGTGGAGGGGCTGACCGTCGCCCCCGAGGAACTCCTGTTCGAGCCCGAGCTGGTGGTGCGGGGCTCGACGGCGCCGGCCAGCAGCCGGACCGCCGCCGGCCAGCGGGCCGCCGCAGGCTAGCCGGGTAGAGGCAGGCTGGCCGGGGTGCCGCTCCGGCAGCGCTCACGGGTATCGTTCGGCAAAGGTATCGTTCGGTCCATGGCGGCGAGCCCGGAACTCACCGGGGCACGTGAGGCCAAGGTCGGCGACATAACGGTGCGGCGGTTCCTACCGCTCCGGCACCGCCGCACGGTCGGCGCCTGGTGCTTCGTGGACCACTACGGGCCGATGTCGGTCGATGGTGTGGCCGGGATGCAGGTGCCACCGCACCCGCACATCGGTCTGCAGACCGTCACCTGGCTGCTTGATGGCGACGTTCTGCACCGGGACAGCCTCGGTACCGAGCAGATGATCCGCCCCGGCCAGCTCAACCTGATGACCGCCGGTCACGGGATCGCACATTCCGAGGAATCCCCGGACGGCCACGACCCGCGGCTGCACGGCGTCCAGCTCTGGCTGGCGCTGCCCGATCGGGTCCGGCAGATGGCGCCGGCCTTCGAGCACCACGCCGACCTGCCCGCGCTCGGCCTCGACGGGTTCGAGGTCACCGTGTTCGCGGGCTCGCTGGCCGGCGCGGCGTCCCCGGCCACGGTGCATTCGGCGATCGTCGGCGCCGAGATCGGCGCGCGCCGCCACGCCCAGGCCCGGATTCCCCTGCGGCCAGGACACGAGCATGTGATCTTCGCGGCGCTGGGGGCAGCCACGGTCGATGGGGCCGCGCTCGCCCCCGGCACCCTGCTCTACCTCGGCACCGGGCACGAGTCGGTCACCCTGGCCGCGGCCGAGGGCAGCACGCTTTTCCTGCTCGGCGGCGAGCCACTCGGCGAGCCAGTGCTGATGTGGTGGAACTTCGTCGGGCGCACCGCCGACGACATCATCGAGGCGGCACAGGACTGGGGACGCGGGCTCCGTTTCGGGAAGGTCGCCGGCCCTGAGTGGGAGCCCCTGCCCGCCCCGCCGCTCGATGCCGCGATGCTGAAGCGGCAGCGCTGAGGGTCCGCGGGCATGTCAGACCGGATGTGGCGGGCGGTCTCGGTCTTCCGTGTGCTGGCGCTCGGGTACGCGGCCGTGCTGATCATCGCCGACCATAATCGTTATGCGCATCCGGCGGGTGGTATTGCCGTTCTGGCCGTCATGGCCGGGTGGTCCGCGGTGACCATCGTGGCCTATGCCCGTCCCGGGCGCCGGAGCCGGTGGCTCGTCATCGCCGATGTGGCGGTCGCCGCGGCGCTGATCATGGCCACGCGGTGGGTGGACACGCCCGCCCGCATCGACCACGGAGCGCCGACGCTGCCGACCTTCTGGGCGGCCGCGTCGGTCCTGGCCTGCGCGGTCGCGGGTGGACCCTGGGCGGGCCTGGCCGGCGGTCTGGCCATCGCAGCGGCGGATCTCGCGGAGCGCCAGGGGCTGCCGCGGGGTTCTTTGAACGGGACCGTCTTCCTCGTGCTGATCTCTGGGCTGGTTGGCGGCTATGTCATGCGGCTCGGCCTGCGCGCGGAGGCAGCCGTGGACAAGGCCGCCCGGAGCGAGGCGGCAACCGCAGAAAGGGACCGGATCGCGCGCGAGATCCACGACTCGGTCCTGCAGGTTCTCGCGCTGGTGAGCAGGCGGGGCCGTGAACTGGGGGGCGAGGCGGCCGAGCTGGGCCGCCTGGCCGGTGAACAGGAGCGGGCACTGCGGTCGCTGGTGTCCCCTGGCCCGCTTGCCGCGCCCATAGGCCAGCTCGACCTGCGGCTCCTGGTGGAACCGTTCGCCTGCGACCGGGTCACCGTGTCATGCCCGGCGACCGCCGTTCTGATGGCGGACGCGACGGCCCGGGCGCTCGCCTCGGCTGCGGGCGAGGCACTCGACAACGTGCGCAACCATGCGGGACCGGATGCGCGGGCCTGGGTGCTGGTGGACGATGAGGGAGCGGCGGTCGCGGTGAGCGTGCGCGACGACGGCACCGGGTTCGACCCGGCCGGGCTTGCGGCGGCTGCGCGGGCGGGACGGCTCGGCGTGGCACAGTCGATCGTGGGACGCCTGCGCGGCGTGGGCGGGGAAGCGATTCTGACATCCGTGCCCGGGCAGGGGACCGAGGTGGAGCTCCGTGTGCCCAGAGGCTGACCGGCCGGTGCGGGTCCTCGTGGTCGACGACCACCCGATATGGCGCCACGGCGTCGCCCGCGACCTGGCCGAGGCCGGGTTCCTGGTCGTGGGCACGGCCGCCGACGGCAGGCAGGCGCTGCGGATCGCCGGTGCGGCTCGGCCCCAGGTGATCCTGCTCGACCTGCACCTGCCCGACATCTCTGGTGCCGAGGTCACCCGCCAGCTCCTGGCCGCCGACCCCGGCGGCAGCGTGCTCGTCCTGTCCGCGAGCGGCGAGCGCCAGGACGTGCTCGACGCCGTGACCGCCGGTGCGAGCGGATACCTGGTGAAATCCGCGCAGCTCAGCGAGTTGCTGACCGCGGTCCGCGCGACAGCGGCCGGCCAGGCGGTGTTCACCCCCGGGCTGGCCGGCCTCATCCTCGGCGAGTACCGGCGGCTCGCCAGCTCACCGGCCCCTGGCACGCCGCAGCTGACGCCCCGGGAGAGCGAGGTGCTCCGCCTGGTCGCCACCGGGCTGACCTACCGCCAGATCGCGGAGCGGCTCGTGCTTTCACACCGGACGGTCCAGAACCACGTGCAGAACACGCTGGTCAAACTGCAGCTGCACAACAAGGCGGAGTTGGTGCGCTACGCCCTGGAGCACGGCCTGGAATAACCGCCAGTCAAGCGGCACCGGCATCGCGGGCCGCCGCCAGTCGAGCGGTCACCGGCCGGTGCGCAAAGACTCGGCCAGATGAGCGCAGGTGGCGCCCAGTTGCTTCCACTCCGCGGGCGTCAGCTTGTCGAAGACGCGCGCACGGACCGCCGCGACGTGCCCGGGCGCGGTAGCGGTCAGCTTGGCCAGGCCGGATGCAGTCAGCTCGGCGAACATGCCGCGCCTGTCCTCCTCGCACTCCACCCGGCGAACCCAGCCCGCCCGCTCCAGACGGGTCACCGCCCTGGTCATCCCGCTGCGAGTGGACAGCGCCGCGTTGGCCAGGTCCCGCATGCGCATCCGCCGGTCCGCTGCCTCGGACAGCAGCACCAGCAGTTCGTAGTCGGTGAACGAGATCCCCGCGTCGTCCTCAAGCTGCCGGTCGAGGACCTGGATAAGCAGCCGGGTGGCATCCAGGTAGGCCCGCCAGGCCTGCTGCTCCGCCGCGTCCAGCCACCGCACCCCATCCATGGCGTCCAGTGTACCGATATAGTTGACAACGCAACGACACCTGTCCGCCTTGTGCCGCCCGGCGGGCTTGTGCCGCCCGGCGGGCTTATGCTGCCCGGCGGGCTTATGCTGCCCGGCGGGCTTGTGCCGCCCGGCGGGCTTATGCCGCCCGGCGGGCTTATGCTGCCCGGCGGGCGATCAGGGCCCGCCCGCCGCCGTCCTATACCCCAGCGACGTCAAGCGTGATAGTCGTGCCGGTCAGGGCCTTGCTTACCGGGCATGAGTCCTTGGCGTCCTGGGCGATCTTCTGGAACGTGTCCTGGTCGATGCCTTCCGCGGAACCGCGAACGGTCAGCTTGATGCCGCTGATCCGGAATCCGCCCGCCGGATCGGGGGCCAGCGTGACATCGGCCTTGACGGTCAGGGCGGGCGAACTGCCGCCGGCCGCGCCGAGCAGCGCCGAGAACTGCATCGCGTAGCACGCGGTGTGCGCGGCGGCTATGAGCTCTTCCGGGCTGGTCGTGCCGTCGGCGTCATCGGCGGCCCGCTTGGGGAACGAGACCTCGTAGGTGCCGGCGCCCGAACTGAGCAGTTCGAGCGTGCCGGTTCCATCCTGAAGGCCGCCTGTCCATGTCGTCTGGGCGCTGCGGGTCGGCATTGCTCCTCCTCGTGGCCAGGCACTGCCTGTCGGCCATGGCACACCCCTCACACTACGGGTGCGGGCTTGACGGTCAGGGCTTCTCGGCACCTCCGCCGAGAGTTCTTACGGAAGTATGAATATTTCGGTTTCATAACCCTCGGGTCACGGGGTCGGTCTATCGTCTGCCCGCGAGGGCCTTATGCGGTGGAGGTAGCTGGATGTACCCAAGGCGCCGGTCTGACCGGCGGCGGCGTTCAAACACGGACCGGGACTGGGAGGTCCCGGACCCGTACTTGGACTGGGTACCCGACGACAGGGAGTACATACCGAAGTTCAAGTTCCCCGTCGTCCCCCTCGTGGCGCTTGGCCTGATCGTCGGGCTGCTCGTAGCGGCACAGATGTCCCACACGACGTTCATGCAGAGCGCGTTCGGCCACCTGGGCCTTCATCATGGTCAACCCCCCCACCACCCGCGCCCGCACCCCACCGCCAAGCCGACCGCCCAGCCCACGGTCAGCCCGACACCGACCGCGCCGGGTGGTGCCGCGGCGATGGACTGCATCCTCACGGTGCCCGCGAACCCGCTCAGCCCTCGAGGGCTGGCCACGCCGTACCAGATCGGCAGCGGCTGCTCGGAGGCTAACCCGGACCTTCAGGCGTTCGTGCAGGCGACCATTCTCGACCCGGCCACCGGGAAGATCGCGGTGTACGAACCGCTGGTCATCACGGCGGGGACGACGCCGGCGGTCGCGCCGGTCGTCCCCCGGCTCCCGGCCGACGCGGTGGTCAACTTGCTGTTCGGCTTCAACGGCAACATCCTGACCCTGGTCGGAACCAATGACTCACTGCGGCAGGCGGGCTGCGTCAGCGGCCTGGACGGCTCGCCGTTCGGGCAGGTCTCCTACTGCAACGGGGCCGCCTTCTTCCAGGCCGCGGACGCCGCCGTCGCGGTGGGCAAGCTGAAGATCCCGGCCGCCGGCACCGGCAAGGACGGGCTGGAGTGCCCGACCACGCGGAGCTTCACCCTGATCGACCAGGACCAGAGCGACAACGTGACGACGCGCTACCTGCTGACGGCGAACGGGCAGACGGCCCAGAAGAACACCGCCAACCTCGCCAGGCTCGCGGGTGCCACGACCGTTACCAACGGAAGCGACAACGCGCTGGTCAACTTCTTCCTCGATCCGGCGCTCGGATGCGCCCTGTTCACAGCGCCTGACCTCTCGAATCCCGGGCAGATGGGCACGTCGCAGGCGCTGGACGAGCTGGCCGCCGCGGCGGCCCAGACCGCATCGATCGCCCTGACACCGGTCAATGACCCGATGACCATGGAAAACGGGGCGTTCAGCGTCCGGAAGACCAATCTGTACCGCCAGGGAGTCGACCAGCCCCTGCTCCCGGCCGGCGCGAACACGACCGCGAACGCGCAGGCATACTGCACGGACATGGTCAATATCCAGACCGCCAGGCTCGATCTGGACAAGGCGTTCACGGCCGGCGCTCCGTCTCCGGTCCCATCGCTCGGGAACAACCTCTTCACCTTCCTGGCGGCGCGGCTGTCCGCCTCGTTCGGCAACCTCAACTGCAAGAACTACGGCCTGACCGACCCAGTCACGCTTACCCTCGACGCGAACGGCGTGGCCACGCACGCGGCCCTGAGCGCCGCTATGCAGACATCGACGGGAGGCCCGGCACGGTCCTCATTGGCGCCGACGACACCACCTGGCACGCCGTCCACAGGAGGGCCTGCTGCGGCGTCCGCCAGTCCGTCGCCGTCGCCGTCGGCGAGCGCGAGCCCTTCCCCGGGGTAACCCGGCCGGTGCTGGCTGGCCCGATGTGCTCTCAGACCCCCCGCTCCTGAGAGCACACCCGGCCAGCCAGCCCGACGGGCGGCTACCGGGACCGGTCGGCCACGCGCACCGGGGTGCGGTGGTCGAACTGGAGGCCGTGGAGCGTGCACGGCCCACTGTCCCGTGGGCACAGGACCGAATGCCCGGAAACCGTCGCGCGGTACAGGCGGTAGGGGGCGGGCGCCTGGACCTGCTCGGGAGTCAGGGGGTCCGAACCGTGCTCGGCCGGGCCGGGATAGACGGCGAGGCCCGGGCCGAGGTCGTGGGCGGCCACCTGCTCAGCGGTGGCCGACATGTAGACGGCTTGCCCCGTGCCCGCGGGAACTCCGGAATCGAAGATCACGATACTCAACTGCGGGCGCCGGGCGAGGTTCTGCGAGTGCGTCGCCTCCGGGGCCGAGATCCAGTAGAACTCGGTGTAGTTCGCCGCCGCATAGAACACCGGGGACGCCCAGGGCTGTCCTTCCCCGTCGGCGGTCGCCAGCGTCATATACCTGTTGCTGTCGATGATCGCCCTGGCGATCGCGACAAGATCCTGCTCTGCCACGGTCCTCTCCTGAGATCAGGCTCTACTGGTGGTGGTGTCCTTGCTGCCGCCCAGGTAACCCTTCTCTGCCGGACGCGCCTCGCCGGGACTGAACTGGGGCTTCGCCCATCCCGCGCCACAGATTATTCAGATGCCACTTTAGGGTCGCCACCTCCACCTCAAGGACGTGCGCCTCGCGCCGGCGGGATTGCCTCCGGCTGACGCGGACGGAAGTATGTTGTGTCCTGGACGGGCGAGCCGGGGCGACGTGGGCTGGGAGGAACCCGGGATGGCATTCCAGGGGTGGCCGGAAGAGGCACTGGACTTCTACGAGGGCCTTGAAGCGGACAATTCACGGACCTACTGGACCAGGCACAAGGCGGTCTACGACGAGAAGGTCCTCGGCCCGATGACCGAGCTCGTGGAAGAGCTCGCGCCCGAATTCGGCGACGCGAAGATCTTCCGCCCGTACCGGGATGTCCGGTTCAGCAAGGACAAGTCGCCGTACAAGACCAACATCGGAGCGCTCGTCGGCAGCGGCTATATCCAGCTCTCCGCGAGGGGCCTGGCGGTCGGCGACGGGATGTACGGCATGACTCCCGGCCAGCTGGAGCGGTACCGCGAGGCGGTGGCCAGCGACGCCACCGGAGAGGAGCTGGAGGGCGTCATACTCGCCGTGGAGAAGCACGGGATCGGTGTCCACGGGCATAATTCCCTGAAGACCGCGCCCCGGGGATACCCGGCGGATCACGAGAGGATCGAGCTGCTCCGGCACAAAGGGCTGATCGCCTGGAAGGAATGGCCGGTCGAACCCTGGCTCGGGACCGCGCAGGCGCGGAAGCACATCGCGGGCTTCCTGGTTGCCAGCCGGCCGCTGAGCACCTGGCTCGACACCCACGTTGGTCCCTCGACGGCCGAGGCGCCGATCACATGAGGCCAGATCCCGGCGGCCTCACCGGGCGGGGATCATGGAGAAGGGGTCGACCCTCCGGACGGCCAGGATGTACCAGGCGGTCGCTCCGGTATGGAGTGACGCGTAGTACGAGCCGCCGCCGCAGTCGCTGAGCCCGTCTCTCGAGGCCGCTATGATCCCGAGGCCATCGTGGTTGAGCCCGTGCGCCTGGGCGTAGTAGACGACCGACACATACCTTGCCGCCCACGTGCCGTCCCCGGGATTGCCGCGGTACTCAAGCGCGTCGGCGAGATGCGTGGTCCCCTCGAACCAGACGCCCGAGCGGTCTTCACGGCAAGAGCTCACGCCGCTGAACCCGCCAGCGGTGACGGCGAGGTTACGCATGTCCCAGCCGAGCGACGCCGCATAGGCAGGATCCCGGAGAGCCAGGTATGACCAGCTGTTGACATCTTCGGGCATCACGCTGTTGTTGGGGGTAACCCATCGCTGGTCGTTCCGACATAGAACCGGCTCTGCCCGGCGTCCCACATCCTCACGACGAAGCGCCTGGCCCACCCCGCCCTGGCCGACCAGGCCGAGTCGCCTGTCTCGGTGGCGAGCAGCCCGAAGAGGGCGTAAAGGTCAATGTTGTGCTCGGTGGACTTCCACCCGATCTTCTGGCCGTTCGCGGTCTCGCCGCCCGTGTACCCGCCTGGCCCGCGCGGGTCGTAACAGTGGGCCTGGACTCAGTTCCCGATCGCTTCCGCGGCCGTGAGGTAGGCCCTCCCGCCCGTGGCCGCGTAGAGGCGGACGAGGGCCTGGCCGGCCCACGCCATGCCGCCCACAGCGTGGCCGGGTCGGTGGCCGTGACATCGGCCGGGCTGCGCAGCGGGGTGGGCGCGTACGCAGCCCGGACGCGCCCGTCGTGCCGCGGATCGTTCGCCTGCACGTACAGCAGCCCGTCGCCGATGACCCTGGCCCGCGACCGCGCGGCCGCGGTGCCTGCGGCCAGGTACGCGTCGATGAGCAGCGCGTCATCGTAGGTTTCTGAGGCCGTGAAGTGCTGCTGGCCCAGCACGCCCCCGGTGAAGCTCTGCACCAGGCGGGGGGTCGTGCCTGCGGCGTACCTGTCCATCATCTGGCTCAGGAACGAATAGGCATTCGCGACGCTCCTGTCCAGCTGCCTGGCCGGAACCCCGACGGCCTGGTCCGCTACGGCCCGGCTCTCGACCGGCCCGCAGCCCGCGACGCCAATGGCAGCGACGGCCAGCCCGGCCGCCACCGCGGTACACGCCAGTGCGATCCCCCTCATGCCGCTCCCCCGCCGTCGGCACAACCACGCTAACGCGGTGATCGCCGGGCGACCGGACCCGGGGGCCCGGCAGGCCGAAGCAGCTCCACGACTCAAGATCGAGGTGCTGGCGGTACAGCACCAAAAGACGCCACAGCTCGGTTCGCGAGGCATCCGGCGTGGAACGACGGGACGTGTCCCTGCGGGACGGCAAGCCGGGTCTCGAAGCCGCGGGCGGTGAGCTCGGCGGCGAGCTTCTCCAAGGCTGCGATGTCTGCTTCTAAATTCGCCATGGCTTAACAGTGGCGACCCGCCGGTTACTGTAGAAACTGGGATCAGGCAGGTGTCCGCGCCAGGTCCGCAGGCAGTCCGCACACGACTGGGTGTGTCACCGATGGACTTCGCGCAGGCACTGATCACGCTCATGGACGAGCGCGGCATCAGTGGGTGTGAGCTGGCCCGCAGGGTCTACTGCGACAGAAGCTTGATCTACCGCTACCGCACGGGCAAGCAGCAGCCGTCCGCGAATCTGGCCTGCAAGCTCGACCAGGTGTTAGGTGCTGGCGGGGAGCTGATGGCGCTCGCGCTACCTTCGCCGCATCCATCGAGCGCTGCCCAGCCCAGGGCAGACGGCCGCACGCTCGCTCTCGAACCTGTGATCAGATACCCGCTGGCCGACGCCGACTACGTAACTCACTTGCGGGAGGCCGTCCAGCAGTTCGCCTTACTGGAAACCCGGTACGGCGGCAGCGATGTGCTCCCTATAGCAGCCCGCACATTCAGGGCGGCGCATTCCCGTCTCGCATCGGGTGGCTATGTCCCGGCGGCCGAGCGCGATCTGCAGGCGGCGGTTGGCGAAGCCGGGGAAGTGACCGCGTGGGTTGCCTACGACTCCGATCAGCAGCCGCTTTCGCGCACTCTCTGCCAGGAGGCAATGCTGGTCAGCCGCCTCGCTGGTGACCGCAGCATGGAACTGTTCGACCTCACCCACCTAGCCATGCAGAGCATTCACCTGCACCGCTCCGCGGAGGCCCTGCGGATCGCTGATGACATGCTCGGCGGTCCGCAACTCGCCGTACGCGTAACGGCGTTGCTCCATCTGCGGCGCGGCCGGGCGCTGGCCCAGCTGGGCGACAGGCCGCGAGCCTTCGCTGCGATCGGCAAGGCGCGAAGCCTCCTGTCCGACGGGATCACCAGACGCGACCCGGTATGGACATGGTGGATCGACGAGCCTGAACTCGCGTGGCACGAGGGAATGGCGCACGCCGAGCTTGGGGACTGGCCGGCGGCGGTGGCGCTGTTCCGGGCTTCGTCGGCCGGGCGTAACGCACACGCGCGCGCCCGCGACCGCTACAACGACACCGCCCACCTGCTGAACGCGCTCGTCCATGTAGGGGCGTGGCGAGAGGCCGAGCCCGTAACTGCGGGCCTTGTCGAGACCGCCGCCGAAGTGGGCTCAACCCGCATCGCGAACCTTCTCCGCCGTGTCACGCGGCGCATCAAGGCCGAGGACACAACGTCGGCTCTCGCCGACAGCGCGGAGGAGCTAGTCGGCGCGCTCGCCTGAGACGGCGACTGTGCGGTCAGTAAGAACGTGACCGGTCGTTCCATGATCACGGAAGATTCCCGTCATATAAGGTTCTAGCGTTCCCTGTATGAGGGGAGGCAGGGACATGGCCGATACAATCCTTGGCCCGCGGGCGCTCAACCGCGCGACGCTGGCCCGCCAGTTGTTGCTGCTCCGGGCGGAGATGACAGCCGCGGACGCCATCGAACACCTGGTCGGTATGCAGGCCCAGGCGCCCGAGGCGCCCTATGTGGGCCTCTGGACACGGCTGAACGGATTCCACGCCTCGGAACTGGCCGAGCTGATCACAAGCCGGCGCGCTGTGCGCCTGCCGCTGATGCGCGCGACCGTGCACCTGGTGACCGCCCGTGACTGCGCGGCGCTGCGGCCGTGGGTCCAGGTCGTCCTGGAGCGCAGCTTCTCCAGTCAGGCCTTCGCCCGCAACCTCGCCGGCCTGGACATGGCGGCGGTCAAGGCGGCCGGGCACGCGCTGCTGGACGAGCGGCCGCGCACCCGAGCCGAAATCGGCCGGCTGCTGGCCACCCAGTGGCCCGATCGAGACCCGACGTCCCTGGCCCACGCGATCACCTACCTCGTGCCGGCGGTGCAGGTACCGCCGCGCGCCGTCTGGGGCACCGGCGGGCCGGCCGCTATGGTCCCGGCTGAGTCCTGGATCGGCCGCCCGCTCGACCGTGACGTGCCACCAGATGACCTGGTCCTGCGCTACCTCGCCGCCTACGGCCCGGCCACCGTCATGGACGTGCAGACCTGGTCCGGCCTGACCCGGCTCAGCGAAGTGACCGAGCGGCTCCGGCCCCGCCTGCGCACATTCCGAACGGAGCACGGCAGCGAGGTCTACGACCTGCCCGACGCGCCGCGACCCGACCCTGACACCCCAGCGCCGCCGCGCTTCCTGCCCGCGTATGACAACGTCCTGCTCTCGCTCGCGGACCGGTCGCGCCTCATCCCGGATGCCCGTCCGGTCCCGCTCCCCCCCGGCCACGGCGCGCGCTCCGGCACGCTGCTGGTCGACGGCCTCTTCCGCGGAACCTGGAAAATCACCCGCCACCAGGACAACGCGACGGTACACGTGGAGCCCTTCGTTCCGCTGCCAGACGAAGGCGCGATCATCGAAGAAGCACGGCGCCTGCTGGATTTCGCCGCGTCCGATGCTCCTCACCACGACGTGCGCATCTCCGCTCAGTTATCTCTTCGCGGTAGAGATCACCCAGCCTGACACAGATACCTTCTGAACGATCATCGCAGCGTGACGGTCCGCACGAAGCTGGCGGCGTCCCGCCCCTGGCCTGGCCCGACAACCCAGCCAGCCCGGCGTGCCCGGAACCCGGCGCCTGGCAGCCCGGCAGCCCGCGGGCGTGCTACGCCGCCACAGCCTGGTACGGGGCATTGGTTCTCATCCATTTTATCACTTTGAGTAATCGTACAACTACTCCACGACACATCCGGGTGTTTTCCTGGCTCATCTCATCACTTTGAGTGAGGTCATTTACCCCTAACGAATCAGAGACTCGATCACTCTTTCTCTTAGTCTGTGGAAATACCCGCCGCACATGAACGGTGCAGCAAATCACTAGCCAAGAATGGCAGTTCGCTATGGCACGGCTTCCCTCGATACAGGGTTGGCCAAAGCACAGAAAGAGGAGATCGCATTGAAGCTCAGAGCCGGCAGTCAGGCCCACTGGGTCGGCGCGTGCATCGCTGCTGTCGCGCTGCTGGGGACCGCGGCCGCAGCGGATCATATGCGCTACCGGTTCGAGACCGATGACTCCACTACACCGGCGCAATTCATGACCGCGCTGGCTGACGGGCGATTCGCATGACCACTATCGCGCTCATACCCGCCTACAACGAGGCCGAGAGCATCGGGCCGACCCTGACGGCACTTGCCACGCAAGAGACTCCGGTAGACCGGATCATCGTCATCGCGAACAACTGCACCGATAACACCGCCGCCGTGGCCGCCAGCTACGGGGCGGAGGTCATCGTGATGAAAGACAACCCGCATATGAAGGCTGGTGCGCTGAATTACGCCCTGAAGACAATGCTACCCAGCCTGGAAGAGACAGATCGCATTCTCGTCCAGGACGCTGACAGCTTCCTGGACCCCGGTTTCGTCACCGCAACGATGGCCGCGCTTGATGATGGTTACAGTGCAGCGGGCGGGAATTTCCGGGGTCGTGAAGGTGGCGGACTCTGCGGGGCATTCCAGCGGAATGAGTATCACAGGTACAAGCGCGAGACTGCTCACAAGGGCGGGAAAGTGCTGTGCATCACCGGGGTCGGGACCATGTTCACCGTCTCCGCACTCCGCGCTGTTGTGCGGGCCATCGCGGACGGGAGCCTGCCGGACTCCGGGGGAGGCTACTGCTACAGCTATGCCACCCTGACCGAGGACAACTGGATGACCATGGCGCTCAGGCAGCTGGGCCACAAGGTCATCTCGCCCACGGACGCCACGATGACGACCGAGGTCATGCTGACCTGGCGCGAGCTAGGCAAGCAGCGTCTCCGCTGGAAGCGCGGCGCCATAGAGGACCTGCTCAGCTTCGGTGTGAGCCGCAAGACCGTAGGCGGATGGCTTCGCCAGCTGGTCGGCTTCATCGGCGTCGTCTGCTCGATTACCTACGTTGGCCTGCTGCTCGCGGCTCCGCTGATGAGCGGAGTTCACGTCCGGCCGTTGTTCCTCGGTATCACCGTCCTGTACGCCTTTGAAAGGGCGTTTACGATCCGCGGCCGTGGCTGGAGGATCTCAATGCTTTCCCTGACACTCGTTGGGGAATGGATTTACGACCTATTTCTGCAGGCTGTACACGTTCGCGCTCTGGCTGGCACGGCCTTGCGTACTAGCACTAGCTGGTAACCGAAAGAATTGGAGGGGTCATGTACCACAAGATGGTAGGCACGGGGGTAGGGCTGGGAACAGCGCTACCGACCACCGGAATCAGTGTCCTGTACTCGCTGCTCACCGCGTTCGTCTTGATCAGCGTCGGCTGCGCGATGCTGCGGCTCGTGCCCAGGTTCCACCGCCGGTCACGATGAGACGTGCAGTCGCCTGCCTCTGCCTCCTGGCAGCGGCAGGCGTCCTGCTTTGGTCCGGCTACCGGGTGTGGGACCCGTTCGCAGGCGCCAGGCAGCACACGGCCCAGATCGCCCTGGCCAAGTCCTGGGGCTCATCTTCCGCGCTACCGGTTCCGGTAGCTTCCAAGCCAACCGCCCCAGCACTCTGTGTAGCTCCGCGGCAGAACGTACCGGTCGGCCAGGTGTTCGCCATCATCCAGATCCCAGCGTTCGGCCCGACCTGGAAGTTCACCGTTATCCAGGGAACCACCCTGACCCAGTTGGCTTCTGGCCCAGGCCACATCCTCGGCACCGCGCTGCCCAGCCAGGCGGGTGACGTCGGGATAGCCGCCCACGACGTGACGGCCGGCAACGCGTTCCTTCACCTCGACGGCCTGCGGACCGGCGACACGATCGTCATCACGACCAAGGAATGCGTCACGACCTACCGCGTGTACCGTCAGCCCTACCGGGTGCTGTACACCGATGTCGGCGTTCTCAATCCAGTCGGGAGCAAGCACACCCTGACGCTCGTCACCTGCTGGCCCACTAACGTTCTGGACTTCGTGAAACACCGCACGATCGTGCAGGCCGAAGAGATCGGCAGCGTAAGAAGATAGTGATGGTCAGGTAGCTGTTTGCCCCCTGATACCGCCCTGGTGGCGGGCGAGCGATGCCGAGCCCAGGCCCTCCTGCCACAGGTGCGGGTATCGAACATACGTTTGACAGCGGGGCCGCTCTTGGTGCAAGGTGATCCACGTGTTCCACGATCAGGCGGCCGTCATCAGGACCTTAGCCCCAGCCGACCGGCGCCCCGGTGGGGTCCGCGAAGCTTCAGGCGGCTGACGCCGCGGGACGGCAGCGACACCCAGACGCAGGGAGGCATACCCAGTGGGTCAGAAGACCGTCCGGTTCAGCGACCTCAGCGGCGAGATCATCACCCAAGACGACGCGCTGGCCCGCGTCGTGATCCACGAGCACCCCGAACTCGGCGACAGCCCGGTGGAGATCGAGGTTCTCATCGATGAGGCCAGGGCAATGGAGAAGGCAGCCCTGCGGGTCGCCGTGGCTGACCTCTATCTCGCCGGCGAGGACGAGCCGCACCGGGTGACCATGGACGTGGACTCGTTCGACAAGCTGGCCACCGACAAGACGATGAGCGAGCTCATCATCGCCGCCCGGCCAGCCAGGCGGAGTTCCAAGGCCAGCACGCCCAGCCCGGCCCGCGGTGATCGCACCGACTACGCCAGCGTGGAGCACGCCGGCAAGCCCCACAAGGGCAGGATCACGGACGCGGAGAAGCAACTCGTACGCGAGCACCTCGACGAGATCAACGAGCGGCTGGCCGCACAGGGACTCCGGACGATCAGCCTGGCCGACCGCGAGCATATCGAGCGCTACGGCCTTGAGGAGCTGGCCGGGTCGCCGAGCGCCGAGCCTGACCAGCAACGCCGTGACGGGCCAGCAACGCCGTGACGGGCCAGCAACGCGGTGACGGGCGGCTGGCCAGGAAGGGCGTGACGGGCCAGGAAGGGCGTGACGGGCCGTTGGTGACCCGGTAGGATCACCGGTGGGCCGTGACTGGCGCGCTGGGATGGATCACCATCGGGGAGCGGTCCCGTCATCACGACGCATGCCGAGCGCCTGGGCCTCTTCCGCCGCCACAGGAGGTCCCATGCCGTCACCGAGTACCGAATCCACCGCCTTCCGCAGCGCCCTCGACGTCATTCGCGCCGCCGAGCCCCGGGTGGCCGATGCGATCACGGCCGAACTGGCGGGCCAGCGCGCGTCCCTCAAGCTCATCGCCAGCGAGAACTACGCCTCCCCGGCCGTGCTGCTGGCGATGGGTAACTGGCTGTCCGACAAGTACGCCGAGGGCACCATCGGGCGGCGTTTTTACGCCGGCTGTGCCAACGTGGACACGGTCGAGGCGCTCGCTGCCGAGCACGCGCGCGAGTTGTTCGGCGCAACGCACGCGTACGTGCAGCCGCATTCCGGGATCGACGCCAACCTGGTCGCCTTCTGGGCGATCCTCGCCGACCGGGTCGAGACGCCCGCGCTGGAGAAGGCCCAGGTGCGGCAGGTGAACGACCTGACCGAGCGGGACTGGGCCGAGTTGCGCCGTGAGCTGGGCAATCAGCGGCTGCTCGGGATGTCGCTCGATGCGGGCGGCCATCTCACCCACGGGTTCCGGCCGAACATCTCCGGCAAGATGTTCGACCAGCGCGCCTACGGCACGGACCCGGCGACCGGGCTGATCGACTACCAGGCGCTTCGCCACACCGCCCGGGAGTTCAGGCCGCTCGTGCTCCTCGCCGGGTATTCCGCCTATCCCCGCAAGGTCAATTTCGCGGTCATGCGGGAGATCGCCGATGAGATAGGCGCGGTCTTCATGGTGGACATGGCGCATTTCGCGGGCCTGGTCGCCGGAAAGGTGTTCACCGGCGATTTCGACCCGGTGCCGCATGCGCACATCGTGACCACCACCACGCACAAGTCCCTGCGCGGCCCACGCGGCGGCATGGTGCTCTGCCAGGCCGGACTCGCCAGCCAGGTGGACCGGGGCTGCCCGATGGTGCTCGGCGGCCCACTGCCGCACATGATGGCGGCCAAGGCCGTCGCGCTCGCCGAGGCGCGCCGCCCAGACTTCCAGGACTACGCCCAGGCCATCGTGGCCAACGCGCGGGCTCTCGCCGAGGGCCTGCTGAGGCGCGGAGCCACGCTGGTCACCGGCGGCACCGACAACCACCTGGCCCTCATCGACGTTCACCGGTACGGCCTCACCGGCCGCCAGGCCGAGTCGGCGCTGCTGGAAGCGGGCATCGTCACCAACCGTAACGCGATCCCCCAGGACCCCAACGGCGCCTGGTACACCTCGGGCATCCGGATCGGCACGCCGGCACTGACCACTCGCGGGCTGGGCACCGATCAGATGGACGTGATCGCCAGCCTGATCGCCGCGGTGCTCAGTGAGACCCGGCCGGGCACCAATTCCAGCGGGACGCCGTCGAAGGTTCACTATGCGCTGGACCCCGCCGTGGCCAGCCGCGTCTCGGAGCAGGCCGCCGAGTTGCTGGCCGGCTACCCGCTCTACCCGGCCATCGACCTCGGCTGAGCCAGCTCACTTTTCTGGCCACCGCATCCCGGAAACGCGAACGCGGGCCCATGCGCATCGGGCGGCCCGGAAGGACAGCCGGCCGACCGTAGTAGGCGCGTCAGCGACTGTCCTGTGCGGCGATAAGTTGCTGATACCAGCGGGCGCTGGCCTTCGGGATGCGAGCCTGAGTGCCGAATTCTACGTATATGAGGCCAAACCTGCGGCTGTATCCGTCGGCCCACTCAAAATTGTCCAGCAATGACCAGACGAAGTATCCGCGCACGTCGACCCCATCATGAATCGCCGTTAGCGTTTCATTGAAATGGTCGTTCAGGTAAGACACCCGTTCGAGATCGTCTACGCCGCCCTCGGGATCAACGTAATCGTGAAAGGCGGCGCCGCTTTCGGTGATATACAGCGGAAGGGGCGTGTAGTCGCGGACACGGCGCAGGATACGGCCCAGGCCGGCCGGCCTCACGTCGAGGCCGCCCGCGGTAAGGCGCCCGGTCATGGGCATGACGCGGGCGTTGTGGTAGGGCTCGCTGGGATCGTCGGCCACCGTCTTGGTCTCGTAGTAGTTGACGCCGAGAAAGTCCGTTGGGGCCGCCACGACCTGCATATCGCCGTCTCGGATGAAGTTGATCGGCACCTGCTGCCCGTACCAGTCGAGCATGTCCGCCGGATACGCCCCGTGCAGGACTGCGTCGAGGAACCAGCGGTTCTCATACCCATCACGCCGCCAGGCGGCGGCCTGATCGGCATAGGACCCCGACGCCGCGCTGATGTCAGAGAGAAGATGCGTGATGCCAACGCGCGCTCCGGGCGCGCTGCGCCGGATGATGCCGACTGCCTGGCCGTGCGCCAGCAGGAGGTGGTGCGCTGAGGTCAGCGCCGAGTTGAGGTCGACGATTCCCGGTGCATGCCGGCCTTCGAGCTGGCCCACCATGGCCGAGCAGAAAGGCTCGTTCATGGTTACCCAGAGCGGGACGGTGTCGCCGAGACAGTCGAGCACGACCTGGACGTAGTCGCAGAAGTACTGGATTGTGTCGCGGGTGACCCAGCCGCCGGCATCCTGCAGGGGCTGCGGTAGGTCCCAGTGATAGAGCGTCGCCACGGGCTCGATGTTGCGGGCGTGCAGGCCGTCAACCAGCCGCCGGTAGAAGTCGAGGCCCTTCTGGCTCACCGTGCCGGTGCCATCGGGGATGATGCGGGGCCACGCGATCGAGAACCGGTAGGCGGTCAGGCCCATGTCGGCAATGAGATCAAGGTCGGTGTCGACGCGGTGGTAGTGATCACAGGCCACGGTACCCGTATCACCGTGGGTCACCGCACCAGGAACCTGGCAGAAAGTGTCCCAAATCGAGGGTGTTCGACCGTCTTCGTCGGCAGCGCCCTCGATTTGATATGCGGAGGTCGCTGCACCGAAGAGGAAGCCTGGTGGGAAGCGCATGGACAATGCCGGCTGCTCCTTCACTGCGCATCAGGGATGGCTACGGCGGCTGTGTCTTCGCAACGACGGTACACTCTTAGTTTAGTGCTTAGGCTAAGTCTTAAGCAAAGTTTGTCAAGCGTCTGCCCGGCTGGGTGTGGCTGGCACGGCCCTGGCCTGCGCGCCTGCGGTTCAGCCGGGTGACGTGACGGATTGGCCGCGGCGGCGGGCGCCGACCTGCTCCGGTGCCATCGCGCCGGCAGTGACCAGCCTGGCTATGGGCAGCGTCGCGCCGCCGAGCGCGACTGCGTCCTTGCCGAGGTCGGCCTTGACGATCTGGACCCGGCTGAACGGCAGGTGCAGTGCGTGGCGTCCCGCAGCCTCGCAGATCCTCGGCAGCAACTCGTCGCTCAGTGCCTGGCCGAGCCAGCCGCCCACCACCACGCGCTCGGGGTTGAAGAGATTCACCAGGTCAGCAATCCCGGCACCCAGGTAGGTCACCGTCTCGTCGAGCACCTGGGCGGCCGCCCGGTCGCCGTCCCTGGCGTCGATGATCGCGGCGATCCGCCGTTCAAGCTCACCGGGGCTGATCGCGACGTGCCGGTGCTTGAGCTGCTGGTACCGGGCGGCGATCGCCCCGGCGCCAACGTATGCCTCCAGGCAGCCTTCCGCCCCGCAACGGCAGGTCCGCCCGCCCACGACCACGGTCGTGTGACCCCACTCCCCGGCACTGCTGGTCGCCCCGCGGTAAACCTCGCCGTTGCTGATGATGCATGTCCCGGCGCCGATTCCCAGCAGCACGATGACCGCGTTGTCGGTGCCGCGGGCGGCGCCGAACCACTTTTCCGCCTGGCCGAGGGTCTTCGCGCCGTTGTCAACGAGAATCGGCAGGTCAATCCGGCGGCGCAGCATAGCCTCGAGTGGGACGGCATGCCAGCCGACGCTCTGGCCATGCACGACTGCGTCCTCACGATGCTCGACCAGACCGGGTACGGCGACTCCGACGCCGAGGATGGCACGGGCGTCCACGCCCGACCCGGCGATCACCGACTCGATGCCCTCGACGATGTGGCTGACCGCGTCCTCGGGATCGAGCACGGTCATGTCGGTCACCGACGTATGCCGCGCGCACATGTGCAGTCCGAAGTCGAACAACTCGACCAGGAACGCGGTCTCCCCGACATCAACGCCGATGACATAGCCGTACCGGGGGTTGACCTGTAGCAGCCCGCGCGGCCGGCCTCCGTTGGAATCCTCGAGCCCCACCTCAACGACGACGCCCTCCGCTTCCAGGGCCACGACAAGGTTGCTCACTGTGGCTGGGCTCAGGCCGACCAGGGTCCCGACCTCCTGCCGCGTCAGCGGGCCGTTGAGGAAGACCTGCCACAGCGCACGCGACCGGTTGCTCTTGCGGAGATCCCGCACGGTGGTTGTTCTGGGCCTGGGCATCGACCTGCCTGACCGACGAAGTGACCGCGGCAGTGGGGTACGGACCCCCCCTACTTTAAGGCCTGGAATAAGTCGGCGCTGACACCATGACCGGCACCAGGTCTCGCGGGGCAGCAGGCCATCGGGGTGGAGCCGCCGCGCGGACGGGTCACGCTACCAGTGCGATGCCAGCGCAAGCAGCCGCGCGGACGGGTCACGCCAGCAGTGCGATGCCAGCGCAAGCAGCCGCGCGGACGGGTCACGCCACCGGTGCGATGCCAGCGCAAGCAGCCGCTCAACCGGTCCGTGTGCAGGCCGGGGACGCCGCCTGGCGGATGCGGTTGGCCAGTGCGCGGAGGGCCCGATGCACACCAGCCGCGGTGACGGCGATACACGGACCGGCTGACCAACCGAGGTCACAAAACGGAAACGGACACTGTCGCAACGTTGACAGCCTGACCTGACTGGGCAGAGCATAATTTACGGCTTGTAGGAAGATAAAAAAGATCTTGTCTATTTGTCCTGCGCGGCCCGTGTGTGCTCGCGACCACTCCTGGAAGGACACCGCATGAGACCTACGAAGCTCTCAACCCTGGCCATTGCCGCCGCGCTGGCGGCAGCGCCGCTCGCTGCCTGCAGCAGCAGCGGCAGCTCCGGTTCCAGCTCTACCACTCACCCGACGCTGACCTACTGGGCGACCAACCAGGGTACTAGCCTGCAGGCCGACCAGCAGGTGCTCGGTCCGCAGATCGCGAAGTTCACCAAGGCGACCGGCATCAAGGTCAACATCCAGGTCATCCCGTGGACGACCGTCCTCAATCAGATCACCGCGGCCACGGTCTCCGGTAAAGGCCCGGACGTCCTCAACATCGGCAACACCTGGTCTCCGTCGCTGCAGGCGACCGGTGCGCTCCTGCCGTTCACGTCCTCGGTCATGAGCCAGATCGGCGGATCCAGCCGGTTCCTCGCCGGGAGCCTGTCAGCGACCGGAGCGCCCGGCCAGCCACCGACAGCGGTGCCGCTGTACAGCCTCGCCTACGCGCTCTACTACAACAAGGCGCAGTTCGCCGCGGCCGGCATCAGCAGCCCGCCGACCACCTGGGCGGAGCTCATTGCCGACGGCGTGAAGCTGAAGAAGAATGGTCACTGGCCCCTGGCCATCGAGGGCGGGAGCGTGGCCGAGAACATTCACATGGCGTTCGAGCTAAGTCAGCAGCAGGGCGGGCAGTTCTTCGACTCCGCCGGGAAGCCCACGTTCAACACCCCGCAGAACGTGGCCGCTGTCAAGCAGATGATGGACTTCATCCAGACCGACAAGCTCACCAATCCGAGCGATGCCCAGTACTCCAAAGGTACCGAGGCTCTCGTCGACTACGCGACCGGGAAGACGTCCATGGTGATCTGGCAGGCTGCCTCCGGGTCCCTCAAGCAGCTGGGCATGAACTCCGCGGACATCGGCGTCGTCCCGGTCCCGCTGCCGTCCCCGGTGCCGGCTGGCGGCAAGCCGGTTACCAGCATGGTCGCCGGGATCAACATGGCGGTCTTCAAGAACACCAAGAACATGTCCGCCGCGCTGCAGTTCGTGAAGTTCATGACCAGCACCCCGGAGCAGGAGTCCCTCAACAGCACGTACGGATCGCTGCCTACGGTCTCCGCCGCCTACAGCGACCCGGCGTTCCAAACCCCGGCCGTGAACACGTTCCTGAGCATCCTCAAGTCAAGCGCCGCGCCGATGCCGCCGGTGGCGAAGGAAAGCGCGTTCGAGACCGCGGTCGGGACGGCGATCATCCACCTCTACGCGGACGCGGCTACCGGCAAGGCCGTGACTGACAGCATGATCGGGCAGGCTCTCGCCTCGGCCCAGCAGCAGCTAGGAGGCTGACCCTCGGTGGTTGACACCATCCGAGCCGAGAAGGGTGTCACCGCATCCGCGCCGTCACCGCCGCACAAGCGGCAGTGGCGGCGCGGGTGGCTGCCCTATGTCCTGCTGATCCCCGCTGTCATCCTTGAGCTGCTGATCCACATCATTCCGATGCTGGTCGGGGTGGGAATCAGCTTTCTGCAGCTCACCGAGTTCTACCTGAGCAACTGGCGGGCCGCGCCGTTCGCCGGCACCAGTAATTACCGGATCGCCCTGAACATCCACGGCGCGACCGGCCAGGCGCTGCTGCACTCGTTCACCATCACCGTGCTCTACACGGTGATCGCCCTCGCGGTGTCCTGGTCCTTCGGGATGGCGGCCGCGGTCTTCACCCAGCGGGCGTTCCGGGGCCGGGGCGTGATCCGTACCGTCTTCCTCATCCCCTACGCCCTGCCGGTCTTTGCCTCCGTCATCACCTGGAACTTCATGCTCCAGCGGGACACCGGCATGGTGAACCAGCTGCTCCTTGACCTGCACCTGGTGCATTCGCGGCCGTTCTGGCTGATAGGCAGCAACAGCTTCTACTCGCTGGTGGTCGTGGCCATCTGGCGCAGCTGGCCCTTCGCCTTCCTCATCCTCACGGCGGGCATGCAGAGCATCCCGACCGACTTGTACGAGGCGGCCTCCCTCGACGGCTCGGGTGCCATCGGCCAGGTGCGGCACGTGACCCTGCCGCTGCTGCGGCCGGTCAACCGGGTCCTGCTGCTGGTGCTGTTCCTGTGGACGTTCAACGACTTCTCCGTGCCGTTCACGCTGTTCGGCTCGGCCCCGCCGTCTCAGGCCGACATCATCTCGATCCACATCTACGAGAACTCGTTCGTCAGCTGGAATTTCGGCACCGGATCGGCCATGTCGGTGCTGTTGCTGCTATTCCTGCTTCTTGTCACCGCCATATACCTGGCAGCAGGAAGGCTGGGGGGACGCCATGCATGAGGCCACGTGGTTCCGCTGGGCCCGGGTGATCGTCTTGACCCTGCTCGGGCTGTTCGCCCTCACGCCGGTCTATGTGATGCTCTCAGCGTCGCTCAAGCCGCTGCCTGACGTGGAAGGCGCCTTCCGGTGGTTCCCCAGCCACGTGACCGTGGCGCCCTTCATCGACATGTGGCAGACCATCCCGCTGCTGCGGTACCTCGAGAACAGCCTGGTCGTGTCGACCACGGCATCGGTCGCCTCGGTGCTGATCGCGCTCCTGGCCGCGTATGCGATCAGCCGCTACCGGTTCCACGGCCGCCAGGTCTTCTCCATCACGATCCTGTCGACTCAGATGTTCCCCGGCATCTTGTTTCTGCTGCCGCTGTTCGTCATCTTCGTCAACATCGGCCGGGTCACCAGCATCAACCTCTACGGCAGCCGGACCGGCCTGATCATCACCTACATGACGTTCACGCTGCCGTTCGCGATCTGGATGCTGGCGGCCTACCTGGACACGATCCCGCGTGAGCTCGACGAGGCGGCCAAAGTGGACGGCAGCGGCCCGATGGGAGCCTTCATCCGGGTGGTCATCCCGGCCGCGATCCCGGGCATCGTCGCCGTGCTGATCTACGCCTTCATGACGGCGTGGAGCGAGATGCTCTTCGCCTCCGTCCTCACCAATGACACGACCCGGACGCTCGCCGTGGGACTGCAGGGCTACGCCACCCAGAACCAGGTCTACTGGAACCAGATCATGGCCGCGTCACTGACCGTGAGCGTGCCCATAGTCGTCGGATTCCTGCTGCTGCAGCGCTTCCTGGTCGCCGGCATGACCGCCGGATCGGTCAAGTAAGGAGTCAGGCGAGCGCTTCGGCTAGCTCTTTCACCCGCGCGTCGCCCGGGTAGCGGGCAGCCAGGTCCGCGTGGATCTGGGCGAGTATCGCCGCGTTCCGCACGGACCCACCGACCCGGACCGCCGCCGACGCCTGGAGCCCTGCGGCGCAAGCGTTATCGACATCACCGGCCTGGGCGTGCGCGAACGTCATGAAGGTCGAGTTATTCGCTGACGCCCAGATCCCCTCGTCATTCGTCGCAGGTTCCAGCAGGGTAACCGCACGGGCATGCCAGCGGGGATCGCTGGCCAGGTGGGCGCAGGTGATCCCCGCCTCATGCTGGAAGAACGCCGGTGTCATCCAGTACGACCATGGGCGTCGGTCGGCCGGGCGTGCCGCGAAGGCTGCGGCGAGATCCTGTGCTTCACCTTGCTTGCGTTCCGCTGCTACGGTGTCACCGGCCAGGGCGTGTCCGCGTGCCTCGAACTCGGCGGCCAGGGCACGTTGGCCCGTAGCGGCGCGGGTGTCCCGCTGCGCTGCCCGGGCCAGGGCGATCGCCGCGTCAGGCTGCCCGGCGTACGCGGCTGTCTCGCTTTTGCCCGCTAAGGCGGTCGCGATCATGGTCCGGTCGCCTAGTTCCGCCGCCCATTCGAGCGTTTGCATCTGGCGTGCCTGGGCACCGGCCCAGTCGGCTGTATTCCGGCACAGCCAGGACGCGAACTGTGCCCATTGCTCCGCGGCGTGGACCAGCGCTGGGCGCACCGGCCCACCGGCTTGCGTGACCATGGTTTCCACGGACGCGAGCTGGGCGAGGACAGGGCGCAGCATCACCGTGGACCCTGCGGTGTCGTCGGCGTGCCGGGGACGATAACCACACGATCACCTGCAGCGACCGAAACGACCTGGACGATCTGGCCCCCGGCCGCCGCCGTCTGCCTCGCGATCGCCTGGACCGCCAGGACCGGAAGATCATGACCAGCCATCACCGCGCCGTCGCACCGGCTTCCTTCTCTTCACCACCGCCGGAGCCGATCAACGCCCGGATGATGGCGAAGCTCCACCGACTTAACGGTCCCCGACACCCGTGGTCAGCCCTCACGCAGGGTCAACTGCTGTGTGCCGGTCGGTCCCTTGTCATTGCCCGGGCCCGCTCACTCTCGGCATGCTCGAATGCTGGCGCCATGGCGTCTAGGTCCCGCTGCAGTAGTCCATGCGAAACGGCGACGGTGCGCCAGCGTTCAACCGCCCGTGTGACCTCGGCGAGCAGGTCGAGTGCGTCGCTGGTATCCAGGCGGAAGTAGTCAGCAACACGCATGAGGGTATCCACACTGGCGCGCGTGTCGGTGAAGTCGATGGCGGTGCTGAGGTCCTTCGGGCCGGGATCGGGATTGGGGTTGAGGTCGAACGCAGGTGACAGCCTCCACGACTCGCCGCGCTCGTGCAGGAACCCGTGGTTGCGGAGGTGGTCATCGGTGTTGGAGATCAGAATCGAGAAGGCGATGCGCCGCCATAGCTCGTGCAGGTCCGCTGTCGCAGACGTGGATCGTTCCTCAACAACTTCCGCGATCTCGAGGTAGCTGCGCTGGTCTCGGTCAATGGCCTCGAGCATGGTCATCGCGCTGGCGTAGCCAATGCGGGTTCTGACACGGCGATCGAACCGGTCGATGACGAGCACGTGCCGGTCTCCCACCCGGATCAATTGAGAGTCGGGGACCGTCACCCCCGCATCCCGGGCCAGGTCGAGCGCCACCTTCTCCCAGGCCATCACGTTCCAGGTGTCCGAGCCAGCGCTAGGGAACTTGGCCATCGCGACGCGGCCCGCATCATCCACGACGTGCGCCTTCGGACGCGCACCGCCGAGGGAGCTGCCGGCCCGCAGCAACCGCTTGAGGTCTTCGTAGTCGGCGGTGTCCCGTTCAACACGCGCAGCAATGTCAAGCAGCGCCGGAAGATCCGTCAAAACCGGGACTCCCGAATCCTCAAGCGCGAGGAAGCGCCCTTCCTCGCTGAGGCGGAAGCGCAGCGCCCCGTGACGCAGGTCGTCTCGCACGCCGAGCAGCACGTCGAACTCGCTCATGGAGCGCGGGGCCGTTCCTGCGACCTGGGCCCAGGCCCGCTCAGCACGATTGATCAGCGCCCGCCCCCACCGGTCTGGCGAGCTGTCGGCGAACGCCCCGAACATCGCACGGCGTGCGGGCGTCTGCAGCGTGCCGGTGACCAGAGGCAGCGCCGGGTCCAACGCGTAGGCGTCTGGGTCGGCCAGATACCTATCGTTGTAGACGAAGCTGGCCGATTCGACTCCCCGACGACGGTGGGAGTACATGCGGCCGGCCAGAAGGTTCCTTTCACCGACAGCAACGTAAACGGCGGCGTCTGTGCTCACGATCTTCGCCCTGGTGGCCGCACCCGCTCGGGAAGCGCCTCCTCTGACCGCAGGCGGCCCACATCGGTCGCATACGGATCGAGCGCCGCCACCAGTGAGTCAAGCACGCCCAGTGCTCTGGCGACCCGCAGGACGTTTTCCATGCTGGCGCCCTCGCCGTTCTCGATCCGCATGACGGTGTGCCGTGATATCCCAGCCCGGTCCGCGACCTGAGCTGCCGTCAGACGGCGCAGCCGCCGCCAGGTGGCAAGTTCGTCGCCGATGCGCCGCTGGCCGTTGGCCACCGCGATCGGCGTCCTCGACGCAGCCATGCAACCTCAAAAGTTCTTATTCTGCTACTCTAACAAGGTTAGAGTAGCAGTTTCGCGACCTTATGGCCAAGCAATGAGTTCGCGGCACGGGACGCCGGCGGCCGGGGACACGCACACCTCCGCCTGCCGGCTGGGCGCTTGATCGCGAACCGGGCCTGCCCTAGCCGCGGATGCTGGCGCCGCTGGTCCGGTCGAAGAAGTGCAGCGCGGCGGTGTCGACCAGCACCCGGGCGACGTCGCCCTCCTTGATGGCGGTCCTCGGGTCCATCCTGGCCACCATGGTCGCCAGCGAGCGCACGTCCTCCGCCTCGCCGCCGCTGGTGTGAGCGGCAGTCCCGATCGCCCCGTGGATCTGCACCTCTGAGCCGAGTTCCTCGCGAAGTTTCACCGGCAGCTGGATGACCGCCTGCGGATCGGCCTCGTGCGCCAGCGCGGCATCCTGCATGTTCTCGGGGCGGATACCCAGGACGACGCCCTGGCCCTGATATTGCTCAAGAGCCGGGTGCTGCGCGCCGACCGGCGGCGGGATCAGCAGCCGGTGCGTTCCGAACACCACCGCGAGGCGGGAAGACTGCTCGTCGCGCTCCAGCCGGGCATCGACCAGGTTCATTGCGGGCGAGCCGATGAAGCCCGCCACGAACAGGTTGGCGGGCCTGCTGTACAGCTCCTGCGGGGCGGCCACCTGCTGCAGCACGCCACCCTGGATCACCGCCACGCGGGTGCCGAGAGTCATCGCCTCGGTCTGGTCGTGGGTCACGTAGATCGTGGTCGTGCCGAGCGAGCGCTGCAGCTGGGCTATCTCGGCGCGCATCTGCACCCGCAGCTTGGCGTCGAGGTTGGACAGCGGCTCGTCCATCAGGAAGGCGCGTGGCTGCCGGACGATGGCGCGGCCCATCGCCACCCGCTGCCGCTGGCCGCCGGAGAGCTGCCGCGGCTTGCGCTGCAGGTAGGGCTCGAGTTCAAGGATGCGGGCGGCCTCGGCGACCCGCTGCTTGATCTCCGCCTTGCCGACCTTCCGGTACTTCAGGCTGAAGGCCATGTTGTCGTAGACCGACAGGTGCGGGTAGAGCGCGTAGCTCTGGAAGACCATGGCAATGTCGCGGTGCCGTGGCTCCACGTCGGTGACCGGCCGGTCGTCGATGTAGATGGTCCCCGCCGTGACTTCCTCAAGCCCCGCGACCATCCGCAGTGCGGTCGTCTTGCCGCACCCCGAGGGCCCGACCAGCACCAGCAGCTCGCCGTCATCGACGTGCAGGTTCAGCGACCGGACGGCAGTCGTCCCGTCGGGATACTGCTTGGTCACCGACTCGAGCACGATCCGCGACATTTCGCCCTCCCCTAGCCCGCGTACCGGGCGGCGGGCGGCCCGCTGACTCCGGGCCTGGCCCGCAGCAGGTGACCGGCCAGCGGCTCGGTCGCGAGCTGGCCAGCGTCCATGCCCTCCCGCGCCGTGGTCAGATAGAGCTGATCAAGATCCCGGCCGCCGAAGCCGGGGCAGGTGGGCTGCGAAACCGGCACCGGGAAGATACCGAGCAGCTCACCCGCCGCCGAGTACCGGCGGACGCAGCCGCCGCCCCACATGGCGATCCACAGGCACCCGCCGGTGTCGACGGCCAGGCCATCGGGGATGCCGTCACCGGGCCCGAACCTCACCAGGTCACGCTCGCCGCTGAGCGCCCCGGTCGCCGGATCGTGCGCGAACGCCCGCAGCCTGGGCTCCGGTTCGCCCGAGTCGATGTAGTAGAAGGTCGCGCCGCCCGGGCTCCAGCCGAGGCCGTTGGACTCGGTGACGCCATCGAAGACCAGCGCGACGCGGCCGTCGGCGTCAAGCCGGTAGAGCGAGCCCGCGCCCGCGCGCCGATCAAGCGCCACGGTGCCGGCCCAGAACCGGCCTGCCGGGTCGCAGGCGCCATCGTTGAACCGGACGTCCTCCGGCATCCCCGGCGGGCGCACCGGCCCGCTGGCCGCCGAGCCGTCGGCGTCCGTGAGACGGAATCCGTCGGCCGCGGCGAGCACGTACCCGCTCGCGCGCCGCGGGATCGCGGCGCCGACCGCCACGCCGATGTCGGCCAGAACCTCGTCCCCGGCGTCCTCACGGAACAGGTGCACCTTCCCGGCGTTGATGTCGACCCAGATCAGGCCTTCGCGGGCCTCGTCCCAGACCGGGTGCTCGGCCAGCTCCGCGCGGGCCGGCAGGGCGACCTCCCAGGCCAGCCCGGGGGTGCTCATGTGCTGTCTCCCGCTCGCCTGCGGGGCCCCGCCCGCCTCCCCATTCCCCCTACACTGCGCCGCCTTCCCTCGTCGCTCGTTCCTCGCTCCTCAGTCCAGGCGGCACCGCGCCCCTCCGGCTCGCTCATTTGCCCATCCCGAGAGTGAGGCCCTTGACCAGGTGCCGCTGGAAGATGAGATAGACCAGGATCGCCGGCCCGGCGCTGATCAGCGAGCCGGCCATCAGCACGGGGATGCCGGTCGTGCGCCCGGACGAGAGCGCCGCCAGGCCCACTGTGATCGTCCGGTCATTCGTCGGCAGGAAGAGCAGCCCGACCAGCAGGTCGTCCCAGATCTGGATGAACTGGAGCACCGTGATGGTGGCGATGGCCGGCACCGACAGCGGCAGCGCGATCTGCAGGAACGTACGCTCATAGCTGAGGCCGTCCATCACCGCGGCCTCGATCAGCTCGTCGGAGATGCCGCGGTAGTAGGTGGCCATCAGGAACGTCGCGAACGGCGTGCCCAGAGCGGCGTACACCAGCACGGCCCCGGTGTAGGAGCTGGTCAGGTGGAACTTCGCCAGGTTCACATATTCCGGGATGATGATCGACTGCAGCGGGACCATGAGCGCCGCGACCACGAGCAGGAAGACGGTGCCACTGCCGCGGTAACGGAGCTTGGCGAACGCGAAGCCCGCGGCCGTGGAGACCACCAGGATGATCACGATGGCGGCGGCGCAGACAATCGTGGAATTGAGCAGCTCGCTGCCGACGGGCAGGTTCTGGAAGAGCTGCGTCCAGCCGGCCACCGAGTGCCCGTGCTGCTGGTCGTACTGCGTCTGATTGCGGAACGCATTGTCCAGCAGGTAATAAAACGGATACAACATAACGATCGCGACAACGATCATCACGAGGAACACCGGACCAGCGGTCAGCCGCTTGCGTGCCCGGGCGGATGACCGCGGGGGCGCCATCGGCGCAGGCGGGGTCGGCGAGGCCGGTGTCACAGGGGCCGCGGTCACCGTTACCGGCCCTCCTCGTCCGCCGGCCGGATCAGCCGAAGCTGGACCAGCCCGACGAAAATCATGATGACGAACAGGATGATCCCGTACAGGGCGCCCGTCCCGAACTGGCCCTGCGCGAAGCCGGTCTGGTAGACGAAGAACTCAAGCGTGGTGGTGCCCAGGCCCGGTCCGCCGCCGGTCATCACGAAGATCAGGCTGAACAGTGCGGAGAACGCGCTGATCACCGTGATCACGAAGGCGAACTGGACGAACCGGGTGAGCAGCGGCAGCGTCACCCGGAAGAAGATCTGCCGGCGGCCCAGCCCGTCGACCCGGGCCGCCTCGATCAAGGTCGGGTCCAGCGTCGCCATGCCGGTCAGGAAGATGATGGTGTTGGTCCCGAGCATCGACCAGACGAAGGTGATCGCCAGCGCCGCCAGCGCGCTGTGCTCCCCGGCCAGCATGTCGGTCGCCGCCGAGCCGAGCCCCACGTCCGCGAGCAGCTTGTTCAGCGAGCCGTTGGCGGCGAAGAACTGAAGCGCCACCATGCCGACGACGACCCAGGAGACCGCCGTGGGCAGGAAGTACACGGACCGGAAGAACCGCCAGCCGCGGACGTGCTCGTTGAGCAGCGCGGCGATGCCCAGCGGGATCCCGATCGCGAACGGGATGCACAGGAGCAGCAGGCCGTTGTTCCCAAGCACCCGCCAGAAGATCGGGTCGTGCAGCGCGGTGGAGTACGTGCTCGGCCCGATCCAGGTCGAGATCAGGCCGTTCCAGCTGGTCATCGAGTAATAGATGGCCTGGCCGATCGGCACGCCGAGGAGCGCGGTCACCAGGGCCACGGCAGGCAGGGACAGCAGGATGCCCGCCCGCCTGCGGCGCCTGGCGAGCCTGCTCGAGCCGGCGCCGGGACGCGCCCCGGCGCCGGCGCCTCTCCGGCGGCGGCCCGCGCCAGGCCCAGCGGCGGTCGCCGACCCGGCCTCGGTGCGACTCACGGAACGCTCTCCTGACACTGCTTGGTGGCCTCCGGCGGCGGCCGCTCGGTCCGACGCTGCCCGCCGCCGGAGACCATGATCGTGGTTACCAGTTACGGGAACGTGTTGCCGCGCTGGTTCGCAGGCAACTGACTCTGCGTCGTCGCCAGGTTCTGCAGTGCGGCCTGGACCGTCTGCGTGCCGCCCAGGACGGCCGGCAGGAACTTCTGGCCGGCGGTGACGACGTTGGCCTGCACCACGTTGTCCAGCATCGGGTACACGGTCATGTGATTGGTGCTGACGAAGTTCAGCATCTGCTGGTTCACCGGGTTACTCGTGGTGGTGCCGGTGATCGCCGGAATCAGGCCCGCTGCGTTGATGATGCTCGCCGCCGCCGGGGTGGTCATGAAAGAAAGGAACTGAGCATCCTGCGCCGGGTGCTGGGAGTAGCTCATCTCAGATATGCCGTCACCGGCGAAGTCGACCACGCCCTTGATCGGGGTGGTGGAGAACGGCGGGACGAAGGCAGCCACCTTGCTGCCCAGCGCGCTGGTGAACTTCTGGGTGTCCCAGGTGCCATCGACCATCATCGCGGCCTTGCCGGACTCGAACTGGCCGAGGTTGTTGGTGTTGGTCACCACGTCCCCATTGGTGCAGCCGGAGCTGTGCAGCTTGGTCCAGTTGCTCAGCTGGGCCGCCACGGTCGGCGAGGTCCACGGGATCTGCCCGCTGTAGAGGCCCTGCCACTGCGGCACGGAGTAGGCGCCGATCATCATGTAGCTCATGTCGTACCACGGGTAGAAGGTGGCCCCGAGCGGCTGGCCGCCGTTACCGTAGACGAGCGGCGTGTAGCCCGCCTTCTTGAGCTTGGTGCACGCGGAGTAGAGCTCGTTCCAGTCGGTCGGTACCGAGGTGACGCCGGCCTTGGCGAAGGCGCTCTTGTTGTAGAAGCCGATGTAGAACTGGTTCTCCAGCGGAATGACATACGGGCCGTTGGTCGCGTTGAAGCTGTCACTGGTCCACTTCAGTGCGTTCGGGTCAATTCTGGCCAGGTCCGCCGCCGGGACCACGCCGTTCAGGTTCTTCAGGAAGCTCTTGTACTGCAGCGTGAACAGCCCGGTCCACATGACCCCGAGGTCGGGGCCGTTCTTGGAGATCGCGGCCGCCTGCAGCTGGGCGAAGTAGTTGCTGGCAGGCTGGCTGACCACGTTCACCTTGACGTTCGGGTGCAGCTTCTCGAAGGCCTTGGCCAGGTTGGTCAGCGCCGTGGCGTTCTGCTCGGTTCCGTAGTTGTGCCAGATGGTGATCGTGACCTGACTCGCGGTCGTCCCGCTGCTGCTGCTACTGCCACTGCTCCCGCAGCCAGCGGCCAGCAATGCTGCTGCGGCGGTCGCCGCCGCAGCCAGTTTCCATTGCCTCACGGCTCTCTCCTTTTCTAGTGCCGGTCGTGCGCCGCTCTCAGGAGCGCCCCACGACCGGCTCGACGAATTTCCGGTGCGCCGGGGTGGGCGCCTGGAGAAAGTCCAGATCGCATCCGTCCGGGGCCTGAAGTACGTGGCTGGCGTACAGAGCGGGCCAGCCCCGCAGGTGCGCCCGCGGCGGCGGTGCGAAGGCGGCCCGGCGGCGGGCCAGCTCCGCCGCGGGTATTTCGAGCTCCAGCGAGCCGGCCGCGACGTCGACGGCGATCATGTCACCGTCCCTGACCACGCCGAGCGGCCCGCCGACAGCAGCTTCTGGCGCCACATGCAGCAGCACCGTCCCGAAACTGGTGCCGCTCATGCGGGCATCGGTGACTCGGACCATGTCGGTGACACCGGCCCGCACCAGCCGGGCCGGGATCGGGATCATGCCCCACTCCGGCATCCCGGGGACGCCGACCGGCCCGCAGCCCGCCAGCACCAGCACGCTGCGTTCGGTCACCGGCAAGCTGGGGTCGTCGATCCTGGCCAGCATGTCGTCGTAACCACTGAACACCACCGCGGGACCGCGGTGCCGCAGCAGCTCAGGCGAGGCCGCCGAGGTCTTGATGATCGCGCCGTCCGGCGCCAGCGAGCCGTGCACGACCCCGAACGCACCGCCTTCCCGCAACGGCCTGGCGGCGGGTTTGATCACGCCGGTGGGTGGCGGGGCGCTGGCGGCGATCTCGCCGATGGTCGGCCCAGCGACGGTCAGCGCATCGGTGTCCAGCAGTCCGGACAGCTCGCCGAGCAACGAGGGCACCCCGCCGCCCGCGTCAAAATCCTGCATCAGGCCCGACCCGGAAGGCTCGACGTCGGCGAGGACCGGCGCCGACCGGCCGATCCGGCGGATCTCGGCCAGCGGGAACGGCACGCCGAGCCGCCCGGCGAGCGCCGCCAGATGGATCACCGCGTTGGTGGAACCGCCGATGGCATGCAGGGCGACGACGGCGTTGGCGAATGCCCCGGGGGTCAGGATCGCGTCGGGCCGCCGCTCTTCCGTGACCGCGGCGACGGCGACCCGGCCCGCCTGTCGGGCGGCTTCGGCCGAGCGCGGATCGCCAGCCGGGATCGAGCTCGATCCCGGGATCATCAGGCCGAGAACCTCGGCAAGCACGGCCATGGTCGAAGCGGTCCCCATGGTGTTGCACGCACCAACGCCACAGCTGAGGCACTGCTCAAGCTCGCGCCACGCGGCGTCGTCGAGCCGCCCGGCGCGGCGCTCATCCCACAGCCGCCACAGCGCCGTGCCCGTCCCGATCCGCCCGCCGCGGAAGCTGGCCACCGGCCTGGCGCCACCGGTGACGAGCACGGTGGGGATGTTCGCGCTGACCGCGCCCATCAGCGCGCCGGGAACGCTCTTGTCACAGTTGGCCAGGAGCACGATCCCGTCCAGCGGGTTGGCCCGGATCATCTCCTCGATCTCGATCGAGAGCAGGTTCCGGTAGAGCATGGCGCTCGGCTTCATCAGGTCCTCGCCGAGCGAGATGGTCGGGAACTCGACTCCGACGCCGCCGGCCTGCTCGATTCCCTCGCGGACCGCGCCGGCCAGCTGGTTCAGCGGCAGGTTGCACGGGTTCAGCTGGCTGGCGGAGTTGGCGATGCCGATGATCGGCCCGGTTCCGGCCGCGTCACGGTCCTTCCCGAAGACGTGGACGCCGGCCGAGGCCAGCGCGACGCGGTGCGCCATGGCCACCTCGTCGTCGCCCGCCAGCCAGGCCCGGCTGCGCAGCGTCCCGGCCATCGCCGACCCGGCCACGCCCGGCCCGGACCGGCCGGGCGCGCCCGGCGCCGGAGTCTTGGCCATAGGGGTACTGGCCATAGGGGTACTGGCCATAGGGGTGCTGGCTGCGGCGGTCACGGCTAAGGCTCCGGGATCCCGAGGCCCTTGGCGCCCGGCCCGGACTGGACCAGCTCCATGCCGCTGCGGCCGATCCACTCCACCGCGGCGGCGGCCCGGTGCACCTTCTCCGTGGCGATGGCCACGGCCTCGTCGACCAGGTGCACGCCGCTCGGGTAGAGCAGCCGGGAGTTGCGCAGGCCGAACTTGACGTACATCGGCGCCGCCACGCGGATCAGGTCGGCGGCCTCATGGCCGCGGACAACTCCGCCCATCCAGTCCGGCGTCTCCACGTACAAGTCGATCGGCACCGAGCTGGCCGCCCGCATCTCGGCGAGCTGCCCGAGGGTGAGGTCGGAGGGAACGTTGATCGTCGTCCCGCCGAGCTGCTCAAGGACACCGAAGCTGAGCGGGTTCGACGGCGCCAGCGCCGCGGACACCTTCCAGACGATCGATGCGGGCAGCTGGCCCGCCGCCTGGATCCCGGCGACCAGCTGGAGCAGGCCGTGATCGGCGATCAGGAAGCCCCTGATGCCCTGCTCGGCCGCCCGCAGGATGTCGTCGATCGCGTAGCGCAGCTGCCGGGTGCCACGGAGCCGGCCGGCCAGGCCCGGGCCGTCGTCGGAATGAGCCGCCCGGCCGATGTCCCACTCTTCACGCGGCCCGACGAAGAGCGACACCTCGATGCCGTTGTCCGCGCCGATCCTGGCCATCTCGGCCAGCTCGGCCGCCGTCAGCAGCATCGCGCCGCTGCCCTGGGAGACACGGTTGACGGTGATGCCGCGGGCCTGCGCCTCGGCGACGACGGCCGCGAGCACCGCGGGTCCCTCGACGCTGGGTATCTCGATCCGGAAATGCGCGCCGTCGGAGAACCGCACCGGGCTGGCCGGAGCCGCAGGCTCGGCCAGCAGGCCGTGCTGGCGGAGGATGCCTGCCCCGTTCACCGGCTGGTCTTCGCCGTTCACCGGCTGGTCTTCGCTGCGTTGCGTCAAGTGCCGACCTCCAGGACTGCGGGCCGCGGTGGCCGCATGGTGTCGTCGGGTTCCGTCGGCCATCCGGGCGAGATGGACACCCGCTGGCGAACTCCGCCGGCCGACACGAGATAGGTGTCCTCGGACCAGCCGCCGCCCGGCAGGCTCGGATTCCAGGCCACGGCGTGACCGGCCATGATCGGCTCCGCGTACCACCGCGAGGCGTGCTGCCCAGGCGTGATCTCGAACTCCCGCTGGGCGAACCCGATCGGCCGTTTTCGCGTCTGGCGGTCGCGCGCCGGGCCGTCGCTGGCCGGGCCGTCGCTGGCCGGGCCGTGGGGGCCAGGTCCGTCGCTGGCCGGGCCGTCACTGGGCCCGAGCCAGGCAGTGGCGCGCCGAAGCGCCGCCTCCGCCCGGGCAGCGCTTCGCCGACGATGTTCTGTTGTACCGAACATCGTTGTGTGATATAGAATCACTCAGGCAACGAAACTCGCTTCTGTGAGTGCTGTCAAGAAGCGTTATCGCTTTTTGATCATACGTTCGGTACAGCCGAACATTCTGGCGCGGAGGTGCGCGGGTGCAGTCGGTGAGCGGCGGCGACGTCGAGGTCGCCAGCCGGTACACAGTCCGCAGCGTCGCCCGGGCCATCCGGCTGATGGAGATCGTGGCCGACGGGCCGCCGGACGGGCAGTCCCTCAGCGACCTGGCGCGGGCGCTCGGCACGTCGAAAAGCACCACGCTCGCGCTGGCCCGCACGCTCGCCACGTCCGGCCTGCTGCGAGACACCCGGCCCGGGCCCCGGTACACGCTGGGAACGGCGCTGATAAGGCTGGGCGACATCGCCCGCAATCAGCTGCCGATCGGGAGCCTGTGCCGGCCGCTGCTGGTGGAGATGGCCGACCTGACGAAGATGACCGCCCGGGTCGCCATCTGCGATGGCGGCTTCCCCGTCTTCATCGAACGGGTGGACGGGCCGGGCAGCGTCAGGTTCCACACACCCCTGGGCCAGCGTGAAGTCCCATACGCGTCCGCGGCGGGCAAGGCCATTCTGGCCACGATGAGCGAAGCAGAGATCCGGGCCCTGTGCGGGCAGACCGGCCTGCAGGCCAGGACGGCGCACACGATTACCGACGTCGACTCGCTACTGGACAACCTGGCTCTGGCCCGCAGCCACGGCTTCGCAGTGGATGACGAGGAGGACGCGGAGGGGATCTTCTGCGTGGGCGCGACGTTCTTCGGCTACGACGGATCCTGCGCCGGAGCGGTCAGCGTGACCGGGATCAAGGGTGACCTGCCCGCGTGGCGGATGAACGAGCTGGGCCAGACCGTACGCCGGTATGCCGACCGGGTCTCCGAGATCCTCGGCGGAGCCAGGTACTCGGACCGGGCGCAGGCCATCGAGGCGCGGCCATGACGGCACCGGACATGACGAAACCGGGCACCACGGCCGCCGACCGCGGGCTCATGGTGGTGACCCCCGGCGATGTCCGGCTGCAAAAGCGCGCGCCGGTGGTCCCGGCCGATGGCGAACTGCTCGTCGAGCCGGATCTGGTCGGGCTCTGCGGCACGGACCTGGAGATCATCGACGGGCTGATCGATCCGGCCTACATCCGGTATCCGCTCGCGCTCGGGCACGAGTGGACCGGGCTCGTGGTCGGCGACTCGCCGCTGGCCGGCCACCGGGTGGCAGTCGAGGGCATCATCGGCTGCGGCCACTGCGCCCGATGCAGCGCCGGCCAGACCAACCTCTGCGAAACCTACGACGAGATCGGGTTCACCCGCGACGGAGCCGCGGCCAGCGCGATCGCCGTCCCGGCTCGCCTGGCGCACCGGCTTGATCCCGCGGTCTCGGCCGAGGACGCGGTGCTGACCGAGCCCGCGGCTGTCGCCTACCGGGGGCTGACCCGGGCCGGTGTGACACCGGGCTGCCGGGCGCTGGTGATCGGTGACGGCACCATCGCCCTGCTTGTCGTTAGGCTAATAAATCTGTGGTCTCCGGCCGAGACCGTGATGCTGGGGCGGCGCCCGGGGCAGGCGGCGTTGGCCGCGGCCGCCGGGGCCACCAGCTTCGTGACGCAGCCCGCCGGCCTGGGCCGCTTTGACCTGGTTGTGGAGGCGGCCGGCAAGGCGGAGGCGGCCGCGGCGGCGCTCGCGGCGGCCCGCCGGGGCGGCACCGTGCTGCTCCTCGGCCTGCCGCCGCACGGCGAGACCTTCGCCCTGGCGCCGGATGACGCGGTCAACAACGACCTGACGATCATGGGCAGCTTTGGCTATACCTCACGCGCCTGGCGTGATGTGGTCACCCTGCTGAACTCGGGGCAGTTCCGGCCGGGATTCCTGGTCACCCACCGCTACCCGCTGGCCGACTGGGAGCAGGCGATCGCGAGCCTGCGCGGTACGCAAAGCCCGCGCGGCAAGGTCCTGCTGGAGATCCGCTGACGCGGGAACCCCTTCGGGCGCATCTTCGCCCCAGCATGTTCGCAGCGATGTGACACGGTGTGATCGACCTTGTGTGCTCAGGGTGCCCGGCCCTAGGTCCCGTACGTGTGCGTGCGATCCGCGGGCTCACCGTCGTAACGTTCTGCCCATGTAACGATGCCTGGAGGCACGATGCGTATTCGCCGGCCATTAATACTCCTCGTCATCGGCGCGCTCCTGCTCGTTCTCGGAGCGGCCCAGTTCGCCGTTTCGACGGGCGCCAGCGCGCAGCCGTTCGGCTTCAACAAGCTCACCCCCAATCAGCAGAGGCACGTTTCCGGCCTGCTCTCCCTCGAACTGGGCGGCGCGGGCCTGAAGGCGGCCGCACCCGCCAGGACGTCGTTGAGCCCGGTGACCCCGCCCGGCTGCAGCGTGAACCTGGGCTCTGACATCAAGGTCAACCAGAATTGCCTCAACCTCACCGATCCAGCCTTGAATGGGCGCGGGCAGGCACAGAACGAGACCTGGTCCTCGGCTGACCCGCTCAATCGGCAGAACATCGTGGCCGGTTACAACGACTACCGGCGCGGCGACGGGACGTGTGGCGTCTCATACTCCACCACCGGCGGCCGGACCTGGGCCGACGCCACGATGCCGAACGGCTTCGTGAGTGGCGCCGCCTACGGCGGTGCGCCACGCGAGTACATGCAGGGGAGCGGGGACCCGTCGGTCGAGTGGGACACCCGCGGGAACGCGTACTACGCCTGCCAGGAATTCAAGCGCGGATCCGGCGTCACTGCGGACGCCGACCAGTCCAGCGGTTTTTACATGTACCGGTCCACCGGGACGAACGGCGCTTCGTGGAACTTCACCGGCCGCCCGGTGGTGGAGCACAACGACGTCGCGGGCGCTGGCGACTTCCTGCTCGACAAGCAGCTGATGGCCATCGACGACAGCATGAACAGCCCGTTCCGTGACCGCATCTACCTCACCTGGACGACATTCGCCGCCGACGGCACCGCCTACATCAATGAGGCCAGTTCCGCCGACTATGGCGAGCACTTCAGCGCCCCGGTCGTGGTCAGCACCGACAGCAGCCTGTGCGCCAACCCGGCGACCGCTGCCCACCCGGACGGGCGCTGCGATAACAACCAGTTCTCCGACCCGTTCACCGCACCGGACGGGACGCTCTACGTGGTGTGGGCCAACTACAACAATGCGACCAGCGGCGGCGGCGACAATCACAGTCAGGTGCTGCTGGCCAAGTCGACCGACGGCGGCGCGACCTTCTCCGCGCCGGTCAAGGTGGGCGACTTCAACGAGCTGCCGGACTGCGCGGCCTACCAGGGCGGCGCCGACGCGGGCCGCGCGTGCGTACCGGAGAAGGGCGCCACGGCCGCGTCGATCTTCCGCGCCTCCAACTACCCGTACGGCGCGGTCGACCCCCGGTCCCCGGGCACCGTCGCAGTGACCTACGGCTCCTACATCAACCGCAACTCGAACGAGGCGAATAGCTGCACGCCCGCCGGGGTCAGCACGACCACCGGAGGGGACCTGTACACGGGCGTCAAGACGGCGGGCGCCTGCCACAACGCGATTGTCCTGTCGGTGTCGAAGAACGGCGGTGCCGCGTTCACCGGCGGCGGCCAGGACGTGCGGACCCTCCCCGTGGCCGAGAGCACGGCCGGTCAGCGCACCTCTGACCAGTACTTCCACGGCATGAGGTTCGCGCCGGACGGCACGCTCGTGGTCGGCTCCTTTGACCGCGCCTACGGCACCGATGAGACGACAGGCTTCTCCGACATCTCCGTGTCCACGTCGGAAAACCTGGCTTCTTTCGGGCACCCGCAGCGGGTGACCACGTCGAGCATGCCGCCGGAAACCCAGTTCAACGGGCTCTTCTACGGCGATTACTTCCAGCTCGCCATGACCGGTGATATCGCCCACCCGGTCTGGTCCGATACCCGGGCCACGGACTTGTTCCTGTGCCCGGGCACCGGGACGGTCGGCCACCCACCGCAGACGTGCGCAGGCGCTGGAGCGAACTTCAGCCCGGCCAACGACGAGGAGATCTACACGGCCAGCGTCTCCGTCCACTGACCGGCGAACCTTTGATCGCCGCCCGGCGGGCCGTGGGCTGCGGCCCGCCGGCGGCGATCACGGAGCGGCCGGCGTCGTGTGGGTGTACTCGGCGGTCCAGACGTCGACGATGTCGAGGATCGTGCGCGGGGGCTCGGGGGGTATGAAACCGAGCATTTCCTGCAGCAATGAGTGCACGACGGGATGCAGGCGGTCGTGCTCGAAGGCCTCGAAGTCATCCTTCGTCTCCCAGACATCCACATAGCGCAGTCCGGTCTCGGTGCGGTAGGCGAGGTGCGCGATCAGGCCGGGCGCGCGCTCCGGGCCGATGCCCTCCTTGATGCGGGCGTAGATCTCGGCGTTGATCGGCACCTCGTAGGTGAATGCGTAAGTCATGTCCCCCGCCTCTCATATTGATCCGAAATCATTTCGGATGAATATTGATAGCATGGACCCCGTGCAGCCTCCCGTCAAGCGGCGATACGACGCCAGCAAGCGCCGCCAGGCGGCCACGCGCACCCGCACGGCGATCCTGGACGCCGCGCTGGAGCTGTTCGCCGGCCAGGGCTACGCCGCGACGCCGATGACGGCGATCGCCGAGCATGCGGGCGTGGCGCTCGACACCGTCTACGCCTCCGTCGGCCGCAAGCCCCAGCTGGCCCGCCTCCTGATCGAGACCGCGATCTCCGGCAGCAGCCAGGCCGTCCCCGCCGAGGAACGCGACTACGTACGGGCGATCCAGGCCGCCCCCGACGCCGAAACCAAGATCGCCATCTACGCCTCGGCGATGCGGATGATCGCCGGCCGCCTCGCCCCCGTCCTTAGCATCCTCCAGCAGGCCGCGCCGGCCGAGCCGGAACTGGCCGCGCTGTGGCGCGAGATCGCCGAACGCCGGGCGGCGAACATGCGCCGCTTCGTGGCCGACCTCGCCGCGGTCGCCCCGCTGCGCGTGGATCTCGACGAAGCCGCCGACATCGTGTGGGCCACCAACGCCCCCGAGCTCTACCAGCTGCTGGCCGGCCAGCGCGGCTGGAGCCCCGAACGCTACGAGCACTTCCTCGCCGACGCCTGGCGCCGCCTGCTCCTGGCCGGGTAAGCCGTCGCGCCAATGCCATGTCGGCATGGCCCTGCGCCCGCCCCCCAGTCCCCGAAGATCCGCCCGTGATCCCTACCATGATCCCTGCGGCGCAGGCCGGACCTCGGTACCTTCGCCATAACCAGCGACCGTCGGGAGAACTCATGGTGGTGCCGCTCATCGGGCGCTCAATAGCCGCTGCCGTCGGCGCCTTGCTCGTCCTCACCGCGGCGGCCAGCGTCGTCGGGACGCTCATCGTGCCCCGTCCGGTCGGCGGCCGGCTGACGCGATGGATAGACGGGATCGTGAACGGGGCGTTCCACGTGGCGACCGCCGCCATCACCGATTACCGGCGGCGTGACCGGGTGCTCGCCACCCAGGCGGCAGCGATCCTGATCGCGCAGCTGATCGCCTGGCTGGGGATTTTCTTCATCGGATACTCGCTGCTGCTGTGGCCGTTCGTACCCGGCGGCGTGACGTCGGCCTTCACCACTGCCGGGCCGGCCGTGTGGGAGATCGGATCCACCGCGGCGCACGGAGCCGCCGAGCGGGCCATTCTGGACGTCGCCGCGCTGACCGGCATCGTCACCGTCACCCTGCAGATCGCCTACCTGCCCACGCTGTACTCGTCATTCAACCGACGTGAGACCGAGGTGGCGCTGCTGAACGCGCGGGCCGGCGTCCCATCGTGGGGCCCTGAACTGCTGGCCCGCACCCACTACGCACTGGGATCGGGAGTATCGGCCATCAATACGCTGCCCGATCTCTACGCCCAGTGGGAACGCTGGGCCTCGGACGTCGCGGAGAGCCATACCACCTACCTGCCGCTGGTGCGGTTCCGCTCCCCCCGGCCACTGTCGTCCTGGGTGACCGGGCTGCTGGCCGTGCTGGACTCGGCGGCGCTCTTCCTCGCGCTCTCCCCGAAGGCCGCGCCGACCGTGCCCGCGCGCCTATGCCTGCGCAGCGGCTTCCTATGCCTCAACCAGGTCGCGCGGGCGATGGGCACCCAACTGCCCGAGGAGGCCGACCCGAATGGCACCATCAGCCTCAGCTATGAGGAGTTCCTCGACGCGGTAGCCCGCATGAGCGAGGTTAACTTCCCGATCGAACGCGACCCCGCTGACGCCTGGCCAGACTTCGTGGGCTGGCGACTCAACTACGAGCAGGCCGCTTTCGCGCTGGCCGCCGCCGTCGACGCCGTCCCGGCGCTCTGGTCGGGACCGCGCCGGCGCCCCACTCCCGCCATCCCCCCGATCCGCCCGGGGCGCGGAAAACCCCCCAAGTAGGCCGGGGGCGGATACTGGCAGGACAGTGCTCGCGGTGCGGTGGACAGCACACGCGCGGGTGGACAGGAGGGGCGCATGGCGGACGGCAGTAGCCTCGACGCACCGATTACGGCCGTGACCGTCTTCCAGGACGGCGCGCGCGTCGTGCGCAGCGGCCAGGTGAGCGTGGAGCCCGGGCTCCGGCCCGTAGTGATCGGCAATCTGCCGGCCGCCGCCGATCCGGCGTCCGTTCGCATCGCCGCGCGGGGGCGGGATCTGGCCCTGCTGAACGTCGAGGTGCACCGGGGCTACGGCGCCGACCCGCTCCGCGAGGAAACTGCGCGGCTGCGTTCCGAGGTTGAAAGATGCCGCGACGCGATCCAGGCGCTTGACGATGAGGACGCCGCCGAGCAGGCGCGTCTCGCCTTCGTCGGGCACCTGTCCGGGGCGGCCGCCGTCGCACTGGCGCGGGCGGTGAGTTTCGGCCGCGCCGATCACGACGACCTTTCCCGGATGGCCGGTCATCTTTCCGCCGACACCGCGAGCGCTCTTGGGCACCGCCGCGAGATCAGTGCGCGCAGACGCGCCGCCCACCGAGAACTCGAAGCCGCCGAGCTGCGCTTGGCCGACGCCGAACAACGAGCGGACCGCAGCGTCGAGTTTGTCGAGGTGTCCGCGATTCTTGAGGCCAGCGCCGCTACCCGGGCCGAGGTGGAGCTCTCCTATCACGTGTCCGGCGCTTCCTGGCGACCGCTATATGACCTGGGACTGGCCGGCGAGCGGCTGACCGTCACCTATCTGGCCGAGGTCACCCAGCAGACCGGAGAGGACTGGCCTGCCGTCGAGCTGGTTCTGTCCACGACACGGCGCGGGCTGCACCAGACCCTGCCCGAACTGCACCCCTGGTACATCGGCCGCCCCACGCCGGTTCACCGGCACATGGCGGCGGGCGGACCGGTGCTGCGCGCGCGGTCACTGGCCGACGACGCCGCGATTGATTACATGGCCGCCGCATCGGGCGGCCCTGGCGCGCTGGAGCCGGAGGCCACGCCGCTCGCCGCCGAACCCGGTGAGTCAGGGGTTGGCCTGGTCTACCGGGTGCCACGCCCGCTGGCCGTGCCCGCCGACGGCGGCCCGCACAAGACCATGGTGGCCCGGTTCGAGCTCGACGCCACCCTCGACCACCTCGCGGTTCCCGTTCTCGCCCCCGAGGCCTACCTGCGGGCAACCGTCACCAACAGCTCGACGTTGCTGCTGCTCCCCGGCCCGGCCCGGGTCTTCCATGACACGCAGTTCGTCGGAGAAACGTTCCTGGAGACCGTCGCCGCGGGCGAGGAGTTCGAGTTGCAGCTCGGGATGGATGACCAGATCAGGGTCGAACGCGAGCTGCGCCGTCGCAGCACAAGCAAGGCCGTGATCGGGGGTACCCGCACCATCGATATCGCCTACGAGATCACGGTGGAGAATCACCGCCCGAATAAGGCCCAGGTCAGTGTGCACGACCACATCCCGGTGTCCACCGACGGTGAGATCAAGGTGCGGTCACGCGAGACAAGCCCGAGTCCGGCCGAGCGGAATGACCTGGGCGAACTCACCTGGGAACTGTCGCTAGAGGGCGGGCAGGCAGCGACGATCCGGCACAGGTTCACCGTCGAGCACCCGGCACAGGTGACCGTTGTCGGCCTGTAGCCCTCACGCTGGATTAGTGGCAGGTGGCCCCCGCAGCCGCAGGCCGGTGTCGCAGTTGATGTTGGCGCGGATGGCCGCCCCTGATCCGACGGAGACCGGCACGTGCGGGCACCTCGGGAGGACCTGCGTGATCACGACGACGAGCAGGTAGCTGCCGGGCCCAAGCCGAAGGGAGTAATGACCGTCCGCCTCGGTCAGGGCGCTGGCCATCACCCCGGCGCTGGGCGAGCGAGCCTGCACCTCGACATGGCCCAGCGGGCGGGGGCGGCAGGCATGGTAGACCCGATCGACTGAGCAGGCTGGGCTGGCCTGGACCACGCCGAAGATCACCGCGGTGGTGCCTGGTGACCGCGTGGCGGTCCCGCTGGGCGCGGCGGATGTAGCGGGCGTTGCGGTCGCACCTGGCGTGGCGGATTTAGTTGGCGTGGCGGTCGAGCCGGGTACGGTCGCGCCGGGCCCGGTCGCGCCGGGCACGCTGGTTCCGCAGGACACGGTCAGCAGGACGACCGCCGCGGGCAGCAGCCGCCGGAGGTAAGGACCTATCGATCGCATCATCGTCATCTTCGCTTGGACGGCCCGCTTGGGCCTCCGGTTCCCTCAATCGCCGGAGCTTCTCGGCTGGCCGACGATGGCCTTCGGTGGGCCGGCGGGTCAGTCACGTCAATGACTGACCCGCCGGGCACTGTTTGTCGCCTGCCGCGGTGGTTAGCCTTCGAGCTTCCACAAGCCGCGGCCGTGGGTGGCCACGAGCAGGTAGCCCTGGTCTGGCGACACCACGAGATGGACAGCCGGGGCGGCCGGCAGGTCGCTTCCCAGCCGTCGCCAGACGCCGGGCGCGGACGCCTTGGTGGCGAACACGCCGATGTCGGTGCTGACCACCAGCTGGCGATGCCACAGGACGGAGCTGGTGGCCGGCACGTCGGGCAGATTGCCGCTGACATCGGTCCACGAGGCGCCGCCGTTCATGGAGGCGAAGACGTGGCCAACCCCGCCGCCCGGGATCCACCGGCGCGAGAAGGCACCGTACGTCACCACCACGTGCGCCGGATTGGCCGGGTCAATGGTGAAGGACGTGGGAATGCGGTTGGGCAGCACAGGCGAGTTGACGGTATGCCAGGTCCCGCCGTAGTTGGTGTCGATGCCCGACGTGAAGGGTGCCGCTCCGGCGGGGTTGCAGCCATGACCGCACCAGCCAGCGTAGGTAACCGCCCCGCTGGCCGCGATGGCATTGATCTGGTTGCCAGCACCGGTGTCGTGCACGGGAACCCAGTCACAGGCCGTCGCCGAGCAGGACGTGCTCCAGCCCTTGGACTGGTTGTCCCACACGAACTCGCCCCCGGCGACCCAGTGGTTGACGTTGGTGATGTCGGCGCTATACGGAGCGATGAAGCGGGGGTTCGGGTCGCATGGGCTAGAGACAAAGATCGGGTTCCGGCAGGACGGCGAGATCGTCGAGTACGCGAGCGTGCTGCCGTCCGATCGGCCGCCATTGACCGTGGACGCCATCGAGAGGTAGACGTACTCGTTGACCGCCTGGTCACCGTTGCTCGGGTTGACGATCAGGTCGCCGCCGTCGCCGCCGAACGGCGAGACCATGGCCTTGGCTCCGGGAGTCAGCAGGCTGACCCCATTGTCTTGCAGGCCGCCCCAGATGTTGTCGCCACCACCGCCTGGCGCCCGGCCGATGCCGGCGTAGTAGTACTGCAGGCTGTGCAAGGTGGCGTTCAGATCGCGCCATTTCACCACGCCGGCCGCCGCGAGAGGATGGGCGTACACGCCGCCGTCGTTGGCCGTGTACAGCGTGCCCCCGCTGATGGCCAGCGCGTGCTGGTCGGAGTGCGTGGTGTCCGGGCAGGTGTTGTTGGCCGGGATCACGCTCCAGCAGGGATAGGGGAAGTTCCAGTACGGGCCCGTGGTCGTCCAGGTGGCACCGGCGTCCGTGGTCTCGTAGACCTCCTCAAGGTCGACGAAGAGATGCGCGTCGTTGGCCGGGTCGACGATGAGCGCCTGGTTGTACCACGCCTGTGCGCCGGGTGTTCCGCCGGACTGCGCGTAGGCCGAATTGGCCTTGGCTAGCGTGGCGGCGTTCGCGATCAGCTTCCACGGGCCGGCCGGGCTGGCGCTGGCCGACTCGTACACGCCCTTCAGGGTGACAGTCGCCGAGGACTCCACCAGGGCGTAGAGCACATGGCCGTCGGCCGAGTAGGTAAACGTCGTGCGGCCGAGGTCGGTGGCTCCGGCCAGGTCACCGGTGGGCGTGAGCAGGGCGAAGGTATGGCCGCCGTCGGTGGACTCGTAGAAGCCGTTGTATGAGGTGTCGGTGGGCAAGGTGCCGCCACGCCAGCCGAGCGCCGCGATGACGACTTTGCCGTCCGTGCCGGGCTGCACCTTCACGTCGGTGATGAACGAGGTGCGGTACGGCGAATTGGTGGGGTTCGGATCGGGCTTCAGCACCGTCTTCCAGCCAGACTCCAGGTCGCTTGAGGAGCGCCTGAGCAGACCGTAGGTGGTGGCCGCGTATACGTGTCCGTGTCCGTCGAAGGTGATCTGGTAGATGAGGTGGTTGGGCAGCGAATTGCCGACCAGCTGCCACGTCCGGCCATGGTCATCCGACCGGTAGACGCCGTTACCCGAATACGAATCCTGACTGGTGTTCGGCTCGCCGGTGCCCACCCAGACCGAGTGGTCGGCTGGGTTGATGGCCAGTGCCCCGATGGAAAGATTGTTCTGCTGGTCGAAGACCGGGGTCCAGTTCCTGCCTCCGTTGGTCGACCGCCAGACGCCTCCGCCTGCCGCGCCGGCGTAGATGGTCTCGCCGTCAATGGCCAGGGCCGTCATCCGCCCGGACACCAGGCCCGCGCCCCCGCTTGAGTTTGACCAGATCGGGTCGCGGTAACCGACGGCATCGGAGTTGTAGGGCTGGTTCGTGACCTCCCGCCAGCCGCCGCCGGTCAGGGAAAGCTGGCTTGCCTGAGCGGCTGCGGTGGTGAAGGCGGCCGAGCTGACTGAGGTCGCGGGGGCCGTGCGGACGGCGGCGAACTGCGCCGCCCCGTCCAGGATCTGGTCCGACTCGCCCCCAGCATCGCTGCTGGCGGCGGCCTTGACGTTGGCCTTGGGGTTGACCTTGCTGTGCAGCGCGGGCAGCAGTCCGGCTGGTCCGGGGTTCGGAGTCGAGGTAGCCGACGCGGCAGCATACTGACCATGGTGGTCAAGGCGATCACCGAACCCGCAGCAATGATGTGCAGGCCCGCCTTCCGGTTATGGCGCATCAGTTCCCCAATCTCCGCGGAGTGCGACGGCCGTCCAATGCCGATCTGGCCCGACGTCCGTGGCTATCGGAGCCAGACACTACGGGGGAATATCCGCCCATGCCACCACTTAGCCCAGGTTCTATCACAAGCGTTATCAGAGGCTTATTGGCGTCCCAGTTCCTGCGGCGGCAGCCGGCCTGTTGACCGGCGATCCTGTTGACGTCGGTCGACTTGTCCTCGGCGGTGAGCTGGCCGGGACGGCCGGTCGTCGTTTCCGTGTCGTGTGTCTGCTCGCCGGAGGTGATTACGACAGTTGCTTACGTCAGTCGTTAAGGATCGGAACGGGGATTTAGCGGTCCGCGGCCCGGCACCCGGCCTGACCCGGGTGCCGGGCGCAGTGCTACTGGACGGCGCGGGCGGCGTTGAGGATCAGGTCAGTGACGGGACCGGGGTGGGAGACCATCGCGGCGTGGGATGAGTTGATCTGGACGGTGTGGGCGTGCATCCGGGCGGCCATGAAGCGCTCGGCGGCCGGAGGGATCGCATGGTCCTGGTTGGCGACCAGGTACCAGGATGGGATGGTCTTCCAGGCCGGGACGCCGGAGGGCTGGATCAGGGTGGCGAACGCCGCAGGCCGCTGTGTGGCCGCCATTACGGCTGCGGTGCCGGCGGAGCAGTCGGCGCAGAAGGCTTCACGGAAGACGGCCGGGTTGATGTACGCGTCGGTGCCCGTGGTGCCGTCAGGTTGCGGGAATGGCCGGAGGATGAGGTTAGGCGGGGTGAGCATGCTGCCGGGGAACTGCGCCAGAATCCCGCCGGCGCTCTCGCCGAGATCGGGGGCGAAGGCGGCGATGTACACCAGCGCCTTAACGTTGGGGTTTCCCGTGGCGGCGTTGGTGATGACCTCGCCGCCGTAGGAGTGCCCGACAAGGACGATGGGGCCGCTGATCGTGGCCAGGACGCTGGCGATGTACGCGGAGTCGGTGGGGACGCCGCGCAGCGGGTTCGCGGGAGCCAGCACCGTGTAGCCGCGCTCTTCCAGCCGGGTGATGGCCCCGCCCCATCCGGAGGCGTCGGCGAAGGCGCCGTGGATCAGGACGATGGTGGGCTTGGGCCCGTTGTCGTGGTGCGCGGCCACCGCTGCGGCGGATCTGGCCGGGCTGGCTGAGGCCCCGGCTCCGGCGAAGAGGGTCACGCCGATGATGGCTGACAGCGCCGCGAACACGATTCTTTTCAGCCCGGGACTGCTAGTGAAGCTGCGGACGTTCACGGGTACCTCCTGGGTTGGGTCGGTCCGGCCGGGCGGGGAGCGGTACCCGGGTGCGGGCCTGGGTTAGCTGACGAATCGTTTGACGAAGGCTAGGGAGATGTCGCAGACCTCACGCCAGCCGCTGTCGATGACGAGAGCGTGCCCGCGGCCCGGGATCAGGACGGTCTCGGTCACGCCGACATTGCGGCTCTGCTGCTTGTAGATGGCGTTGGTGATGGCCGGCGGGGCGGTATTGTCCTTCTCGCCGGAGATGATCAGCATCGGCCCCCGGTCCGGGTTCTTGCTGTCGGCCTTGGCTTCGGTAAAGGGGTTGACGTTCGCGGTGGCCGCCTGGAACAACGGGGTCCCGGAGGCGGGGACAGCGAACGTTGCATACAGCTCCTTAGCTTCCTCCTCGCTGACCGCGTTGGCGAAGGCGTAACGGAACTGGTCATAGGTCAACGGCACGGCACGGTGGTGGTTGGCGGGATTGCCCAGGACCGGCGAGGCGGCCCGCAGCGCGGAGACCGGCAGGGGCAGCACGCCGCGCATGGGCGCGGAGTCGATCGCCACCGTTGCCGCCGAGAGGCCCCGGCCGGCGACCATCTGCGAAAGCAGCCCGCCGAAGGAGTGCCCGATGACGGCTGGCTTCTTGTCGAGCTTCGTGATGACATCCGCGTAGTGGTCGGCGACCTGGCCGACCGTCTTGTGGGCGAAGACCTCCGGGTGATCGTTCGCCTCCTCGACGGTGTCGGGGTCATCCGGCCACGACGGGGTGAGTGGCACATAGCCGGCTTCCCCGAAGACGGTGGCCCACCGGTCCCAGCTGCTCGGCAGCAGCCACAGGCCGTGGACGAACACGACCGACGCGAGTCCCGACGCGTTCGCTTTGCTGATCTGCTCTTCTTCGCGTTCGGTGATGACAGTCATGATCTTTCGCTCCTGTTCTGTGGCCGGGGCTCGTCCCCGGCGCGTGAGTCCAATGTCTCGCCGCCCACCATTCGTCGAATCCTGAGAACCTCGTAGTCACGCGACCCGGCCGGGCTTCGACCGGGACGGATTTCCGTCCGCCGCTGTCCTCGCCGGAAACGGGCGGCGATCGGATCACCGGGACCTCGTGGCCGGATATTGCGAGTTGCGCACGCGTAGCCTTGGCCCGTGGCGCTCATGGATCGCCTTGAGGAGCGGCAGGCTCTGGATCGGGTGCTGGACGCTGCCCGCCGTGGGCTGAGCGCCGCGCTGGTGGTGCGGGGTGAGCCGACGCCTTTGCCGAGCGCGCCCGTGTGGAACTTGCCGCGACCGGAGAGCGCGCGCGCAAACGAAGTAACGCGACTCGCCGCGACCTCACCCCGCAGGAGGCGCAGATCGCACTCCTGGCCTCCCGGGGCGCCACGAACGGTGAGATCGCGGGACGGTTGTTCCTCAGCGCGAGCACAGTGGTCTATCACCTCCGCAAGGTCTTCCGGAAGCTCGACGTGACATCACGACGCCAGCTCACCCACGCGCTGCCGGAGTAGACGGGCAGCGTCTCCCGGGGCGCGGGCACATGTCGACGCCATTGGCCAGTCAGTTACACCGTTTGTCACACTCCCGCACGGTTCGCCCTCGGAGCTAACATCATCACATGGCCGCACGCCCGGCTGCGCCGGCGCAGCCGTTGCGAGGCAGGGACGCGGAGATGGCCGTGATCCACGCGGCGCTCGGCGAGGCCCGCGACGGGCGTGGCGGCGTCGTCCTCGTCGAGGGAGGGGCTGGCCTGGGCAAGAGCCGGCTGCTGGAGGAAGCTCTGAGCCTGGCCGGGCGTGCAAGCGTACGAGCCGCCATGGGACGGGCGGACATCGATGACAACGTCGTACCCATGGCGCCGCTCATGTCGGCATGCTTCGGCGGGAACGCGCCACTGCTGGACCGCGACGATCTTTCCGCATTACGGGCGCTGCGTGAGGACCGCTACTGGGTGCTGCTGGAACTCGAGGCGCTGCTGGAACGGGCCGCGCTGCAGCACCCGATGCTCATCTGCCTCGATGATCTGCAATGGGCGGACGCAGGAACCCTGGAGGCGCTGCGGGTCTTGCCGGCGCGGCTGGGCAGTGTTCCCATCGTCTGGATCGCTGCGTACCGGACCGGCCAGGCGTCGGCGCTGCTATTGCGCTCCGTCGCGGAGCTGGGGGAGGCGAACGCGACCAGCCTTGTGCTCGATCCGCTAGACGAGGATTCCGTCGGGCGGGTCACCGCCGATCTGGTGAACGCGCAACCCGGCGCCGCGCTGCTGGAGATCGCAGACAGGGCGCATGGCATTCCGTTCTTGCTGATCGAGCTGCTCCGGGGACTTCTCGAGGAGGGGCTCGTCCGGATCGACCGAGCGCAGGCTGTCCTGGTCGAGGCTCGGCTTCCTTCCCGGGTCGGTGACAGCATGCGTGAACGACTCGATCGGGTGCCAGCTCCGGCGAGACGTGCTGCCGTTGCCGCGTCCGTCCTCGGGCGATCGTTTCGTTTCGATGATCTCGCGACAATGCTCGGTATGGCGCCCGCGGCCCTCCTGGAGCCGGTCGAGGAGCTCATGCGGGCAGAGATCCTGGCCGACTCCGGCGAGAACCTCGGCTTCCGCCATGACATCATCCGCCAAGCCGTGCTCGACAGCGTGCCCGCCGCCGCCCGCCGGGCACTGGACCGGCAGGCGGCCGGCGTTTTGCTCGCGGCCGGAGCGGTCCCGCTAGAGATCGCCACCCGGCTGGCGGCCAGCGCCGGGCCTGGTGACGAGGTGGCGATCGCGACGATGCATGAGGCCGCGCGGGCCCTTGGCCCGACCGACCCGGGCATGGCGAGCGAGTTCACAAGGAAGGCTCTGGCGCTGACCGCTGCTCGCGCTTCAGGCGATGGCACGAGGCGACGCCGCAGCAGCCCGAGACGAGCTCCGCGCGGGCAGTCACGAGCCGACTCGGGCCGTCCTTCCGGTGCTCGCACGAGAGATCTGCACCGAGCCGCACCTGGTTCGGCTGGCGCTCGCTGCGCGTGACGAGGTGCTGGCCGACGCTGCGGTCAGCGACGCAGAGCAGCGCGCCAGCCTCAACCCTGGTGTTGCTTCGATCACCGCCACCGCTTCGCACGCCCGCGGGCTGCGGCGCAACGATCCGACGGACCTGCTGGCCGCCGTCGAGCTCTTCGACGGCGGGCCGCGCCCACTCGCGCTGGCCTCCGCACTCGAGGACCTTGGCCGCGCATACCTCACCCAGGCGCGGAACGACGAGGGCATCACCGCCTACGGACGAGCTCTCGAGCTATACACGACCATCGGCGCAACCTGGGATTCTCGCCGGGTGCGGGGACGGCTCCGGGCGCTCGGCGTGCGGCGACGTTTCGTCTCGGCGGAGCGGCCCGCCAGCGGCTGGGAAGCGCTGACCGAATCCGAGCTCGAAGTCGTGCGCCTTGTGGCCAGCGGGCTCACCAACCGGGACGCCGCAGAGCGGCTCTTCGTCTCCCCGCACACCGTCGGCACCCATTTGCGCCACGTGTTCACGAAGCTCAATGTCAACTCTCGCGTCGAGCTGACCCGTATCGCCATGGAGCGCGACCGGGGAGCCTGAACACTCGGCCTGCCGCAGCCCGGGACGAAATACCGCGTTCACGCGATGTGCGCGCGCTGGCCAGCTGTCACGCTCCAGCTACCTGCCAGTGACCGCACAGAGAGTAGGCCATGAGCGCTCCAACGACCTTCCGCCTCGGCGGGCCGGTTGACGGCACGCACGAGGTAGTGCGTGAATCGCCATCACGATCGCATCTCGACTATGGCCTTGGCGTGCTCGAGCTCAGCCTCGGCAACTACCACACCGCGTACCGGATGCTGCAACGGGCGGCGCCCGGCGGATTCTGTCCAGACATCGCCATCGCTGCTCCCGACCTCATCGAGGCCGGCGTGCGCTGCGGCCACCGGCGTACGGCCGCCGCCATTCTCGAGTGCTTCGCCGTCTCGGCCCGCGCCATCGGCACGCCGCTCGCCATGGGCCTGCTGTCGCGATCGAGCGCCCTGGTGGCCAGCGACGAGCTCGCCGAGGACCTCTACCTCGAAGCGATCTTCCAGCTCGAACACGGCCACGACGCTGTGCAGCTCGCTCGCGGGAACCTGCTGTACGGCGAATGGCTTCGCCGACGCAGACGCCGTCGAGATGCCCGTGAACGACTCCGCGCCGCCCAAGACGCTTTTGTCGTGGCCGGCTCCTCCTTCGCCGAGCGCGCCCGTGCCGAGCTGGCCGCCACCGGTGAGACCGCGCGAAGACGCTCGGTCGAGACCCGCAGCGACCTCACGCCCCGGGAGCGGCAGATCACCCGGCTCGTCGCCCAGGGCGCGACGAACGCGGAAACCGCCGCCAAGCTGTACATCAGCTCGGCGACCGTCGACTACCACCTCCGCAGCGTGTTCCGAAAGCTTGGCATCCAATCCCGCCGACAGCTGTTCCACAGCTCATTGGCGCATGTCTAAGCCCCCGCCGACCGGCAGATCTCCCTCCGAAATGCCACATTCACGGGCTGCGAAGGCCGACCAGTCCGCCGGACCGTCAGCGCCTGGAGGAACAGCGGCGACGGCCCGTATCAGCACGACGATGCTGATCAGGTTCGAACCTGACCAGCCCGATCTTTGCGTCCATCTCGACGCCATCAAGCCCGTGACTCCGAGCGCCCCGGGTTGCGAGGACTGCCTGAGCATCGGCGTGGTGTGGGTCCACCTCCGGATATGCATGACGTGCGGTCACGTCGGGTGCTGCGACGACTCACGGAACCGGCACGCACGACTCCACCATGAGCGCAGCGGCCACCCCGTCGTCCGCTCTATCAAGCCTGGCGAATCGTGGGGCTGGTGCTACCTCGATGACGAACTGCTGCCACCCGCAAAGCAGACGTAGCCCACCTCGGTGACCCTCATGTCGCCGCGATCGCGCCGATCAGCCGGAAGTCGCCGACGGCCCTGGGTCGCTGAGGGACCACCTTTTGATCACCGCATGCGCACGCTGGAGTACTCGACGTCCGTTTCAGGCGGTAGCTTGAGGTGTGGTCCTCATGCGGGCATGGTCGCGTGGCGAGTGGGAGGACATCCTCAGTCGCAGTTTCGTGCCGCTGGCCACACCGGTGATCGAGGCGAACTTCTCCGGGAGTGCCGACCACCGTATTGTCGGTGAGGGCGTCGCGGTCACCGCGATTCGTAACGATGCCTGCCGATCCGAGCGCACTTCCCGGCATATCGCCGCATCCAATGACGATGACGTCATTTTCGCCATGCAGCGCATGGGCGTTCTATACGCGAGTCAGCACGGCAGGACCGCCCAGGTCACCGCCGGGTGCGGGGTGCTCTACACGACGGGCCTGCCGTGGTCGCTGCACATCCTGGATACGAACGAGAGCTTGGTCATCCAGGTGCCCCGCGAGCGACTCGGCCTGTCACGGCGGTTGATCACTCGCCTAAGCGCGTGCACCGTCGATTCCACCGAGCCGGGATTGCGGCTCGTCAACAGATATGCCGCCGCGCTCTTCGACGAATCCGGCGGCGGCGACAAGAGCGCGTACGGGCGCATCGCCGTCGACCTGCTCGCGGTCCTGGTCTGGCAGATGGCCAACGACGGGGGCGCTCCGGTCAACGCGGCCGAAATTCACCTGGTTCGCCTTCAGCGGCTGGCCCGGGAGAATATCGCCGACCCACGGCTGGATGTCCCGCTGCTCGCCTCGATGCTCGGCGTCTCCGTACGCACGGTGTATTCGGCGTTCGCGACGATCGGCCTCACCCCCGCGGAATTCATCCGGCGCCAGCGCATTGAGGTAGCCGCGGTGCGGCTGAGTTCCTCTCGTGTGTCCATCGCGGACATCGCGATCAGCGTCGGATTCTCCGACGTCACCACTTTCGCCCGCTGCTTCAAGCGGCGGTATGGGGTCACCCCCTCCCAGTGGCGGGGCGCGGCCCGCTAGTAGGCACCGCGGGCTGCACAAACAGCCGAATCGGGGTTGCAGGCAGCGCCTCACGGTGTGAGGCCTGCGCTTCCTACTGTCGAATCACAGGCATCGCCGGTCGACGCGGCTTCCTTCGCCTGACGCGCCGCAAACCACGAAGACCGCCAGCCCTAGAGAACATAAGGAGTGATGCCCATGGCTCTTCCGGTGAACGAGCGGCAGGCCGCCACGATCAGCCCCGAAGCGACGGCGTTTCTGCACAGCCAGCCGTCGTTGAGCGGGCCGCCCTCCCTCTATACGGACATGGGGTCCCCGGCTCAGGTTCCTATCTTCCGTGCGCAGGCTGTCACGGGCCCCTGGATCGGGTGAGTACCAGTGACGACGCGAAGCGGAGGTGCGCCCATCCCGGCCGCCGGCACCATCGACGTTGTGCTGGTGGTCAACGGGACGGCCCGCGTTCTGCCGGTCGAGGCACGAGTCAGCCTGCTTGATGCGCTGCGCGAGCACGCGGGGCTGACCGGGACGAAGAAGGGTTGTAACCAGGGGGCGTGCGGCGCCTGCACCGTTCTGGTCGATGGCCGGCGGATCGTCAGCTGCCTGGGCCTGGCTGTGCAGTACAGCGGGCGGGAGATCACCACGATCGAGGGCCTCTCCGCGGGCGGCACGCCACACCCGCTGCAGGCCGCTTTCGTCCGGCACGACGGGTTCCAGTGCGGCTACTGCACGCCTGGGCAGATCTGCTCGGCCGTGGGCATGCTGGCCGAGCACCGGGCCGGTTCGGCCAGCGCCGTGACCGCCGACGTGGCGGCGTCGCCGCAGCTGTCCGACCCTGAGATCCGGGAGCGGATGAGCGGCAACCTGTGCCGCTGCGCCGCCTACAACGGCATCGTGGACGCGATCCGCGAGGTCACCGGCGGCCCAGCTGACGGGCCGGTGCGGTGATGAGGCAGTTCTCCTACGTCGCCGCGGCCGATGTCGGCTCGGCAGTGGACCTGATGGTGCGCACGCCCGGGGCCAGGTACCTGGCTGGCGGCACGAATCTGGTCGACCTCATCCGCGAGGGTGTGGAGAAGCCGGTCACGCTCGTGGATGTCACCTCGCTGCCGCTGACGGGGATCGAGGAGCTGCCGGACGGCGGCCTGCGGATCGGAGCGCTGGTGCGCAACAGCGACCTGGCCGCTTCCCCGCTGGTACGGATCCGCTTCCCCGTCGTGGCCCAGGCCGTCCTGGTCGGCGCGTCGGCTCAGATCCGTAACATGGCCACCACCGGCGGGAACCTCCTGCAGCGCACCAGGTGCGGGTATTTCTACGACCTCGCGGAGGCATGCAACAAGCGGGAGCCCGGCACAGGCTGCACGGCGCTGGGCGGCTTCAACCGGATGCACGCGGTGCTGGGCGCCAGCGACAGCTGCATCGCGGCGCATCCGTCCGACCTGGGCGTCGCGCTGGCCGCCCTCGATGCCGTGGTCGAGGTCGCCGGCCCGGACGGCGTCCGCCGGATCACGCTCGCGGACTTGTATCGCAGCCCGGCTGACTTGCCGGATCGCGAGACAGTCCTGCAGCCCGCGGACCTGATCACAGCGGTCGAGATACCGGGCCTGCGGGACGCTGCGAACTCGCATTACCGCAAGGTCCGCGACCGGGCTTCCTACGCCTTCGCGCTGGTCTCCGTCGCTGCCGTCCTGCGTGTCAAGGACAGTAAGGTGGCGCGTATCCGCCTGGCCCTCGGCGGCGTTGCGCCGCGGCCCTGGCGGGCGCACGCGGCAGAACGAGAACTGCTCGGCCGGCCCGCCACCGAGGGCTCCTTCCGCGCGGCGGCCGAGGCCGAGCTCGCCCCCGCCACGGGCCGCGAGCACAACGCCTTCAAGCCCGAACTCGCCCGGCGTACCATCGTCGCGACGCTGCGCAGGCTGACTACGCCAGCGAGTGCATCATGACCCAGACACAGGCTCAGAAGATGACGGAGCGTGTCACCCCGATCATGATCGGACGGCCTGTCGACCGCGTCGACGGCCCGGCGAAGACCACCGGGGCAGCGCCGTTCTCCACCGACTATCCGCTGGTAAACATGGCCTACGCCGCGCTCACCTACGCCACTATTACCCGCGGCCACATCCTGGCCATCGACACGAGCGCGGCCGCAGCACGGCCCGGGGTGCTCGCAGTGATCACTCATCTGAATGCGCCCGCGATGAAGCCACCCCCGAGGCAGAACATGATGAACCTCGCCTCGCTGGCGCCGGGCACGAGCGTCAACTACCTCAACACCGACGAGGTCCACTTCAACGGCCAGCCCGTCGCCCTGGTGGTCGCCGAGTCCATCGAGGCCGCCGCAGAAGGCGCCGCGCTGATCGACGTCCGCTACCAGGCGAGCCCGGCCACCGTCGATTTCGCCGCGGAGCAGCCGAATGCCGTACCGCAGAAAAACACCATGGCGCAGGCCGGCTCGGCGAAGAAGGGGGACGCGGAGGCCGCGCTCGCTGCGGCGCCGGTCTCGGTGGATGCCACCTACACGACGCCGCAGCACCAGCACAATGCGATCGAACCGCACGCAACAACGGCACAGTGGGATGGCGACCAGCTGACCGTCTACGACGGGGTGCAAAACATCGACTGGACCCGCAAGCACCTCGCCCAGCGCTTCGACGTTCCGGTCGGCGGGGTGCGAGTGATCTCCCGCTTCGTCGGCGGTGCCTTCGGCGGCAAGACCATGGTGTGGGCGGGCACCGTGCTCACCGCGCTAGCCGCCTGGGTTGTGCAGCGTCCAGTCAGGATGACGCTGACCAGGGAGGGCGTGTACCGCACCGTCGGCGGCCGCACCCCGACAATCCAGCGTGTCGCGCTGGGCGCGGGCTGCGACGGACACCTCACCTCGCTCATCCATGCCAGCATCGCCCAGGTCGGAAGGGTCGGTGGCGGGCCGGAGCAGGTGACGTCGGTCTCCCAGGACATGTACGCGGTCCCGAACATGGCGATCCAGCAAAGCAACGTCACGATGGACGCGGTACCGAACACGGTGATGCGCGCGCCCGGGGAGGCGATCGGCACCTTCGCGCTGGAATCTGCCGTGGACGAGCTCGCCGTAGCCCTGGGCATGGACCCGATCGAGCTTCGGATGCTGAACGAGCCCCTGGCCGGACCGCTGCAAGGCAAGGCCTTCGCGCACCGCCACCTGCGAGAGGCCTATGCCGTCGGAGCCGAGGACTTCGGCTGGCGGCACCGCACGCCTCAGCCCGGTTCGATGCGAGACGGCCGACACCTGGTGGGGCAGGGCGTCGCCAGCGCATGGCACCCGTCCTGGCAGTTCCAGGCGAACGTCACCGTCAGCATGTCCGCGTCCGGGGAGGTGCTGGTGCGCTGCGGTTTCCACGAGATGGGTATGGGCGGGGCAACGGCCCAGGCGCAGATCACTTCCGACCTGCTGGGTGTGCCGTTCGACGCGGTTACCGTCTCCTACGGCGACTCCGAGCTGCCGCTGGGGCCAGGCGCCGGCGGCTCAGGGCAGACGGCGAGCGTGGCCGCGAGCCTGCTGACCGCTTGCGGCAAGCTGAAGGAGCGCCTGCTTTCGCTGGCCAAAGACTCGAAGGCATCGCCTCTGCGCGGTCATCCTCTCTCGGACCTGGAGGCCCGTGACGGGGGACTGTTCGTCGGCGACAGCACCGCCGGTGAGAGCTATCCGGCCATCATGCGGCGGGCGGGCCGGCAGACGGTGCAAGAAGCCGTCGGCTCCGAGTCGCGGGTCGGCAGCCTGCTCCTCCAAGCCAGGTTCATGACCAAATTTCTCAACGACAAACGACACTGGATCAAGGCCGCCTGCGGGGCGCAGTTCTGCGAGGTCCGAGTGGATGCCGATACCGCCGAGATCCGCATCTCGCGCTGGCTGGGTGTGTTCGACGTGGGCACGGTCATCAACGCCAAAACAGCCGCCAGCCAGCTCCGGGGCGGGATCGTCATGGGAATCGGCATGGCACTGTCCGAACAGACCCTGGTAGATCCGCACACCGGAAGGATCGCCAACCCCAGCCTGTCCGAGTACTACATCCCGGTCCACGCCGACGTCCCCCGGATCGATGTCCGCTACCTGAACCATCCGGACCCGACCATGCCGCTGGGGCTCGTCGGCGTCGGGGAGGTCGGCATCACCGGCACCGGTGCCGCCGTCGCCAACGCCATTTACCACGCCACCGGTAAGCGCGTCCGCGACCTGCCGATCACGCTGGACAAGCTGCTCTAACCAAAGCTGCCTTGTCAGTAGCGGGCGCCGACGACCTGATCGCCCAGGGGGTCGAGCACGGCAAGCTCGCCGGCGGTGAGCGTGACATCGAGCGCGGCCACGTTCTGCTCAAGCCATTTCACCCGCTTGGTACCCGGGATCGGGACGACGGGGACACCGAGCCGCTCACCCTGCCCGTGCACCCACGCGAGCGCCACTTGAGCGGGCGTGACGCCCTTGGCCTCGGCGACGCTGCGGACGGCTTCGGCGATGGCCTGGTTAGCCTCCCATGCGGCGCCCGCGAAACGCGGGTTGCGGCCACGGAAGTCCTTCGAGTCCAGCGTGTTCACGTCGACCGTGCCGGTCAGGAAGCCCCGGCCGAGCGGTGAATACGGCACAAGCCCGACGCCAAGGTCGCGGAGCGCGTCCAGCACCGTCGTTTCCGGATCACGGGCCCACAGCGAGTACTCACTCTGCACGGCCGTGATCGGGTGCACCGCATAGGCCCGGCGCAGCAGCCCGCCGTCGGCCTCGGACAGGCCGAGGTAGCGAACCTTGCCCTCGGCGACCAATTCGGCCATCGCGCCGACGGTCTCCTCGATCTCCGCGGTCTGCGGCGGGCGGTGCAGGTAGTACAGGTCGATCACATCCACGCCCAGCCGCAGCAGCGATGACTCGCACGAACGCTTGACGTAGCCGCGCTCGCCGCGCACTACCCGCTTCTCATCGCCGCCCGAACGGTCGATGCCGAACTTCGTCGCGAGCTGAACCTCGTCGCGGCGGCCGCTGATCGCACGGCCGACGAGGACCTCGTTGTGGCCAGCTCCGTAGATATCCGCGGTATCGATGAACGTCACGCCCAGATCCAGCGCGCGATGGATCGTCGCGATCGACTCGTCCCAGTCAGCATGGCCATACCACTCGCTCATGCCCATGCAGCCCAGGCCCTGCGCCGATACGGTGAGTTCGCCCAGTGAAACGTTATGCACGTTAGTTCTGCCTATCTCTGTTTGGCCGCAGCACGCGGCTGCGGTAGATGCCGATTTTGGTATCGAGCAGCTTCAGGCACTCCTGCTGTTCGAGCAGCGCGGCACGGACACGTTCCCGGTGGGCCTGCAGCAGTTCCAGCCGCTCCTGCTCGCCCGCTCCCGAGCGCACCAGCCCGGCATAGCGGAGCATGTCGCGCACGGGCATGCCGGTCGCGCGGAGCCTGCACAGCAACAGCAGCCAGTCGAGATCAGCATCGCTGAAGCGCCTGCGCCCGTCCGCGGTGCGTTCGATGCGGCCCAGCAGGCCGATCCGCTCATACCAGCGAAGCGTGTGCTGCGTCAGCCCGCACTTCTCCGCCGCTTCCCTGGTCGTCCAGCCCGTCACCACGTCATCGAGAGTAGATGTTAGAGCCCACTCCAACGCAAACCGCCGGACCAGCCCGGGATCGGGGGGCGGGGGGAACCGTGACTGTCACGCTTGTCAGCCCAGCGGTGGTGGTGGCGTCGTCGGTGGTGGTGGTGGTGGTGGTGGTGTCGTGGGCGGCGGTGG